>Ga0169931_10002486_pt1 | contig 30027 bp, 20 predicted proteins | sample Kivu_15m_20L_FD_129675 | JGI IMG/M metagenome (GOLD analysis project Ga0169931, IMG submission 129675) | Freshwater microbial communities from Lake Kivu, Western Province, Rwanda to study Microbial Dark Matter (Phase II) - Kivu_15m_20L... | ecosystem: Environmental > Aquatic > Freshwater > Lake...
CATGTGTTTGCCCTTCTGCTCGCACTCGTTGCAGCTGCCACTGGCATCGTCGTCGGCCCAGCGGTGCAGATCCTCGTTGCCCCTCGGGATCAGGTGTTCGCAATCGCCGATCTATTCGGCCAAGTCGTTGCACGACTGGCGACGACGGCGACGGGTCTCACGACATTCACCGGCACCGATCTGATCGCAACACTCCCGATATGGATCGTCGGGATTGCTGCGGCAAAGGCCGCCGTCAGCTTTGCGCAATGGTATCTCTGGGAACTGACGGGCGAGAAAGTTGCGCGAGATCTCCGTAATCGAATCGCCAGCAGCTGGCTCCGTGTGCGCCCCGAAACACGTCGCTCCCCAGAAGGCATCAAGCTCGAATCCGATCTTTCGGGAGTCGCAACGAACGATGTCCGCGCGTTTCGCGAATACATCGTTCACTTCTACGGTGGCCTGCCTCGCGAGGGGCTTCAGGCGCTGTTTCTAGGCATAACTCTCGGTATTCTGTCGCTCGAGCTGCTGGCACTGTTTCTTGTCGTGATCGCTCCAGCAGGCATCGTGATGTCGAGGTACGGCCGAAAGATTCGCAAGCGCGCCAGCGAATCACTTGGCGACTTTTCGGGACTCTCGGAATTTTTGCAGCAACGACTTCTCGGTATCGAAACCATCAAGCACTACCGCACCGAACAACTCGAAGCGGACAAGCAGGAGCGCCTCGATCAGGAACTCGTTCGCAAGTTTCTTCGTGCGGCTCGAGTCAAAGCCCGCACCTCTCCCATGCTGGAAGCATTTGCCGGGGTCGCAATTCTTGTCGTGCTCTACGTGGCCCTGAAGCGGATTGCCGACGGAGCTGTCAGTGGAGCCGTGCTCCTCTCGTTTTTTGCGACACTCGCGTTATTCTCACAGGCACTCGCCAAGCTCGGGCGATATCTCAATTCAAATCGTGAAGGATCGGCAGCGATTCAGCGAATCGAACGCGTTCTTGGATTTGCAAACGAGCATCGCGTCGAGCGCGTCGGCTGGAATCCGGAAACGCCTGCAGCTTCTGCTGCGTCTGATAACAAGTCAGTCGTGCTGCGCTGCGAGGAGGTTTCGCTGCAATGGCCGGGACGCGCAAGCCCAGCGCTCGATCGCTTCAGCTTCGGATTCGAGCGGGGAAAACTCTACTGCATTGTCGGCAAGACCGGTGCCGGGAAAACCAGTTTGTTTCAGCTCCTTCTCGGACTTGTCGCTCCGAGTTCGGGTCGCATCGTGATCAAAAATGTCGAAAGCACCGCAACCCCGATTGCGTGGCTGCCGCAAAATGTTGATCTCGCTCCGGACAGTCTTCGCGCAAATATGACGTGGCCAGAGACCTCGATCGACGAGTTACGAGTCAAGGTGGCCGCTCAATCAGGCGGAGTCACTGGATTCGTGGACACACTCGAAGCAGGCCTCGACACGAGGGTTGGCGTCGGCGGAAGGCAACTGAGCGGAGGGCAAACCCAGCGCGTTCACCTGTCGCGACTCTTTTGCTCATCTTCGCCGATCCTGCTCGTGGATGAAGGCACATCGGCACTGGATCCGCGCACGGAAGAAGACGTGCTGCAGGGCATTCGCAAGCTGGCCGACGATGGGCGATGCGTCATCATGATCGCTCATCGCATGGCAACGACTCGCATCGCCGATGAAATCCTCGTCCTCGGCAACGGCCGGCTTGTGGAAGCAGGAAAGGCAGCTGCAGTCACAACCACAGCTGCCTTTACCGATGTCGCAGGATCTACAAAATAAGCTACTTCAGAAGCTCCTTCAGCTTCTTCGTCAGAACTGGCACCGCCTGAAACAAGTCGGCAACGATACCGTAGGACGCGACAGAAAAGATCGGAGCATCCTTGTCCGTGTTGATCGCGACGATCACCTTCGACGTGCGCATCCCGGCCATATGCTGAATCGAGCCGCTGATACCGCAGGCGATGTAGAGGTTCGGGTTGACGGTCTTGCCCGTCTGGCCGACTTGCATGTCGTGCGTTGCATATCCGGAGTCCACAGCAGCGCGTGAGGCACCAACCGTCGCCCCGATCACGTCCGCACACTCGTGCAGAATCTTGAAGTTGTCGGAGTTGGCCATCGCGCGACCACCGGAGATGATCAATGCGGCTTCCGTGAGGTCTGCCTTGGCACTCTTGCCTTTGCGAATTTCGACGGTCTTGAGTTTTGCACCGGTGGGTGCAGCGACAGACAGGGCGGTCGCCTTCGCGCTTCCCTGGTTGTTCTTGGCCGCCGGAAACACATTCGGTCGAATCGTGACCATCTGGAGGCCAGAACCGGTCGTCGCAACATCCGCAAGACACTTGCCGGCGTACATCGGCTTCACCGCCGAAAGATTCGATCCCTTGAGTTCGACTGCGGTCACGTCGGTCAAAAGCGCGCCATCCAACCGAGCCGAAAGGCGTGGGAAGAGATCGCGACCCATCGGTGAGGCAACACCGACCAGAATCTGCGTGCCATGTCCCTTCACTGCAGCTTCAACCGCTGCACTCCAGGCCATCACGTTGTAATTGGCGTAACCATCACCGGTCACGGTGTAGACCGTATCGGCGCCGTAACCAGCAAGTTGTCCCGCCAGCGCATCCGAGCCCGTGCCCACGATCACAGCTGCAAGATTGGCAGCACTGCCGGCAAGTTTTGCACCAACGGTCAATGCCTCGAGCGAGGATGACTTTAGTTTGCCATCACGCTGCTCAGCAAAGACGAGAACCTTCATTCCGCTCATGATTTCTACTCCTCAGGAACGCGAACCAATCTCTCCTCGAGACGATCGCGGATTTTTTTTCCAACAGCACAAGACGAACGCGGACAACACTTCTGAATCTGAATCAGAGAACTTTGGCTTCCTCGCGGAGCAGCTTCACCACTTTGCCAACCATGGTTTCAACGTCCTCACCCGCAAATACCTTACCTGCCGGCTTCTGCGGCGGAAGCTTGTAACCCTGAATCTGTACTCGTGAGCCAGCCTTGAGCTGAGCGTCAGCAAGTCCAAAGTCGGACGGCTTCTTGGAATCGAATGGCTTCTTCTTGGCCTTCATGATGCCGGGCAACGAAGCATAACGCGGCGTGTTGAGCGATTTGTGGGCGCCAAACACGGCGGGAAGTCCAACTTCGTAAACCTCGACCTGACCACCTTCGACTTCGCGCTCAGCCGTGGCGCTTTCGCCAGAGACGGCAAGCTTGGTCACGACGTTCACATGCGGCCAGCCGAGGAGTTCGGCAACCATTGTTCCGACGTGCATGTTGTCGTCGTCGATGGCCTGCTTGCCGCAGAAGACCATTTTTGGGCCTTCGGCCTTGATCGCCGCTGCAAGCACTCGGGCGATCGTCAGGGAATCAGCGGTCTCAAGTCCGGCGTTGCTGATCAGAAGTCCGCGATCGCCACCCATGGCGAGACCCTTGATGATCAACTCGCGCGTTTTCTCGTCGCCGAAGCTTGCGATGACTACCTCGCCGCTGCCTGCGGCTTCCTTGAGCTTCAGTGCTTCCTCGATGGCGAATTCATCGTAAGGGTTGATGATGTACTTGGCTTCGCCCATATCGAGAGCCGTGCCGTTCAGCTTGATGCGCGTTTCCGTGTCCGGGGTTTGCTTGAGCAAAACGAAAATTTTCATGAATGACCTGCCTGTTGCGATGTGTCGCGTCCGAATGTCAGATCGCGTCAATTGCGTAAGATGCGAGTGAAGAGGATAGCAGCAGGAACTTCCGGATTCAAATCTGGTTTTGTTTGCGGCGCGCGGCCACAAGCGAAGACTCAAAAGGCGTCAACACCGCATCCATGCCGGGTTTGCCGGTGTCAGGCGGCGAAAGGGACATTGTTCCTGACCAGCACTTTCAGGAGTGCATCGACTGCATGGCCGCCTGGACGCCAGTTCCGAGCGTACCGCGATACCCGAGGTCGGCGAGACTGAACTCCAGTGCAGCGACACCGTGCAGAACATCAAACCGAGACGAAAAACCAAGGTGAGCAAAGCGAATAATCCGACCCTTGAGCTGATCCTGGCCACCGGAGAAAATCGCGCCGTAGCGTTTCGACAGATGTGCAACAAGCGGTGAACCATCGATTGCCGGTCCGCGCGACGAAGCTCCGGGCATCGTGATGGACGTAAGTGCATCCGATGGAGCTGTTGGCGCGAACAGCTCGAGACCGATGGCCTTGACGGCTGCGCGCACTGCGCGTCCCATGGCCGCATGGTGGGCCACCATCGCGTCGATTCCCATGCCGTTGATCGTCTGCAGGGCGACTTCGAGACTCTGAATGAGCGAGATCGGCGGGGTCCACGCGGAGCGCCCCTTTGCCTGCCCTTTTCGCTCACGCATCAGATCAAAGTAGAACCGCGGTCGATCGGAGAGCTGATTCCATGCGCGATCCGAGAGGGCAATGAACGCAAGTCCCGGTGCCATCCCGAAACCCTTCTGACTTCCAGCTACCACGCAATCGATCTGCATCTTCTGCATGTGCATCGGATGTGCACACAGCGACGAGATTGCGTCGACGACGATCAGCACGTCAGGAAATTTTGCACGAACAGCGGGAACCAGCACGTCGAGTGGATGTCGAACACCCGTCGAAGTTTCGTTGACCTGCAGGAGCAGGGCTTTGGGCTTGCGACAACGACCGAGCGCGGCGAGCAAGTCGTCTGCAGCTACCGCTCGTCCCCACGGCACGTCGATATTCTCAACCTTACAGCGCCAGTGCTTCGCCAGATCCCGCCAACGTTCACCGAATTTCCCGGCGGCAACTGTTACAACCTCGTCGCCCTCGGCAGTGAGGTTGACGAGCGCAGCTTCCATCGCGCCAGAGCCCGATGCCGCGAGAATCAGCGGATTCTCAGTCGAACCGAAAATCTTGCGCAGGCCCTCGCTACAGCGGAGCTGCAGGGCATAGAAATCGTCGGCGCGGTGATAGACGTTGGACTCGAGTGCGGCAAGACGTGTTGCGAGCGGAACCGGTGTTGGGCCGGGAGCAAACAACTTCGCTTCGACAAATGGTTCGCGATTTGCGCCGTCAGAAGATTTCGACATGCGGGGAGGCTAGCTGAACTAAACCGGAATGAAAAGCCGCGCCGACGCCCGGCCCGCGATTGGGTCAAACAGACCGCTGCGGACGGGGTTTGGTGACCACGCTTGGCACTGGAACGGCGATCTCTGCACCGACCTTGAGACGGGTCGGCTTGAGCGTGGGATTGACGGACAGAATCTGTCGAATGTTCACCTGATAGCGGCGCGCGATCCGGGACAGCGTTTCTCCCGCGCGAACCCGATGCATCAGGACTTCCTTCACTTCGATCGTTGAGAGTTTTGATTCGATTTCGGCAAATCTGGGTAACAGCGACTCAGGAAGGCGCAGCGCGTAGCCGTCACGCGCACGGGGAGGCGTCACGTTGCGAACCAACTCAGGATTCCACGACTGCACAGCCCGCGGCGGAAGTCCGAGCTTCACCGAGATCTCGTCGAGACTCGCCGGAGTGTGAAGACGAACGGTCGCCCGGGGCATCTTGTCGCCCGGATCCGACTTGATATCAAAACCATGCGCACGGGGATTGGACGCCATGATCAGAGCTGCGAGCATTTTCGGAACGTAGTTTCGCGTTTCGCGAGGGAAGCCACGCGAATCAGCGATCTTCCAGAAATCACGCGTTCCGGTGGCGCGAATTGCACGGCGAACGCGGCCTGGACCCGCGTTGTATGCGGCCATCGCCAGATACCAGTCACCAAAATCCTCGTAGAGGTCCTTCAGGAATTCGGCCGCAGCAAGGGTGGATTTCACCGGATCGCGTCGTTCGTCGACAAAGTGATCAATCCGCAAACCATAGAGTTTCGCCGTGCCCGACATGAACTGCCAGGTTCCCGTTGCTCGGGCGCTGGAGTAGGCCGAATTGCTGAACCCGGATTCAATCATCGCAAGAAAGAAGAACTCCGGGGGAAGGCCCTGCTCGCGAAGCAACGGCGCGACAACCTCTCGAACAGACTCGCCACGCACGAGCCAGCGGAGAAACGAGCGCCGTCCGGATGTCTTGAAATATCGAAGCCACTGCTCCACGAGCGGATTTGCGACGACGGGAATCGCGCCAAAGTAAGGGACCATCTCGCCGACCAGCCGGCGCCTTGCATAGTGCATTGCGTTGATTTCGCGCTCGTCCATCTTCGAGATGCCGCGGCGACGTGACTTGCCTCGGGACTGCTGCTTCGGCTCCTTCGATTTCGGATTCTGCGCGTACCATTCGTTCTTGAGCCATGTTGCGTAAATGTCGTCCTTGCAAAACCCGTCTTCAAGATCCTCCGGCGCCAAGGCTGGATCGGAAAACGAATCCTCATCCACGTTGCCGGCGAACGCCTCGTCTGAATCACCATCCGGAAAACCGTCGCCGTCGTGATTGACGTCAGGCAAATCGGCAATGGCGCCTCGCGAGAAGGTCTGCGCCTGCGGAATCGATCCGTCCTCGTGACTCATGACGCCTGTTGTCGTGTGGCACGCGCCGAGCAGAACCGTAAGCGCAGAAACCGCCAACATTTTCCACAGGACACCGGGAGCCAGTGCTCGCTGCGTCTCATCGAATCGTGGATTTTCAGGGTGGATGCGTCGGATGACACGACCTCTGGGTTGTGGAGCACGGCTGAATTGTTTGGATCGTTCAATTATAGCTGGGGCCGGCGGCTGTGACCAGAAATTGTTCCAGGCTCCTGGTACAAATCACAACAATCGTCACAAAACTCTGATGAGCGAGGGATTAACGACATCGGGCCGACGCGGATCTCAATGCCCGCCAGCGTACGAGTAGAGGCGGTAGTGGAATGCGAAGGACACGTCGAGCCGCTCCTTCTCCATGGTTTTCGGAAGTGGCGCGAATGGTGCAGCAAGGCGAATCGCATCGATGAAGGCGCGATCGAGAATCTCATAACCAGACGTGCGCGCGATCCTGATGCGACTGACCTTGCCGTCCTTCGCGATCGAGAATTCAAGCACTCCCTGGCCCTGCATGCCGCGACGCACGGCGTCACCCGGGTAAACCCAAACGAGTTCGACGGCCTTGCGCATCCCAGTGAAGTAGCCGATGTAGCGATAGTTGGTCGTGTTGATATCGATCCGATCACCAACCGGAAGATCGTCTTCGAGATGTTCCTGATAGCCGGCGTTGACCTGCCCCGCGAGCTCGCTCTGCGATGTTGGAAGCAACTGCTCGTAGGCACTCTTCGGTCTGCGCGATGGTCCCATCGAGAGTGTGCCGGGTCCGGTAAAAGTTTGGCCATCCATCGTCGCCGGTGGCACAGCAGGCACTGCTGGCGATTGCGTGGATGCAGTTGAGGATACGGCTTTCGTCGCCGGCTGCGGAGACCCGCGCTGACCGGCGTCAGCGGCCTTCGCCTGGTTGGGTTGTTTTTCAATTCGCGTTTCCTTCGCTGTCGCATGGTCCTGCTGACCGCGACGAGCGGGATCTTTCGGAGGCGCGGTCGGCGTCATGGGCGTCTCGACCATGGACTTTGTTTCGTCGTCTTCGGTCTTTTTTGCAGGTTTCTTCGGTGGAACTGGGTTGATGCGCACGGTCACTTGCGGCTGTGTTCCAAGCTTCAGATCGACGCCCGGATGCCGCCCCGCATATCGTGACAACGGAAGCCAGGATCCCACGTGGATCAGCAGCGAGAGGACAATGGCGCCGCGAACGAGCCACTTGCCATGCTCGGGCAGGGAATGCCACGCTCGCTTTTGTTTCTGACTCATCTTGTCGCGCCAATTCTCGAGTGCGTCGCCCTTTGCCCGAACGCACGCGCAGGGCGACCCGTGCAGAACACACGGAAGACGCCTCGACAGGTACGAACCGGCTCTATTAAGGTATCGGCTGGATTGGGTCGTTTTTGAAGGACGAAGGTGAATTCATGGCGCAGAACACACCGTCCCGGGCATTTTGCCGGACCTCAGGCCTCGTAGCAGTTTTGTTGATGGCCACAGTTTGGACGATCCAGGGCTGTTCCGAGAAGGAATTCGATCCAAACGATCCCAAGAAATCTTTTGGAATTGCCAAAGAGTATTACGACGACGAGTCCTGGGACATGGCCATCACCAAGCTCGGTGAGTTCAAGTCACGCTTCCCATATAGCCAGTACGCTGTCGAAGCCGAGCTGCTGATCGCAAACAGCCACTTCGAACTGGACCAATTCATTGAGGCTGCTGCCGCCTATGAGCAGTTTGCCAAACTGCACCCCAAGCACCCCAAGCTGGACTTCGCGATGTTCCGCGTCGGCGAGTCGCACTGGAAGGATGCCCCAGAGGAAATCGACCGGGAGCAGGAGTACACGATCAAGGCAATTGAGGAGTGGCAAAAGCTCGTCGACCGGATGCCAACAAGCTCCTGGTCTGAGAAGGCCAAGGGGCTGATTGAACAAGGAAAACGACGATTGGCCGAAAGTTCGGAATTCGTCTCGAAGTTCTACTGCAGGCGCGAGATCTACCACGCGTGCGCGTTTCGCTACATCAAGCTCGCGGCCGAATTCAGTCAGTTTCCTGACCTGAAGCGCAACGCCCTGAGCGAGGCTGCACGTGCTCTGGATATCCTGGCAACCCAGAAGGAGGCGGCCCCCGACAGCGACAAGAACCTGTATTTCAAGAAATATTCGCCTGCTGCACTCCGCGCACAGGCCGCTGAACTACGCCGTCAGCTGGCAGAGATCCCGCGGTAGGAATCTGAATCCGGAGCGATTCGACCGCGTGTCGCTCCACCCGCCCGTTTTCGTGTTTTTCAATAAAAAATTGACATTTGTTAAAATATGCATATAAATCCATAAAACAATTTAAAACGATTGCAATTAAGGAGTCGATTGCATGTCTTACGTCACGTCAGGCCTTGTGGCCCTGTCCCTCATCGCCTTTGTCTCGATCACGGATGAATCCCGCGGCGAACCTTCTTCCACTTGTCTGACCCAACTCGCGGCAGCCGAAGCTGAAGTTCGAAACGAATTCCGCCTCTCGAAGCTCACCATCGATCTCGCCCCCGAAGAGACCTGTGCGCAAATCGATCAAATCGCCAACACGGTTTCGATCAAGGACGCGCTTGTCGCCGGAATGCGAAGCTTTTTGCGTGATGGCAGCCACTCCGAGAGTCCATATGCGCTTGCCATGCATCTTGCCTTCGACCGACTCGACGTCGCCTGGACTGATCCAGCACCGCCGGCGGTGACGAGATCAGCGCGCATCAGCCTCACGAAACACGTAAATCGCGAGGGGTCCGTTCTAAGAGTTCTCGGGCGCGATGAAGTGCCGGAGGGCGGCGAGAGCGTGGATGCGAACTGGATTTTCGCACTCAAGATTCCATCGCAAAGCGATCATCTGCACTGGGCGGTTATCGAGCGCTCAGGAGAAGCGGCTGCGTACAACTACGGATTCAATTGAGGGAATCCTGTTCGCGCTGATCTAACTCAGGCAGTGCCATAAAGAGACAACCCCAACAGTTGCCACACGAATGCGACTGTTGGGGTTGGGTGTTTTCAGCGACGAAAGTCTTCTAGAAGTACAAGCCCAGTCGCAGCCCCATATAGGCGCCCTGAGCCCTTTCGTTGGATACCTCGTCGTTCACTTCCAACGACCATTCCTTGTACTTGTAGCCGACAAGCAAATCCACGGCGCGATCGGTTACGGCAAAGTTCAAGTTGGCGTCGCCTTCGATCCGATTGCCGAGCGCGACTTCCTGTCCGGTCTTGTCGTAGCTCGACGGCAAGCGATAGCCCAGCACCTCAGCGTTCACCATGACCATCCGATGCAGCGGAACCTGACCCTCGATGCCTGCGCCGTAACCGGTTGCATAGAGATCCGTCGTGGTCACGCCAGCCTTCTTGACGTTGACCTCGGTCAAGGTCGCCGCAACGGTGGGATAGATGAAGCCGATTCGCGACTTCATCTTGATGTCGCGCTGTGCGACACGGAGACTCGAATCATTCAGTGAAAACGGAATCGTCGTATCAGACGACGACATGATGATTCCAACGTTGCGACTCTCTCCCACCCAACCACCAAGTCCGATCGTGTTGGTTTGCTTCGTTTCCTTGCTGGCCGCCGCCTCGCTTTCCCAAGCCATCATCGACGTGTCGCCCTGAACGAACAGTGTCATCGTTTGCTTCTCAAGCTCGGTCCCATAGACGAGCGTTCGGGTCTGCCCGTACGCAAAGTCCGATGGGGCGATCGCCACCAGCAGCAGGGCCAGGATGGAAAGCGTCATGCTCCATCGCGCGCCAACGATTCGAAGAATGTGCACCATAGTTTTCTTACCTCCACGTTGTGCATCTCTTCACAGCGCTTCGGTGCCGGACGAGTTCGACTTTAGTTGCTGAACCCACTCGACGGTCGATTTCGCGAAGATTTTTTACAAGCAGGCCCAAAATCTGCCGGGCATTTTCTGCCGCATGCAATCCAGTCAAAGCAGATATTGCCGCCCATGCCAGCGCCTCAGTTGTCCTGCCCTATACTCAGGAAAGATGAATCCACTGTTCAAAACCATTTTCTGTCTTGGCGTCGCCGCAGTCATCGTCGTCGGTGCGACGATCGACCTCGTTGATCACGTATCGCGGGAAGCGCGCAATCTGCCATCCGCCGATGAGATCGCGAGCGAGTTGCGCGACGGAACAAGAGATCGCGATACGAAAGTTCTTGATCGAAAAGGTGCCAAAATCGGCACGCTCGATCATGGAAGACGATGGCACGTCAGCATAGATCAACTTCCGCAGCATGTGATCGCGGCGTTCACGAGCGCCGAGGACAAAGATTTCTTCCGTCACCCGGGAATCGATCCTATATCAGTGCTGCGCGCGGCCGCTGCCAATCTGCGCAGTCGGTCAACGCAACAAGGTGGAAGTACCATCACGCAGCAAGTCGCGCGCATTCTATTCCTTGATCGCAGCAAGACACTTTCGCGCAAGACCAGAGAAGCGGTACTCGCGCTTGCGATTGAAGACAAACTCACGAAGGAAGAGATTCTCGAAATCTATTTGAACCGGGTCTTTCTCGGCAACGGTTCATGGGGCATCGAAGCAGCAGCACGGAATTATTTTGGTAAATCAGCAGTCGATCTCGACGTCGGCGAGGCGGCCATGCTCGCTGGTCTTCCCAAGGCACCTTCAAGACTCGCTCCCGATCGCCACATGGACCGCGCCATGCAACGTCGACGGGTCGTACTGCGCCGGATGAAGGAAGACGGACACCTAACGCCGTCGGCGGCAGCGCGATGGGCGAGGACTCCTGTGTCCCTGGCATCGAGACCCGAGACGGAGCCACGCGAGAGTGGATGGTTCCTGAGTGAAGTAAGACGAGAACTCCGCCAGAGATTCGAATCGAACGATCTTGGCAGCGCTGGCATCAAGGTCCGGACAACGCTAGATGCTGGACTGCAGTCATCTGCCGCCGCCGCAACGAGACAAGCCCTCCGCTCCGTCAATGCACTGCGCAAGAGCGCAAGCATCCGCAGCGACGGACCCGTGGAGGCAGCGCTCGTGGCGCTCAACGCAACGACAGGCGCTGTGCTCGCGATGCAGGGCGGTGGTGACTTCGCCGACACGCAATACAACCGAGCGATACGTTCCAGGCGCGCCATCGGTGGACTTACGGATGTGTTTCTGACGAGTGCCGCTTTGGAGCAGGGGTTCGATCTGTTGACCAACTTCAGTCCGATGCTTTCGGATCCAATCACCCTGCTGGGTGCGTCGCGAAATCGCGACAGTGCCGAGCGCGCGGTGATTCTGCAAAGAATCGGAAGCGGGACGCTCAATGCATTCGGCAAGGCCGGAGGCGTTGATCTCGGGACGACATCCATGGCTCTCGCGCAGGGGTACGGTGTTGCGTCACCATTGGCTCTTGCAAGATTTGTCGGAAGCATCCTCAACGGTGGAATCTTGCCACCGGTTCGCATGATCTCTCGTCTGGAATCCGCGGCAAAGGAGCTTCGTTACTCCGAGCCCGAGCCTGGAAAGCGCGTGATGCAGGAAGATACTGCGTGGATCGTCCGCGAGACGTTCTTCCAGGCGAAAGGTGCGGCTGGCTCCCTCGCGAGTCTCGCGGGCAGCTCACCAGACCTTCACAACAGCTGGCACATCGGGGTTTCTGGACAACTCGTTACCGTGGTGTGGATTGGCTCGGAGTTCGGCGACGCCAAACTAGGTCCAGATGCCCCGGCTGTTGAGAAGCTCGCCGAAGACATGTGGAACGAGTTTTCATCGCGGCTCCCGCCCGGACTTCGTCAGCCGCTCAAGTCCCAAGCTCCAGCAAACGTTGCCTTCGGCATCACCGAGCTCGGTGAAAGCGTTCCTACCATCATCAGGTGAGAGATTACCTATGACACACCTACCGGCGGTTGAAATGAGCCCGCCGAGATCACAGCGATGGATCATCCTCGCTTTGATTTCCCTTCTGTTGCTCATCGATCCCGGTTCTGGGGAGGCCGCTTCCGGGCAACGGGGCTTCCAGGAGAACCTGAACGTCCACGACAGCGGCACGCATCTGACCCAAAATCGCCCAAAGAAATCCCGATCCAAGAAGCGAAAGCGCTCCAACAAGCGAAACAAGTCCGAGGCGAAGCGGGGAGAAACGAAGCGCAGCGAACGACGCGCAAGCGATGCAGATGCCGTCGACACGATTGATTCAGAAAGCCAAACCTCCGCTGCGAGCAAACGCAAAGACTCAGGCGGGCGTGAATATGTTGCCGGCGAGTTTCCATTCTTGTGGAATTTCGACCGGTATCCAGTTTCGGTCATGAAGCCAGCCAAGGATACGGTCCGTGTGTCGGGGTACTTTGGCTCACAGACGCAGCAGGGGACTTCGTTCCGGGCCAGCGATACCACCTTTGCATTGAACACTGACTACCGCGTCCCAGTAGGAAGCTTCTATCTCGTTCCAACGTTTCTTTACGGTATGGAGAGCAGCAGTTCCGAATTCACGATTCCCGACCGGACCGGAGGTTCGGAAGACACCCAGATCACTTCCGACGAAGACGCTACCGTGATCGTCCCGGGCGTGACCCTTGCCTTTCCGGTCACAGAAATGATCGATCTCGGGCTTGGTCTGAATTACACCATCGGCACGCGCACTGCTGGTGAACAGAAAATCAGTTCCTCCTATCCGTTTTTCTATTTGGCCGGAGGCGTACACTCGGCGTCATACGAAGCCGGCTTTTGGTTTCGTCCACTTACGAAGCACCAGATGAAGTCTAGTTCGAGCGATGACACTAGCGAGGGAGTCTTTCCGAGTTTGCTCAGGGTGATGGGACGATTCAAAGTAAGTACGGATGCGTTCGGCGGACTGCAGTATCAGAACGAATCCGAGGAGGATGCCGACCGCACGATCATCGATGTCGAGGCGGGCTATCTGCTGAGCTCACTTCAGGTTGGCGCCGCAGTGGGTACCGTCACAGAAGAAATCGGCGAGAGTAAGGAGAACGGCTTCCGACTTCAGGCTTCTGCTGTCATGGGAGCTGTGACGCGACAGAACTTTGGCGTCACCGGCGTCTTTACGACCCTCTCCGGAGAAGGTGACTCCTCAACGACGCTGCTTGAATTTCTGGGCACGGCGAACTTCAGCTTCTGAAAATTTCTTTCCAGAAGCCGCTCGAGAACCTTTTCGCGTTCTGCAGAATCACAGAGCAGCGAGCCTACTGCTCTCCGCCCACCACATCGACCTTGAACCAGGGAGCCGCGATCCGCGGACGATCGAGCGTCAGAGCGACTCCGCCAAGCGTGATCGATGGCACAGCAATCTGCGTGAGACTCCCCTGTGCAACGAGTGCGTCGAGAAGACTCGCAAACACCGAGTAAGCGACATCTTCCTCAAACAGATCGATCACGGGCGTGTAGCCCGCATCCCACTCCCCGCCAATCATAAGCCGTGCGCCTTCACCAACCGCAACGCTGAGAATCCCATCAGCAGAGAGCAGCTCCACCGGCGCGCGCATGCCAACGCGCAAGTGAAAATACCGGTGCCACGCGCCACTGCGAGAGACGTAGAACGTCAAGACGAGCTCTGGGATGACCAGATGAAGTTCGTCTCGTCCGTCACGCGAGGTGATTTCCAGTCGCGGAGAAGATGGAAACGACGCAAAGAGTCTGAGTCGCTCGCTCGTCAGAGCAAGATCCGTGAGATCGGGCCAAATCGCCGCAAGGGCTGATCGATTCGCCACCTGGTTCAACCCAGGGATCAGCGCATCTGTGAGCTCGACAATCTCAGCCTGGCGTGGCCGAATCGCATCAAGAAGCTCGTTGATCAGGGCCGGATTCAATCCCACCGAACCAAACACTGGCCGCGCGTGGGAATCCTCAATCAAGTGTTTCGGCATGCGCTCGATCGGTAGAATTGATTCAAACGCGGCCGGGTCAAATCGCGCTGACATAACGAAGTCCAGCCCCTGTTCACCGACAGAGACAGAATATGGACTCGTTCGTACAACGAGACGGGTCACGGGCAACGCGGATACGAGTTGCAACTCAAGCGGCAATTCCTGATGCAGCTCGGTATCGATCGCCGTCGCCACACTCGGGAGGCGATCACTGACACCAGTCCGCACGCGCTCGGCGATTTTCTCGCGACCACGCTCCAACGCCGAGCGAACGGCAAATCGAATCAGACTCCCGACACCCAAGGCCCCAGAGCATCGTGCCGGTCCTGACACACGGTACTCACTGTCCGGTATTCCGAAGTCGACGTCACCGGGCGACAGTTCGAATCTTCGTTCTCCTGACACCCGCGGCACAATTGCCATGGAAAGGACAACACTACCGCGCTCGCCGATAATGACGTCCGTGTCCGTGCAAGTCGTGCGCACTGTTGTTCCGATGTTTTTTTCGAACTTGATCTTGTCGGCGTGCACGCGAGCGGAACGAATGCCCACAACCAGTCGAAGGTAGCCAGCTGCCGGAACCAACTGCACGTCACCAAAACTGATCGAGTAGCTCAGACTGTCTGACTTCATCTGAACACCGCCACCGATGTTTTCATCGATGGCGTCGAGTGGTTGATTTGTGACATCCCCCAGAGCCGATCGACGGATCTCACCTGCAACCAGAGCAAGGCCAGCAGCATTGAGCTCAAGACGAGCTGCCTGCTCAGCATCAGCGGTTGTGTCATCCGCCGATGCGATTTCCGGCGGAAGAGCAAGCGCTACAATGACTGCGGTTGAGAAAATCAGAGAGGCGCGAAATCTCATGCTTCCGATCATCACTATTCCCCCTGCCAGGATCCGCTGCGCAGCGAATCAGATTTGAAGGTCATTCCCGTCCGCGATTGGGTCGCACGACCCTGAGTCTTCCATATCAGCAAGTTCCCTTCGCGAGTCGTCGCAGCAACGTCGAGGCGACCGTCACCATCAAAGTCTCCAAGCGACGGAGAACCGAGTGTCCAGCCACCAGTAAACTTTGGAAAGCCAGAGATCTCACCAGTCGCGTTGAAGGCATGGACATAATAACCACCACTGCCGACGACGATGTCACGTTTGCCGTCACCGTCAAGATCAGCGCTGACCGGTGCTGGATTGATCGCGGTATCGTCGAGGATGCGCGGCCATGCTGCTCGCATCTGACCTGTGCGCCCTGACCAGGCCCCAACCAGATGGTCGAAGGGGATTCGCTTCCCGCCAGTAGCCAGACTCACGAGAATTTTTCGACCCATTCCCACAGTGACCGGATCAAGAACGCCGTCACCATCGACATCGGAGAGCGTTGGCTGTCCCATTCCCGAAATCATTGCGTCATCCTGCGTAGGGCTGTCCGCACCCGGTCGCATATCCAGAGATCGGCGCAGGCGACCATCGAATCCAATCAGGTAGCCCTTGCCCGCAAACCCGTGGATGAAGATCTCCGGCGTTCCATCGCCATCAACATCACCAATGACCGGAGCAACGGCCACCCCGGTTCCAATCATTGGCAGGACTTCGTTGCGGATGAGCGGAAGCCGAGCCGGGAAGCCAGAAATGATCGGTTCCCCGGCCCGCATACCAAGTCCGTTAACCGCAAATAGCAGTCCGCTCGATGCATTGACGTGGTTCGAACCAAGAACGAGGTCCTGGACACCGTCGAAGTTGACATCAGCGATCGCTGGCGAGGAAACCAGCTTGGCGCGAAGCCCACCATTCAACAGCGCCACGGGAAACCCTTGGCGAGAGGAACCATCGGCGTTGAAGGCATAGACAAAGCCATCCAGCGCTGCCACGACGACGGCCAGTCGACCGTTACCCTCGAAATCAACCAGAACCGGTGCGCCAGCGATTCCTTGAGCGATGATCTGTTGCCTTGATGCCTGCGACATATCCGGGAATGGCAGACGCCGTGGCCAGCCTGAGCGCTGTTGCCCGACGCGCGCACCGCTGCCCTCAATGACTGAAATGTCACCTTCCATGGATACGGCAACAATCTCAGGAATCCGATCTCCGTCGAGATCGCCAACGGCAATCGGAGCAAACACCGCAGCCATCACCGGCTGACCGACTGCGTCTGCTACGGACTTCGTGCGCGGAGCATAGCGTGAGAGCACGGTTTCTGCCGGAAACCCGTCAACGATTCCGGCGACGCGCGTACCTGCCTTCGATGTAAATGCGTGGACATACCCACCGCCATCTGCGGTCACGAACTCTTCGCGGCCATCGCCATCAAGATCGTGGAAGACTCCAGCGCTTTCCCCGGAACCCTTGAGCGCGTGTGGGAAACCAGACAACAGATCAGGATCATCGAACAGAAAGAAAGTGCGACGCGCCTCGGCGGAATTCCCGCTTGAGTCTCGCACGATGAGACGCAGCGTCCATGCATCACGATAGCGGGCATGGTCGCGCTCAGCTGGGTTCATGCGCAAAAGTGCCACCGGATCAAGCGTGGCGAACTCACCATTGATACCCTGAGCGGGAATGTCGGCCGAGCGCACCGTCTGAAACGACGCCGGCACTGCCTCGACACCGCGAGCAACCCACAGTTCGACGGTACCAGCACCTGATCGCGGGACTGGAACCTCGATGTGCACGGTGATCTTTTGTCCACCAGCCGCCACATCTCGCCGCCGATACAAGTGAAACCACTCTGGGTCCGTGATCCGAACCGCCGGGGGAATCGCATCCTCTGCGATCGCCTTGAGCATGTCGCCACCGTTGACGCGCCCGTATCCGGTAATGAGATCCCAGCCTGCCCACGTCGAATACCGATCGGGTTCGTTGGCGTTCGATCCAAGATTGATGTCGGTGGCACGAGACTTGATGAGGGATGCGAGCTCGCCCGGAGTGATGCGGGAGTTCCTCGACACGGCGAAGGATTGCGCGAGCGCTGCAATCCCCGACAGCTTGCCGGTCGCCTCTGAAGAACACGACCTGCTGGCAACCGAAACATCGACGCGGGCACCGTAGTTGCTGCAGTTGTTGAAGTTGAGAAACGTAGTCGCATTCTTTGGATCGATCGTGTCGTGCCGAATGGAGTTCGGATAAATGATCGGATCCACGGTCGCGGGAAAATTGTGGTGAAAGCTGTTCTCGTCGGCCGCCGAACCGATGATGATCGTCCCCTTCTGCCAGGCGTAGTCCGCTGCCGCGCGAACATAAGGATTATTGTTCAGAGATCCCGATGCGGCCTGAATCACGTCGACACCGAGGTCTGCCGCGTAAATCACTGCCGCGGCAAATGCGTTCGCCTCGATCAGAAAACTGTCGTTGATCCGCATGAATACGACCGAGCAGTTGCCGCAGATTCCTGCAGTTCCGATCCCGTTGTTCAGCCCTGCAACCGAATCGATCGCCTCGCCGGTGCCATGCCCGAACTTGGTGCGATCTGCTGGATTGTTGTCGTGTTCGTGGTAGTCCCACCCTGCAATGTCGTCGACGTAGCCGTTCCTGTCGTCATCGACACCATCCGAAAAGACAAGGATCAGATCCTCTGGATCGAGGAAACCGTTTTGGTTTCGATCGGACACTCGTGAGTCTTTGGCCCAGTCGCTCGCCGAGATGCGGCCATCGCCATTCGCATCATATTGATCCGAGCCTTCGGGAAGCGGGAGCTCGCGCGCGTTGACGAAATAGTTGGCGGCAAGATCACGCTTCTCCCAGTTGATGCCAGAATCGAATACAGCGATGAGAGTGCGCGGCGTGCCGGTGTGGTACTGCCAGGCGCGATCGACATGATTACCGGATCCAATACGCTGGTCGGTTGCCGTAAGCGCCCCGCGATGCCCTGGCGGCACCGTCGAGAAAAGCTGCCATTCATCGACGTAGTCTGGATCGTTAGGGATCGCGCTCCATGGATCTTGACCGGGAGCACTCGGAAACGGAGATGACGATCTCGTCCCCGCGCTGATCAGAACAGCAACTCCTGCGAGAGCAACCGCATTGAGGGCACGCCTGCCGAAACCGAGAATCCCCATCGCGCCTTCCTCCTCCATGAGAAAAAGAGCCGTGAATTTCAGCTGCAAGGATATCCGGTACTGTCAAAAAGTTCGCCAGTGACATCGCGATGAAACAGTGGGTGAATCTCGGGCTTACGTCCAACACCGCGTATTTTAAAGGGTTTCGTTGCACAACGGCACGGAACACGACTTGCTCAATTGGGTCGCCGGCATCATGAGATGATGTCCAGCTGCTTCGATTTGTTGTTTCCTGTAGCTGTTGTTGACTGCTGTTGTTGTTGTACCTCCGTGTGGTGAGTTGTAGCTGATGAAGCGTTTCCTGATCCGGTCCCAATCTGGGGCCCTGCGCAGCACTCTATTTTCTGCGTGCACTGTTTTCGCCCTCAATCCAGCGACCGGCTTCGCATCGGACGATCCGATTCCATTTCCCGAAGCAACGAACCAGGCGACGAATGCCCCACGCGCAAACGGCTTCGTGCTTTCAGCCGAGGCGGCAAGCGGTGTTGGCAGCTTTCAGGATATTCAAGTTCCCTTCGACCGGGACGCCGGGTTTCGCATCGATGGCACGGCATCCAGTGAAGAAAACGTCGACCATGTCGGAATTCCCCTGAGTGCAGGACTCATCGCTGAGTGGCGCGGTCACTCATCATCACTCGGGCGCCTCGACTTCGGACTCGACCTCCACATGACGCGCATGGAATCCACCACCGGGACTCCCGACACGCGATCTGCCAGTTATAGTCGCGTTGACCTCGGCGGATTCACACGCTCGACATTCACCGTTGCAGATCAGGACCTGTTTGCGCTGGTCGGCACGGGCATTCGACGCAGCGCGTTCATGAATGTTTCGACGGGACATTACATCGATGCTGCGATGCTGCACGGCAGTGTTGGCATCAAGAACGAAGGCGCGGCCGAAATCGAACTCGCAGCGGGGATCTCGCCCTTCGCGCGCTTCGGATACGACGAAGGCAAAGGTTTTGCGACATCGACAATGAAGAACAGCACCGCGCGCATCGCCGAAATCAGTGCTCGTCTGTCCTTGATCGTATTCGCGAAGACCTGGCTCGACACTGGAATCGAGCACGAGAGAAGCACCATCACGCTCTCCGACATCGGCGCTTACGAAAGCTTTGGTCTAAGTGCCGCAGGCATCACGCGACGAGATCGCGCATGGACCATGCAGACGACCATCGCAAAGATCGGATTGAGAAGAGAATTCTGATCTCTGGCCAGCCTCGAGACCGACTCAAGATTTTGCCTGTTGTGACGATACCCGAGCCAGCGTTCTGCAGAAGCAGGAGCTCGGGGAACAACACGACATGAGCCTTCAACACGCGCCAAAGAATCGGTCAAAACTTCAACGATACTCGATACTCGTTTTGACGTCCGTGATTCTGTACGGATGTGTCAAACCGGAACAAAAGAAGCGTTCTACGGGCAGAGCTCCCAGCAACCCAAGTGATCAGCTCGACGAAATTCCGAAACCCTGCAACACCTATCCTTCGATCAAGACAATCAAAGTGCCCCGCGACCACCAGAACCCCCAAGCCGGGTCGATCGATTGGTCTTACCAGCACTTCCAGCGACCCAATTCTGTCGGGACGCTCATTCTGATCCCTGGGGGACCGGGCGGAAACGACATCTCCGATCAGGAGTCCTTCGATTCCTCAAGTAATCAGTTCCCAACCAACTTTGATGTCATACTTATTGACCCGAGATTTGTCGGATGCAACTACATCGAAGCTCAGGACGCTGACGTGGCGTTCATCACCACAACTCAGCACGTCGGCGACATCGTTGAAATGATTCGACAGGCGAACCTGACCAACGTCGTGATCAAGGGAAACTCCTACGGCACCGTCGTTGCAACCGAACTCGTCGCGAAACTCGAGGAAGAAGACCTGGCACCCAAAGCAGTCATCTTCGAAGGCAGTCTGGACCGAGCATTTGTCGGCATCCGGCAGGAATTCGACCTGGTGTGGAACACACTCACCGAAGACGATCCGGTTCAGCGCAAGTTTCTCGCGAGCCCACCGAAGGGACTCGGAATTGATGCAGAGCAAATGAAGGCACTCGTGATGGGGCTGTCGAACTACAGCGGGCGCTTTCTGAAGGCGCAACTGGATCTGATGAAGAAGTTCGACGCGGAAGGCTACGAATCCGAGGATGGCAGGACCTTCAGGAACTTTGTTCGCAATTTCACCACGGCGATCACCGAGCAAAAGGAATTTCAGGGTTTTCTGCAGTTCTACGTGGCTGTAGCCTGTCGCGAGATCTTCGAAATGGACACGAAAGACGTCTACCCGGTCGCAGCGGACGGCACGATGAGTTATGCGAGCGAACCCGTCGAGAACATCTGCGAAACAGTGAACCTGACGCTATCGAACCCGTTCGATGCGGCAGACCACAAGATCGCACGCACGCCGATCTATTACGCTCAGGGATCCCTTGATCCAAACACACCGCTAAAGGGCGCGAAAGAGCACGAGAAGAAGATGACCAACGCTTCGACGAAATTCTTCATGACGGTCGAAAACGGGGGTCACGCACCACTTCATGCCCCGGACGAGCTGGAACCTTGTGCAAAGAGTATCTATGCACGCGCGCTGCGCTCCGAAGATCCGATGAGTTTGCTGACCAGTGAAGGCGTCTGCAAAGGAACAAGTGGTGGCCTGCGCCTCACACAAAGATCGCTTGACGATCCAGGCCTGCGCGCAAGCATCGTCGAAGCTGCTCGCGCCATGCGCAATGGTTTGCCTCGACTTCGGTGAGTAGATGCGTGGTGAGTAGATCGCGTGTAGAGTTGTCTACATGCCACGCTCCACTGCCCTATCGAGTTTTTTGTTCTCTGCCGGAACGATGTTCTCGCGAATCGCGGGCTTGCTCCGTGAGTCAGTTGTCAGCGCAGTGTTCGGTGCCGGCGCGGCGATGGATGCGTTCAACGTTGCCTATCGCATCCCAAATTTACTGCGCGACATGGTTGCAGAAGGCGCCCTCGGCAGTGCCTTCACAAAAGTCTATTCCGCAACGTCGACCGAAGACCCGGAGCGAGCGCGGCGCCTGCTGGTCGACACGATCTATCTTGCAGCGCTCGTTGGACTCGTGGTGTGCGCTCTCGGAATCGCATTTTCTGGTCCGCTCGTCGATCTCGTCACGAGTCCGGGGCCCGGACGCGGTCCAGACTTCGCGAAACATACGACGGCATTGACGCAACTGCTCTTTCCCGTCGTCGGAATCCTCTCCGTAGCCGCCATCGTGACGGGCGCGTTGCATCAGCGCGGACAGTTCTTTCTCTCGGCGATGTCACCGGTTGTCTTCAACATCGCAAACATCATCGGTGCCCTGTGGCTTTCCGGCGTCTTCGTTTCAAACGGCCCAGACACACTGGTCGAACGCTTCGGTGACAAAGCGATTCTCGGGCTAGCCATCGGGGTGCTCGTTGGCGCGCTGCTTCAGCTCCTGCTCGTCACGGGCGGCATCTGGCGCCCCCTGCTTGCAGGACATTTCCGTCCGTCAAAATTGATCCCATGGTCGCCTGACATCGCCAAGGTTGTGGTGCTCATGGGACCCATGGTGATTGCGTCGAGCGCCGGGCAGATCAACGTCATCGTAAATACGAACTTTGCGACTTCGCTCGACACGGGCGCAGTCACCTGGCTCGCCAATGCGTTTCGATTTCTGCAACTCCCGATCGGACTGTTCGGCGTTGCCATTGGAGCAGCTGTCTTGCCGGCCTTGAGTGCGGCGATTGCGCGTGCCGGACGACGGGTCGACAAGGTCGCATCGGACGAGATCGTCAACGCGATTGATCTCGTGCTGTGGCTCACGCTCCCCTGCCTCGTGTTCCTCGTCGCGACCAATCACGCGGTCATCGATTTGTTCTATCGGGCCGGTCGCTACACCGCAGCCGACAGCGAGGCCACCGCAGCGGCACTTCATGCATACGCGTTTGGACTCGTCGCCTACGGCCTGATCAAAGTCATGACATCCTACTACTACGCGGTGGATCGCACCCGATTCGCGATGATCGTGAGCATGGTGAGCATCGGCATCAACTACGCTGGCAACTCGCTCCTGGCAGAAACATACGGTCACGTGGGGCTTGCGCTGACGACCTCGATCACGCTGAGTCTCAACGCGCTCCTGCTTGTGATCGGCATGTCGCGTGATTCCGTTCAGATCCCGTGGCCCAGAGTTCTGCGCTCGTTTGGAATTCTGGTCATCGCCGCAGTCGTTGCCTTCGGCATCCTGCACATCGTGAAGCCACTCGGCACCGCTGTTGAACAACTACTTGGCGGACTCGCCGATGGAAGTCGCGTCAAGGCAACTCTGGCCCTCAAGGCATCCGCACTGGCTGAGATTTTCGTTCATGGATTTGCTGTGGGGGCACCGTTCATTGTGTGTGCCATGTGGCGTCTCCGGGCGGGGCCACGAGATCTGATCAGTCGGGTGAAGAAGCTGCGCCGGCGAAACAACACTGCATCCTGACCGGGTCCGGCACAAAAGTTACCCGCTGCGAGCCACCCCCCGGCTATGCTAGTCTTTGCCCCCTATGGGAAAGACCAAACGCACGACCCGCAAGTCCGAGACAAAGGCGACTCACGCCGCGTTTTCGCCCGACGAAATCGCCCGGCTGCAGAGTTTTCGTCCGAAAAACACCATCCGTTTCGTAACGGCGACGGCACTGTTCGACGGCCATGATGCAAGCATCAACATCATGCGGCGTCTTATCCAGGCGCGCGGCGGCGAGGTGATTCACCTCGGGCACAATCGCTCCGCACTCGAGATTGTTCAGGCCGCGATTCAGGAAGATGTCCAGGCGGTTGCCCTGTCCAGCTATCAGGGCGGGCACATGGAGTTCTTCAAGTACATCCGCGAGCTGCTCGACGAGCGCGGCGCATCGGATGTGCGAATCTTTGGCGGCGGCGGCGGCGTCATCGTCCCGGAAGAGATCGAGGAACTTCACCGTGCCGGAATCACGCGCATCTATAGCCCCGAAGACGGGGCCAAGCTTGGTCTCGACGGCATCATCGGTCACATGCTTGCCGAAAGTGATTTCGCCTTCGACAACTGGGGTAAACGCAAGACGGTGGACGCCGCGCGCCTCGGTCGCGCGCTGACGCTTCTCGAAAGTGGACAAACGAAAGTGTCGGAGCTCGTGCAAAGCATCGGCATCAAGAAACCGCGACACAAGTTCGTCCCCGTGGTCGGCATCACGGGCACAGGGGGATCTGGAAAGAGCTCCCTGACCGATGAACTCATCATGCGCTTTCTTTGGGATTTCCCCGAGCTGCGCGTTGCGATGCTGTGCATCGATCCCTCGAAAAAGAAAACTGGCGGAGCTCTGCTCGGCGACCGCATCCGGATCAATTCTGCATCGGACGAACGTGTGTTCCTGCGCAGTCTCGCAACGCGTGGATCGGGGCGGGAGATTGCAGGCGCGACCAAGGACGCGATCAGCGTGCTGCGGTCTCAGGATTTCGATTTCATCGTCGTGGAAACAAGCGGCATCGGTCAGGGCGACACTGGAATTCTCGACGTTTCCGACGTTTCGCTCTATGTGATGACGGCCGAATACGGCGCGTCAACCCAGCTCGAGAAAATCGACATGCTCGATTTTGCGGATCTCATCGCCGTGAACAAGTTCGAGCGGCGGCAGGCACTCGATGCGATTCGAGATATCCGCACGCAGCTGCGGCGGACGCGCTTCAAGGGGCAACGCGTTCCTGACACGGAATATCCAGTCTACGGAACGATCGCGAGCCGGTTCGCCGATGACGGCACGAACGGCCTCTACAAAGCACTTGCGACGAAGTTGAACCAAAAGGCAGCCGAGGCCGAGGGCACCGGCAAGGCGAAACCTCGCTACGAAATCTCAAGCGACCGCACCTACGCGATCGAGTCTTCACACCGCGAGTCATTGATCCCGGGCGATCGCACATCGTATCTCGGTGAGATCTCGCGCGCTGTGCGCCGGTATCACGAGGACACTGACAAAATCGTCGCGGCTGTTCGCGCGGCGGAGGCCATTGAACACGCGGTTCGCGAGCTCCCCGCAAAAACCGACAAATCGGTTCGCGAGCTCCTGACCGGTCAGGCTGAAGAGAAGTGGCGACATGTGCCGCAAGACCTTCGCCAGGCCTTGCGCGACTGGCAAACGACGCGCTCACGCTATGCTGCCGAAAAGTTCACCTATCAGGTGCGCGGCAAGGATATCGTCGTGCCGGCACTGTTTGAGACCCTCTCACATCAGAAGCTCCCAAAGGTAGCGCTGCCAAACTTCACGTCCCTAGCCGATGTGGCGCGTTACCTGCGCGGCGAAAACGTCCCGGGGAGTTTCCCCTACACGGGCGGCGTCTATCCGTTTCGTCGCACCGAAGAAGATCCGAAGCGGCAGTTTGCCGGCGAGGGCGGCCCAAAGCGCACCAACGAGCGGTTTCACTACCTGTCGAAGAACGATCCAGCAAAGCGCCTGAGCACCGCGTTTGACAGCGTGACGCTCTACGGCGCGGAACCTGATCGCAGACCAGACATTTATGGCAAGGTCGGAGAGTCAGGCGTTTCCATTGCGACTCTCGAAGACATGAAGCAGCTCTACGCTGGCTTTGATCTATGCTCGCCACAGACGAGCGTCAGCATGACGATCAACGGTCCGGCGCCGATCATCCTGGCGATGTTCCTCAACACTGCGATTGAGCAGCAGATCGACCAGTTTCGAAAGAAGACTGGGAAGGCCCCGACGCCGGCCGAACATCGCAAGATTTACGACGAGACGCTTCAGGTTGTGCGCGGCACGGTGCAAGCCGACATCCTCAAAGAGGATCAGGCTCAGAACACGTGTATTTTCTCGACTGAATTCGCCCTGAAACTCATGGGCGACATTCAGGAATACTTCATCAATCAGAGAGTCCGGAACTACTACTCGGTCTCGATTTCCGGCTATCACATCGCAGAAGCCGGAGCGAATCCGATCTCGCAGCTGGCGTTCACGCTGAGCAACGGGTTCACTTACGTCGAGTACTACCTTGCGCGCGGGATGAAGATCGACGATTTCGCACCGAATCTTTCGTTCTTCTTCAGCAACGGCATCGACGCCGAGTATGGCGTCCTCGGTCGCGTCGCCCGCCGCATCTGGGCGATCGCAATGCGCGATGTTTATCGCGCGTCCGAACGCAGTCAGATGCTCAAGTACCACATCCAGACGTCCGGACGTTCGCTCCACGCCATGGAGATCGACTTCAACGACATCCGCACGACGCTTCAGGCACTGATGGCGCTCTACGACAACTGCAATTCACTGCACACGAACGCGTACGACGAAGCGATCACGACACCGACCGAGGAGAGTGTTCGCCGGGCGATGGCGATCCAGATGATCATCAACCGTGAGTTTGGCCTCAATCGTTGCGAGAACATCAACCAGGGTTCCTACTTTCTCGAGCTGCTCACCGATCGCGTCGAGGCGGCGGTCCTTGAGGAGTTTGATCGCATCTCCTCGCGCGGCGGCGTGCTTGGCGCAATGGAGACGCAGTATCAGCGCAGTCGCATTCAGGAAGAGAGCCTCTACTACGAGCATCTCAAGCACAGCGGTGAGCTGCCGATCATCGGCGTGAACACGTACCAGAATCCAAAGACACTCGCCGAAGACTATGAGCGTCCAAAGATCGATCTCATCCGTGCCAGCTACGCGGAAAAGGACGATCAGCTGAAACGCCTTGGCGCATTCAAGAAGTCGCAGTCATCCACCCGCGAAACAGCTCTGCGCAAGCTCAGCGACGTCGTCCTGAAGGGCGGAAACATTTTTGCGGAACTGATGCACACCGTGCGGCATGCGAGCCTCGGTGACATCACGGAGACGCTCTATCGCGTCGGCGGGAAGTATCGTCGTTCGATGTGACGGTAGACCGCGTCATCCCCAGCGCGAAGCGCGTCGGGGATCTCCAACGCACCGTCAAGCCGGCAAGCGTGCGACGAACTCAAGCCACGCGGCAGCCAGGTCGGACTCACCGACGGGAATCGTCCAACCACCATCGGTTGATTTCGCAATCTGACCGAATCCGGACAGGAGCACGAGGGAGACTTCCTTCGGGCGCTTGCTCGTAGCGTCGCCTCGCGCACCCTTCCCACTGAGATTCTTTTTGTCACCGGTCATGAGGTTGAAGAGCTCCGGCCACAGGTCTCCCGCCATGAGCATCTTCGCCCCGAGCGCGCGGGCCAGATCCCCGCTCCGCATCAGACAACGTGATGCACCGATTCCGCGCCAGATCACGTTCGAATCAGATTTTGAGAGTCCGCCGAACTTCTCGCTGGCGATTGCCGCGTAGGCCATACCGAGGGCGACCGCCTCGCCGTGCAGAAGCGTCGCTGCGCCAGTCGTACGTGCCTGCGAAAGGCTTTCCAGCGCGTGCCCGAGGGTGTGGCCGAAGTTCAGAATCGCGCGTTTGCCGGTCTCAAGAGGATCCTCGTTCACCACATCGACCTTGATCCGAATGACACGAGGGAGGAGTTCTGCAAGTTTTTCCGTGCTTCGCGCGTGCAGTGCAGATCCCAGTTCGTCGAAAAGGGTGCGATCACCGGTCAGAAGTGCGTGCTTCAGGCATTCTGCTCCTCCGGCGTGCAGTTCACGTTCGGGGAGCGTCGAGAGCCAGCCCGTCCAAACGACGACGCGTTCCGGAAAGGCAAATGTTCCAACTTGATTCTTGCCCCAAGGAGGAAAGTTCACGCCCGTCTTTCCACCGACACAGGCATCCGCCATGGCCAGCAGCGTCGTTGGAACAAACGTCGGTCGGATGCCGACCAGGTCAGCCGCAAAGGCTGCGACATCGGTCAGGAGCCCACCGCCAACAATCGTCCAGTTCTTCTGCGCACCAGCGGCTCGCCATGCTCGCAAAACGTCTGCGACAGAGTCGAGCGTCTTTGAATGCTCGTCGAGCGAAAGGAGACAACCGGGCTGCAACGCAAGCCGCGATGTCCACAGCGATGCCACACGACCATCGAGAACAACAAATCGATCAGAACGCAGAGTATCAAGCACAGGATCTGGAAGCTTTGCGCCGGCCCCGCCACCCGGGATGACATCGATGCGGTACGCGCCTGCCTCGTCGCGCTCATCCCGTGATCCTTTAGTCCCAGAATCCCGGCAGTCGATTCCGCGGCGAAACACTCGGGCTGCACACTTTACTGACTCCGGCAAAGCGTCTGCCTCGAGGCCGTCTGACCGGGTCATGCCACGTGTGAAGCACCACCTGAGGAGAGCGATCGTGCCTTCGCTCCAACCGAGTTCGCGCTCGAGCCGAGGATCGCCTGCTTCTCCGGCGATGCCTTTCGGCACGGAGTGCCATCGCTGCGCGATGAGCGGCGGCATTCTGCGCGTCCATCCGACCCGGATTTCAGGTGACTCGTTCGACTTGGGATTCTGCAAATTATTCCCGGATATGGTTGTCTTTTCCGTGGCCAAAGTGACCGCTTTGCGCGCTTTCGCAGCCGAGCTTTCACTCGGCACCCGTAAGTCGGCAAATCTGTGCGACAAAACCGCACCGACGGTCAATCAAGAGTACGCCGGATCTGCCGACAAATCCCGTAGAACAATTTCGATGATCGTCTCGCTCAAGGATCGTGCAGCGGCAATGAAGAAGCAATCCAAAGGCGCAACGGGTGCCGGCAAAACCCTGCGCAAACAAATTGAAAACATCCGCAAGCAGCGCATCCGCTCGGGCAAAGTCGTGTCCCTCGATGACTTCCGCAATCTTCGCGATGGAGCTGACGAAAAGTGCGTGCTCGTCGTGGACGACGATGAGGTTATGCGCGGGGCGCTCAAGCGCATCCTCGAAGCAGAAGGCATGAACGTCGTCCTCGCTGAAGACGGCCTCGATCTCTCGCGCAAGATTGAAACGAACCGTGTGGACCTGATCCTGCTCGACGTCAGCATGCCAAGTGTCGACGGCTACGAGCTCTGTCGCCTGCTCAAGGCGCATCCTTCACTGGCAACGGTACCGGTGGTCTTCGTGTCGGCGCACAAAACCGCAGAAGACATCCAGCGTGGGTTCGACGCCGGCGGGTCGGACTACGTCGCCAAACCATTCGACGTCGACCAGCTGACCCAACTGGTGCACAAGTACCTGCAGCCGGCAACCAGGGATGCTTCCTGAACCGCCCGTTCGGCTGTAGCCAAATGCGCCGCCGTCCCGACCTCGGCTTGACACCCCAAAGGCTCGTCAGGTACGAGATAATTCTGACCTTTTCAGCCTATTCCTCGGTAGCTCAGTCGGTAGAGCAGGTGACTGTTAATCACCGGGTCGCAAGTTCGAGTCTTGCCCGAGGAGCCACTTCACGCTGAAACCAGAAGTGGGTTCCGCTTTCGCGCCGCTTCGTGACACACCGAGCATTCGTGGCCGAATCCCCGATGTCGATGACCAGTCATCGAGAATTCCTCGCATGGGAACAAATGGTCATCTACCCGCGAGGCGTGACTCTTCAAACCAAGGCAGGTTGAGATACCCTTCGCGAACGAGGAATTCGAAACGCATTCCCGGTTCTGCCGCGTTGTAGGTATCGAGATCCACCGACACCCCGTTTGGAGTGCGTGGGGATGCCTTGTCCGCCAGCGGCTTGAAGTGGAGGCGATACACCCAATATCGCCCGCCACGGGAGCCAACGCGCCATTTGAGAGCCCTTTTGGAGTCGATGACCCTTTCGTGAATCATTGCCGGAGATGTATCGGCCTTCCTGTTCAGTGTTTCGACGAACTCAAATCCGAGTGCCGGCGCGGCAACAGACATAACGACACCGAATTCGATGAGGGCCTTGCGCGCTCGGGCCGACTTCCGCAGGAGCATTCGCGCCATCAGGTAGCCCAGAGCACCGATTGCAAGTGTCGGCACTACGGATGCCTGCAGCGCCCCAACAGGATCGAGAAGCCTCGCTCCGGTCATGAAGGGCCACCTGGGCAGAAGCTGAGTCAGATATGGGAGGACATCAAAGTCGAACCCTCTCAATATGGCACTCGAACAGACATAGACAAGAATTGCGATGGAGAAGGACTCGAGCAAGACGATGCGCTGGAAGCTCTTGTCCGTGGTCGGACTGGGATTCAACGCGATGCATTCATCCATCAGCGCACCAAACTCTTTCAGAAGTGTGGCGACTTTTTTGCATCGGAATCGTTGTCCTTTTCCACCTTCACAAAGAGGAAGTTTCCCTCACATTCAAGCGAGATCATCCCCTCGGCGAACAGATCGAGCACGAGACGTCGTGCATCGGCGCTCCGAGTGAATAGATCGCGAAGAGGGATCTGATCTGTTCCGACAAAAACGCGGGAGTCGAAGTCCGAGTCCCCCGTTTGAATTTCTTCGGTCAGACCGAGGCGTTTTGTCAGGTGGTCGAATGCGTTCTCTCTCGTCAGCAGGAGTGAGGCACGCGAACGCAGCTGGACGCCAAACTCAAGTGCGTTGAATTGACCCCGCCGCTTGCCCTTGCGACGGATGGCTCGCATGGCGATTCCATCGAGTTCATTGCGACCGTGCCCCGCTCTGCAACGTAGTTGCCGCATCAGGGCAGCGGCGACAAGAAAAAGCTTGATGATCAGAAACATCAGTTACTCTCCCAGGGTGGCAACACTGGATCAATGAATTGCGGCGCCACGCTTTGGTGTAACGACACTAAGTTTACCC
>Ga0169931_10002487_pt1 | contig 30026 bp, 27 predicted proteins | sample Kivu_15m_20L_FD_129675 | JGI IMG/M metagenome (GOLD analysis project Ga0169931, IMG submission 129675) | Freshwater microbial communities from Lake Kivu, Western Province, Rwanda to study Microbial Dark Matter (Phase II) - Kivu_15m_20L... | ecosystem: Environmental > Aquatic > Freshwater > Lake...
ATCGTTACTTCATGCTGAGGCCGTTCATCATCGTATCCCTCGCCCTCGGGTGACCCCATTAAAAATTTGCCCCCAGGCACCTGCACCAGGGTCAAATCGACATCGTCAGAGAGCTTAATGGTGCGGGTTTTAGGTGGGTCTACCAACTCAATGTGGTGGGTGTAGTGATCAAACACCTGCACCACCAAGAGCTGTTGCAGCGCCCCCAGTTGCCGCAACCCTTCCCCCGCCTGCACCCGCACTAGGCCAACCTCGCTGTCGTCATTGAAGTAGCCTTTCAGTATGGGCACAAGGCCATCTTCGTCATCCCTAAGCCGGAGCAAGCCCTTGATGGCCGCAGCCCTCACCTCTGAGGCATCTTCTTCGCTACGGTTGCCCAAAACATCTTTGAGAATTTGTCGCGTCACCGCTTTGTCAGGCTGAATCGCAATTAGCGCATTCAAAGCTTCGATGCGAATGTTCATCGACCGAGACCGATCGAGTGATCTCAGCACTTTGAGTAGATCAGGTACAGCTTTGTAGGCGTAGTGCCCCAACTTACCTAAGTTTTGTATGGTTTGTACCAGGATATAATCTTCGCTGTCATCGAGGTTATCGATCAGTCGGTTGACACGCTGACGGCGAAGGGCATCGGCTTGGGCCACTGAGTCAAAATTTGACCGTTCATCTAGCCCTGCTAACACCCCTCCTGGCAGCTTGCGTTTTTCGCAGCAGTTGCGCAAAGCTAGCAAAAAGCCACGAATAGCAGGTAGGCTGCTGGGGTCAGCATCGATGGTTTTAAAAAACTCTTGCCATCGTTCATCAGAGTCACCTTGCTGGCAATAGTGGGTGAAGTGTAATGCCGCCAAGTATTCCGCCACTGGATCTAAAACAATTTTAACTTTCGTCTCCGATGGCGATATCTGTATCAGCCCCAGGGGCTTTCTCAGGTAGGCCAACCGCGCCTTAGCGTCAGCTATAGCGTTAGCCGCAGAGTCATCAGTCAAGGCCGCTAACACATCTGTATAGCTGGCATCGGCTGGGCGGTAGGTGTGCTTCAAGCATTCCCAGGCCACTCGTTTGGCATACTGCTGAATTTCGGCACTATCCCGTCGGATAGAGGCATCAATCGATTCTTCGCGGTTCAGTTGGCAGAGATATTCCAGCATCAAATCAGGGATATTGTCAGGCAATTGAAAGTCTTTCTGCTCGCCGACAATAATCACCTGGTCTATGTACAACTTCACCAGTAGGGCGGTGGCATTCTGAAGGGTGGCCGCCATCATGTTAGAGAGTCGTCGACAGGTGCGTAAAAACTCCTCATCGTCTTCAAACAGGTCTTTTTTGCCCTGGGCTTCTAGGTAAGGCTCAATGAACCGTGAAAGCTTGGCCCCTTCGATTTTTTGGGGTTGCAGCAGGTGGTAGCTGGTGCGGCCCAGATTTTTCTCCTTCAGCCGGGAGGTGATCAGCAGCGCATTGATGGGGCTGGCTTCCAGGGCTTGCTTCATCTGGTTGTAGGTGCCGTCGCTCATTTCCGAGACGTGATCTAAAATCACCAGCACCCGGCGCTGCCGCAGCAGGGCATCGAGCAGCTCATCGGCCATAAAGGTGCCGTCGGGGTTGCGGGGCAGTTGTTCGCGAATGGCCGTGCGCAGGGGCGTGTCATCTAGCTCTTGCTCGATCAGCACCGGCAGTAGCTTGTGCTGGCAAAGGGCTGGGGCCTTGGGCTCGCCCGGCTCCGCCAGCCCCAGCCCCCAGCGGGCAATCTGGCAGGCAAAGCTGGTTTTGCCCACGCCCCCTTCGCCCACCAGCAGCAGGGTCGCAGGCGAACGGCTCAAACCAGGTCGCAGCAGATCGGGGGTGAGTTGCTCCACCAACGTGCCATCGAGCTGAATCTGAATGGGAATATGGACGGCCCGGTCTTTGACGGTGCCTTTGTTTTTAAAGGTCTCTCGTACCTCTGGCAGGTGGTCAGCCACCCAGGCATCGAGCGCCCTGGGCTGGTACTTGAGCCACAGCAAAACATCCAGCGGTAAGTCGATCGGGGTGTTAGGAATTTTGAACTTCCCCGGTAGCCACAACAGCCACCGAGGTTTGATCAACAGCACCCCACCGTAGGACACCGCTAAAGCCGCAACGGCCATAAAGCCCTTGATCAGGGCTGAGTGTTCTTCTTGCCAGGTGGGCGAGGCACTGGCTGGGTCAACGGGGCTCCCCTGACCTAGTACTGGGGTGGCATTGGCTAGCCGAGCCGTAGGCAACGTCACCCCCTGAGCTGGCACCTGGGGCGGCAGCAGAGCCACCGAGCTCGACAACAGCAGTAGTCCGCCCCATAGTCTCGGCCTGAGACCCAAAGCCCAGTTCTGATCGCCCATGAGCCCTACCTTGGGTGGAAACATTATCACCCAAGTTTACCTACTTTACCGAGGGCAAACCATGGGAGTGGCAATAACCCTGGAATCCATGGCATCCATAAGCCCTATCCCACCGGTAAACCCCGTAGGGGCAGACCCACGTGTCTGCCCTGATTTCAGCATTGGGCCTGTTACCTGACGCAAATTCCCCATGGCGGGCATGGCAACAACATCGAGGCCCGTGGTCTAAACCGCCGAGTTAGCCGTCACCAGGGCTTCCATGCGGGCCACCAGGGCTTCCTTCGCGATCACACCTTCAACGGTGTCAACCCGCTTGCCGTTCTGAAAAAAGATCAGCGTGGGAATGGCATTGACATTGTACTGGAGGGCCAGGGCGTCTTCCTCATCGACATTGAGCTTGGCGACCTTGGCGCGACCGGCAAAGGTGTCGGCCAGCTCCTCCACAATGGGGTTCATGATGCGGCAGGGGCCACACCAGGCGGCCCAAAAGTCGACCATTACCGGCACATTGCTTTTTAGCACCTCGGCCTCAAAATTTTTGGCGGTGAGGGTGAGGTAGGTTGCACTGTCAGCCATAGTCACTATCTCCTTAGGTAAATGGGGGGTGAATTGAAATGATCGAGAGGGTCTAGAAGCGTCAGGCGACTTCTGGAAAACGTTTCCCCAATGGTGGGCCCTGCCCACCCTACAGCGGCTACAGGCGCTAGATTAAAGTTGGCATCCTCTTTCCTAGAAATCGCCTGAGTTCAAAACGAGCCTTCGGCAGTTATACCTACGGTACTGCAAAGCCTGGGCGATGGAGCCATGGCGGCCCAACTTTAGCCCCCCTAATGGCAGGGGGCGGCTACCCAACCCAGGCTTTGCTGCCACAGGGCCACGAGCTGGCGCTCCAAGGTGGGGCCCAGCTCGGCCACAAAAATGCCTTCGGTACTGTGGCTACCATCGGCTAGCCAGGCCCCTGCCAGGGTGACCTCCAGCCAGGTGTCGTCGCAGGGGGCGATATCGATCGCCCCCCGGCCCCTGGTTTTGAGGTCAGCCATACCGGGCAGGTCAGCGGGCAGGGTAAACGACCCGTAGCCCGACTCCACCGTCAGAGGCCGCCCGGCCCGGACGGCGACAATGCTGCGCTGGGCCACCACGGCTTCTACGGAACAATCTAAATAGTCAACGGATACATCTGCATCGGAATAGGTCAGCTTCAACATGATCCCCCATGCCTTTAAGGGTGGTGAATTTGTTTCAATACTTTTGGGTCAGTGCGTTTGTGTCAGCGCGTTTGCTTCAACCCTGAATGGCTGCTATGCCGAATCTCAACGGTGGCCCACGGGCAAGGTTTGCAGACTCAGTTGCAAACCTTGAGGGCGCAAACCCTAAGGGCCTTACCGTGGGCCAATATCGCTGCCCACCCCTGGCGGTCTGACGCAGGGCCAAGGGCGGCGGCAAGGCGGCTGTAAACCCAAAACCAGCGCCTAAATTAAGCGAGATCAGCCAGTCCTGGCGATCCCTAGGCGGTGAACCAGTTTTGGGGTCAGGTTAACGCTGAAACACAAAATGCTGGAAGAACGGATGCCAATATCGCCCGCTGAGGTCGGCCCCAGGTCGGGAGAAGGCACTCAGGCCATGGCCCGGAGTCGCCCCTAGTCCGAGGAACGGCCTGAACCCCAGGAACAGATCTAGGCGGAGTCGATCGCCTCGGCAGAGATCGACTCCGCCTAGATCGCCTCTAAAGCCATCGCCCCGGCACAGATCTGTCCCATGGAAAGCGCTCCCACGGAAAATGCCCCTAGAGGTAATCAGCAGGCTAATGAAATAACGCTCGAACCCCGCCGCCATGCCTAGCTGGCCAGCATCGCCCGTAGCGGCGGCGACAGTCATTGTGGTGCCAGTAGACAAGAGATAGGCCATGGGGGTTCCTCCAGCGATAACTGCAAGGCTTAGGGAATGGATGAAGCTAGGGTCAAGGGCGGGCCGATGGAGCCATTACCGCTTGACGAATAACCTCGAATAACGTTAATACTACACGTGTAATACAGATGTGTCTAGCCTGCCTAGACTGTTAGTGAGTGACAGAGGCCGTCCAGTTGTGACAGTCCTGGCCAAATTTTTCCGTGTCCTTTTACCCCTGTTCTCCCTGGAGGTGTGCCCGACAATGCCAACCCTAACCCGTGTCTCAACCACTGATATGGAAGTCACCAGCATTCGCCTGGAGCGATCGCTGAAGGAAAAGCTTAAAACCCTGGCAGGCGATCGGGGGTATCAGGCATTGATTCGCGACATTCTTTGGCAGTACGTCGAGCAGAGCCCCCCAGAGGCCCCCACCCAGCTTCAGCCCGATGACCTTTGCGCCAGCTTTGGTGCGGTGGCAGAGCACGACCAGGTGTGTGCCCTCACCGGCCAGCCCATTCCTCGCCATGCCCCGATGCGGCTGGGGTTGACCGCCCAGGGTCGGCTGGTGCCCTTGAGCGGCGATAGTCTTTAGGGGCAGGCCAGGCTTGAATTCAAAGTTCAAGGTTCAAGGTTTAAAGTTCAAAATTTTGAATTCAGAATTTTGAACTTTGAATTCAAAAGATAATTTTCCCAGCGTGATTAAGTCTGACAGAATGGAGAACGGTCTACTCTGAGGCTTGGCTGATGACCTCTTCTACTGCCACCACCCGCCACTACCAACAGGTGCTCACGCTGCGATCGCGGGGCAAGTCTCTCCAGCGGTTCACCGCTGACGTAGAAGCCATCGTGCGGGCCTCGGGCATCGAGACCGGGCTGTGTACGGTGTTTTTGCGCCACACCTCCGCCAGCCTGATCATTCAAGAAAACGCCGACCCCGATGTGCTGGTGGATTTGGAAACCTTCCTGGCTCGGCTGGTGCCCGAGGGCAACCACTACATCCACAGCACCGAAGGCCCCGATGACATGCCCGCCCACATTCGGACGGTGCTGACCCACACCAGTGAGACCGTTCCGGTGATGCAGGGGCGGTTGGCCCTGGGCACCTGGCAGGGCCTCTACCTGTGGGAGCACCGGGCCCAGGGCTCGACTCGAGAGATGATTGTCCATGTGACCGGGTATTAGTATGGTAGATAGCACGCTGGATGGCCTGGTAAATGGCACGGTGGATGGGTTCGATCCGGTGGGTTATAGCGCCATTCCTACCCCGCCGGAGGGGTTTCGGTCGGGGTTTGTGGGCATTGTGGGTCGCCCCAACGTGGGCAAATCGACCCTGATGAATGCCCTGGTGGGCCAAAAGGTGGCGATTACCTCCCCCACCGCCCAGACCACCCGCAACCGCTTGCGGGGCATTCTCTCCACGGATCAGGCGCAGATTATTTTTGTCGATACGCCGGGCATTCACAAGCCCCACCACGAACTGGGCAAGATTTTGGTCAAAAATGCTCGGGTGGCGATCGCCTCGGTGGATGCCAACCTGCTGGTAGTCGATGGCAGCGTGGAGGCGGGGCGCGGCGACCAGTTTGTGGCCGAGTTGCTGGCCCACAGCAGCGGCCCGGTGATTGTGGGGGTCAACAAAATTGACCAGCAGCCCGAGGCGCCCGAGGCGATCGCCCAGCTCGACGCCAGCTACCAGCGGTTGGCCGATACCTACGGTTGGCCCATGGTCAAGTTTTCGGCCCTGCAGGAAACCAGCCTCGATACCCTGCTGCAAACCCTGGTGGATCAGCTCGACCCCGGCCCCTACTACTACCCGCCGGATCTGGTGACCGACCAGCCCGAGCGATTCATTATGGGCGAGCTGATTCGCGAGCAGATTTTGCTGAATACGCGGGAGGAGGTGCCCCACTCGGTGGCGATCGCCATCGACCGGGTCGAAGAAGACACCAACATTACCCGCATTCTCGCCACCATCCACGTCGAGCGCGATTCCCAGAAGGGCATTCTGATCGGCAAAAAGGGCGGCATGCTCAAAATCATCGGCTCCGACGCCCGCCAGGGCATTCAAAAGCTGGTGATGGGCCAGGTGTATCTGGAGCTGTTTGTGAAGGTGGTGCCCAAGTGGCGACAGTCGCGCAGCCGCCTAGAGGACTTTGGCTACCGGGTTGAGGAGTAAGGGAATTATGGGTTGTGGTGCGCTTTTAGGCAAGGCTTGCCAGAATAGGGACTAAGCGCTGTTTTTGCTTGCCGCTATGCCGCCCTCTCCAGCCCCCAAGAGCCTGCAAGAAATTCTCAAACAACGCCAGAGGTCTGACTTCGTAGGCCGAGACGACTACCTCACGGCCTTTAGCGATAATCTCCAGCTCCCGGTAGATGACTCTCGCCGTCGCTTTTTATTTAACGTTTGGGGCCAGGGTGGGGTGGGCAAAAGCACCTTGCTCAATCAGTTCTCTAAATCGGCCCAGGAGGCTAAGGCCGCCACCGCCTACACCGACGAAAGCGAAACTAGCCTACCTGAGGCGCTGGGGCGGTTCGCTGAGCAGTTTGAGCGGCAGGGTTACAAGTTGGGCCATTTCAGCGATCGCTATCGTCTATTTCGCCAGAAGAAGCAGGAGCTAGAAACCGACCCCGAAGCACCCCAGGGCTTTTCGGCCTTTGTGGGCAAAACGGTGGTAAAAGCTGGGGTGAGGCTCGGGCGGCGAGTGCCCGTGGGTGGCGTGGCCTTCGATTTTGTGGATGAAGATGCCCTATCAAACCAGGCGGGAGAGTGGGCCAGCTACTTGGCTAAAAAGCTAAGCAATAAAGACGATATTCAGCTGATTCAAGAGCCAATTGAGGTGCTGACACCGCTGTTTTTGCAGGGCCTCTGCAAGCTGGCCGAGCAGGCCCCCATTGCCCTGTTTTTTGACACCTACGAGCAAACCGATGAGTTTTTAGATAGCTGGCTGCGGGATGTGCTCGACGGCAAGTATGGCGATGTGCCGCCCAACATTGTGATCACCATTGCGGGTCGCCATGCTCTGGTGGATAACCACTGGGCCACCTACGATGGCGTGATCGCGCGCTTTCCGCTAGAGCCGTTTACTGAAGACGAGGCTAAGCAGTACCTGCATCGCAAGGGCATTGCTAACCCCAAGGTTGAAGATATAATTTTGCAGCTCTCGGGGCGACTACCCCTGCTAATCGCCACATTAGCCGCTGGTTCGCCCGATCATCCCGAGCAGGTAGGTGAACCCAGCGACACCGCTGTCGAGCGCTTTCTAAAATGGGTGGAAGACCCCAAACAGCGACAGATTGCTCTAAGTGCAGCCCTGCCTCGCAAATTTAACCGAGACATCATTGCTGAACTAACCACCGAAGATGATGCCGATGCCTTGTTTGCTTGGCTGAAAAAAATGCCCTTTGTTAAAGAGCAGCGGGATGGTTGGGTCTACCACCAGGTAGTACGGGCACTGATGCTGCGCTATCAGCGGTTGAACTCACCCCAAGGTTGGGAAGCCGCGCAGGAAAAACTGAAAAACTATTTTGACGAGCGCTGCAAAGCTTTAGCCTTTGAAGACGATAAGCAACAGCGTGATCCAGACTGGCAGCACTATACCCTCGAAGCGTTATACCACAACCTGTGTGCTACGCCTCAGCAGCAGCTTAACCCAGCGGTCAACGGATTTTTAGCCGCGCTAAAGAATCAACGATCCTTTGCCTCCCGACCATTTAATTTTAAATGCCCTTCTCTCGTTACAGCTTAATGGCAAAATCATGACTCAAATCACCCTCGATCTTTCCCCAGAACTAGAAACCCAACTGCGGGTAGAAGCCGCCAAGCAGGGGCTTGACCCCCAGCACTACATTTTAGAAACCCTCCACACCCGGCTAGCGGCCAATCAAGCTGTAGCTAACCATTTGCCTGCCGCAGAAGCCGACCTCCTCCAGCACATCAATCTCGGCCTCTCCGCCGAAACGTGGGACGAGTACTATGCCCTAATCGACAAGCGCCAAGCCGAGGCCCTAACCACCAATGAGCACCACCGGCTGATTGAGATTTCAGACCAGATTGAAGTTCTCAACGTCGATCGCATTCAAGCCCTGGTGCAGCTCGCCACGTTACGGCAGCAATCCTTAGAAAATGTCATGGACGATCTAGGCATCAAGCCCGTTGTCCATGGCTAAACCCTCATTGAATTCGTCACAAAAACAAGCTGTTGCCCAACGGGCCTCTGGTTGTTGTGAGTACTGTCTTTGCCAAGCCAAATATTCCCCAGACCCCTTCTCCGTTGAGCACATCATTCCTCGCTCCAAGGGCGGAACCGATGATTTGGAAAATCTAGCGTTGGCTTGCCAGGGTTGTAACAACCGCAAGTACGTCCAGACCGAAGCCTATGACCCTGTGACAGGCCGTGTGGTCCCACTCTACAATCCACGCCAGCATCAGTGGCGAGAACACTTTGCCTGGAGCCAAGACTTAACCCTCATGCTGGGCATCACAGCTACTGGCAGAGCAACCGTAGATAGACTGGGGCTGAATCGGGAGGGTGTTGTCAATCTTCGCAGGGTTTTGGCGGCAATCGGTAAGCATCCGCCCTAATTGGGTCGATCGGGGTTACTGTTGCGAAATGTCAGTGGTAGATTGAAAGCGTCACCGGCCCCTTGATGCGCCCCTTACCCCAAGATCTATGCTGATTCTATCTGCCACCAGCGGCAACAATCTTAAACTGGCCCAAGCCTTTGAGGCCGAAGCCATCACCCAGGGGGGATCCGCCGAAGCGATCGCCCTGCCCGACCTTCAGCTGCCGCTGTACGACTCGCTGAATCAGGACAGCGGCGCAGGCGACGGCCTGCTTAAGCTCGAGCAGGCCCTCAAGCGCCACGGGGGTCTCATTCTTTGCGTGCCGGAGTACAACGGCTCTATTCCCCCGGTGCTGACCAATGCGATCGCCTGGTTGTCGGTGGGCAGCCCCGACTTTCGGGCCCTATTCAACAATCGACCGGTGGCCCTGGCCACCCACAGCGGCGGCGGCGGGCAGAAGGTGCTGCTGGCCATGCGTCAGCAGCTTTCTCACCTGGGCTCCACCGTGCTGGGGCGCGAGGTACTGACTACCCCCCAGCGACCCGTCAATCCCGATGCGATCGCCGACCTGGTCAGCCAGCTCAGCGCCATTGAATCCTCCTACGCGGGCTTTCCCGCTGAGGATTAAGAATCTCTTGGGTTCCCCTTTCTTCTAGAGCGCCGGTACAGTACGGCTAAAAACCCGGTTTCTTCGTCGCTGTGCTAACGATATGACTTGCATTTTGGCCAAGAAACCGGGTTTCTGTACCGACGTTCTAGGGTCAATCCATCAGTTTTCCAGAAGTTTCCTCACTTCTTATCCCACTGTTCCTTCATGCGCTGAATGCGCGCTAGCAGGGTTTCGTTCGACAGGCGCGAGGTCAGCCGCTCCACCAGTAGCGGAAACGCCAGGGGTGAGGGGCGCTGCGTGGCTTTCCACAGGACCGATCGCTGATTGAGTCGACCCAGGGTCTTGGCCAACCGGTGGGTCTCCAGCTGGTCTTCCAGCACCTCCCGCTCCGCCTGTTTGAGCAGCAGATTGTCGGGCTCGTACTTGGTAAACACATCGTAGAGCAACGACGTGCTGACCTGGAGCTGGCTCGAGGTCTTGCGCGACCCCGGATAGCCCTTAAAAACTAGGCCCGCCACCTGGGCCACGCCGCGAAACCGGCGCTGGGTCAACTCCGAAAGGTTGAGGCTGGCGCGAATGTCAGCCTCTAAATTCTCCAGGCTGAAGAAGTGGCTGGAGAAAAGTTCTGCGTAGGGATAGTCCTTGGGGCCAAGAATTTCAAAGCCGTAGTCGTTGACCGAAATCGTGAAGGTGGCCGTTTGTTGCTTGGCAAAACGGTAGCCCCAGAGGAACCCAATGCCCTCATGGACGAACCGTCCCTCAAAGGGAAACACGTACAGGTGCTGACCCTCGCGGGTTTTACAGCTTTCCACCAACAGCTGATCGGCCCTGGGTAGGGTCGAAAGCCGCTGCTGGGCTTCGAGAATGGGCGCGATGGTGAGAATTTCGGCGTTGGGGGTGGTGGTAGCCTGGTCAACGGTTAGGGAGGGTGCATCGCTGCGTGGATGCACCCTAGGGTTGTCGGTCTGGTCGGATGGGCTCAGGAGCGTGGGCGTAGCCGCTCCGAAGGAGAATCGCGCCAACTCCACTTCGCGGCGCAGATGGTGGCTGAGGGTGTCAGAAATGGCGAGCTGGCCGCCGCCCCAGGTGGGGGTGACGGTGGATTTGCGCTGGGTGCCTTTGACATAGAGCACCATGTCTTTCAGCTGAAAGTACACCAACTGCCGTCCCGCGAAGAAAAACACATCCCCCTTCTTCAGCCGCGACACAAAGGATTCTTCGACGGTGCCGATTTCTTTGCGGTTGGTGTAGACAATCTTTACCGGGGTGTTGGCGGTAATGGTGCCAATGCCCATGCGGTGAAAGCGGGCCAGTTGGGTATCGCTGACCTTAAATACACCCTCCTCCTGCACCACTTTTTTGTAGCGGGGATAGGCCCCCAAGCACTGCCCCCCCTTTTCGATAAAATCGAGCACCCACTGGTACTCTGGGTCGGTGAGGTTAGCGTAGGCCACCGTTTGCCGCAGGCTAGCCAGGGTAGCGTCGCGCTCAAAGCCATCCCCACAGGCCAGGGTAACCAGGTGCTGCACCAGCACGTCGTAGGGCTGGCACTGGGGGTGGCGGGTTTCCATATCGCCGGTTTCTAACCCCCGTCGAAAGGCCGAGATCTCCAGCAGCTCCAGGGCGTTGGTGGGTAAAAAGAAGACTTCAGCTGTGCCTTCGGGGACGTGGGCACTGCGCCCCGCCCGCTGCAGCAACCGGGCCAGGTTCTTGGCGCTGCCAATCTGCACGACCCGCTCCACCGGCTGAAAATCGACCCCCAGATCCAGGGACGAGGTACAGACCACCCACTTGATATCGCCGGATTTGACCCCCGCCTCGATCGCCTCGCGTTCTTTGACATCGATCGATCCGTGGTGCAGGGCCATCTGAGCCCCGTGGTCCGGCAGGGCAAACTTCAGCGCCTGGTACCACCGCTCCGCCTGGTTCCGGGTATTGGTAAACATCAGCGTAGATTTTTCAATATCCAGCGCCGCCACCAGGGTGTCGAGCATGCGCAGCCCCAGGTGCCCCGCCCAGGGAAAGGTGTCCACCGACGCGGGAAGAAGGCTTTGAATGACGGTCTTCCGCTTCAGGGGCGAGCGTAGGATCACCGGCTCGGTGCCCAGCCCCACGGCGGTTTGGGCGGCTTCCTCCAGATTCCCCAGGGTGGCCGACAGGGCCCAGGTGCGCAGGTGGGGGCGCAATGTCCGCAAATAGGCCAAACACAGCTCGGTCTGGGTACCCCGCTTAGAGCTGATCAGCTCGTGCCACTCGTCCAAAATGACCGCCTGCAAGTGACCAAACCGCTTGGCCCCGTCTGGGTAGGACAGCATCACCGCCAGGGACTCTGGGGTGGTGATCAGAATATTCGGCATCTGCTTGAGCTGCTGGGTGCGGCGCGAGGCGCTGGTATCCCCCGTGCGCGACTGGACGGTAATGCCCCAGCCCATGGCGGCGATCGGGGTTGCGATCGCCTGCTCAATATCCCGCGACAGGGCGCGGAGGGGGGTGAGGTAGAGCAGCTGCAACCCGTCCATGGGGTTGGCCAGCATCTCCGCAATCGGCCCCATCACCGCCGCATAGGTTTTGCCCGACCCGGTGGGTACCTGCACTAGCCCGCTGCGACCCGCCAGGTAGGCCGTCCAGGTTTCGGCCTGAAAGGTGAGGGGCTGCCAACCACGGGTGGTGAAGTATTGAGCAATGGGGTCAAGGCACGGGGCAGCCGTCACACAGAATCCTAGGTGCTGAGGTGAGCCTATTTATTGTAGTGAGCTGGTAGCCAGGATTTGGGTCAAACCCTGGCTACCTTCCCCCGCCAACCCAGCCCGCGGCAAAATCAGATCACCTACACATGGGCTTCGTAGGAACGCCCCATAAAGCTTAGGGTCACCGGCTTTGTGGGGGCAGCGTTGCTGCTGAGATGCTTGGTACTCCACGCCACCCCACGGTACTTGCCCACTACTTCGCCCTCATGGGCTTCAACCCTGGGCCACTGACAAAAATATTCTGCACCAAGAAAATGTAGTCGCATGGTATTCCTCTTTGCGCTGGATAGTGGAATCAGATATCAAAGGTCACCTGAGGCTATGCCCCATGGATCTATTCAAAGTATGCCTGCTCCACGTTAAGAAACCCTGATGTGCAAATTAAATTGATAAATTTGTTACAGAAGTTTTTTTAATTTCTAGCAATGGAAAATTAGCTTCTTCGTTGCAAGTCATCCTGATGAGTTCAGAAATCTAGGGTGGCTAGGGTCTTGAAGGGATACAGTTAGGGCACAGCCAAGACAGAAAACAGTGCCCTAGGGATAGACGATGACCGAGCCAAGCTATCCATGTCCCCTGTGCTACGGAGTCAACAATCATGAGATCTACCGCGATCGTCAGGGCCAAGCCTTGACCACCGGGGGCGATGCCCCTTCACGACCAACTTTTATCCCCCGCGCCTACCACCGCTGCGCCCGGTGCAACCTCATCTTTGTGCTGCCCCACGCCCTGCTCTCGGCCCAGGCCGAAAAGGCTGAGTAAGACCAGCACCAAAACCATCCCCAGGACCTGGGCTATCGCCGCTTTCTCAGCCGTCTCGCCAATCCCCTCCTAGATGTCTTGGCCCCCCAGAGTCAGGGCCTTGACTTTGGCTCTGGCCCAGGGCCAACGCTTTCGGTCATGCTCGCCGCAGCGGGCCACACCATCGCCCTCTATGACCCGTTCTATGCCGACGATGCCGGTGTCTTTGACCAGCCCTAGGATTTCATTACCGCCACCGAGGTGGTCGAACATCTGCGCCATCCCCAGGTGGAGCTAGCCCGGCTGTGGCACTGCCTCAGACCCGGCGGCACCCTAGGGCTGATGACCAAACTGTCCCGCGATGATGGGGCCTTTGCGGGCTGGCACTACAAAAGCGATCGCACCCACATCTGCTTTTTTTCGCGACCGACCTTTGATTGGCTTGCCCAGGGTTGGCAGGCCCACCTCACCATTCTCGGCCAGGACGTGATTTTGCTGCGCAAGCCAGTGGCCTAGCTCACCACCGCCGACTCCACCTGGGGGGCCGCCTCAGCCACCGCCGGGGGCGCGACCGGCTCCGCCGGAGCCATGGGTTCCTGGTGGCTGAGCACCAACGCCCCCGCCTCTAGGTTCACCGCAATGGTTGAGCCGGGGGCAAAGGTGGTCTCTAGAATCTTGGTGGCGATCGGGTTCTCCAACAGCCGCTGGATCGCCCGCTTTAGGGGGCGCGCGCCGTAGACCGGGTCGTAGCCGCTCTGGGCAATAAAGCCAATGGCGTCGTCGGTCAGCTCTAGGTCAATGGCTTGGTCGGCCAGGCGACGCTGCACCCGGCGAATTTGCAGCGCGACAATCTTGCGCAGCTCGCTCTTGCGCAGGGAGTGGAACAAAATCAGATCGTCTACCCGGTTGAGAAACTCGGGGCGAAACTGCTTTTGCAGCGCCTTGAGCACCTGGGTGCGCATTTCGTCGTAGCGATCGTCGTCCCCGGCTAGCTCCAAAATATGGTCGCTGCCCAGGTTGCTGGTCATGATTACCACGGTGTTGCGGAAGTCGACCCGGTGCCCCTGGGAGTCGGTGATGCGGCCATCGTCGAGCACCTGCAGCAGAATGTTGAACACGTCGGGGTGAGCCTTTTCCACCTCGTCGAGCAGCACCACCGAGTAGGGGTGGCGGCGCACGGCCTCCGACAGCTGACCGCCGTCTTCGTAGCCCACGTAGCCGGGGGGAGCCCCCACTAGCCGCGACACGGCGTTTTTCTCCATGTACTCCGACATGTCGATGCGGATCAGGGCATCTTCGGTGTCAAACAAAAACTCGGCCAGGGCACGGGCCAGCTCGGTTTTGCCTACCCCCGTCGGCCCCATAAACAGAAATGACCCCAGGGGGCGGCCCTGGTCGTTCATGCCCGCCCGGGCCCGGCGAATGGCGGCGGCGACTGCTTCTACGGCTTCATCCTGGCCAATCACGCGCTCGTGGAGATGACCTTCTAGCTCCAGCAGCTTTTGCCGCTCCGATTCCATCAGGCGGTTGACGGGAATGCCAGTCCACTTGGCGACAATTTCGGCGATGTCGGCCTCGGTAACCTGCTCCCGGAGGAGGGTATTGCCCTGGCCTTGCACCTCCAGCAGTTGCGACTCGAGCACCTCGCGCTCCCGCTGAATGGCCTCGAGCCTGCCGTACTTGAGCTGGGCGGCTCGGTTGAGGTCGTAGGCGCGCTCAGCCTGCTCAATCTGGAGGCGAATCTGGTCTTCTTCTTCCTTGAGGATGTGGATGGCGTCGAGGGCCTGCTTTTCGCTCTGCCACTGGCCGCTGAATTCCTGCTGCCTAGCCTGCAATTCGGCCATTTCCTGCTTGATCCGGCTGAGGCGTTGGGCCGAGCGATCGGTGCCAGCCTCCCGCGACGCTTGGGCCGCCGATCCGTGTTCGGTCTCCAGGGAGAGCTTTTCCATTTCCAGCTGCATAAGGCGGCGCTCGATGCCCTCTAGCTCTTCGGGCTTGGAGGTGATCTCCATTTTGAGCTTGGCGGCGGCTTCGTCGACCAGGTCGATGGCCTTGTCGGGCAAAAAGCGATCGGCAATGTAGCGATCCGACAGCACCGCCGCCGCCACCAGGGCGCTGTCGGCAATGTCGACACCGTGGTACGACTCGTAGCGCTTTTTCAGCCCCCGCAGAATTGAAATGGTGTCTTCAGCGCTGGGCTGGCCCACGTACACCTGCTGAAACCGACGCTCCAGGGCGGCATCTTTTTCGATGTGCTTGCGGTACTCATCTAGGGTGGTGGCCCCAATGCAGCGCAGCTCGCCCCGAGCCAGCATGGGCTTGAGCAGGTTACTGGCATCCATGGTGCCCTGGCCAGCCCCAGCGCCCACCACCGTGTGCAGTTCGTCGATAAACAGCACCACCTGCCCGGCGGAGTCGGTCACTTCCTTGAGGACCGATCGCAGCCGGTCTTCAAACTCACCGCGAAACTTGGCCCCGGCAATCAACCCGCCAATGTCGAGGGAAATCAGCGTGCGCCCCTTCAGGGACTCGGGCACTTCGCCGTTGATAATGCGCTGGGCTAGGGCCTCGGCGATCGCGGTTTTGCCCACCCCCGGTTCGCCAATCACCACCGGGTTATTCTTGGTGCGGCGCGACAGCACCTGAATCACCCGACGAATTTCTTCATCGCGGCCAATCACCGGGTCGAGTTTGCCGTCGCGGGCCAGCTGGGTGAGGTCAATGCCAAATTTTTCTAGGGCCTGGTACTGCGACTCGGGGTTTTGATCGACCACCTTCTGGCTGCCCCGCACCGCCTGCACGGCGGCCATTAGCTCGGGGTTTCCGACATTAAAGCCCCGCAGCAGCCGTCGCCCGATCCGCTCGTCTTCCTGAAAGCCCAGCAGCAGATGCTCAACCGAAATAAACTTGTCCTTTAGGGTTTGCCGCGCCGCCTCGGCCTGGTCGAGCATGCGATCGAGGCTCTGACCCAGGTAGAGGTTGCCGTCTACTCCAGGACGCACCCGCGCCTGGCGCTGGGCAAAGGTTTCGAGCTCGTCGAGCAACAGGTCACAGTCAAGGTTGGCTTTGCCCAAAACCTTGTGGGCCAGCCCGTCTTCTTCCTGGTCGAGCAGCGCAATAATGACATGCTCGACCTCCATATATTGATGCTTGCAGCGGCGAGCCACGTCCTGGGCTTCGACAATGGCGTCCCAGGCCTTGGCGGTAAACTTGTCTGGATCGGTTGGCTGCATAATCTCCGTGGGCGGGCCAGCGTGAACTTTGCTTTTTGTAACGGTTAGGCGTTCAGTATATCAGTTGAGCGCTGGCCCTGCGGTTTATGGTGCACCGCCAGGGGCGTTCTGGGCATTCCAGTCTGTTGGAGGTGGTCGGGGTCAGGCTGGGCAGAGGGCGATCGCACGATTAGCCTCAGGTAGTTTAACCCAAGGCTAATCTTTGGTACCGCTGGTGGGCCTAGCGGAGCACCAGTCCTCCCCAGTAGGGGCGCAGAGTCTGCGCCCTGGGGTATTGTCTTTTCCCAAATATCCCGTCAGTTAGTAAGGCTGGCGATCGAGCCAGACCATCGCTTCAGCTTCAGAATCGAGCCACTGAAACTGGTGAGTGCAGGGGTTGTAGGCCCGCCACCAGGTTTGACCCGAGGGATCGGTGATGGTGGTAAGGGTGGGCTCTGGGGAGGGCACAAACCACTGCCTCAGTCCTTGGCCCAGGTCGCGTAACCAGTGGCGGGGAGATGGGTCAGGGCTATAGGTTGTAGGCGATTGCGGGGTACCGACCGATCGAAGGGAGAGATGGTGTTCAGAAAGGCCCGACTGACGCGATCGCTGGGCTTCTTGGCGATTGAATTTCATGGCAATAAGGCTCCTTGCGTTGAGCTAAGGGTAGGTGGAGTCCCAGGGGTCGCGGCCTTAGCGGCGATGGCGACTCAACACACTACTAGTATCCTTGCCTAGCAGAGAATCGTGCTTACCACGAAAGGAATATTATTATTGTTTCTGGCAAACACTTTGGTCGATTCAGGTTCCGGCCAGTGCCCCACGAAAATCATTACCGATACCCCCGGTTTGTAGGGGCATTGCACTGCAATGCCCCTACAAACCGGGGGTATACAGATCAAAAACAGCCCAAAAATCTAAGTATGCGATAATTTGAGGACAGATTAGCCCCAGGCTTGGCCTGACAGCGTTTAAGGAGACATGCCGTGGCCAGCCAGATTATTAACGAACAGCTCCACGCCTACCGGGATAGGTTAGACAGCCTGCTGGGGCGAGTGCAGGCCCTGGCCACCCACATCAACAACGCCGACCTGCAACGCACCACCCACAACCTGCGGCGCAACATCAACGAGCCCTTTTTGTTTGTGGTGGTGGGCGAGGTGAAAGCGGGCAAGAGTAGCTTTGTCAATGCTCTGCTCGAGGCGGAGGTGTGCGCCACCGACATTGAGCCCTGTACCGACTCGATTCAGCAGATTGTCTACGCCGAGGTGGCCTTTACCGAGCAGGTGGAGCCCAGCCTGCGCAAAATCGGGCGACCCATCCCCATTCTGCAAGACATTTCCGTGGTCGATACGCCGGGCACCAATACGGTGATTGACGAACACCAGATTATTACCGAGCGCTACATTCCCAATAGCGACCTGACATTTTTTGTGCTGTTTGCCAAAAACCCCTACCAAAAGAGCGCCTGGGATTTTTTGGACTTTGTCAGCGCTGAGTGGCGCAAAAAGGTGGTGTTTATTCTCCAGCAGGCCGACCTGCTGCGCCCCGCCGACCTGCAAACCAACCTCGAGCGGGTGCGGGAGTACGCCTACCAAAAGCAGATCAAAGCGCCGATCATCTTCCCCACCTCGGCCGTCCTGGAGCAGGAGGGTGATGGGGCTAACAGCGGCTTTGGGCCCGTGCGTCAGTACATTCAGGCCATGGTGTCGTCGGGGGAGAGCTACAAAATTAAGCTGCGTTCCGTCAGCCAGACCACCCAGCAAATTATCGCCCTGCTCAACACCGACGTGGAGGCCCTGCACCGTCAGCTCGCCGTCGATCGCACCACGGCCCAGAGCATTCGCACCAAAATTGATGCCGGGCGGGGGCGATCGCGCTACGAAATCAACACCCTCGCCGATCGCCTGGCGGCCCGCTACGAGATCATGTCGGCCCGCATTAAGCGCGACTTTCGCGAGAGCCTGTCGGTGCTGACGGTGGTGCGGCGATCGTTTGTCGGTCTGTTCAACCAGGAGGCCTCGATGCAGGCCTGGGTCGATGAGTTTCAGGAGCGCTGCGCCCGCGACCTGCGGGCGTCCCTCGAGGAAGCCTCCGTGGAGGGGGCCCAGCACTTTGTCGATGGCATTCGCCAACTGTTTGACGGGCTCAACCAAGACCTAGACAGCGTTAAGACCCACCGGCTAGAGAGCAGTCACATTTCGCTCAAGGTTCTAGAGCACCGCCAGGAGGTGATTGAGAGTGTGATGGCCAAGGTGGCTAACCTGATGGCCGACCAGGGCCTGGGGGATGGGATGATGACCCGGGCGGGCGACATGGCCAACGAAATTGTCGGCGGGGCGATCATGGCGGTGGCGGGCACCATTTTGCACGTCGTCCAGTTTGCAGTGGCCGAAGCCATCCTCAGCGCCATTGGCATTGCCTTTGCGGGGGTGGGGGTCGTGGTGCTGGCGATCGGCATTTTGTGGCAGCGCAATCGCATTATTGGCAAGTTCGAGCAGGCCCTCGATAGCGAAAAGGCTCGCTTTCAGCAGGAGGTGGCCGGTCGTCTGAACGAAAAACTGGGGCTGATTTACGAAGAGGTGGAGCGCATTTTCACCCAGTTCTACGACTATGTGGAACGGGAAGAGGCGTCGGTGCAGCCAGTACTCGACCAGTACCAGGCAATTCAGCAGGAGGCCACGGCGCTGTTTAGTACGAAGGTCCTGGACGCCTCGGGGGCTGAGCGCCGCTAGCAAGGTTTAAGGAGAGTCCGGGAAACCGATCAAACCCCAAAACACCCGTCGCGACCCAGCCTAGGGCTGTCATGGGTCCCTGATGACATGCGCCACTTGTGCAGAAGGGCGCTAGATTTGGGGCAGTCTCTCAGGCGACCCTATGCCCATTGTTTTGCCGCTGTTTGCCAAAGCCTTTCTCACTCTGTTTGTGGTCATAGACCCGGTGGGGCTAGCGCCCCTGTACCTGGCGCTGGTCAGTGATCGCACCGAGGCCGAGCAAACCCAAATTGCCACTCGGGCGGTCTTGGTATCTGCCGGTATTCTCCTGGCCTTTGGGCTGACGGGGGCCTACGTGCTCCACAACCTAGGCATTAGCCTCCAGGCCTTTCAAATGGCGGCGGGGGTGCTGCTGTTTAAGATTGCCTTCGACATGATCTTTGTCCACCAGGAGCGTGAGACCAAGGCCGAGGCAGAAGAAGCCGAGACCAAACAAGATGTCAGCGTGTTTCCGCTGGCGATTCCGCTCATTGCGGGGCCAGGCAGCTTGGCCAGCATTTTGGTGCTGTCTCGGGAGGCGAGCAATTACTATCTGGGGTTGAGCGTGGTGCTGGGGGCGGCGGCGGTGGTGTTGCTGCTGTGCTACCTATTTCTGCTGCTGTCGCAGCCCTTGGCCAAGGTACTGGGGCAGATTGGCATCAACGTCGTCACCCGCGTGCTGGGGGTGCTGCTGGCGGCCCTGGCTGTACAGTACATGCTCGATGGCCTCCTCAGTCTGCTTCAGCTGCCGCCGGCCCAGGCCTTTGGCCTCGATACCCCCTCCTTTGGTTCTTAGCCTGCCCCTAGTCCTCGGTTAATCTTAAAATTCTTACTGAGCGTCAACTATGCCGAATACTGTTCCTCCAGAAATGTGGGGTGATGGGCCCTCTGAGCTACCCCAGGATATTTGCATTAGTGCACTCCTAGAGGCTCAAAATCTGACGCCAGCCCTGCAATCGGTCGTCGCGAGTTGTCCGGGCGGCTGGGCCATTACCTCTGCGGCAGCCAACTTTTTAGGGCAGCTGGTCGGTCAACTTCAGCCTAAGAGCGTGCTTGAGTTTGGGGCCGGTTCTTCTTCTGTGGTGCTGGCAACGGCCCTCTCCCTAGGGGGGGTGGCAGACTCACCTCCCTTGAGCAGTCGCCGCGCTGGTGCGTCGATCAATGGGCCCTGGTCCAGCAACAGAAAACGGTTGATGCCGCCATGATTGTCACTAAACCCGAGCTGGGCTGGGGCTGCCTTGGGCTGTATTTTTGGTACAAGAGTGCCGTTCAAGCCTTAGCCGCTAGGGCCCCCTTTGACCTGGTTTTGATCGATGCCCCTCAGTTTTTCTTTGGCCGCGATGGGGCGCTACCGCTGATTTACCCTTACCTGAACCTCAATGCCCTAATCGTCCTAGACGACGCTGGGCGCGCTGATGAGAAAGCGGCGGTTGCTCGATGGTTAAAGACCTATCCAGGGCTGACCCTGGTCTATAACGATCCAGATTTCAGCGGTAAGGGCTTGGCTGTTCTCAAGTATCAGACTGAGGCAGATCCGGTGTTGTCATATCCAAGCTTTTTCTCTGGGGTGAAGCAAACGTTATATACCCTCATAAGCAGTCAGCGGAGATATCTGAGGGCAAAACAGGCGCGTGACGAACTTTCTTATACTGATAGCTAGAACAGGATTGGACAGTCCTCCGGGCTGATCGTCTACGACCCCTATCAGCCCCCGTTGGACATCCCAGATGATGAGCTTAAAGCCCTGCTAACAGACGCTTTTTATTTTAACTGATGAACTGAATGGGTCTGGGCTAGCGATCACCGTCTGGGCGAACAGGTATTCCTACTGGCTTAAACCCGGTATAGGCTTTTAATCCACTTAAATATTTATTTGGCTCTGACATGGAGCGTTTTTGCTGTCTCTTGGTGGCAAATCAGACCTGGGACAGCCCTTTTCAAACACTCTCTAAAAGCGGCAACCCGCCTGAGAACAATCGTGAACACCGATCCTGCTGGGTAGGCAACTCTTTTTATAATACAGGCATACCCAATCGTTAACGCGCCCCATAGCCTGGGGAGAAGAGCCTATGCAACCCACTCAAAGCCAATTTACTGAAAAAGCCTGGGATGCCATTGTGCGCTCCCAGGATATTACGAAGCAGGCCCAGCAGCAGCAGATTGAAAGCGACCACCTACTACTGGCTCTGCTGGATCAAGACGGCCTGGCCAGCAGTATTTTTATCAAACTAGGAGCCAACGGACAGCAGCTGCGCGATCGCACCGAAGCCTTTATGGCCAGCCAGCCTAAGGTCTCGGGCAGCGGGGCGTCGGTCTATTTAGGCAAGTCGCTGGATACCCTGCTCGATCGTGCCGACAAGTACAAAAAAGACTACGGCGACGACTATATTTCCATCGAACACCTGATCCTGGCCTACCCCGGCGACATCCGCTTTGGCAAGGCCCTGTTTCAAGAGCTAGGCCTGAGTGAAGCGAAGCTCAAGCAGGTTATTCAAGATATTCGAGGCACCCAAAAAGTGACCGACCAAAACCCTGAAGGCAAGTACCAATCCCTCGAGAAGTACGGACGTGACCTCACCGAGGCCGCCCGTCGGGGCAAACTCGATCCGGTGATTGGCCGCGACGACGAGATTCGCCGGACGATCCAGATTCTCTCCCGCCGCACCAAGAATAACCCGGTGCTGATTGGCGAGCCAGGGGTGGGCAAAACCGCGATCGCCGAAGGGCTGGCCCAGCGCATTGTCAGCGGCGACGTGCCTCAATCCCTCAAAGACCGACAGCTGATCTCGCTGGATATGGGGTCGCTGATTGCCGGGGCCAAGTACCGGGGCGAGTTTGAGGAGCGCCTGAAGGCGGTGCTCAAGGAAGTTACCGACTCCGAAGGCCAGATTATTCTCTTTATCGACGAAATTCATACGGTGGTGGGGGCCGGGGCCACCCAGGGCGCCATGGATGCAGGCAATCTGCTCAAGCCCATGCTGGCCCGGGGCGAACTGCGCTGCATTGGGGCCACGACCCTGGATGAGTACCGCAAGTACATTGAAAAAGATGCCGCCCTCGAGCGCCGCTTTCAGCAGGTGTATGTAGATCAGCCCACGGTGCCCGATACCATCTCCATTCTGCGCGGGCTGAAGGAGCGCTACGAAGTCCACCACGGGGTCAAAATTTCCGACAGTGCCTTGGTGGCCGCGGCCACCCTGTCGACTCGGTATATCAGCGATCGCTTTTTGCCCGACAAAGCCATCGACCTGGTCGATGAGGCCGCCGCCAAGCTGAAGATGGAAATCACCTCTAAGCCCGAAGAGCTAGACGAAGTCGATCGCAAGATTCTCCAGCTGGAGATGGAGCGTTTGTCGCTCAAAAAAGAAAGCGATGTCGCCTCTCTGGAGCGGCTGGGGCGGATTGAGAAAGAACTAGCCGACCTCAAGGAGCAGCAGAGCGCCCTCAATGCCCAGTGGCAGTCTGAAAAAGACACCATTGACCACATTCAGTCGATCAAAGAAGACATCGATCGCATCAATATCGAAATTCAGCAGGCCGAGCGCGACTACGACCTCAACCGGGCCGCCGAACTCAAGTACGGTAAGCTCACCGAGCTCCAGCGCCAGCTCGAAACCGCCGAAACCCAGCTCACCGCCACCCAAACCACCGGCAAAACCCTGCTACGTGAGGAGGTCACCGAGGAAGACATCGCCGAAATTATCTCCAAGTGGACAGGCATTCCGGTCAGCAAGCTGGTCCAGTCTGAAATGCAGAAGCTGCTGCTGCTGGAGGATGAACTGCACCGGCGGGTGATTGGCCAAGAGGAGGCGGTCACCGCCGTGGCCGATGCGATCCAGCGATCGCGGGCCGGACTAGCTGACCCCAACCGACCGATCGCCAGCTTTATCTTTCTCGGCCCCACCGGGGTTGGTAAAACCGAGCTGGCCAAGGCCCTAGCGGCCTACCTATTCGACACCGAAGAGGCCCTGGTGCGCATCGACATGTCGGAATATATGGAGAAGCACACCGTCTCTCGGCTGATCGGTGCCCCTCCCGGCTACGTGGGCTACGACGAAGGCGGTCAGCTGACCGAAGCCATTCGCCGCCGCCCGTTTGCGGTCATCCTCTTCGATGAAATTGAGAAGGCTCACCCCGACGTGTTCAACGTCATGCTGCAAATTCTCGACGATGGTCGTGTCACCGATGCCCAGGGCCGCACGGTGGACTTTAAAAACACCATCATCATCATGACCAGCAACATCGGCTCCCAGTACATTCTCGACGTGGCCGGAGACGACGCCCAGTACGACGAAATGAAATCTCGTGTAATGGAGGCTCTGCGGGGCAACTTCCGACCCGAGTTTCTCAACCGGGTGGATGAAATGATCATCTTCCACGGGCTGCTCAAGTCGCAGCTGCGGGAGATCGTCAAGCTGCAGGTGGCGCGGCTCGATGAGCGGCTCGAGGACCGCAAGATGGCCGTCACCCTTAGTGAATCAGCCCTCGACTTTCTGGCTGAGGTGGGCTACGACCCCGTCTACGGGGCTCGACCGCTGAAGCGTGCCATTCAGCGTGAGCTCGAAACCCAGCTCGCCAAAGCAATTCTGCGGGGCGAGTTCGCCGCTGGCGATACCATCGCCGTGGATGTCAAAAACGAGCGGCTCTCCTTTCGACTGCTGGGGGCGGAGCCGTTGCCAGTCTGAGAGGGTGTTTGAAAAGGCCTCCTGCCTGTCCTAGCTGGGTAGGCAGGAAGCCTACCTCCAGGGGCATTTACCCAGGCGACCAATCCGGCTAATCCCTAGTTTGCCGGATTGGTCGTCCGGAGAGGTGTAAATCTTTGAAACAAGGCATTAAGTTTTAGAGGGTTATTGTTGCACGGAGTGAGTTGGTTTTGGCACTATAGAGGCAGGGGTAGATTAGTATCTGCACTAGGATAGGTTGCATAACGTTTAGCCAATCGGCGTATTTCTTCAGTAGGTTTCCGGAATCGGCTTGGGTATGATGGGGTCAACACGGTACCCAAGATCAACCATTCAATCTGGCTGTAGCGGAACTAGTTTTGGGTTTCCTGCATCCACGGCTAGATTTTTTAGGTAAAGGCGAACAGTTAGGGGCATTTCCATCGGCAGGCCTTAGGGACGTGCCTCTAAATAAAGTACCGGATGTGTTGATCGCTGTAGGGTGCATTCGCGCAGCAATGCACCACTGGGAAAGTCGGCGATTGGTATCTTATTTTCTTGCGTGTCCCTTATTTCATTAGAGCTATGTCAGTTCATGACATCAAAATGGGGTTGGTTATGAAAATCGTTCACGACGTTCCTAGGCATGGCTATATTAATGTGATGGAAATCCTCGTTGCCGAGGAAGTAGAAAAGCAGGTGAAAGGTATGCCACCTCGCGTGTTGAAATACCTCAAGCAGGTTGAGATAGAAACCTACGCCCTGAATCGCTTACCCTCCCTCTACGCGTCGAGCGAAAAAGGGTGGCAGCACCAGTACGAAAAGGCCAAGCGAGAGCTGCACAATCAGATCAAGAGTGCCGTGCGCCAGGCCTTTGCGGCGGTACAGGTCGATCCCATTCGCTCCTCCGAGCCCTTGAACCTTCAGGACAATGAGCCCGCCAATGCGGCGCTCAATGCCCTGCGGGAAATGCTGAAGCAACCCGACCTGAACTGGGACGGTGTGATCAACCGCCTGCGTTCAGCCCTCGGCCAGCGGGCTGGACAACTGCCGACGGCGGGAGCCGCTGAGGAGTCTCACCGCACCCGCTACCGGGGCGCTGCCCCCGATCGCGGGGCCGCCCCCGAACGCCCTAGCGAACGCACCGACGACAGCCACGCAGTCTACTGGCGGCCCGGCACCTACGGGTCTGAGGTGTCGTGGCAAAAGACCCACACCTCCTCTGGAGAAGGGTTTGACTGGAGTGATCCCCGCTACGCCAAGTAGACGTCAGGGTTCTAAGCGATAGTCTGGGCGGGCTAGGTGGTCTGGCTACATAAAGCCCGCCTGGGCCAAGAGCGATACCGGAATGCCCAAGGACATCACCCCCTGACGCAGGCTGGCGGCGGTCGCTGGGGTGATCGCATCGTAGAGCGTGATCGCCTGCTGGAATGATTGCAGCGCCTCGGGCAGCTGGCCGAGCTTGTACAGGGCCACCCCGAGGTTTTGGTACGCTTCGGGATACTGGGGATTGAGAGCGATCGCCTGGCGGTAAGCCGTGATCGCCTCGTCCAGATAGCCCCTGGCCCGGTGGGCGGTACCCAGGTTGTAGTGGGCGATCGCCAGGCTGGGATCGGTGTCAACGGCCTGCTGAAACAGCTCAATGGCCCCCGCCAAATCGCCCTGGTCTTTTTTGAAACTGCCGTAGTTAATCCAAGCCCCCAGCTTGAGAATAGCGGGAATGGGCTGATCTAGAGCGGCCTGGTAATCCCTCGCAGCCCGATCGGGGTGAGCGGCCTGGGCCAAGGCCCGGTGGTAGTGCAGCTCGTAGCGGGTCAGCTCATCCAGAGTGCCAGGCTGATCGAGGGCGCGGTTGAGCAGGGGGAGCGCGGCCGCTGCCTGGTCTGAGGCCACGTAGAGGGCGGCCAGCTTGTTGAGTAGGTAGCTGTCGTCGGGGTGGTCGGCCAGGTAGGCCTCCATGGTGGTACGAGCCCGCTCAAACTTGCCCCGCTGAACCACCACGGCGGGGTCGTAGCCAGTGTGGTGGAGGGCCACCTCGCCCAGGGTAATCACCTGCCAGCGGGGATTGGCCTGCTGTAGGGCCGCCACGCTGTCGTCAACGGTCTCGTGGTAGGGGCGGGTGAAGATGATGTCGGGCAGGCGGCGGAAGCAGCGGGTGATCAGAGTATAGGGGGCCTGGGGGGCACCCAGCTCCAGCCGCAGCAGGTTCAGGGCCAGCAGATCCTCAGCGGCGACATCTCCCAAGGGCTGCCCCTGGTCGAGGCGTTGCAGCAGTTGAGCGGTGGCTGGCAGCAGCACCTCGTCGGCATCGAGCACCAGCACCCAATCGCCGGTGGCGTAGCCCAGGGAGGCATTGCGGGCAGCGGCGAAGTCGTTGACCCAGTCAACATGGCTCACCTTGGCCCCGTAGGATTGGGCGACCGCCACCGTGTCATCCCGAGACCCGGTATCGACCACGATGATTTCACTCACCACCCCCTGCACGCTATCTAGGGTGCGGGCCAGGGTGGCGGCCTCGTCTTTGACAATCATGACCAGACTCATGGCCATCAGGCGTCTCCCAGGGCCTGGTGAGCCCGCTGGATGGCCTGGCGCACCTGGTCGAAGCCGGTGCCGCCGTAGCTGTTGCGGGCCGAAACGACCTGCTGCGGGGCGATCGCGGCGTAGATATCGTCCTCGAAGGCGGGATGGATGGCCTGCCATTCCTCCAGGGTGAGCTCCCGCAGCAGCTTGCCGGCGGCCAAGGAAGTTTTGACCACCTGACCCACCAGGTTGTAGGCCTCGCGGAAGGGAATGCCCTTGGTGGCTAGGTAGTCGGCCACATCAGTGGCGTTGGCGTAGTCTTCGTTGACCGCCTGGGCCAGGCGCGGCACCTGGAAGTTGACCCCTTCGGCCAGCAGAATGGTCATGGCTCCGAGGCAGCCGCTCACCGTTTGCACCGTGTCGAAGATGGCTTCCTTGTCTTCTTGCAGATCTTTGTTGTAGGCCAGGGGCAGGCCCTTCATCATGACCAGCAGGCCCTGGAGGTGACCAAACACACGACCGGTTTTGCCCCGCACCAGCTCGGGCACGTCGGGGTTTTTCTTCTGGGGCATAATGCTGGAGCCCGTGGAGCAGCTGTCGTTGAGGGTGACAAAGCTAAATTCCTCTGAGGCCCAAAGAATCATCTCTTCGGACAGCCGCGACAGGTGCACCATGATCAGACTGGCGGCACAGGCAAACTCAATGGCAAAGTCGCGATCGCTCACCCCATCCAGGCTGTTGCCGTAAACCTTCGCAAACCCCAGCAGCTCCGCCGAATACTGCCGATCGATGGGAAAGGTCGTACCCGCCAGGGCACCGCAGCCCAAGGGCGAAATGTTGACTCGTTTCTGCACATCGGCGAGACGCTCCCAGTCCCGCTGGGCCATGTCGAAGTAGGCCAGCAGATGGTGGGCCAGGCTGAGGGGCTGAGCCCGCTGTAGGTGGGTATAGCCCGGAATCAGGGTTTCCACATGGGTTTCGGCGATCGCCAACAGCGTCGCCTGGTACTGGCGCAGCTGGGCCTGAATGGCCTCAATCTGGGCCCGCAGGTAGAGCCGCACGTCGGTGCCCACCTGGTCATTGCGGGAGCGGGCCGTGTGCAGCTTTTTGCCCACCGCCCCAATCAGCTCGGTCAGCCGTCGCTCCACGGCGAAATGGACGTCTTCAGCTTCGACCCCGGGGGTAAACTCGCCCCGGCGATACTCCTGGCGAATGGTGTCTAGCCCGGTGACAATCTGCTCTCCCTCGTCGGGGCTAATGATGCCGGTCTTGACCAGCATTTTGGCATGGGCCTGGGAACCGGTCAGGTCGTACTCAATCAGCTGAATATCGAAGCCAATGCTGGCGTTAAAGAGGGCAACGGTGGGGTGGAGCGCAGTCTCAAAGCGCTGGCTCCAGGTCTGGGGAGAGGGCGTTTGCATGTAGAAAGCCGTGAAGTTAGAAAGCCGTGAGGTTGCGAATCATATAGCCAAGCACAATACCGAAAAGTAGCGCCCACACCTGTCCCGAATCAATAAAGTTGTTCCAGGCATCGCCCAGATTGCCCAGAATATCTTCGTCGAAATACTGCCCGACGACGGGAGATAGGGTCTGTAATGTGACGTAGGAGGTCGCCGTTACCGGTGTACCAGCCAGGCCAGGCAGGTCAACTCCGGTAAAATAGCCGCTGAAGCTGCCCCCATGATCTAGGCTGACGGGGCGCAGAATCGTGTCTACCGATAGAGGCAACGAAGCACTTTGCAGAAGGGAATCGTAGATCGGGGGCATAACATCCATGGCGCTGTGACGACCTAAGCATGTTTAACACCCAACAGACTAGCACCATACCGCCGCGACCGAGCCTCTGGAGTCCAAAAATGGCCTGGGGTCTGGGGGTTTTGGAGCCTGGGGCGGTTGGCCTACCAGGCTGGCCTGGGTCGCCCTGGGATGGAGGTGGTGAACTGGGGCGGGTGGCCTCAGTTGAGAGAGTTTTGGGTGGCCAGTCTCAGCCCTGACCTCGGCCTTGAATTTCTAGGGCGGATGGGGCGTGCGGCCCTGGTTACCCTGGCCTACGCGGTGGTGGGCACCGCCCTCAGCGTAGGGCTTGGGCTGGTGGAATGTGGTGGGCGGAAAGTCGAGGGCCGTACTCTTGGTAACTTGGCCAATGCACCCCTTGGTAATGCCGTAGACACAGCTGCGGTTTTTGCCAATAAAGCATTGATCAGAGCCCATCAGCACGATCGCACCGCCCCCGTTTTGAATCACAGCACCGAGTCCGAGGGCAACCGGCTGGCCAACCGCTGGGCCTCCCGGTCAAGATCCCTTAAGCCAGGAAACCCTGCCTCCTGGCTCCTGACCCCTGACTCCTGCCGATCTATTACAGCCCCGTTACAGTCTGGAGCGCACTGGCGGGCAAAATCACAGCATTTGTTAACGGCACAACCGGAAGTTTAAGGGGAGAATAAGGCTGAGCTGAGTAGCCAAATCCTAAAACTTAACAGTAAACTAGGATACGGAATCTAAAGATTCTTGTCTGGCTGATGGGACTCTTGTCTTATACAGCTCCTCCGTCGTTACTGGGTTTTAGGCATGCTACAGTCCCTCCATTACTCCATTGATATTATTCGCGACGAGGCCCGACAGCTGGTTCAAAAGGGTGCGGTGAGTCGTCAACAGCCCATTTATACTCTTTGCCGCCATATTCCCGCTCGTGAGTGGGCCGTGGTAGAAACCGAGCTAGAGTCTTCGGGTTTCTTGCTGCGCGATCGCGTTGGTGACCTGATGGGCCGAGAAGACTGGGAAAACGATTAGGGCTATGTCCCCCTCGCTTTCAGTCTTCATCCAAACAAACTAAGCTGGGCCGAGGAGGCATCTTCCTCGGCCCTTTGCGTTTCGATCTGATCCCAAAGCAGGTCGGGTAGATCGGCCCCGGCCTGCTGGAGCTGGTGGTAGACCGCTCGGGCCACCGCTGGTGACTTGGCCTCCTGGGGGCAGTGGGCGAAGAAATAAATGTCGGTGCCGGCCTCTAACCACTGGCGCAGCCGCCCAGCGATCGATGGTGTTGGCGTCGGGCATGGAATAGAAAGTGGTGTTGCCTTCTACGGCGGTCATGCGATCGCCGTAGAGGCGCAAAAAATCTCCGGCTTTGCTGCCCCGAGGGTAGAACTCCCCCACCCAATCCTTAAACGCCCACACGGCACACCCGGTAAAGTAAGACCCTGTGGCCATGGTTTTGCCTCCCGCTGTGATCGATATCCCCACCCATATCCTCAATTCTGACGTAACCCCGGCCACAGGGACAAAAATGGGGGATGGCCAAAGCGTCGACAATGCCGTGGGGGCGGGAATGGTTAAGGGTTGAGACGGAGTGAGCGATGGCGTCACCCAGGTTGGCTATGCTTTAAATCCCTCCCCAGAGGGGAAGGATGACCCTATACCGCTCCTGTCCATGGAACCCCAACCGTTGCCTGCTGCCCTGAACCCCAAATCTATGTTGGTCAAGCCGGGTAGCCCGGTCAAACTCAAAAACTTTGACCCCAGCTTTACCGGCGACTTGAAGAAAAAAGCCGCTAAAGACCTGTTGCAGCAAGGCGTTGAAGAGCTAGCCCGCTTAGGGCGGATTAGGGATCGACGCCAAACCATTGACGATAAATTTTGCCATAGGCACCGGTTTCTCGCAGGGTCAAAATTGCCCGGTTGATCGGGGTGCGGTAGGGGCTACCCTCGGGCATGACGACCCCATAGAACTGGTCGAAAAAGGGGGCCCCACCAGCTGAAACTGGAGATCGGGTTCGTAGTCGGCAAAGGAATTACCATACAACAACAAACCTGAACCACGGCAACCTCCAGGGTGCCCAGGGTAATCGCATCTTAAGCGAGTGCTCGTATTGATGGGCTGAAGGGTAAAATCAGCGGGTTATAGCGGGTCGACTCAGGCCTCAGGCTCAGCCATGGTCAGATATTAGGGTTAAATTGCCTCCTCACGAAACCGGTTGTCG
>Ga0169931_10002489_pt1 | contig 30025 bp, 26 predicted proteins | sample Kivu_15m_20L_FD_129675 | JGI IMG/M metagenome (GOLD analysis project Ga0169931, IMG submission 129675) | Freshwater microbial communities from Lake Kivu, Western Province, Rwanda to study Microbial Dark Matter (Phase II) - Kivu_15m_20L... | ecosystem: Environmental > Aquatic > Freshwater > Lake...
ACGCGATTAATTCGTAGCTTTTTTTTAAGTAGAGCTGTTAATAAAATTGATTGCGCAAGCTTTTCACCCATGGCAACGATCACTAAGTCCATTTCTTCAACACCTACTGATTGTAAATCGTCTTGTGTTTTAACTTGCATGCAAATCGCTTGCGTTACTGAATCTCTGATTGAAGCAATAATTGATTCATTTTCATCTATTGCAAGAACCTCAATTCCTTTTTCTGATAAGGTTGTTGCAACGCTATATCCAAACCTTCCAAGTCCAATTACACAAGCTTTCATAAGATTTATACCTTTATTAGCTGATCATGATACGTTCTTGCGGATAAGAAAACTCTTGTTTGTCGTTTCGTTTTCTTAAAGCAATCAATAACGTTAATGATCCTATTCTTCCAATAAACATTGTGAAGATAATTAATAATTTTCCAATAACAGATAAATACGGAGTAATTCCAATAGTGATTCCTAATGTTGAAAATGCGCTCATTACTTCAAAAAAAATATCAAGAAAATTCCAGCTTCTTTCTGTAATTAATAAACAAAAAGTAATTAATAAAACCCATAAAATACTTAACGTAACAACGGCAAGTGCTTTATAAATTTGATCTTGCATGATTCTGCGACCTTTTATATTAACTGTATCATTACCATTAATTGCAGCATTAATAGTTGCTGCAAGAATAGCAGCAGTAGTAATTTTAATACCACTTCCTGTTGACCCTGGAGCGGAACCAATAAATGCATTGATCATAATATTAAATAATGAAGCAAGCTGCATATCATTAGCGTAAACAGTTAAAAACCCGCCGCTTCGTGAGCTCATAGAAGTGAAAAAAGCATTAAGGATTTGTTGGGGTAAGCTCATAAGGCTGAATGTATTGTCACGTTCAAGAAGCCAAAAAATAAAGGTGTTAATAACAACCAAGGTGCTCATGTAATAAAGAACAATACGTGTTTGCAATGAGAGTAATCGTTTTGTTTTTTGAGCATATGGTTTAAAACGAAGTAGCAGTTCTTTAAGGGTAATAAATCCAATACCACCGATAAACATTAAAGTTGCCATAGTTGCTAACATAAGATAATCATTGGCATATTGAACGATTCCATTATCAATAATATTGATTCCTGCATTGCAAAAAGCAGAAACTGATTGAAACAATGAATAAAAAATTGCTTTATCTAACGGGTAATGATTTTTAAGGGTTTGAAATAAAATGATTGCCCCAAAAAGTTCGCAAAACAAGGTGAAAAGAATAATAAAAATTAAAATTCGGCGTGTTCCGGTCCAATTTTCAAGATCGAGCATTTCACCTGCCATAACTTGTGTTGCAAGACCTAAATCAACAAATAATGAAACGGTAAAAAGCGTTAATGTAATAAGCCCTAAACCACCTATTTGCATTAAAATAAGAATAAGTACCTGCCCTGAGAAACTGAAGCTATTAAGAGGAACAGTTAAAAGTCCTGTTACAGAAATAGCAGAGGTTGCAGTAAATAAAAGATCAATCAATGGTATAAAGGTAGTGCGAGCAGATGGTAACGCCAAACAAGCTGTTCCGACAATAATAGTAAAAACAACAGAGAGTAAAATCATTCTGCTGGGTGAAAAAACATGTGAACCAGTTCGCATATTATTAACCTTACTTGATTACTTTAAAACCCTAAATACTGAGCAAGATTTTCAATCTGTACTCGTTCTTGTTTGGTAGTATCACGATTTCTTACCGTAACGCAACCATCTTCTAGAGAATCAAAGTCATAGGTAATACAGAACGGCGTTCCAATTTCGTCTTGACGGCGATATCGTTTTCCAATTGAACCAGTCGTGTCAAATTGACAGCTTACCCCTTGTTGAATAAAAAACTCATAAAGTTTATAGGCTTGTTCATTCAGTTTTTGTGTTAATGGTAAAAATGCTAATTTAATTGGAGCAATAGCCGGGTGAAGTTTTAAAACAACTCGTGTTTCGCCATCAATTGTGTCTTCATGATAAGCATCAAAAAGAACTGTTAAAAAGAGACGATCAAGCCCAACAGAACATTCAACAACATGCGGGGTATAAGAAGTTTTTTTTGTTTCATCAAATACTGCTAAATCTTTTCCTGAATGTTTTGTGTGCTGCGATAAATCAAAATCTGATCGATTATGAATTCCTTCAAGTTCTTTCCATCCAAACGGGAATTCATATTGAATGTCAAGTGCAGCAGCTGCATAATGAGCAAGTTCATCTTCTGAATGATTGTGTGTTCTTATCTTATCGGTATTAATACCGATCATTTGATAAAACGAAAGCCGCTGTTTTACCCAATTTTCAAACTCAGGAGCAGCTTGATCAGGTGTGCAAAACCATTGCATTTCCATTTGTTCAAATTCACGCATTCTAAATAAAAACTGTTTTGGGGTAATTTCATTACGAAATGCTTTACCCATTTGCGCAATACCAAAAGGAATTTTAATGCGATTGGTTGAAAGTACATTTTTAAAATTAGTAAAAATGGCTTGTGCAGTTTCAGGGCGCAAATAAGAGGTAGTTGATGCCGATTCTGATGCTCCTAACTGCGTTTTAAACATCATGTTAAATTGGCGAATATCTGTCCAATCATTTTTACCACAAGAAGGACATCCTTTTTTTAGATCAAGCTCATCAGCACGGTACCGTTTTTTGCATGCTTTGCAATCAATCATCGGGTCGTGAAAGCCATCAACGTGCCCTGATGCTTTCCAAATCGCTTCAGGCCCTAATAAAGCGCCTTCGATTTGTACAATTTCACCGCGAGGTGAATTTAAAGAATGAATCCAAAGTGTGCGTAAATTTTGTTTCATTAAGCTGCCTAGATGGCCAAAATCATAGACTCCATTAAGTCCCCCATAAATATCAGCAGAGGGATAAACAAAACCTCTTCGTTTACAAAGTGAAACTATCGTCTCAAGTGAAGGAGCAATATCGGTAGCCATGCAATATCCTTATGGTACTAAACAAAATTTTTATTAACTTAGTATAACAGATCGTAATAAAGGGTCTACCGTTTAAAGAAGTAGTTTTTTTCATTAAACAGGTTAAACTAACATTAAATGAGTAGAGTAATTATTTTTTCAACTAAGGATTTTTATGACAAAAAATTTTTTAAGTGGGCTTATCGGATCAGTTTTTGTGTTAGTTATATGCTTGGGTATGTTCTTTTTGTATGATAATCAAAAATCTCTTTTACAGGCTCAAGGATTATTGCAAACAGCTTTGCAATATCAACAAGAGCAGGCTTCTCAAGAGGTTCAAGTCGTAGAAAAAGTGGTAACGCAACAGCCATGGTCCCAGGTTCAGCCTTATATTAAAGATACGGTCGTCAGAATAATTGCTCAGACTGTTGAAACTAATATTTTACAACCATATAAAACTCCAAAACAGGGTGGCGGTTACGGTACAGGATTCTTTATTAGCGCTGATGGTTTAATTGTAACTAATCACCATGTTATTGATGAAGCACAAGCTATTTGGATTAAAATTCCTTCTTTGGGTAAAATTATTATCGATGTTGAGTTAGTTGGAACAAGTCCAGAGCGAGATTTAGCTTTATTGCGCGTTTCGCCTGATGGACTTAAACAAATTAAAGCATATTTAGGAAAAGTGCCGTTCTTAGAATTAGGAAATTCTGATTTGGTGCACCGTTCTGATGAGGTTTTGGCATTGGGTTATCCATTAGGGGATACTCAAACATCTATTAAAAGTACTTCTGGTGTTGTAAGCGGAAGAGAGCATATTGGCGGGCGCCATTTAATACAAATTAGTGCTCCGATTAATCCAGGAAGTTCAGGCGGTCCTGCTATTAATTTAAGTGGCCAAGTGATCGGTATAGCTTGTGCAGGAGTTGTTGGCGCTCAAAATGTTGGATATATTATTCCATCAAATGAGCTTAAAATGATTCTTGATGATCTTCAAAAAGAACGAATTATCAGAAGACCTTTTTTAGGTGTTTTATTTAATAATGGCAGCGATGAACTGGCTGCATATTTAAAAAATCCAGTACCAGGTGGATGTTACGTAGTTGATATTTATAAAGGTTCACCACTTTCAAAAGCTGGGGTAATGCCAGGTGATATGATTTATGAAATCAATGGGCATAGAATAGATAATTATGGAGACTTAAGTGTTTCTTGGTCAGAAGATAGAGTTTCGGTTATTGATTACGTTTCTCGTCTTGAGATCGGTCAACAAGTAAAAGTGCTTTTGTATCGAAATGGGCAAAAAAAAGAGATTAATTTTAAATTCGAAGTGTCTGAGCTATTACCAGTACATAAGTTTTTTCCTGGTTATGACCCAATAGAATATGAAGTTTTTGGTGGAATGTTATTGCAACCATTACGTCTAAACCATTTACCAATTTTGATTAATAATGCGCCAAGTTTGGCAAAATATATGGAATTTGAAAACCAAACAAAACCTGCTTTAATTGTAACCCATATTGTTCCTAACTCTCAAGTGCAACGGCTTGAATTATTGAGAGAAGGCTCTGTTATTGCAGAAGTCAATGGAAAAGAAGTAACAGATCTAGCTGGTTTGCGGGATGAACTTAAAAGATCTGTTACCAAAGAATTTATTACCTTTAAAACAACCGATGGAGTCTTTTTTGTAGTTTCTCCAGCAAAAATTCTTGCTGATGAAGAAAAATTAGCTGCAACCTATCAATATCCTCTTTCACCTTTTATGAAAGATTTGTTAAAGGACTATAACAAATCAATAATTGCGTAAGAATGAGCTAATCAAGAATTGCTATGAAACTACCTACAAAAAAACAGCGGTTGGACCGTTTGGTGCAAGAAAAATATCCACAGCTTACGCGTAATCAAATTCAGAGCTTTATTATGCAAGGCAAAGTAAAAGTTGATGGAAAAGTTCATGCTAAATCAGGAGAATTGATTAACCCTGGGTTAGCAATAATTCTTGAAGATGATACTCAAAAATATGTTTGTCGTGCTGGTTTTAAACTTGAAAAAGCTTTAGAGCATTTTGGTATTTCCGTTATTGATAAAGTTATTTTAGATGCTGGGCTTTCAACGGGTGGATTTACCGACTGTTTGTTGCAATATGGAGCAAAAAAAGTTTATGGAGTTGATGTAGGCTATGGCCAAGTTCATGAAAAGATAAAGGCAAACTCTCGTGTTTTGATTATGGAAAGAACTAACCTTAGACATGTCAAAACGATTGGAGAATTGGTTGATTTGGTAACGCTTGATCTTTCTTTTATTTCGGTGTTAAAAGTTATGGAAGCGGTTACATCAGTTTTAAAGCAAGGGGGCTTTATGATTGTTTTAATTAAGCCGCAATTTGAAGCACAAAAAGAACAAGTTGGTAGAGGTGGCATTATTAAAGATGAAAAAATTCATGAACAAGTAATTGAAAAAGTTGTTTCGGGAATTTTGCAACATGGTTTTGCATTGTGTGGTGTTACTGATTCTCCAATTACCGGTTCATCAGGTAATAAAGAGTTTTTAGCGTTTTTTGAAAAACAGTAAATAGGTATTGAGGGATTTTTTTTCTATGGAGAAATTACGAGTAATTGGTTTATTTGGTTGTCTGATTATAAACAATTATGCCATCGAGGAAAGTAAGCCGCCAACATACCTTTTTGAAAAGCCACAAAGCCCAGATTTAAAAGCGTTTAAAGCGCTGAGCAATTTGCCTATTGGATATACTCCAGAGGGTCTTCCTGTTTATGATTTTTTGCCAGAAAATCATTTTTTCCAGATATTTTCCCCTTCTTCTTCAGAGCAAACTGGAGATGTATCTCTGAGTGATAGAAAAAATGATTTGTCAGTGCCTTTAGCTGAGTCTCCCGATTGGTTAGATGTGGCAAGTCTTTTTGTTGCTCAACAAGGTGATTTTTCTCAACGAGATTCAAGCAAAAGAGTAGTACCAGCGAATTTTGCAGAAATTACAGCTTCTGGAGCTCAGGAGCAACCTGAACAGTCACGTTTTGCAGTTTTTTTTAAAGAATTAGAAGATAGAAGAACTGAGCAACTTGGGGCAGCTTTTTATCAACAAGCAAATACTCTTGCACCTCAACCTCGTGCAACTTCTCCACAGCTTACAGAATCACGTTTTGCAGGTTTTTTTAGACAAAAAGACCAGCAAGAACCTGCCCGAACTATACAAACAGCTGCTGCTTTGCTTCCTGGTTTAAACCCGCAAGCTCAAGTATTTACACCAAATCCACACAGAGAGCCCGATAAGAGAGCGCGGGAAGATCAAAAAGGAAAAGTAGATTTATTTTCACCACAAGGAACACCTGGAACTCTTTATCAAAGAAGATGTATGAATATTGAACCACTTGTTTTGCAACCTTCGTCTATTCCTATAAGGTATATTTCTTTACCAGTAGTTTATCCACCATTGTTACTTGTACCAATAGTTGATCAACAAATTTTATCAAGAAATGCAGAGATGGAAAATATGAAAGATCGTTATTATTATGAGAAAAATTTTAGTAATAATCGGCAAATCCATTGTTGTAGGCCTGACTGTACTCAAGGAGGTCAAGTTTATTCTGGCCATGCTTTAATATTTCATTATCCTGGTCTTGCATTTTATCTCCAGCGTAATAGATTACCTATTAATTAGCTAAATAGAGGAGCAATTGCAGGCTGTGGTCAATACCCTCAAATACTGTTGTTGAAGTTCTGTGTTCAATAATTCTTCCAGTTATTTCATTTAACAGGTCGGTTAAAGTAATTTCTAATTTATGTGTTAAAGCAAGCATTTTTCTTTCAATCACTTGGTTGTATATAGTTTCAGAAAGTTCTGTTGAAGGTTCTTTTTGTAAAAGTTGTTCAAGGTGATCTGCTTGAGTGATAATTTCTTTTAGTCGAGCCAGTAAGAGATTTTTTTCATGCAGTTCAAGAGTGTCTTCTTTTTGTAGATGATTGTGTGCACTTTGTGCATATTCTTTTAATTGCAAAATCAATTCATGCTTTGTTCGTGAATCTTGGTATTCAAGCATTTCTTCTGGCGCTTTTTCTTCTGCTGCTTCTTTGATAATAATTGGCTTTCTTTGTATTGTTTCTTTTTGTATTGGTTGCATTACTGCTTTTTCCTGCATAAATTGTTGTTGCGGTTTTGGTACAACTTTTTTTGCTACTGGTTTTTCAACGGTAAATTGTACTTTTTTGGTTATATTACCCAAGCCAATCAATCCATTGCCAACTGTTGTGATAACAGTGTTAGAACTATTTTTTGCAACATCAATAGCTTTTCTTGAGCTGGTTTTAGCTGTATCAATAACATGCTCCAAAACAGTTGGTTCAGGTTCTTGAGTAGTATAGTTTGCGCAATACCAGTGATACGCGTAATCAGATGAAAGCGCTATGCCGATTAAGCATAGAATATTTTTAAGGTGTTTAAAAACCATAATAGACCTCTCATTTTAAGGTTTCAAAGCTTATTTAAGTATATGGTCATTCTAGAAAAAGCGCAAAAGCATAAAAATTTGGCCTTAAGTCAAATTCCTGGTATGCTTAATCTAAGCTTATAATGCGCCTGTAGCTCAACTGGATAGAGTGCCGGACTTCGAATCCGTAGGTTGCAGGTTCGACTCCTGCCAGGCGCACCATTTTATATTCGTACTGTGCCCGTAGCTCAGTAGGATAGAGCGACAGATTCCTAATCTGTAGGTCGTAGGTTCGATTCCTATCGGGCACATTTTTTAGGAACCAGTAGTGAAAAAACAATACATTATTATCGGAGCGTCGGCGGCGGGGATTGCTGCAGCAACAAAATTAAGGCAACTTGATCAAGAAGCTGAAATCATTATTTTTTGCCAAGAAGTAGAACTGCCTTATAATAAATGTTTTCTAGCTGATTACTTAGCACACAAAAAACAGTTATCAGAAATTTTTTTAAAACGGCAAGATTTTTTTAAAACGCAAAACATAAGCCTTAGATTGGGTACTCGCGTTACTCGGATCAATAAGCAGAAGAAAGAAATCATGGTACAGGATGGTGCAACGTTACGTTATGATAACTTGCTCCTTGCTGTTGGCGGCTCTGTGGTAATGCCTGAAATTGAAGGCACACAGAACGTTGAAAATATTTTTCGATTTTATACGTTACAAGATACGCAGAACATTCTTGATGCAATTGCTCATAAAAAAGCAAAACGAGTAGTCATTATTGGCGCAGGGCTCAGCGGCCTTGAATGTGCCGATGCAATTCATACTAAAGTGAATTCAATCACCTTGGTTGAACGTGCTGCACATGTTTTATTTTCACATGTTACATCTGATGCTGCAGATTTTATTCATGCTGTTCTTGAAAAATCTGGAATTAATGTAAGGCTCAATCAAACGATTGTAAAAGTTTTTTCAGAACAAGGCAAACTACAAGCAGTGCAGCTTGCTGATGGATCAGTTATAGAAACTGATCTTCTTATTTGCGCATTAGGTGCTCGACCTAATAGTTGGTTAGCACAAGAAGCTGGTATAGAAGTAGTTCATGGGGCAGTTGTTACTGACCAGTATTTAAAAACCAGTGATGCATTTATTTATGCTGCAGGTGATGTTGCACAAATTACTGACAAATTAACCGGTAAAAAAATTAAAAGTTGTTTGTGGCCAGATGCAATCCAGCAGGCTACTATTGCAGCATCAAATATGGCAGGTATTGCAAAGCTGTATGAGGGTTCGGTAGCAATTGTCGCCTCTTCTTTTTTTGGAATTAAATTTTTCTCTTGTGGAAATATAAAAGCAGAACGTACGTCGGATAATGCAAGTTTACGTAAAACTGATGACAGCTTTCGATTGATTATTCATCAAGATCGCGTAATAAAAGGATTTTTATTAATAGGGCAAACGCATAATCTCTTAGCTTTAAAGCAATCCCTGCTATCAGGGGCTCAATATGACTTTTCAGAGCTTATTTAAAGTTTGACAAACTTATCTGACTCGTTACGCTTATCCACAACAAACATGTTTGCATCATTCGTTACTAAAAATAATAAAAGGATTTTTATGAAAAATTTCTTAATACTTGCTATGATATTGACTACCCTTAATTCTGTATTTGCAGTTGACTCTTTTTCATCAGAAAATAAAGCTCAGATTGGTGCGTGGTCTCGTTTTAAAAATGCAACTTATAAAGTTGCAATAATGCCAGTTAAAGCTACTTCATGGTGTGTTTCAACAACTTATGACTGTGCTAAAAGAACTGCTTTTTTTGTTTACAAAACAGCTGATAAAATGGTGTATGTTGTGGGGCTGACAACAACTGGTTTTTTAATTTATTGTTATTTTAATGGAAAATTAGAACAAGTCATTACGGTTGATCAAAATCATAATCAATATTGGTGGGAACTTTCAGGCATCCCATTTTTTAAAGAAGTTAAAATAGGTCTACCAGAAGTATTTGCTGATTTTTGCTTAATTACTCAAGAGCACATGATGCAATTGCAAGAAAAAATAGGGGTTACTGTTAGAGCGCTTCATGAGCAAGGAGCTTATTTAAAAGGTCAAGCAGATCAGGCTTTTAAAGCAGCGAACAGTGCTTTTACTCCAGTAACAAAAGACCTATTGAACAATACAGGAACTATACTTACTGATACAGTCGAAAACATAACAGCTATTGCTAAAGATTTAGCATAATAAGTATTTGATTTTTTAATTTTTTCATTTTTAAATTTAAGCAGTATACTCTCTTTGCGTAGTCTTATTAACGTGAAAGGTGCCGTATGCTGCTTTTTTTTACACGCAATCTTTTGTGGACAGAGGGTTTAGGAATTATTGGGGTTTTAGCGGTTGTTGGTTTGGTGGGTCTTTATTTTAGACCGCTTTTATATATAGCTTGTGCTGGATTTTTATTTTGTTTATTTTTCTTTCGCAATCCAGAACGATTCTGTCAACAAGCTTTACAAGATACATCGGTACTGATTTGCCCAAGTGATGGAAAAGTTTTGTCAATTGAACAGTTACACGGTGATCAAGAGTTTGGACATAAAGTTGCAATCTTTCTTTCACCTTTAGATGTTCATGTCAATTGGCTTCCAACGTTAGGAACTATTAAAGATGTTAAGTATCATCAAGGTGCATTTGCAATGGCATTTTTACCTAAAAGTTCTGAACTTAATGAGCGAAACGATGTACTTTTAGAAACTAAAACAGGTAAACTAATTCTTGTACGTCAAATTGCAGGCACTATCGCACGCACAATTGTTTGTTGGGTCAAACAAGGGGACATGATTGATCAAACAGGGCAATTATTCGGGATGATTAAGTTTGGATCTCGTATTGAGATCTTCTTACCGCACGAAGCTGTAATTGATGTTACAGAAGGTCAAAGGGTTTACGGGGGACATACTGTTTTAGGTAAATTGCAATGAGCATATTATTGCAATTGGTAAGGAGACGTATGAGAATTTCAGAAAGTTCTCTTAAGGGGGCGATTCCTTTTCTATTTACTTTTGCAAATGTATCATTTGGTTTCCTGTCTATTATAAAAACAATAGAAGGTGATTTTATAGCAGCAGCTTTATGTATTATGGCAGCAGCTTTAATGGATTCAATTGATGGCAGACTGGCACGTTTTTTTGGAACAGCGGGCGATTTAGGTTCTGAGCTTGATTCATTGTGCGATGCAATTTCCTTTTGTCTAGCCCCAGCGGTTTTATTATATAGCTGGTATTTACATGGTTTTGGTAATCCAGGTTTATTTGTTCCGGCTTTGGTATTGTATCTTTGCGCAGGGCTCTTGCGGCTTGCTCGTTTTAATCTTTCTGATAGCGATCAAACGATTTTCTTTTTGGGGCTGCCTACTACGGTTGCAGCATTCTTTTTTGCTCAAATTGTTTTGTATCACGAATTGGTCATAGATAATACTGTGACAAAACTATTAAACGAAAAAGTATTAGTTGGTCTTGTTGCTTCTATTGCTTTTTTAATGGTTTCAACCGTGCGGTTTCCAGCATTTAAAAAAACAAATCTTTCGCTTAAGCGTATTGGAACATATCTAAAAATTTCTTTAATTGTTGCTCTTGCATTATGGTCCTTAGTGTATAGTTATCCATTTTTTTTAATGATTGTCAGTACCTATATTTTAGGAGGCCTTTTGTTTCATGGATTTATAAGACTTAAAAAAGTTCTTAAAAAATAAGGTTTAATTGACTGACCAATTAAAAAGATTTCTTGGGCTTTTCCAGATATATGGATCGAAAATGCTATTAAATTTTAAAATAGTAAATGGTAGCGTTAAAATTCCATTTCCATCCTTATCAGTTAAGGTTAATGAATCTTTTGCAAGATACCTATTTAATAATTCTTGATAAGTGTTAACTCCTGAAAAGGTATTTTTTAATGAGGTAACTCGAATGGTACCGTCATGGAAAGTATTGCTGCGAGCTTCTACAATCAGATTTCTTTGCAGATCAATAATCATACCAAGGTATCCTTTTGTCATAACCATATCGCCTATTTCAAGTGCATCTTGTGACTGATCAAAAGGACGTAAATACCGAAACGCAGTCAAAGTGTTTTTAGCGCAAAATGGAACATGAAAAATCTGGCAGGCAGACATTATTAATCCGGGAGAATCAAAACCTGAGTATGGAGCACTTACCTGTTGATTGCAATACGCTTTAAAAGCTATTTGATCAGCGCAACGATAATCAGTGATTGCAGCTTGGCCTGGTTTGATGGTTGCTGTACCACTGCAGCCACCTAATAATGTTGCAAACATTTCTTTTTTGTTTGTCCATTGTTTTAATAATCCCACAACTGCTTGCGCAGCATTTTCTGGAGTAAGTTGTTGGTTAATGACACCATATTCTGTAGGGATTTCGAGTGGTTCAAGAGCATTGGTTTGTTGGTTGTAACGTGCAACTGTAACGATTTCTCCTGTTCTGTTAAGTATTACAAAACGAGTTCTGACTGAATAGGTTTTATTTGTCAGTGAGTCTTTAAATGGTTCTTTTAAGGTAAAAATTGTATTTTCTACAGGCTCAAATGTTTCAAGAGTGGTGTAATCAAGTTGAATTGGTAAAAGGTGTTTATCGCTGACACTTTCAAGCGGTACCAGATATTCTTTTAAGGTCCAATAGGTTGATTGTTTACCATCCCAAAAATTATTGTCATGAAAAACATTGTGAATTTGAATACAGACTTCGTTTCCTAGTTCTTGCGTAACGTTAACTGTTTCGTGAAATAATAATTGGTGGATACGTAAACAATCACTGTTATTAACTGGAGCCTGCGTGAAGGTATAAAGCTGCGCAATAGCCTTAGAAGAAAGCATTGGATATTTCTGATGTATTGCCTCGCCAAAGAGGTTAGCAATAGGGACAATGCAGACTGCTTGATAACTCATAAGGGTATTGCAAAAAAAACTTACTATTAAGAGCAATGAGTGGTAATTCATAAAAATCTTTCAGTAAAAGAATAGTTAATAATAGTCTTATTTATTACACCGGAAGTTTCATGATTTGTAAATCAGTAATTATTTGAACAACTTTGCCTGTTTTATCAAGTCGTTTAATGGGAGTTTTAGTTAAATAGGCATTTTTAAGCTGTTCTATAGTAGTGATATTTTGAAATTGTTCAGATAAGTAAATCTCTTGTAAGATTCCATAACCATGATTATAGCCTCGCGCTTCTATAATAAGTCCTTTTTTAATATCGCTGAGTATGACTGTGTGACCTTGCCAGACAAGAATATCTCCATTTTCAATCGTATCGTTTTCTTCAAGCGGTTTCAGTTCTTGCTTAAACGTTGTAGTGTTTTTAATAAATAAGGGAATTTGAGCGATCTGAGCAGCGCGTGCAATCGTGTGGGCACAATCAGCGCCATATTTATACTCAGTCTTTGTTGGCCTTTGATAGAAAGAAGCTATTGTATGATTATGCTTAATTTTTTTTTCTTTAAATCGATTATGATAGAATGGCTCTCCTATACTCGCTCCACCAAAAACATAAGGAATAATACCTGTTTGATTGGTCCATTCTTTTAAAATTTGAACAAACAGTTTACGTTTTGAGTATGGGTCTGTAATGATTCCCTCAATACAAATAGTTTTGGGAAGGTTAAGTATTTCAAATCTATTTTTTTTCGGGTTAAAAGCAAATACAGATCTATATTTTTTCTGGTTTTGTTGTGCTGTTTTTATAAAACGGGTTCCAGCAGAATAAACCAGGTTGCGTTTTTTGTCATGAAAAAAATCTTTAAGGGTTATTACGTTATTTAGTCTAAAATTTTGGTCTGAAAAAGAAATTTGAGCAGGAATTTTTGAAATATCATCATTGGTCAAGGTCTTAAAACGGGTAATATTATTTTTATGTGTCCAGTAGGTTGTTTGTTTTTTTGGAGGATTGCCTGCATTGTGATACCAATGAAAAATTTCAATATAAAGCTCATCGCCAACTTCTTTAAGGGTCTTAACTTGTTCATTAAATAGGATCTGAGAAAGTCTTGTGCAAACATTGTTTTTATCTGCATGAGCGTATGGTTGGTCTTGATATTCTTGTATGGCTAACTTTAGTTCTTGTGCTTTATGCATAGGAGTTCCGATTAAATCTGCAACCGGAACAGAGCAAAATCCATTAGCAGTAGCTGATGAATGAGATACTTCTATGAGCAGTAATACAGAAAAAAAAAGAGTCAGGCAATTCATGAGGATTCCTTTTTTGTAATTTCTAAACTTTTTTATTTAAGTAATAAGATGGTTTGTAAATCAATAGTTGCAAAATAAAAGGGTATAAAGGTATCATGAATATAAGTAAATAAGACTAAAAGGGGCTTATGTGAACTATATTTTATCTTTAGTACTTTTTTTATGCGTATCATTGCATGCTGTTATTCAGGTTAATGAAGATTTTGACTGGACTAAAGTATACAAACAAGTTTTTACACAGCAAGAAATGTATCAAAATAGGAACAAGCCTGAACTGCTTTATACTCAAACACACCTGGCTCCTTTTACACAATTAATTTTTTCATGGAATGCGCAACGACCTGAAAAAGGACATTTTTCTTTTTATGTGCAAGTGCAAGACGCTCATACCGGTAAATGGTATGATTATCATCATTTGCTTGATTGGGGAAATGAAATACAGCAATCTTATTTTAATCGATCAGGTGGTTCTACTTTTCACCACGCCCGTTTAGAACTTGAAGGGAACAGAAAGGCTAGTGCTTTTCGTGTAAAAGTCTTATCATCGGATAATAACCATGATTTACGTTTAGTTAAAGCACTCATTGTTTCAGCTTCTGATTTTACACAATTTAAACCAGAGCCATGGTTGGATCAAGGTAAAGGGTTATCTTCATTTTTTATTAATGCTGTCCCAGCGGTTTCTCAATTTTTAGTCAATCATCCTCAAGCGCCAGTTTTATGTTCTCCAACATCAATTAGTATGGTTGTTGGAGCTTTAAAAGGGAGGATTTTAGATCCTTTATTGTTTGCGGATCATGTTTATGATTCAGGACTTAAAGCATTTGGCAATTGGGCATTTAATACTGCTTATGCTTATGAATTATGTAATGAGAAAATCTTGTTTTATCCAACTAGGCTTGCGTCATTTAATCATTTGCATGCATTATTGCAACAAAGAATTCCGATTGTAGTCAGTGTAAGGGGGCCACTTGCTGGTTCTGCAAAACCATATGAACATGGACATCTTTTAGTGGTGATTGGATATGATGCTCAAAAAAAAGAAGTTATTTGTCATGACCCTGCTTTTGAGACTGATGAAAAAGTCTTAGTCTTTTATGGTCTTCATGATTTTATTCAAGCTTGGGAACGTTCAAAAAGAATGACTTATAAACCTCAACTAATTTATTAACTTTTAAGAGTAAAATTCTTAAAGGTATCGTTTTTTAAAGGTCAATATTCTTTTTTCTATTGACAATTAGTAAATGATTTATTTACACTGCAAGTATAAAGGTGTAGAATTGTAAATATTGGGGGATACTATGAAGCATCAAGAAAGCAATCTGTTAAAAATAACAAGAAATAGTTTTTTACTTGTTAGTACTATATTGTTTATTTTACCAACTATCATTTTTGCTCGTCCTCATGGGTCAATCTGTTCTTTAAATAAAGTTTTTCAGCATTCAGATGGACTTGTCGAGAAATATGTTTTTTTATTTAAAGGGAATCCTGTTTGTACCTATGATCAAGGTTCTATAGATGAGTCATTAATTGATTCACAAAAGCCTATTACGCTTACTTTTTTTGTCCCATATGCAACCATGAGTGATAAAGGTGGAAAAGCAGTTAATGAAATGAATAAAAAGTCATGTCATAAGGACTTCTGTATTAAAGTGCATTCAGTTAAATTACCTATCGAGGGTTTAAAATATGAGCTTACTTTTGTACCAAAAAAACGAGGGCTTGAATTTCAAACATTTACTTCAATTACTGGAGAACAAGGAATAATGTTTATTTTTTGTGATAATCAAGTGCTCAAAAAAGTAAATACTGTTACAGCAGAAAATAAAATTAGAAGAGTAGCATCACTTGAAAAACCAACTATTATTCTTGACTTTGGACATGGGGGAGAAGATGCAGGATTTATCAGTGGTGATCTGAAAGAAAAAGATATTAATCGTGCAATCGGATTAGAAGTTGAAAAACTTTTAAAAAAAAAAGGATTTAAGGTTTGTTTAACACGAGAAGGGGATGAGCATTTAACATTGGACCAAAGAACTGCTTTGGCACGACAGTGTAAAAATGCTCATGCTCTTATTTCTATTCATACTAATGCTGCTGGAAACGTTAATGCTTCAGGTATTGAAACATTCTGCCATAAAAAGGGTATGTTTACTACACAATTACAAATCAATCAAGGATATCAAACAGTAGGTGATCAAAATATAAGTGCTCAAAGCCGGCAACTTGCCCAGATAATCCATAAAAATGTTTTAGAGTCTGCAAAAAAAGATAATCCAGCAATTATTGACAGAAAAGTAAAAGACGATGGAGTTTTACAAATTTCTTTGGGTTATTCGCAAGCACCATCAGTACTTTTAGAGCTTGGTTTTTTGACACATGCGGTAGAATCAAAATTATTACAAAAAACTTCATATCAAAGACGTCTTGCTCAGGGGATTTATAAAGGAGTTGCCGAGTTTTTTAATGTCATGTAGACTCTTTTTATAATAAAATTAAAGTTAAAAATAAATAAGCTTTATAATTCCATCAATCTATTTCGGGAAACATAACGGTGCTGTCTGATATCTGGCAAGATTTTTTAAAGATTGTAAAAGAAGAAGTAGGAAGCCGTGTTGTTGACACATGGCTTAAAGCGGTTTCTTTAGAGCAATGGGATATTGATTGTAAGACTATATATGTTAAAGCTCCTAACTTGTTTGTTAAAGAATGGATTGCAAGTAAGTATACACCCCTTTTTCAATTGCATTTAAGTAGATTGCTCAATACTTCAGAAGTAAAAGTTATTTTTTTATGTGAAACAGAAGAAAAGTCTGAAAAAAAACAATCTCTGACTACTATTATTCCTGCACAAAAAAGTGTTGAAATTGAGCAGCCACAGTATCAAGTTGCCAAAAAAAACTATCATTATCAGTATGGGAAGCTTAATCCTTCCTATAGATTTGACACATTTGTTGTCGGTCCAAATAATTCTTTGTCATATGCTGCTGCTTATGCAGTTACAGAGGCATCAGGGACTCTTTATAATCCGCTTTATATTTATGGTGGCTCGGGATTAGGTAAAACACATTTATTACATGCTATTGGTAATGCATTACAAGAGCGGCAAGAAAAACTAGTAGTAATGTATCAAACGGCAGATAGATTTGTTAATGAATTTATTAATGCGATTCGTTTTAATAAATATCATCAGTTTCAGCAAAAATATCGTGATTTAGATGTATTATTGATCGATGACATTCAATTTCTTTCTGGTAAAGAACAAACGCAAGAAGCTTTTTTTCATATTTTTAATGCATTTTACGATGCTCATAAGCAAATTGTATTTTCTAGTGATATTTTCCCACGTCAAATTGAAGGACTAGCTGAGCGTTTACGTTCTCGTCTTGAATGGGGTTTGGTAACTGATATTCATAAGCCTCCTTTAGAAACAAAAATAGCAATTTTGAAAAAAAAGGCAGCAATTCATGGTGAGATTCTGAATGATGAAATTGCAGAGTATATTGCTCATAAGGCAGATTCAAACGTTAGAGAACTTGAAGGTTCATTGATTAGAATTTTAGCCTTTGCTTCATTAACTAAGCAACCGCTTTCGCTTGAAATTGCGCAAAAAGTTTTAGCTGGGCAACAGACAAAAAAAGAAGAACAATCAATTGATTTCAATAAGATAACACACCAAGTCTGTAAGCGTTATTCATATCGTCTTTCAGATCTTCGTTCTACTTCTCGTGCAAAAGAGTTGTCTTTAGTTCGTCAGATTGCTATGTATTTGATGAAGAAGATGACAGATAAATCATTGCGCGAAATAGGTACATTTCTTGGGCGAAAAGATCATTCTACGGTGATACATGCATTTGAAAAAATTGAACAAACAGTTAAAAAAGATGCTTTGTTTGGTTCTGCTTTAAAAGCTCTAGAGGAAGATATTTTGCGCTAAACCTTGGAGAGTAAGGTATGAGCGTTTTACATAATCATAAAAAAATATTCGGTATTACAATATTATTCATGATAAGTTCAATCAGAGCTTATTCAATTTTAGATGACTCCTTGGATTCATTTTTAGAGTTTGTTGTTCCAAAACAAGAGCAAGAAGAATTTTCTTCTTTTTATAGTCAATTTCTTGAAAAAACAAGTAGAAAACGTAAAAGCAGTAAAAAAAGATATCTAAGACGATTACGGTTTAGCGCTTTTGAGCAATTACGAAAAGAAAAAAAAGATTGGTACAAAGAAATTGAACCGTATATTTTTGATCTTGATGATTCAACTGAGCAAGCTCGAAAAGTTCGTCTTTTTTTAACACGGTTTGCTTTATTAGAGGATTATCATAATTATAAAAAAGCAGAACAGCTTACATGGGCCAATACTGCAAAAAAATATGCTCAAAAAGCAACTGAAAAAATCAAAGAGCTTAAAAATAAAGTTCTAGCTTTAAGGCATTGAAAAAGGAGCGGTTGGATAGCGCTGTAAGTCATACCGAGCTTGTTTTGATCGACAGAAATAGTTCTTAATAAATTTGGTAAAAAGATGCAAGTACCAAGAAGTGTAACTGGTTATTCTTGGTCGCTCTTTAAATCCTACTAAAGAAGGAAAATGTTCTGTATCAATTAAGAGTATTTTATTAGTTTCTTTCTCTATTAAAAAGTTTTCAATATGTGGATCAATTCGACATAGTAAGTAGTTACTTAAATCAATAGCAGTTGCTCGATCTTCTGAAGAAAAAATAGAAAATTTTCGTGATGCTTTAATTTCATCGGTGACAATTGCATAGATCCCTGGAAATTCAAGTTCAATTTTTTCATGTCCGCCGATGTTATATCCAGTTAAGAGAATATTTTTTTCTTCTTTTGGTAGCCAGAACCATTTACGGGGTGTTTCAACACGCTTTGACCAATGGCTATTTTTTTTAATTCTTTCATTAATTTTTAGTAGATTTTTAATTCGAGTAAATCCGATAAAATGGCGCGTAGCACCTCCGCCAATAATGAAAAAGCAAATAGGCTCAAATCCTTTATTGTAAGGGCGGATAAAGCTTCGAGGTGTTTCCATAAAAAGCTTTATTACAAATGGGTAATGTTTGCATTTAACAACAAGCAGACCTGCCTGCTTTTTTACATTAAAATCTCTATTTTTTAAAATAGTGAAATTTTTATAAACTTTTTTTCCTTGTTTAACTTCTTCAAGAAGCTCTTCAATAAGTCCTGAAAGAATTGTCCCTTCAATTGATTGATCAGGGTGATTACGAAAAGATATAGCATTGTTTGGTAAAAGATTTTCTATAAAATGTTGTTTATCGTACAGATGAAAAAGAGCATTAACTTCAAGATGCCAATCAGTTAATTGAAACTCTCTTGTATCTCCTACCCATTGAGTTGTTATGCGTGGACATAATGGATTAGGATTTCGTAATGGACTTCTGCAAGAAGTTTCATGCAGCGGCATCATATTAAAAAGAAACATAAAAAACAAAGCTATGTTCAACACAAAAACTCCTTGGGAAAGGCTAATTTTCTTAATATATATAAAAAAATTTATAAAAAATAAGAAAAAAAAGTAAACAGTTATAGAGTCAACTCTTGATTTATTATTAAGCAAATTATTACAATTATTCTTAACAAGTTACTAAAAAAGCTAACGCGTATCTTGTATATTTTAACAGGAAAGAAGTAAAATGAAAAAAAAATATAATCAACAACGTAAAAATGAGCTGTTACGTTGTATTTGTAGTCTTCCTAATAAAATGACAAAAATACATGGTACGGAAAATATGACAGAATTTTTATTGCAACATTTGGCTCGTCCTCACTGCTTTAATCTCTCAAAAGCAGCTTATTTTGTAGATAACCCAGATTTTGATCTCTTAAAAGGCCTTGCTGGATTTCATCATAAAGAAACATTTCATCATCCAGAACATTGGAATACTCAAGATGAATTTACGCTACACATGAAAAATTCTTCTTTTAATCGTAAAGTTCGTTCAATCGGTAAAAGAAGTCATAAAAAGCTAGGTGCATCAGAGCATACCCTGATTTCTCATTTAGCGGATGAATTGGAATTTGAAAGACCATTACACAAAATTTTGACCATTAAGCATGATAATCATAGCTTATTTCTTTTTGAGTTAGCTGATCAAGAAGAACGGGAAATTGTTGAAGAGGTCTTGGAAGATACGCTGTATCTTTTTGGATTTTGTCCGATTTTTTAAATCACAGCTATTACTTATCTGTTAATAGAAGCCTTTGGTGCCGATAAAAGCCAAAAATATTTATGATGTTAATTTCTAAAATAAATTAATACTATTGCAATTAGAAATATTTCATTGTTATTCTTTTAAGTAAGAAGGAATTTTTATAAAAAAAATTGATGGAGGCGGGGTGATGAATAAAAAAATTATAGCGTTTATTGCTCTATTTTTATTAGTTGATAGATTTCTTTATTATAAATTAGATCAAGCTCGTTATTATGCTCGTATTGAATTTTTGAAAAAGAAAAAAATAGCCCGTAAATTTGGACTTCCCGAAAAACGCTTAGCTCAAAACAAGCAGCCCGGGAAGGAGTTGACCACTCAAGAAAGCAAGCGTGGAACCACCACCTGTTAAAAAAGTTGCAGTTGTTTGATCAATACCGAGCTCTTGAGCGATTCCAACAGTGTCGCCACCTGAAATAATTTTTATTGCATTACTACTTTGTAAAGCTTGGATAATAATTCTCATTCCTTCTAACGTTTCAGGGTAATTAGCATTCCCAGACATGCCATTTAAAAAGATAGTATTTGCTGTCTTTAAAGCTTCTTTAAATAATTGCGCAGTCTCAGGTCCAAAAGCTATTCCAACATGATTATCTTCGATCTTTTTGGTAACAAAGCAGTCAGATGGTTTTTCAAAGGTGTTGGTTGTTACTAAGTAATCAACTGGCCATAAGATAGATAGATTATTTCTATACGCTTTTATTAAGAATGATTCAGCAGCTTTTACAGCAGCATCACTAATTTGTGTTTTGCCAATTGGCTTATTGAGCACTTTCAGTAAGGCAAATACAAGTCCAGGGCATGGTAAAAACGCACTTATTTTATCAGTTAATTGTTCTATCATGGGTAGTTTCGTTTCTGCTTTGTTGCCTCCGCTAATCATAATAAACGGTTGTTCAGGATTATGTAAATGGCGTAATACGTCAAGTTCTTTTTCAACTAAAAGTCCAATAGTGCGGTTTTCAGGAGTGAACTTTTGAGCCAGTAACGTCATAGAGGTATGATTGCGGTGTAAATTTCCAAAAGCATCTTGTACATAGTAGGTTCCTAATAGAGCAAGCGATTGTGCAAATGATTCATTGAGCTCTGTTTCTTCTTTAAAAAAACGTAGATTTTCAAGCAGCATAATATCGCTTTTTACTGTTTTTAAAAGTGCAAGAGCTTCTTTAGGGGTACGCGCAAACGTTGTGGTAAATTCATTACGCTCAAACCATCTAGCTATTGGCTCAAGTGAGAGGTTCTTTTCTTGTGCTTTTGGTCTTCCACAATGGCCAAGCAATACAATAGTTCCACCTTTATTTTTTATTAATTGCAATGTGGGTAAAATTGCTTTGAGCTTAAAATCATTACGAATTGCGCCATCTTGATTACGTGTAACATTTAAATCAACTCGCACAAGAACAGATTGCTTGTCTAGATTAGCATGTGGCAATTGAGAAACATACTGAGATTGAATATTACTTGTTTGTTTCATAATTTTATCCTTCAAAGCGGAGTGTATCAGTAACCTTAAGTAATCGAGCAGAACGCGCAGAAAACCATGAGGCAATTGTTCCAATAATAATAACAGTGCCAAGCACTAAAAAAATCGATCTCAATTCAATTTCAACAGGTAAGTAAGTGCAAAAATATGCATCAGGCAATTGAATAAATGGATACCATTGTAACAATGTTCCAATTAACACTGCAAAAATACTTCCGCACAATCCAGCCATTGTTACGATCATGCTTCCCATAACGGTAAAAAGTGTTGTTAGCGTTTGATCATTCATCCCTAAGAGTTTAAGTAATGCAATATCCTGTTTTTTTTGTGTAATTTGCATAAAAATAAGAGCAATAATATTTGTGCTTGCAATACTAATCATTAAAGCAAGTAATAAAAACATAACATATTTTTCAAGTTTGCTAGCAGAAACAAGGGCAGGATACAGCGTTTTCCATGATGAAACTTCAATGTTGAGATCTTGTTCAAGTTTTTGTATCAGGTGATCTTCTTGAGTCTGATTGGCTAATTTGACTCCAATTTGCGTAATGGCAGGTTCATCTAAAGACTGCCTCATTGTTCTTAAAGAACAGATAGCAGTATATTTATCATATTGTATAATCCCAGTTTGCATGATAGCTCCAATAGTTACCGGGACAGACTGAAAAGATTCTGTATTTGTTTTTAGTTCATCGTCTTGTGTGAAAAGTAAGGTGCAAGAATCGCCAACAGTAAATCCATAAAGAGTAGCTAATTCTTTTCCAATAATAATATAATCGTCTTCTAGCGCTTTGCAAAGCTGGCTTTTGTCTAATAATTTTTCTTGTAATGAAGAAACCAAAGATTCAGTTGCAGGATCAATTGCTTTCAGTATCACTGCGGATGGAACTTGTGAGTCAGGAGCAGTTAAGATTATTTTTTTGGTGTGACAAGGGCTTGTTGCAATAATTTTTTTATCAAATTGAGTTAACAATTTTTTTTTAATAGTAAGATAATTAAATGATTGACCTTGAGGAGCTTCTAGTAAAAGTTCAGGATAAATGCTTTGCATTTTTTCAGTTAAAGCTTTATCAAAACCTTGAGCTACAAAAATTTGCAAAGCAAAGCAGCTTGTCGCAATAAAAATAGAAAAAAAACATATTTTACTCACGGTGTTTATTCGTAGACTGTTATGTACTCCAACAATAAAACGCCATGCTAAAAAACATGAAATTTTAAAACTCATTTTATTTACCTTGTAAAGTGCTGCCATTTTTTTTAGGCTAAAGTATTATCATTGAATATTAGTATATAACAAAGAGGTATAGGTATGAAGTTACCACTTCGATCTTTTTTTGTCTTGTCAGTTTTGATATTTTCTGGATGTGGTCGAGTAAAAGATTGGGCAGATAGAACATTTGATCAAGGTAAAACTCATCAAGAAGAACGTGGTTTAATTAACTATTATTTACGTTCTATTAAGATTTATGATCAATTTACTACGATTGCTTTGTTTGATGTACTTTGGCTTTCAGATGCAATAAGAACATTATACGCAGATACTTATATAAAAATGCATGGAAGAACTGAAGAAGTTAGGCAAACTTTTTTGCGCCGTCAATTGAAAGCAAATTCACATTTTATAACATTCTATGTTTTAAGCACACATGAAATCCAACTGAATATTAAGCCTGCACAATGGATAGCTTATTTAAAGATAGGTGACACAACTTACTTACCTCTTGAAACAAAATCAGTTGAATTAACTCCTGAATATTTACATTTTTTTGGTAAAAAGCTTTCAAAACATAAGCAACCATATGAAATTCGTTTTGAACGAAAAGACCAAGAAGGTAAAGATATTTTAGAAGGTGCGCAAGTTATTGAACTTTATTTAAGTGGTCCAAAACATTATGGTTCAATTTCTTGGAATATTGATGAAACAACTGCTCAAAGAGCAATAGGGCATGATGATGAAGAAGATAGCAATAGGGTCTGATCATCGAGGATTACTCTACAAACAATCAATTAAGAAATTACTCAAAGCATATCAATGGGTTGATGTTGGAACTTATCAAACAGAGCGAACCGACTTTCCTGAATATGCAAGTAAAGTAGTGCAACTGATTAACGACAAAGAAGTAGTTGAAGGTGTGCTTTTGTGTGGCAGCGGTAATGGTATGGCAATTGCTGCAAATAGACACAAAAAGATTTATGCAGGATTAGCTTTTAATAGTGAAATAGCTGTGTTAAGTCGGCAACACAATAATGCAAATATCTTAGTAATTCCCTCTGACTTTGTTTCACTTGAAATGGCTTTAGCTATGATTACTGCTTGGCAAGAAGCAAAATTTTTAGAGGGTCGTTATCAAGAGCGTATTGGAATGATTGATAAGCTATAATAAATTACTACCAACCCTGAGCTCTTGCAAAAGCAATCTGCAAAGCTCGTGCTGCATCTTGTTCAATTTGTTTAAGTTGATTATGGAGTACTATAACTTCTGTTTGTTGATTATTGAGTAGTTCTTTTAACAAAGTACTTGTAGCCCTTATGAAATCTTCTAATTTTTGTAGAGCAGCTGTAGTTTTACCTTGCGTTGCGGTTTGCTTACTTTGTTCTTTAGAGACCATATTAGAAAGTTCTTCATGGAACTTGGTGTTGTATAATTCTGCAAGAGGAATAATATCATTTTTCAATACTGTTATAACAGTAGGTATATTATTTTTTACAGCAGCTTTAAGATTATCTAAAATAGTTTTTTCTTCTTTAGTAGGGAGAATTTTTTGACTACTTTTTGTTTCTGCTTCTAACAAGTAAACTGGTTGTAATAATACTAGAACAAAAAAAATGATTAAGCGTTGAAAATTTTTCATACAACAACCTTCCATAAGAAATACTACTGGCACTTCTTAAAGATACAGTAATGGACTTCTAAAAGGCAAGAGTCGTTTTATTTTAGGCTTATTTATGAAAAATTAAGCATACTCAGTTTCTGATTCGGTTTGACTGCTAGTTTTGGCTTGATTGTTTTGTAAGAACTTATAATGAGCCATTTGCGCTTGTTCAAGTTCTTTCTGTTCTTCCAAAGCTTGCTCTTCATCGTCATTATCATCTTCATCAATTTCTATTATTTGTGTTGATAATTGCTCTTGAGTCAATATTAATGGCACTTGCATAGCTGCATAACTAGCTTTAATTAAGGCTAGATCTTTTCCAAAGCATTCTTTGATTGCATCAATTCTAATTGTTTTTCGGCGCTCTAATAACGTTACCAATTTATTATAAGCAGCTTTATGTTCAGTTAAGAGTTTGCGTATTTCTTCCTTACAATCTTGCACTAAGGTGTACGCTTGCATGTACTTTTCTTGTAATACTTTTTTAGGTAAGTATTTTTCATCAATTCCATCTAGAACAATTTTACGAGCAAGCATTAAAGCTTCTTGTTCATCTTCTGCATAAGCTGTGTAATCAAGTCCTAAAACTTTTTGTCCTTCAATCCCAGCAACAGCAATTTTACAAGCATTGAGTAACTCTTTTTGTGAAATTAAGTTATAGGTATCATTTTTATGATAACAGAAAATTTTTCCAAAACGAATTCCAGCTTTTTCTTTTTTATCTGCGCTTGCAAAGTGGTTGATAATAGGCTTTTCTTTAATGTCTTCAGTAATTTTTAAAATAGTAGCGCAGGTAAACTCTTGATCAGAGTCGAGTACTACGCTTACAAATGCTTTTGCTGCAAAACGTGCGGCAAGAATCGTAGTAGCTTGAGCACTTATGTCATTATCATGGTGGATAATTTTTTTAACAATCGCATCAATTGCGTAATCAGCATGAACTTGAGTTGGAAGCGTATTATTTGTTTGAGCTGATCTTAAAATTTCATCAGCGATAACTTTTAATGTTCCGTAAGAGCAATTTTCTGTTTCCTGTGCCATACGGTTCAAGTTAAACGTTTGAGTATCAATAAGTTTATTTTTAAAATATTTTTCAAAATAGTCTTTTCTGTCTTTAAAATATGGATTTTCAAAGTAAAGTTTCTTACCAAATCTTCCATCGTTAATCAGCGCATAATCAATATTTTCTGGGCAATTGGTAGCAATAACAAAAAGCACTAATTCTTGTAGGTCAGACGATGTAGCGTAGCCACTTAAAGCTTGTAATGATTCAGCTAAGAAATTTATGTTTCGGTCTCTTTGTGCACCCGTTAAATCAAATTCATCACAGAAAAGAATACAAGGAGCTTGTGATTTAAGAATATCAATATAGGCTTGAAGACCGTATTTAATTAAATCATGTACTTGAATAGAAAACAACTTAACATCTCTATTTAAACCTTGTTCATTTTTGATGGTTTTTGAAAGTTCTCCAGCAAGTGCTCTGACCATAAGTGTTTTACCAGTTTGTGGTTCTCCTGAAAAAAGCCAGCCACGAGGAAGTTCTATGCCTGTTTGAATAAATGCATCTGGAGAGCTTACAAAATCAATCAATGGTTGTAATGCCTTTTTATGAGCTTCTCTGCCAACGATGTCATCAAATGTTTGAGTTGGAGTGTCAACGTCGCTTGGTAAATTATTTTCACCGCGCATTTTTTTATGCAATCTTATAGCAAAATGAGGAAGGATTTTTCCCGCATTTTGTATATCTTCATGAATAGCAGAGCATACGTAAGCAGCTATTGGGATTTGGAAACTTATTTTGGCAAGTTCCAATGAGGTCAACCAGTTAAAGTTTCCAATGATTTTACTAAAAAAACCTTCTGAATCAATTTGATCACTTGTTTTTGTTGTACTCGTTGCCACAGCAATACCTTCTTTATTTTTATCGATAATCAGTTCTACAGGGACTGGGATATGATTATAAGAAAAAGGACTTTGGATGTCGAAAGTAGCAAGTTCTTGAGTAGTTTTAAGGGTATCTTCTGATACTATTATCCTATTTTTAGTTAAGAAATCAATATATTCTCCAGGTGCAATTTCTTGAATAGCTCCACCTCGCGGTAAAACAAAGATTTTGCCATTGTTAATTACTTTTTTAAGATCTAGTAGTGTGATTTCTAATTTTGAACCGTTCTGCAACAACATATATAAGTTTTTAAAACTATTTTTATCTTTCTGATCAAGAAAATTTATATCAATAGCATAGCTTCCATCATTCCAGACTACTGGCAACGGAATACCATTAAGGTCAGTGACAATAGGTAATCCTTGAGTATCTTGTTTAAGTCTTTGGTTGAAATCTCCAATATTTCCAAAATATAAATTTCCATCAGCTTTTATCGGTGTTACGGGAATGCTTTTATCTTCTGTTGTAACTTGCGTTGTAAATGATGAACCTCCAACTCTGTTTTTTACTGGTTTTACTATCCAGTTTTTTATAAATTCATTTGGAATAGCATTAATATGATGGTGTGGTAAATTCCGTATAATCAGACCTAATCCGGTTCCATAAATAACAAATCGTTTTAAAATTGAACTGAAGTAAATACTTTGGCTATCTCGCGCAGAAAGCCCTGAAAATGAATACAAAGGAGTATTCCATTTATCAGACACCCAGGTGTACAAACGATTAAAGGTAGTTTTACTCATATTATTAATGAGTTTGTCAAAACCTTTAAGTCTTGTTTCGGTTTGGCCTAATAAGATTTCAATTTCATCTGGAGTAACTTCTTGTATTGATCGCTTAATCACTGAATTATTAATCTCAGGAGAAGCTTTTAGTGATTGTTTGAGTGATTCTTCAACCCCTTTAACAACTTCTGATAATATTAAGACTGCTTGAATTAGTTGTTTTGATTGAAATTGTAAAGATTGTCTCGATTTAAGAATTTTTAGATTTTCTTTCATCTGAGAAATCCATTCTTTTACAATATCACGTTCTTCAACTGACAGTTTTAAACTCGTTACTCTTGTACCAATTTTATGAAGAAAAATAGAAAACGAGTCAAGAATGGTTATGACTCGAATTTGTAGTACTTTATCTTCAGAGCTTATTGCATTGGTGTTTGTTTGAGTAAGCAAAGAAGGCATACTTGCTTCGATAAAACTATGTTGCAAACACAATAGTCCAATAAGCAGAAAAGCTTTTTTAAAAAAAGAGAGTCTTTGCACCATTTTTTTTATCATGAATAATTTACCTTATTGTACATGAATAATTTACCTTATTGTAAATGAATTATACCTCGCACTTTCAGAGTCTTTATTTTACTTTATCGGCAACCCCATGTCAAAGAAGCTTTTGAATAAATTTTAAGAGAATGTCACCTTTCTTTTTTCTTTCTGTTATACTAGCCAACGATATTTTAAAATTCTTTTTATGCAACAGATTAGATAGCCTAGGAGCAAGATTTATGGACATTCTTAAAAAACGCCTTGCAAAAACTATCAGTGGATTTTTTTTTCTAGGAATATTTTTAATAGGATTAGCTTTTTTCTTATATAATAGGGATTTTTATAAAATAATAAGGTTTGTTGGGTCTTTCAAGCGATCCGAAGTGAGTATCGAAAATGCTTATAACAAAGGCAACATTGTTCCATTTTTAGTATTGGGGTCAGGTCCAGCTTCTTTGGCTGCAGCATTATATGGAGCGCGGACTAAAATCAGAACAGTTGTTCTTAAAGGCTCAAAACCTGGTGGTCAATTGACCGAAACTTCTTATATCGAAAATTGGCCAGGCATTAGAAAAATTAGAGGCTCAGAAGTTGTTAAAGATTGTGAAGAGCAAGCAGCACGTTTTGGAGCTTTAATGGTTTCTGAATCAGCTGAATCTGTAGATCTGAGTGAGTGGCCTTACAAAGTAGTGATATCAGACGGTACAACATTGCAAGCTATGGCTATTTTTATTGGAACAGGCGCTAATGCACGCTTTTTAGGAATTCCGGGTGAGCGAACCTATTGGGGAAAAGGGGTTACTAATTGTGCAATTTGTGATGCTCCTTACCATAAAGGTGATGTTGTAGTGGTTGTTGGAGCAGGAGATTCTGCAGTTGAAGAATCTCTTGAGCTTTCTTCTTATGCTCGCGAAGTAAGAATGTTGGTCAGAAGTGAAACATTGCGAGCTTCACCTAGCATGCTCGAACGTCTTGAAGATTGTGATAACGTTAAAATTATTTTTAATACTTCTTTGACTGAAATTAAAGGAGCAGATGGTAAAGTTTCTTCTGTTGTTACGATTAATAATAAAACAAAAGTAAAAGAAGAATGGCCAGAAGTTAAAGGGGTCTTTTTAGCTATTGGCCATACTCCTAATACCGCTCTTTTTAAAGATCAGATTAAACTTGATGGTAATGGATATATTGAGCTTAAAGAGCGTAATCAATATACTTCTGCACCAGGTGTTTTTGCCGCAGGGGATGTTTCTGACCCTCGTTATAAACAAGCAGGGGTAGCAGCAGGCGATGGCATAAAAGGGGGTCTTGATGCTGTTTGGTGGTTAAGTGAGATTGGATACAATGGAAATATTGAAAAAAAATTAGAACCTTTTTTGTATGAGCCATACCTGCAAAATATGATTAAAGTTAAGCAGGCTAATTCTGAAGTTGAGCTTAATACGATTATGAAAGAGTCAGATCATGAGCTTATTGTGCTTGATTTTTTCACTTTATTCTGCCCAGCTTGTATGCACATGATGCCTGTGGCTGAATGGGTAGGGACAAAACTTAAAGATAAAGTTTTATTTGTTAAAATTGATGCTTCAATTGCCTTTGATTTGGTTAAAAAGTATGAAGCTCCTAAAGTGCCTCATTTTGTAGTGATTAAAAATAAAGAAATTATAGCTCGCTCAGATGATGTTATGGATAGGGCTCAAATGCTTGCGTTTGTAAGTCAATACCTTTGAGCTTAAATTTCATTTTGAAAATATTTAATTGAAAAAGTCTTGAAAATAACTTTATGGATCGGTTACCCTATAATTAAGTAATATCTTAATTAAAAGGGGGCCGCCATGAAGTTGGGGTTATTTCAAAAATGTATTCTTTTTTTAACGTTAGTATGTTCTACTGAATCATTTTTTATTAATGCTTTGCAAGCAGCTGAAATTGAAGCTTTGGAAGGCGAAGTATCTCGTCTTACTGGTTTAGTAAGTAAAGCAAGCGAAGAAGCTGAGTTAGCTGCTACAAGGGCAACTGAATCAGGGTTAAGTGAAACAAAAGTAGATGAAATTAATAAAGAAATAGAAGGCAAGACTCCCGAAGAAGCTGAAAGAATTATTGAAGAGAAACTTCCTGAGCAGGCACAAAAAGAAGCTTATCAAAATTTACAAAAAGTAAAAATTGAATTAAATGAGGCTCAAGCTGAGCTTGCAGCTGCTCAAGAAAGAGCTAATGCAGCTTCTGAAAAATTAGTCGATAAACCAATTGACCCTGCAAGTCCTGTTGATCAAACAAGAGCACCAGAAGTTGAATCTGCTCCAAAAGTAGAGCAAGCCAATACTGACGCTGCACAAGCGGCAGAAAAAGACCCTGCTCAATCAAAAGAAGCAGCAAAAGAACAACTTGAAACAGCAAAAATAAAGCGAGATGACTTTCAGCAAGCTCTTGATAAAAAAGTCACGAGTGAAAAAATTATAGGAGACACTAATAAAGCTATTCAAACCAAGCTTGATGAGTTTAGTAGTACATTAAAAACTCATACTAACATTAAACCAGAAATGACTTCGGTAACTTCAAGTTTAAAAGATCC
>Ga0169931_10002490_pt1 | contig 30017 bp, 19 predicted proteins | sample Kivu_15m_20L_FD_129675 | JGI IMG/M metagenome (GOLD analysis project Ga0169931, IMG submission 129675) | Freshwater microbial communities from Lake Kivu, Western Province, Rwanda to study Microbial Dark Matter (Phase II) - Kivu_15m_20L... | ecosystem: Environmental > Aquatic > Freshwater > Lake...
GCGAGCACCGCCCCCAGGCCCTGCATACAGGCCAGCCGGCCGAGTTGCCCGGCCAGCTTGGCGAGCAGGCGCTCCAGCGTCGGCGTGGAGCTGAGCGGGGCGTCGGGACGTTGCGGCGGCTTGTTCAAGGCGTCGAGGCTAGCGCTGGAAGATCGGGAGGAAACGGTACGGGATCTCGAGGATCAAGACCGCCATGGCCGTGCCGAATGTCTCGCCGGGGCCCACGCTGTTGGGCCACGAGCCGCTGGTGTTTTGCATGCGCAACAACTCGTCGCGCACGGTGGTGAAGTACGACTCCCACTTGTCCGCGCCGGCGGTGTACATCGCCTGGACGCCGTAGTAGTGCCCGTACCAGAAGAAGTAGTGCCCGCCCGCCTGGCGTCCGCGCTCGAAGTTGAACTGCGCGAGGTTGCTCTGCAGGTAGCGAATGCCCTGGTCGATCGAATGGTTGGAGTAGACGCCGGCGCCGAACATGGCGGTCACGCCGGCGGCCGTGAGCGGGAACGACGAGCGCGAGCCGTCGTGCTTCTGGTAGTGGAACGAGCCGATCTCGTTGCGGTAGTAGTTCGCGCCCGGGAAGCGTTGGAGCGACTGCTCGGTCACCGCGGAGTCGACCACGTACTTCGCGGCGCGGTCGATGACGCTCTTGGGCACGCGAATGCCGATGTTGCGGGCCGCGCGCAGCGCCATCACTTGGCACACGACGATCGACATGTCGCTGGTCACCGCGTAGGGCTCGTAGCGCCAGCCGCCCTCGGCGTTCTGCGAGTTCACGATGAAGTCGACGCACAACTGCAGCTTGCCGCGGATGTCCTGGCGATGGGTCTGCCCGTACACCTCGGCGAGGAAGAGGGTCGCGAAGGCGTGGCTGTACATGCGCGAGCCGGCGTGGGTGACGTAGCCGTCGTCGCCGACCGCGTTGATGACGAACCCCAGCCCGCGTTCGACGACGTCGCCGTACGGACCGCGACCGGGGAGGTGCCCGCCGGCGAGGAACGCCATGCAGGCGAGCGAGGTCACGCCGACGTGGCCGCGGTCGGACTCGGTGTGCTGGTAGCCCTCGTTGAGCTTGTAGCCGATCTTCGCGATCCAGGCGCCTGCGTCGGGGCCTTCGCGCACTTGGCGTTCGGCGAGCCAAGCCAGTCCGCGCTCGACCGCCGCCGCGTGTTCGGGAGTGACCACGATCGGTTCGGTGTCGAGCGACTCGTAGGCGCTGCGCTCGGGCCGCGTGTCGCCTGTCGCCTGGGGCGCGGCGGCTGCGGCAGCGCCGCACAAAGCCGTGGCGCCGATCCGAAGGAGCAGAGTGCGCACTTGCATGGTGTCACCGCCTCACGAGCATGTGGTTGGGGCCGCAGATCCACAGGGTGCGGCCGAGGGCTGAGAACTCGAGCTTTTCGGCGACGCCCAGTTCCAGCGGCAGCGCGCTGCGCTCGCGCACTTCGCCGCGTTCACGATCGACGAGCAGCATGGCGGCGCTGGCCGCGCCGCGCACCGGCTTGCCGCGCACGGCGAGATTGTAGAACAGCGCGACGCTGCGTTCGGTGACGACCGGCGCGGGCATCGGCGCGGCGTTGAGCGCGCTGGGAGCGAGGTCGAGCGTCACGCTCCAACGTTCGCCGTAGGGCAGATGGAAGGCGCGCACCAACGTGCTCGCCCCGTCGCCGCCGTCGCTGCGCACGAATAGGTAGGGGTGGCTGTTCTCGACCACGCGATGGCGCGCGACGCCGATCAGGACGTCGCTGAGCGCGAGCGCGACGTTGGGGATGCGCCGCACGGCGCCGATCTTCGCGTCGAGGTCGAGGACGGCGCCGCTGGTCGGCGTGTTTTCGTTCGCACGCGGCAGCATGATCAAGTACGTGCGCCCTTCGGCGCGCACGATCGAGTCGAACTGATGCTGCGCCTCGGCGAGCACGCGCCAGGCGCGGCGGCCGGTGGACAACTCCCAGGCGGACAGGCACTCCTGTTCGATCGGTGCGCTCGACTTGGGGAACGAAGGCACGAGCAGCCGGCCGCCTTCGATCCAGGCGCCCTCGACGTCGGCCAGGCCGACGTGCTGCGCCAGTTGAAGTCGCGCCAGGCGCGCGCCCGTGAACAGGTCGACAACCTCCGCCGGAGTCTGCGCAAAGTCGCTGGGCAGCAGCACCAGTTCGTGCTCGCCGAGCACCGGGCGGCCCCACAGTTCGGCGGCCGCAATGCGCGACCACAGCTCGAGTCCGGAGCGTGCGTCGAGCGCGACAAGCGAGACCGACTGCGAACTCGTGAGGTTCACGAGCGCCACTCCGCTGCGCACCGCCACGGAGTCGACGCGGCCTAGACCGCTCGACCAACTCCAGCGCGCCTCGCCGCTCGCGGCGTCGAGAGCTGTCAGCGACGTGCGGTTGGCGAAGATCAACGCGCCAGCGGAGATGTGCGCGCGCCAGCCGGGGAGGGCCGCGCCCTGAGCGACCTGCGCGGACCACAAAGGTCGCTCGAGCGCCTCTGTCGAAGCTCCGTCGCCGGCCCAGGCCGAGAGCGTGTCGAACTGGCGGTCGCGCCGGCACAGGAACTGCGTCCAGCGCTGGTCGCCGGGGGCCACCTGAACGGGAGCGACGCCGAGCAGCAACGTGGATCCGGGTTCGCCGCGCATCGGCGTCGTCGAGGGCTCGAGCGCGATCGGCATGGCCGGCGTCTGGGCGAGCGCCTGGGCGCACTCCTCGCGCAACTGCGCCAGGGTGCGGCCGGCGTCTCGCGCGAGCGGTGAAATCCGATCGGCGTGGAACGCAACTAGGCGCGTGAGCAGCGCCGTGGCCGCTTCCGTGTTGCCGCTCTCGCGCAGCGCCGCGTGCAGCACGAACTGCGCGTGCAGCTGGTTCTCATCGGCCTGCGCGAGGTTCAATTCCCCCGGCGCGGCGGCGATGCACAGGCGCAGCACCTGTTCGAGGTCGGAGGCGGCCAGCGCCGTCTCGCGACGCCAGCGGTCCGCCTGCTCCGCGGCCCGCGAGTGGGGGAAGCGCCGCCCCAATTCTTCGAGGGCCTTCGAGTCGCCGAGGGCGCGCGCCCGTTCCAACCACTCCGACGCGGCGCGTTCGAAAGGCTCGTAAGCCTTGCGCGCGCCGGCGGCGAGGAGCGCGCCGATGCGCGCGCGGATGGAGGTGTTCGGGGATGCGTCGGGGCCACGCAGCGTGTCGGTCGGCAATGGCAGGTCGCCGAACTTGGCCAGCAGCGCGTGCAACTGCTCCAGTTCGCCGCTGATGTCGCTCGCCCGGCGCGCCTCGAGCACCTGCTCCAGGGCCACGAACAGCGCGACCGTCATTTGGGGCGCATCCGCGCTTTCCAGGAGCGCGAGGAAGCGGCGTGCGTCCTCGCGCTGCCGCCAGTCCTGAGGGAGCAACTCCGCTCCGCACTCCTGCGCCAAGCGGGCGAGCAGCGCCGCGCGCTCGGGCGCCATTCGCAACGCAGCGAGCAACTCCGCCTCCTGGATCCAGGCGCGGACGCGCTGCGACGCGCTCTGCGCGACCTGACCGGCGCGCTGCGCCCACTCCAGAGCGGGCCGCAGCGCGGCCGAGCGCGCCAGGGCTTCGGCGCTGGCGAGCGCAGCGAAGACGAAGCGCTCGCGGACGTCCTCGCGCAAGCTCGGCTCGGCGGTGTCGATCCACGGCTGCAGGCGCTGCGCGGCGTCCTGGAGCAGTCGAGACGCCACGTCGTTCGAGCCCGCGGCGAGTTCGACCGCGCCACGCCGCAGCAGCACGCTCGCCCAGCCCAGGTGCGGACGCGGATCCTGCGGCGCCGCGGCGCACTCGCGCGCGAAGCGCTCGCTCACCACGTTCCAGTCGACCGCGCCAGTCACCTGCCCGTCGCACACGAAGTACGCCGCGCCGGCGGCGAGTTCGACGTTGCCTGGGTTCTGGGTCGGCGCCCACGCGGCGCTCGCACGCCGGTCCTCCGACAGGCGCGTGCGCTCGACGGCGAGGCGGCGCTCGGCCGTCGCGGCGACGACGTGCGTCGCGCCCAACTGCGCTCGCGGACGCGGTTGGATGTCGAGCAGCGCAGCGCTGGCGTCGACGCTCGTCGGGCCCGCTCCGGCGCCCAGGCCGCGCGGCGCGCGCGCGACCAGGACGCGGTCGGTGTTGAGCCACAGCGCCTGCTCGCTCGCGCCGAGCAGCGTCACGACCTGCCCCGAGCGCGTGAAGAAGTCGTGGGGGCGCCGCCACAGCGGCGTCCCGCTCACCAAATCGAGGCACACCAGCTCGCGACCGTCCGAGGGAGCGACGAGGAGCGCGTTGCCAACCACCAGCGGTGCGCCGTTGGCGAAGTACTGGCGTCGCATGTCCGTGCGCCAGTGCTCGGCCTTGGGGATCGGCACCTGGTCGTAGAGCGTCTCCCACAGCACATCGCCGCTGAACAAGTCGAGCGCGGCGATCGCGCCCAGCTGCGTCGCGACCAGCACGCGCTCGCCCTCGACGGTCACCGGCGCCGCGGTGAACTCGCGCTGGGCGCGGCCGAACATGTTGAGCTCGACCTGCCCCGACACCAGCGGCGTCGACCACAGGCGCCGGCCGTCGTAAAGGTCGTAGCACGCGACGTGCAGGTCGACGCGCCCGCGGAGCGAGTGGGAAACCGCGATCACGCGACCGGCGGCGACGGTCGGCGCGGCGCCGACGATCATGCGTTGCTCGAACGGTCCAGACTCGCCGTCCCACAACGGCGGGGGGAAGTGGTCCCACAGCGGCCGGCCGCTGCGCGCGTCGAAGGCCACCAGCCGTCGCTCGGGTGTGACGCGCGTGATCGAGAAGTTCTGGTAGTTGCGGTTGCCGACGCGCGAGAAGGGCGTCTGGATCGCCGCCACCACCACGCCGCCGCTCGCCGCGGGACGCAGGATGATCTGTCCGCGGTCGATGTTCTCGAAGAAGTCGTCGCGCCGCAGCACGCGGTCGTCGCCGGGGCGCACGAGCCCGCGGTCGACGGCGTTCCAGTGCGGCGCCTCGGCGCTGACCCAGCGCCGCTCTCCGCTCCAGGCGTCGAAAGCCCACACGCGCAAGCTGTCGGAGACGAACACTTGTTCGCCGTCTACGGCGGCGTAGAGCGAAAAGCTCTCGCCGCGCGCGAAGGGGCCCTGCGAGTTCTCGGGAGCGAGGGACGCGCTCCACGTGGCAGCGTCGGGGCCCGGCGCGTTGCGTTCGACGGCCGGCGACTTCGAGTGGAGTTGTTCGAGCAGAGCGCGGCGCGGCGCGGCGCGCTCGGTGTCGGCGCGGCCCAGGGTTCGCGCGAGCGCCGTCTCGAGCGCGTCGGCGCGCTCCCACGCGACGCGCGCCGACGCGAGGTTGTTGCGTTCGGCCTCCAGGTCGCCGAGCGCGCGCCACGCGCGCAGCGCCGCCGCGGTTCGGGGATAGGTACGCGCGACCTCGGCGAGCGCGCGGCCGTCGCGGGCGGCGAGCGCTTGGGTCAGCCCGGCCTCGGCTTGCGTCTCATGGCGCGCGCGGTACGCGGTCTGCGCGGCGTCCGGCAGTTCAGCGAGCTTGCGGGCGGCCCAGTCGCCGGCGCCGATGAAGTGCTCCTCGCCGTTCTGCGGCGCGCGTTCGGGGTCGACCAACACGTCGCCGCGGTGGGCGACGAGCAACTCCTGCAGCGTCTGCAACGCCTCGGCGGTGCGCTGTGCGGCGAGGTGGTCGAGCGCGCGGCGGGCGAGCGCCGCAGCCGCATGCGTCTGGTGGATCGCGAACCCGCGCGGCTGGACCGAGTCCTCGCCGTCGCCGCTTGGCTGTTCCTGCGTCGTGCTGGTCGCGGCCAGCGCGGCGGACGTGAGGACGCCGATCCATCCCACCGCGCCGACGGCGGCGGTCAGCCCCGCTCGAGCGGGGCGGCGCAGCGGAGAAGGCTCAGAGGGCAGCGGCATGGCGAGGGTCGGTTGAAGCTCGATCGCGGTTGGCTAGGCGCCTCGCTCGTGGTCGCTCACACCAGTTCGAAGCGCTTGCGCAGGATCCACTCGGCTGAAAGCACTGCCAGTACGACGAGCAGCGTCCAACCATGGTCCCAAATATCGTCCAAGCGCGCGGAGATTGGGTCGCGGCGCTGTTCTCCGCCGGGGAGAGCCTTCCGGACGAGTTCGTCGGCGTGCGCCAGGTCGACGGCCACGCCGCCGGTGAGCGCCGCCAACTCGGCCAGAGCCGCCGGCGACGGGGTCGGGTCCGCGCTCTCCAGGCTCGGGATCACGACTTCGAACTCGGCGCCCGAAAGGCGTTCGCCGCCCTGCTCGACCCACACCCGGTGCAACCCGGTGCGCGAAGGCTCCACCGAGCCGCGGAACAGGCCGGGCCGTCCGTCGACCGCGCTCAGGATCAGGTCCTGGGGCTGACCTTCCGGCGCGCTCCAGCGCAGTTCCTGGGTCTGCGCCGTGCTGGGCCGGTAGTCCTCGTCCAGCACCCGCGCCTCGACGCCCACGCGCGCGCCCAGGTCGTAGCTGGTGCGGGCGAGCTCGATGCGGTAGCGCCGGTCGCCGCTGCGCAGGCGGCCGAGCGCGAGCCAGCGGATCGCGTTGCGCCAGAAGCGCTCGTGGAAGCGCGGTCCCCAGTGGTAGCGGAAGGTCCAGGTCTCGTCGAAGGCCAGGAACAGCGTGCGCCCCGACGGGTAGTAGCCGGCGACGGCGAGCGGGTACGCGCCGTAGGAGTTCGACTCGCGCGGGTGGCGCAGCAGGACCTGGGCGCCGGGCTTGGCGCGGCTCACCGGCGAGAACCAGTGCATGCCCCACAGGCCGGCTTCCTCCTCCCACAGCTCGCGGTTGACCTCGATCTCCGAGTGCAGGCGCACGATCTCGTGGGGGTGATCGGGGTCCTCCAGGCGCGGGCGGTACTTGCGCCGCGTGTCGGAGGGACCGCTGCGTAGTTCGGCGTCGTCGAACAGCACCGGAAAGACCGCCTCGAGCGGCGTGCCGACGTAGGCGCGCGGCAGGTCGTACTCGCCGGCGATGGCGCACAGTCCACCGCCGCGCTCGACGAATTCGACCAAGGCCTTCATGAACTCCTCGCTCGCGCTCGGGTCGGGCGAGATCGCGAAGGGGTTCACGTCGCCGAGGATCACGACGTCGTAGTTGTCGAGCAGTTCCTTGCGCTCGAACGGGACGCGGGCCAGCGACGGCAGGTCCTTCGACGACTCCTGGCGGAAGTCGGGGTTGGCGGAGAGCAGGAAGGCCTGGAACTGGATGTTCTCGTCGGCGCGCTTGAGCATGTCGAGCGCGAGGCGGCGGTACTCCCAGCGGGGATAACCTTCGACGTAGAGCACGCGCACCTTCTGCGGGCTCACGTGCACGCTCACTTCGAGCACGTTGTCGTCGAGCGCGGTTTCGCCCGTGAGCGGCGCCGCTTCGACGCGGAAGCGGCGCTCCTGCGTGCGCCGGTTGGCGGGCCCGGCGCGTGCGATCAAGGTCGTGCGCTCGCCGTTCTCGCTCAGCTCGAGCTCCGCCGTGGCCGCGACCTTGCGCGCGCGTCCGTCGGGATCCTCGGGGTCGTACTCCTCCAGGCGCACCTCGCCGCGCCGGCCGCGCTCGAGACCGCGTCCGACCACGCGCACCGTGATGGCGATCTCGTCGCCGTCGAGCGCGCTGCTCGGCGCCTCGACGAGTTCGAGCGCGACGTTCAGCTCCGGGCGTGTGTCGCCCAGGACGATGCTGTGCACGTTGACGCCCAAGCTGGACGCGGCGCGCGCCGCGTCGACCAGCGAAGCTCCCGCGTTCTGGCGACCGTCGGAGAGAACGATGACGTCCGTGACGTGGCGCCCGCGGTGCGCGGCGAGACTCTGGAGCAGCGCGTCGCCCAGGCGCGTCGACGCGTCGCGCGCGTTCAGGCTCGCAGCGGGGCCCAGCGGCTCGAGGTCGGCGCCGAAGGCGAAGTTCTTGGCCGCGTAACCGCCGCTTTCGAGCTTGGGCGCGAGCACGCGCTCGAGCACACGCTGCGCGACGGCCGAGCGCGTCACCTGCGCGGGGTCCGCGAAGTCGAGCTCCGCGAGCGCGCGCCGCGTCGCGCCGTCGCCGGCGTACGCGTCCTTGCGCTGCATGCTCGCGGAGTCGTCGACGAGCACCAGCGCGATCGCGTCTTGCACGTCTTCGCGTTGGATCACCTTGACCGGGCGCGCGAGAATGCCGAGCAGCAGCACCAGGGCGCTCGCCCGCAGCAGCGTGAGCGTCAAGCGCGCTCCGACGCTCAGTTTTTCGCCGCGGTAGCCGAGCCACACGAGCAGCGCCACGGCGGGCGCCACCACGAGCACGACGATCCACGGCTCGGGCAGGTCGAGCAGCTGCAGCGTTTCGCGCGTGCCGGCGTCGAGCGCACTCGCGTTGCCTTGCGGAGGCGTGAGCAGGGCCGCCAAGAAGTTCACACCAGCCTCCGGGTGCGGCCGACCCACGCGGCCCACAGGGTTTCCAAGCACAGCGCGATCAGGCACAGCCAGGCCAGGAGGCGCCACACCTCGCCTTGCGTCGGCGCCGGCGCGTCGTCGTCGGCGGGCGTGTCACGCGTCGCAACCAGCGTGCGGTGCAGGCTGGTGAGTTCGTTGACCGACAGGCGGTCGAGGTCGGACTCACGCGGATCGAGACCCACGGCGAAGGGCTCGTCCTGCGCGCCGTCGAACGTCAAGCGATAGAGCCCCGCGCGTCGGGAGCCGTCGAGCACCGAAACGCTCCACACTCCCGGCCCTTCGCTGCGCGGTTCGCCTTCCACCGCGCGGCGTGTGTCGTCGGGCGACAGCAAAGTTGCGTTGCGCGGGAACGCGCGCACCTGGGCGATCAGCGGCGCGCCGACGTCGACGTTGCGCGGCGGGCGCTCGCTGCGGGCCGCGTAACGCAGCCATTCGTGGACCAGGGGCACGAAGGTGTTCGGCGACTCCGCGATGCGGCTCCACTCGGCGTCGATGCTCGTGGTCCACACGAACACCTTGCCGCGGTCGTAGCGCTTTTCCACGAGCAGCGCGCTGGCGGCGTCGTCGTCGAACTGCGCGAGCACGCGCGCGTTGGGATCGGGGCGCGACTGGAAGAACTCGTAGGTGGGGGACTCGGTGAGCAGCGGCTTCCAACGTTCGTCGGCGAAGAACGCGAGCGCAGGGTGCGTGGCTTCGAACGAGCGCACGCGGAAGTAGCCGTCGCGGCGCGCGATCTGCGTGCGCGAGAGCAACTCGAGCGGAGCGAGCCCCGTGCCGTCGGGTTTGTGCAGGCGCAGGTTGAAGGCGGTCGGCTCGACTTGGCGGCCGAGCGTGAACACCAGGGCGCCGCCCGCGGCGGTCCACTGCTCGAGCTTCTCCGCCAGCGGCGCGGAGAGCGCGTCGACGTTGGCCAGCAGCACGACGTCGAACTCGCTCAGGTCGACCTCCCCGCCGCTGAGTTCGTGGGGGGCCACGGTGCGCGCGGTGAACGGCGGCAGTCCGCCGGCGCCGAGCACTTCGTCGCCGCCGAGCGGGTCGAGCACCGAGTGCAGGTAGCCGACCTCGTCGCGCTCGATCTCGGCCGCGCTGTCGCCGTTGACGAGCAGGACGCGCGCGGTGGCGGGCACGTCGACGATGCGCACGCGCGTGTCGTCGACGGCCAGTCGATCGGCGTCGATGCGAGCGCGCAGGACGTGCGGACCGGCGCTGGCGAAGTTGGCGCTGAACACCGCGCGCGCCGAGCCGCGCGCCGGCACGTCGAGCGTGCGGAACGGCAAACGCTGGTCCTCGTCGAGCGTCAACCAGACGCGCACGCCGCTCTTGCTCGTCAGTCCGTGGTTGCGCACCTCGACCGCGACCTCGAGCGCGCCGCCGCCGAGCACTTCGCCCAGCGGCTCGAGCGCGGAGATCGACAAGTTCGGCGGCGTCGGCTCCGCGGGACCGAGGTCCTCGACCCACACCTTGAGTTCGAGCGCGGCCAGGCGATCGAGTTGTTCGACCACCGCCGGCGCTCGTTGGACGCCCGCGTTGGGGCCGGCCTTTGCAGCAGAATCCGCACCCGCCGGCAGAGCTTCGAAGCTGCCGCGTTGCAGGTCCGTGAGCAGTCGGATCTCGAGCGTGCTCGCGCCCTGCTGCGCGGCGTCTTCCTCCGCGAGGCGCGCGACTTCGCCGAACGCGAGCGCCAGATCCAGCGGCTCGTCGTCGGGCCCGGCGAGCGAATTGAGCAAGCTCAGCGCTTCTTCGGGGCGACGCCACGACAGCAGCCGAGGAGAGGCGCCCGCTGCGATCAAGCGCACGCGGTCGTCGCGGCCGCCGTCGAGCTCGAGCAGGAGTTCGCGCGCGCGTTCGAGCATCGCCTCGTGCACGCTGCGTACACCGTCTCGATAACCCGTGGAGGCCGAGGTGTCGAGCACGAGCACCAGGTCGCGGCGCGCCTGCGCCAGTTGCGCGAGCGGCGACTGGTCGCCCAGGAACGGACGCGAGACGACCAGCGCGAGCAGCGCGACCGCCAACATGCGCAAGAGCAGCAGCAGCAGGTTCTCAAGGTTCGCGCGGCGCCGCGTCTTCTTGTAGGCCGCCTGCACGAAGCGCATTGCGGCCCACGGCATGGGCTTGTAGCGCTGGCGGTTGAGCAGGTGGATGATCAGCGGCACGCTCGCCAGCGCGACGCCCGCGGCCAGGGCCGGATTCACGAAGCCGTCGAACACGACTAGATCCGTCCTCCGCGGCTGCGCGCGCTGCGGTGCGCGAGGTAACTCGACAACGCCGGTTCTAGGGAATCGGCGGTGTTCATCTGGATCCAGTCGATGCCCATGCCGCTCGCGACGCGCGCCAGCTGCTGGTTGTGGCGCGCGAGCTCTTCGAGGTACGCGGCGCGGATCGAGCGCGGGTCGACCTTGAGCTGGCCCGCGTTCTCGAGTCCGTCGAAACGCGCGAGTTGCGTCAGGTCGAAGCTGAGCTCGAGCGGGTCGATCACTTGCACGACGATCGGCTCGTGCCCGCCGTGGACGAGCGCGCGCAGTCCTTCGGCGACGCTTTCGATGTCGTCGAAGAAGTCGGAAAACACCACGACGATGCCGCGGCGGCGCAGGCGGCCACTGAGCCACTTGAGCACTGCACCGACGCCGGTGGGGCCGGTCGGCGAGGCCTTCTCGAGAGCGCCGAGGATCGCTGCTTCCTGCGGCGCGCCGCTGGCGGGCGGCACCTTGACGCGTTCGCGGTCGTCGAACAGCACGAGCCCGGCCGTGTCGCGTGCGCCGATCACCAGGTGCGCGAGCGCGGCGGCGCACCAGCGCGCGTAGTCGAACTTGCTCCAGCGGCCCGAGCGGAACGCCATCGACTCACTGGCGTCGACCAGGAGATGGCAGGAGAGCGTCGTCTCCTCGAACATCTCCTTCACGACCAGGCGATCGTTGCGCGCGTAGACCTTCCAGTCCAGGCGCCGCAACTCGTCGCCGGCGACGTACTGGCGGTGCTGCGCGAACTCGGCGGAGCTGCCCCGCAGTGGCGAGCGGTGGCGGCCGGAGAGCATGCCTTCCACGACCGTGCGTGCGACCAGCTCCAGACCCTCGAGTCGATCGAGGACCTTGGGGTCGAGACTGCTGCTCGCGATGTCCGCCACGCTGGAGAGGACCTTGGTGTGTGTGCCGCGCGGGCTAGCGGAGGACCGTCAAGGCGGGCGCGCCTCAGCGCGCGCCGCGCACTCCCGGGAGACCGGCGCCGACGGCGCCGCTCGGATCGACTTCCTTGAGCATGCGCTCGATGATCACGTCCGCGGTCATGCCTTCTTTCTGCGCCGTGTAGTTGGTCACGATGCGGTGGCGCAGCACGGGCTTGGCGATCGCTTGAACGTCCTCGATCGCGGCGTGGTCGCGGCCGACGAGCGCTGCGCGCGCCTTCGCCGCGAGGACCAAGAACTGACTGGCGCGCGGGCCAGCGCCCCAGGTCACCCATTCGCGCAGGAAGCCCAGCGGCGCGTCGGATCCAACGCGTGTGCCGCGCGTGAGCGCGAGCACGTAGTCGAGAACCTGGTCGGCCACCGGGATCTGGCGCACGACGCGCTGGATTTCGAGCAACTCCTCGGGGCCGAGCACGCGCTCGGGCTCCTGCGTCACGCCGCCGGTCGTCCGGCGCAGGATCTCGCGCTCCTCGTCGAGCGAGGGATAGTCGACCTTCACCATGAACATGAAGCGGTCGAGCTGCGCTTCGGGCAGCGGATAGGTGCCTTCCTGCTCGATCGGGTTCTGCGTCGCGAGCACGAAGAACGGGTTGGGGAGCGGATGGCGCCGGCCGCCGACGGTGACCTGCGACTCCATCATCGACTCGAGCAAGGCGGCCTGCGTCTTGGGCGGGGTGCGGTTGATTTCGTCCGCCAGCACTACGTTCGCGAACACCGGTCCGGGCGCGAAGCGGAAGTGGCGCTCGTTGGTGGCCGGGTCGATCTGCAGCAGGTCGGTGCCCGTGATGTCGCCGGGCATCAGGTCGGGCGTGAACTGGATGCGGTTGAAGGACAGGTCGAGCGTCTTGGCGAGGCTCGAGATGAGCAGCGTCTTGGCGAGGCCGGGCACGCCGACGAGCAGGCAGTGGCCGCGCGTCACGATGCCCAGGAGCAACTGGTCGATGACCTGGTCCTGGCCGACGATCACGCGCTGGAGTTGGACCTTCATGCGCGCGTGGGCGTCGCGCAGGCGTTCGAGGGAGGCGTGGGCCATGTCCGGTTTGCTGGGGCTGGGCTTGGAGGTGGCGAGCGGTCCGAGTGGAAGAGCCATGGAATCTAACCGCGTAGGTGCGCCGGTGCTGCGCAGCGTCTGGCGCAGCTACAGGAGTTTCACCGCTCGCTGTTCGTCGACCGGCGCGCGGGTGAACGCGGCGCCGAAATGTTGCGGTGGACGAAAGCGTCCCGGTCTCGGTGCGCGTCAAGACGTGCGGAGTTGCTCAGCTAGCGCGCGGCCTGGGGTTGAAGGCGGGAAGGAACGCGCTCGCGAGTGCGGCGATTTCGGGGCTTGACGGCTTTTAGACGACTGGTCTAGTTTTGCCGCTGTGACACATCCGACTTCGCGTTCCAAGTCTGCGGCAGTGCGCTCGCGCAACGGCGCAACTGCGCCGCTGCCCCCCAAGTTCGGCTCCCCGGGCGCTGCGACGGGGGCCAGCGGTCCCCTTGGCGGGGGTCTCCCTGGCGCGCCGGCGCTCGGCAGTGGGCCGGTTGCGCCGGCTGCGCTCAACTCCGGCGGCAGCAGCGCCGCGAAGGGCCGCGCGTCCGCGCAGCGAACGCGCGCCGCGCCTGAGGCGAACCGCTCCGCCGCCGTGCGCCGTGAAGGCTCGGGCGCGGTGCGCCGCGAAGCCGACACCCGCGAACGCATCCTGCAGGCCGGCGCCGAACTGGTGGGGGCCAAGGGCTTCAACGGTTGCGGACTGAGCGAGATCCTCGCCCGCGCCGAGGTGCCGAAGGGCTCCTTCTACCACTACTTCGCGTCCAAGGAAGATTTCGGCGTGGCGCTGATCGAGCGCGCGCGCGACGAGTATCTGGACTCGCTGCGCGAGCACCTCACCGACCGCCGCCGCAGCGCAGTCGGCCGTTTGCGCTCGATTTTCGAGGACACGCGCAACGAGTGCGCTCGCACCGGGCCCACGGTCGAGTGCTTGATCCCCAAGCTCGCCCTCGAGACCGCGACGCTGAGCGCGCCCGTGCACGCCGCGGTGAAGTGCTCCTACGAGCAGTGGAGCGCGATCATCGCGCAGGTCATCCGCGAAGGTCAGTCCGCCGGCGAGATCGATCCGTCGCACGACGCCGACCGGCTCGCGCGCGTGCTCGTGATGCTGTGGGAAGGCGCCGCGGTGCGGATGCAGATCGACCGCAGCATCCAGCCGCTCGACGACTTCCTCGTCTTCGTGTTCGACACCCTGCTGCGCCCCGAGGGCGGTGGGTGAGGCCGGCATGACCCTTCCCGCCCCTTCGCCCGGCGGCGACTGGCGCCGGCGCGCGCGCGCAGCCGTTTCCTGCGCCGTGCACTGAGCCGCACGGCGCTCCGCCCCAGTCCTGATCTCCTCCGTAGTTTCCCACGTGCTCGCCCGGCTCGTCCCGAGAACGAGACGACCGGTCTACGCAAGCGCCCGATGTCGCCCCGCAACCGCCCCGCACTGACGCCATGAGCGCGACGCAAACGACACCCTCCACCACCTCCCGCTGGATCGCTTCGCTGGCCTTGCTGCTCGGCGCCGGCGGGCTCGCGTACTGGCTGATCGGCGTCAAGGCGGCGGCGCGCGCCGAGGCGCAAGCGGCCGCCGCGCAACAGCCCCAACCTCAAGCGGTGGTCGCCGCTTCGCCGGCGCGCACCAGCTCCTACGTGCGCACGACGACGGCGATCGGAACCGTCCGTGCCGTGCGCACCGTCCAGTTGCGCAGCGAATTGCCCGGGCTGGTGAGCGAGGTCAACCTGCCGAGCGGCGCCATCGTCGAGGCGGGCAGCCTGCTGGTGGCGCTCGACACCGCGGTGGAGACCGCGGAGTTGAACGCCGCGCAGGCGCGCGTGCGCCTCGCACAGACGTTGCTCCAGCGCGTCGAGCGCGCGGCGCAGAGCCAGGGGGCCGCCGAGGCCGATGTCGATCGCGCGCGCTCGGAACTCGAAGTCGCGCGGGCCGACGTCGCGCGACTCGAGGCGCTGATCTCGCGCAAGCGCATCTACGCGCCGTTCCGCGCGCGCATCGGCCTCAACGACCTGCAGGTTGGCCAGTACCTCGACGCCGGCGCGCAACTGACGTTGCTCCAGGGCGTCGACGAAGCCGTGCACGTCGACTTCCGCGTCGCGCAGGAGGTTGCGGCGCGGCTGGCGGTAGGAGCGGAGCTCGAGGTGCTCACCGCCGACGCGAAAGTGCACAAGGCGGTCATCGTCGCACAGGAATCCGAGATCGACGTGCGAACGCGCAGCGCGACCTTCCGCGCACGTCTGCAAGGCGCCGACGTGCCTGCGCCGGGTGGTTCGGTGCGGGTGCGCGTAGCTGTGGCTGATGCGCAACCGGTGACGCTCGTCTCCGTCTCCGCGCTGCGCCGCGGGCCCGGCGGCGACCACGTGTTCGTCGTCGCCAAGTCCGCCGATGGCGCTCTACGCGCGCAGCAACGCGGTGTGACCAGCGGGCCGATGCTCGGGGACGAAGTCGTTCTGCTCGAAGGCGTTGCGGAAGGCGAGCTCGTCGCGAGCTCAGGTTCGTTCAAGCTGTTCGACGGGATGCTGGTCGCGCTCGCGGCCGAACAAGCCGCGGCTGCTCCGGCCGGGACTCGCTGAGGACTCGCACCATGCGTTCGATCACCGACGTCTTCATCAAGCACCCGGTGCTGGCGATTGTCGTCAACCTGGCGCTCGTCCTAGTTGGCTGGCGCTCGATTGCGAGCCTGCCGATCCAGCAGTACCCCAAGCTCGAGAGCAGCTCGGTCCTGATCACGACGGTTTACACCGGCGCGAGCGCGGAGACGGTGCGCGGGTTCCTCACGACGCCGATCGAACGCGCTGTCTCGGCGATCGGCGGCGTCGACCACATCGAGTCGAGCAGCCGCGCCGGCGTCAGCACCGTGACCGTGCGGTTGGAGCTCGACCACAGCACGACCACCGCGCTCGCCGAGGTCAACGCGCGCTTGCAGCAGGTGCGCTCGGAGCTTCCTGCGGACGCCGAACCGCCGATGATCGAGGTGCAGCGCGCCGACCGCCCCTACGCCACGTTCTACATCTCGTTCACGTCGACCACGCGCAGCCTCTCGCAGCTTACGGATTGGCTCGCGCGAGCGATTCAGCCGCAGCTTTCGACGCTCAAAGGCGTGCAGCGTGTGACCAACAGCGAGGGCGGTCGCCCGATCGCCATGCGCGTGTGGATGGATCCCGATCGCCTCGCGGCGGTGGGGCTGGCGCCGGGTGATGTGTACGCCGCGCTGCAGCGCAACAACTACCTCGCGGCGGTTGGCCAGACCAAGGGCAACCTGGTGCAGGTGAGCCTGCTCGCGAACACCGACCTGCGCACCGTCGACGAGTTTCGCAATCTGATCGTGTCTTCGACCGACGGCGCGCTGGTGCGGCTCGAGGACGTCGCACGCGTCGAGCTGGGCGCCGAAGAAGGTGATCAGGTCGCCAAGTACAACGACCAGACGAGCGTGTACCTGGGTGTGTGGCCGCTCGTCGGCGCCAACGAACTCGACGTTGCGTCGGGTCTGAAGGCCGAGATGGAGCGCCTGCGCCCGACGTTGCCGTCCGACATCGAGATGCGCCTGGTGTGGGACGGCACGGTGTTCATGCGCGATGCGCTCGAAGAGATCAGCAAGACGCTGCTCGAGACCGTCGCGATCGTCGGCCTGGTCGTGTTCCTGTTCCTCGGTTCGGTGCGCACGGCGCTCGTGCCGCTCGTCGCCATGCCCGTGTCGCTGATCGGCACGGCGGCGGTGATGAGCTTGCTCGGCTTCAGCCTGAACCTGCTCACGATCCTGGCGATCGTGCTCTCGGTGGGTTTGGTGGTCGACGACGCGATCGTCGTGGTCGAAAACGTCGCGCGCCACGTGCGCGAAGGCAACACGCGCATCCAAGGCGCGCTGGTCGCCGCGCGTGAGTTGTTCGGCCCGATCATCGCGATGACGATCACGCTGGCCGCGGTCTACGCGCCGATCGGCTTCCAGGGCGGACTCACCGGATCGCTGTTCCTCGAGTTCGCCATCACGCTCGCCGTGGCGGTGCTGATGAGCGGCGTGGTCGCGGTGACGCTCTCGCCGATGATGAGCGCCTACGCCGTGCGACCGGGCGGCGAGGAAGGCTGGTTGACGCGCCAAGTCAACCGCGGGTTCGACTGGACGGCGCGGGTGTACCTGCGCGTGCTCGACTTCTCGCTGGCGATTCGCTGGTCGATCGTGGTGGTCGCGCTCGCCTTCATGGCCGCAGCCTGGCCGATGTACGCGCAGTCGCGGCGCGAGCTCGCGCCGGTCGAGGACCAGAGCCACATCAGCATGTTCTTCGACGCGGCGCCCGACGCGACGCTCGACTCGGTGAACCGCGACTCGCTCGCGGTGGTGAAGGCGGTCAACGCCTTCCCCGAGAACCGCTTCATGTGGTCGCTGGTCGGCAACTGGGGCGGGTTCGGCGGCTTCGTGGCGCAGAACTGGCGCGAACGCACCCGTTCGACGCAGGAGCTGTACGGCGAGGTCTACGGCGCCGTGTCGCAGGCCCCTGGCTTGCGCGTGTTCCCGCGCCTGGACCCGCCGCTTCCGACGCCTGGACAGTTCGACGTCGAGATCGTGCTGCAGAGCGAGTCCTCGGTGGAGGAGTTGCTCGACACCGCGATGGCGGTCGTCGGCGCCGGCTGGCAGAGCGGCAAGTTCCTGTACGTCGACACCGACCTCAAGATCGATCGCCCGCAGGCCACGGTGAGCGTGGACCGCGAGCGCGTGGCGGACCTGGGGCTCGACCTCGCGAGCGTCGGCCGCGAACTCGGCGCCTTGCTCGGCGGCGGTTACGTGAACCGATTCAACTACTTCGACCGCAGCTACAAGGTGATTCCGCAGATCGGCGACGAAGGTCGCGCCACGCTCGCTCCGCTGCTCGACCTCAAGATCAAGGCGCCGAGCGGCGAGCTGGCGCCCGTGTCGTCGTTCACGCGCATCGAGATGGAGACCGTGCCGCGCACGCTCAACCGCTTCCAACAGCGCAACGCGGTGCGTGTGTACGGCGGCGTTCAGCCGGGCGTCACCAAGGAGGAGGGCCTAGCCGTTCTCGAGAACGCTGCGCGCAGCGTCGCCGGTCCGGGCGTGAACGTCGACTACGCCGGTGAATCGCGCCAGATCCGGCGCGAAGGCTCGGCGCTGGTACTGACGCTCGGTTTCGCGATCGCGCTGGTGTACTTGGTGCTCTCGGCGCAGTTCCGCAGCTTCCGCGACCCGTTCATCGTGCTCGCCGGGTCGGCGCCGCTCGCCATCAGCGGCGCGCTCGTGTTCACCTACCTCGACTGGACGACGATCAACGTCTACTCGCAGGTGGGCTTGATCACGCTGGTCGGGCTCGTCGCCAAGAACGGCATCCTGATCGTCGAGTTCGCCAACACGCTCCAGGAACGCGGCAAGTCGCGGCTCGACGCGCTGCGCGAGGCCTCCGCCACGCGCCTGCGTCCCGTGCTGATGACCTCCGCGGCCACCGTCTTCGGTCACTTCCCGCTGGTGCTCGTGACCGGCCCGGGCGCCGGGGCGCGCAACAGCATCGGCATCGTGCTGGTCGCCGGCATGGCGCTCGGCACGGTCTTCACGCTGATCATCGTGCCTGTCTTCTACTCGTTCATCGCCTCGGAGCACCGCACCTCGCACGAGGACGACGAGCCGGCGTTGACGCCCGCGGTGCGCAAGGCCGTCCACGCGCCGCACGCCGAACTGGTGCACGGCTCGTGAGCGCCTTCCAACACGGAGATCCGCAGATGACCGCTCGTTTCGCCTTCGATCGTCGCGCCGCCGCGCAGTCGATTCGCGCCAGTTTCTGGCTGGGCGCCTGGGCCCTCTCGTTCGCGGCCTGCAGCACCGTGGGCCGCGACTACGAACGCAAGGCGCCAACGCTTCCCGAGCGCTTCAGCGCTGCCCCGACCTCCGCGGCCAGCGCTTTCGACGAGCGTTCGTCGGAGTGGTGGCGGCGCCTCGACGCGCCCGTGCTCGAGCGATTGGTCGCGCGCGCGCTCGAACACAACCGCGATCTGGGCGGCGCCTTGGCGCGGCTCGAACGCGCGCGCGCGCTGCGCGGAGTCGCCAGCGCCGAACAGTGGCCGACGCTCGCGGCGCGCGGCAGCTATGAACACCGGCGCGAAAGCCCCAACACGCCTTTCGGCGGCTTCATCCCGCGGACCAACGTGCACACGCTCGCGTTCGACGCGGCGTGGGAGCCGGATCTGTGGGGGCGCGTGAGCCGCGCGACGGAAGCTGCGGATCGCGAGCTTGTGGCGAGCGAGTCCGTTGTGCGCGCGGTGGCGGTGTTGATCGCCGCGGAAGTCGCGGGCGAGTACGTCGAGCTGGCGGCTTCGCGCCGTCGTCTGGAGATCGCGCAGGCCAACGTCGAGTTGCAGGAGCGCACGCTCGCCCTGGTGCGCTCGCGCGCCGAGGCCGGTTTGGTGGGACCGCGCGACGTCGCGCAGGCGCTGGCGAGCGTGGAGAGCACGCGCGCACGACTGCCCTCGCTGCGTGCGAGCGCGGCCATCGCCGAACACCGGCTCGCGGTGCTCACGGGCGCGGCCCCCGGCGAGTTGAAGGACGAACTGGCGGGCGTCACCCAGGCGCCGCGCGCACCTGCGGCGCTCGTCGTCGGCGTGCCCGCGGATCTTCTGCGGCGGCGGCCCGACGTCGTCGCGGCGGAAGCGCGTTTGGCGGCGCAGGTCGCGCGCGTCGGCGTGAGTGAAGCCGAGCTGTACCCGCAGCTGACGCTGGGCGGCTCCTTGGGGCTGGCCGCGAACAGCGCCGAGGATGTGCTCGATTTCGACAGCGACTTTCTGAGCATCGGACCGTCGCTACGTTGGAATCTGTTCGCCGGCGGTCGCATCCGCGCCGCCATTGCCGCTCAGGAGGCGAGCGTGACCGAAGCGCAACTCGCCTGGGAGCAGAGCGTGCTGCTCGCGCTCGAGGAAGCCGAGAACGCGCTGACCAACTTCGCGCGCGAGCAGGAGCGTCGCGCATCCCTCGACAGCGCCGTGACCCAGGCGCGCATCGCTGTCGACTTGGCTCAGACGCAGTACCGCGAGGGACTGACGGACTTCCAAGCGGTGGTCGACTCGCAACGCGTGGTCGCGGGGCTGGAAGACGAACTGGCGGCCAGCGACGCGGCGATCACGAGCCACGCCATCGCGCTGTTCAAGGCGCTCGGCGGAGAGTTCGAGAGCGTCGAAGCGCGCTTGGCGAGCGCGGCTCGCTGACAACGGAGCGCCCGCGGTGGGGGCTCGCTCTCACTGCGCGCGGAACACCCACAGCGCGCTGGGGCCGATCACACAGGCCCAGCCGCCGTGTGCGTGCACGCTGCCGCCCACGGCGCTCAGTCCCCGCGGACTCTCGAGCGGCGCCTGCCCGATCAGGTAGAGCTCGCGCTCGAGGTCGATCAAGTACAGGCCGAACTGCGTGGCGAACAGCGCGCGCTGCGGCGAGCACAGCCCATCGCCGGTGAGTTGTTCGTCGGGGCCCAGGTACGGCGCGATGCGCGTGCGGCCGCGCAGCGCTTCCCAACTCGACAGCGCACGCTCCGGTCCGTGGGGACTCAGCACGAACGCCTCGCTGCCGCGCGCGCCGAGCAGGGTCGCGCCCTCCGGAGCGCGGTGCGGCGCGGCGCAGAAGAGCCCGCGTCCGTCGAGGTCGGGCGCGTTGCGCAGCCAGTAGAGGTGGTCGCTGTCCGCGGGCGCGCTCGCCCAGGCGGAGATTCCGCCGGGGAACGCCACGGCCGTCGGAGCGGCCCCGGACCACACACGTTCGTCGGCCGCGCGCCGACGCGTGCGCAGCGACCAGTGCAACCGGCCGTCGAGCGTGCTCAGCAACGCACTGAAGCCGGTGTTGGAATGCAGCAGCACGTTCGCTTCGTCCACGCCCAGCGGGGAAGCGCTAGCCGCGGGAGCGCGCGCGCCGAAGAAGCGTCCGGTCGAGCGCTGCACTTCGACTCCGCGACCAATCCAGCGCTTCCACACCAGTTGCCCGCTCGCGAGATCGACCGCGGCGAGGGAGGTCCGCACGGCCGCAGCCGCAGCGGCGCGCGCCTGGAAATCTCCGCCTTCTTCAGCGGTCTCGTACTCGCGCACGGCGAAGACCACGTTCTCGCCGGCGAGCGCGACGCCCGGTTGGAATTCGCAGGTCGTCCACTCGCTGGGAGCGGAAGTGTCCGGTGCGTCGGGCCCCAGCACGCGCCGGCCGTCGTGCCAGACCCAACGCAGCGCGACCTGCGGCGGCGCCTTCGGATCGGGGTCGACGGCGATGTCCAGGCACACCAGCGCGTTGCCACGTGTCGTGCCGCGCCGGCCGACGACGAACACCGCGGCGCCGCCTTGCGCGCTGACGGCGAGCGGCCAGCCGGGAATCTCGGGCGAGTCGAGCAGGCCGCCCACGGCGAAGCCTCCGTCGCGCAGCAGCTCCGTGACGTCGGTGCGTCCGACCTGAACTCCCGCTTCGAGATCGTAGAGCGCCAAGCTCTGCGGACCGTCGCCAGCGGAGAAGTGCGCGAGCACGTAGCGGTCGCCGAAGAACGCGAGTCCGGGTCGGATCGAAAGGCCGGGCTCCAGGCGGCCTCGCGCGGGCTGGCGCCGGCGCAGGTCCTCGAGCGGGAACAGGTGCGCAGGCTCGAGCCGCGTGGCCTTCGACCAACTTGCGGCGACGGCCGGCGCCGCAGTCGTGTCCGCGGCGAAGGCCGCACGACGCTGGTCCAGCGCTGCGGCGAACAGGTCCGTCGGCGCGCCGGCGAGCCGCAGGTGCTGTTCGGCGCGGACCAGCCAAGCCTGCGCGGCTCGCGGCCGCGCACGCTCGAACTCGACATCCGCCAGTGCGAGCGCCGCGCGAGCGGCGCTGGGCGTGGCGAAGAAGCGGCGCTCGACACGGACCATGGCCTGCGGAGCCCGTGCGCCGAGGGAAAGTTGCTCCGCAGCCAGTCGCTCCTGCGAACGTGTCCAGAGCGCGCGCGCCTGCGCGGGCGCGCTGAGGAAGCGCCGCAGCAGCGCGGCTTCGAGACCGTCGCGCCGACGGTCGGCCGCGGGGTCCGCGGTCCCATCGAAGTCCGGCCACAACTTCGCACCGGCGCCCTCGGGCGTCGGCGCGATCGCGGCGCCTTCTTCGGCGTCGCGCAGGACGACGTGCCACTGGTCGAACAACTCGTTCCAGCGCCGTTCGTTCGCGGGGCTGAACGCTGCCGCGCTCAGCTCGACCTGCAGCGCGTCGGCGCGCGCCATCGCGAGGTTGGCGGCGTCGTTGACGGCGAGGAAGGAAGCGTTGTCGAGCGGGCCCTCGTCGAGCGCCACGGCTTCGCCCTGAGCGCGCGGCGGAGCGGCTCGAGCGCCGGCGGCTGCGCTCGGGCGCCCAACGCAAGCCAGCAGCACCACGAGCACAGCCCCGCGGCTGCGCGCCCGCGTCGGGGCGCCCGTCCACCGCTCCCTGGAGCTGGCGCTGTCGCGGCCGGCGTGGCCCATGCGGCGCTCAGCGTCCTTCGTCGCCCGCGGCGTCGTCGGACTCCTCAGCCTTGATGTTGCGCAGCGCGCGGCGTTCGCGCTCGAGGTAGATCGGGTCGTTCTGCGCGCGCTCGAGCCGCTCGAGTTCCGCGGCGCGCGTCTGTTCGCGTTCGGTGCGCGCGCGCATCTCCGCCTCGGCCGCGGCGAGGCGCTTGCGCTCGGTCAGCGCGGGGCGCAGACCGAGCAACGCGACTTGCCCGAGCACGAGAAAAGCGATCCAAACCGGCGACCAAGCCACGATCCCCGCGAACACCGACGTCGACTTCGCGCCGGGCGCGCTCGCGCCCGTGGATGTGGAGGTCGAGGGAGAGATGCTGCTCGCCATGGTGCGTGCCTCGAGCGTTCGGCGCCTTCAGCTCAGCAACTTGGCGCCGTAGCGGCCCGTCGCGTCGAGTTCCTCCTCGATGCGCAGCAGGCGGTTGTACTTGGCCACACGATCCGAGCGGCAAGGAGCGCCCGTCTTGATCTGACCGGCGTTGGTCGCGACCGCGAGGTCCGCGATGGTCGTGTCCTCGGTTTCGCCCGAGCGGTGGCTGATCACGCAGCGCATGCCGTGCCGGTGCGCGAGCGCAATCGTGTCCAGCGTCTCGGTCAGCGTCCCGATTTGATTGACCTTCACCAGCACCGCGTTGCCGGCCTTCTTGTCGATGCCCATCTGCACGCGCCGCGCATTGGTGACGTACAGGTCGTCGCCGACCAGTTGCACCCGCGCGCCCACGCGCTTGGTGAGCGCCTGCCAACCATCCCAGTCGTCCTGATCGAGGCCGTCCTCGATCGAGAAGATCGGGTAGCGCTCGGCCCAGCGCGCGTAGAGCTCGACCATGTCCATCGAGCTGTGCGGCTTGCCGTCGACCACGTATTTGCCGTCGTGCAGGAACTCCGCCGAGGCCGCGTCGATCGCGATCTTCACGTCGCTGCCCGGCTGCACGCCGACCTTGTGGATCGCGGCCAGGATCAGCTCGAGCGCTTCTTCGTTGCTCTTGAGGTCCGGCGCGAAACCGCCCTCGTCGCCGACGTTGGTGTTGTAGCCCTTCGCCTTGCACACGCCCTTGAGCGCGTGGAACACCTCGACGCCCAGGCGCAGGCCTTCGGCGAAGCTCGTGGCGCCGAAGGGCATGATCATGAACTCCTGCAGGTCGACGTTGTTGTCGGCGTGCTTGCCTCCGTTGAGGATGTTCATCATCGGCACGGGGAGCACGTTCGCGATCGATCCGCCGAGGTAGCGGTACAGCGGCAACCCGGATTCCGCGGCCGCGGCCTTGGCGACGGCGAGCGACACGCCGAGGATCGCGTTGGCGCCGATGCGGCTCTTGTTCGGCGTTCCGTCGAGTTCGATCATCGCGTTGTCGAGCGCGCCTTGTTCGCTGCCCTCCAGGCCGATCAGCGCGCCGCACAACTCCTCGTTCACGTTCTCGACCGCCTTGCGCACGCCCTTGCCGCCGTAGCGCTTGTCGCCGTCGCGCAACTCGTGCGCTTCGTGCTTGCCCGTGCTGGCGCCCGAAGGCACCGCCGCGCTGCCGATCGCTCCGCTTTCGAGCAGCGCTTCCACTTCGAGGGTCGGGTTGCCGCGCGAATCGAGGATTTCGCGCGCGTGCAGGTTCATGATCTCGCTCATGGGGCAGATCGTAGCGGACGGAGTGCGCACTCCAAGCTCCGCACGGGTCGCTCCTCGGGGGAGCGCTGACTATGCTCTGGGCGTGCGCCGCGTCTCCGCCCTTCCGAACTTGATCACGCTCGGCAACGCGTTCTGCGGCCTGCTCGCGATCGCCAAGGCCATCGACGCGCTGGCGGTCGGAGCGAGCGATCCGCTGATCTTCTACCGCAAGCTCGAGACTGCCTGCCTGCTGATCTTCTTGGGGATGGTCTTCGACGCACTGGACGGCAAGGTCGCGCGCATCACCGGCGGCGCCAGCCAGTTCGGAGCGCAACTCGACTCGTTCGCGGACGCGATCACGTTCGGCTGCGCGCCCGCCTTGCTGGCGAAGGTTCTGATCGAGCACGAGGGCCCGCTGCTGGGCTACCACGGCAATCCGCGCCTGCACTTCATCGCCTGCGCCGCCTTCGCGCTGATGGCTGTCCTCCGCCTGGCCCGCTTCAACCTCGAAACGACCCCCGATGAGAAGGCGCACGCGGAGTTCCGCGGCCTTCCGTCGCCGGCGGCAGCCGCCGCGCTGGTCTCGACGCTGCTGCTCTACCTCGTGCTCCGACGGCCGGAACTGGAGACCGACGACGGCACGCCCACTCCGATGGGCCGCCTGTTCAGCCTGGTCCCCGACCTGCGCCTCGCCAGCCTGCCCGACTGGCTGCTCCCCACGATCTTGCCGGCGATCGCCGTCCTCATGCCGTGCCTGGGTTTCCTGATGGTCAGCCGCGTGCGCTACCCGCACGCCGTGTCGATGCTGACCAAGAAGGGGAGCTTCTTCACGCTCGTCTACTTGGTGTTCGGCGCCTTCCTGCTGTTCAGTGCGCCGATTCCGGTGCTGTTCCTCGCCGCCCACGTCTTCGTGTGGAGCGGCGTCCTCCGCCGGCTGCTGCGCTCCAAGCCGCCGCAGCCTCCGCACGCGGGCGCCGCGCGCGACGCGTCGCTCGAGCGCGTCGGACCGCGCTAGTTCCGCGTGAGCGCCGCCGTGGGAGGCGTGTGGGTCGCGCTGGGCGCGAACCTGGGCGAGCGCGAGCGCACGCTGGACGCCGCCGTGCGCGAGCTCGGCGCCTTGCGCGGCGTGCGGGTGCTGCGGCGCTCGGCCTGGATCGAAACGGCGGCGGTGGGCGGTCCTGCGGGCCAGCCGCCGTACCTCAACGGCGTGGTCGAGTTGGAGTGTTCACTCTCGCCTTCCGAGCTGCTGGCGGAGCTGCACAGGATCGAAGCGCGCCACGGCCGGGTGCGCGAGGTGCGCAACGGCGCGCGCACGCTCGACCTCGACCTGCTGCTCTTCGGCGCACAGCGCTCGAACTCGCCCGAGCTCGAGTTGCCTCATCCGCGGATGGAGGAGCGTGAGTTCGTGCTCGCGCCGCTCGCCGAGTTGGCGCCGGAGCTCGAGCTGCCCGGCAGCGGACTCACGGTGCGCGAGCGCCTCGCAGCGCTGCGCCGGGCTTGCAACGAGGCTCCGCATCGTCATGCTGCCGCGCTCATGCCGCAGGTGTTCGCCACGCCGGCGCGCGCGCGCGAATGGCTCGCTGCGCGCCGACCCTCGAGCCTGGGCTTCGTGCCCACCATGGGCGCGTTGCACGAAGGCCACCTCTCGCTCGTGCGCCGCGCGCGCGCCGAGAACGAGCTGGTGTGCGTGAGCGTGTTCGTGAACCCGTTGCAGTTCAACGACGCCAAGGATTTCGAACGCTATCCGCGCGACTTCGAAGGCGACGCGCGCGCCGTCGTCGGCGCCGGTTGCGAGCTGGTCTTCAGCGGAACCCTGGCCGACTTCTTTCCGGAGTCGGGGGGCGCGCGCGAGTCGATCGCCGCTGCGTCCGCGGGGCCCGCCGGCCTCGGACTGGAAGGCGCGTTCCGCCCTGGGCACTTCGACGGCGTGGCGACGATCGTCCAGCGCCTGTTCGAGATCGTGCGCCCGACACGGGCGTACTTCGGCGCCAAGGACTTCCAGCAGACCTTGGTGGTGCGCGACGTCGCGCGCCGGCTGGGCTATCCGCAGATCGTGGTCTGTCCCACGTCGCGCGAGGCCTCGGGACTGGCGCGTTCCTCGCGCAACACGCTGCTTTCGCCCGGCGATCGGGAGCGTGCGCCGCGCATCTACGCCGCGTTGTGCGCGGCGCGCGCAGCGTGGCGCGAGCGCGGAGTGCGCGCGGCGAACGAACTCAGCGCGGTGATGTTGCGAGCGCTGGAGGGGAGCGGGCTGCAGCCCGAATACGCGCAAGTGCGCGACCCGGAGCGTTGGACCGCCGACGAGCCGAACTTTCCGCTCGAACGCGGTGTGGCGCTGATCGCCGCGCGCGCCGGTGCGGTGCGGCTGATCGACAACTTGCGTCTGGACCTCGACGAGAGCCCCGCGTGAGCGCCGGCCCGTGGTTCGAGGTCGAAGCGCCGGCCAAGCTCAACTTGTTCCTCGAGGTGCTCGCGCGCCGCGCCGACGGGTACCACGAACTCGACACGCTGATGCTGGCGGTCGACTTGTGCGACCGCCTGCGGGCGCGCCGCACGAAGGACGGCGGCGTGTCGCTGCGCGTGAGCGGCGAGCAAGCCACGGCGGACATCCCCACTGACGCACGCAACCTCGCGGTGCGCGCGGCGCTCGAAGCGCTTGCGCTGGCGCGCCAAGCGGGTGCGGCGACGGCGAGCGACGGCGTGGAGCTCGAGCTCGAGAAGCGCATCCCGTCGCAGGCTGGACTGGGAGGCGCGAGTTCGGACGCCGCGGCCGCCCTGGAGGCCGTCGAGCGGGCCTTGGAGTGGAGGGCGAGCGACGCGCAGGCCGACGAGTTGCTCGCCGCGCTCGGTTCCGACACAGTCTTCTTCCGTCACGCGGCGGGGCTCGGCTACGCCCGCTGCACCGGGCGGGGAGAACGGGTCGAAGCCGTCGAGCTGCCTGGGCCCGTCCACGTGGCGTTGCTGGTCACGCCGGACTGCGGCGCGGCGACGCCCGCGGTCTACCGCGCGCTGCAAAACCCGTTGAGCTGGGCGGGTCGACGACGTACCCTCCAATCGTGTTTCGCTACGGAGACATCCGGAGGTGGGGCAAGGAGCGGCGCCTGGCGGCCCTTCAACCGGCTCGAGGATGCGGCCTGCCACGCGCTTCCCAGGCTTGAGACTTGGCGTGGTGTGCTGCAGGCGGCCTCCGACGGCAGCTTCTGCCTGAGCGGGAGCGGCTCGAGTTTCTTCGCGCTCTTGGACAACCCTGACCTTGCCCAAGGCCTGCGCACGCGGGTCGTCTCGGCGCTGCAAAGCGCCGGTCTCTCGCCGCGCGGGCTGTGGGTCGTCCGGCCGCTGCGGCTCGGGCGCTGATTCGGCGGCGCGCTGGAGCGCCGCGACTCGGGCGCGCGGCGATTTTTTCGGACCGTCCTCCCCCTTCCCGGGGCGGGCTCCGGACTCCATCCCCCAGATGAACATCACCGAGATCCGCATAAAGCTCGTGCAGGATCCGCGCGACAAGCTGCGCGGGTTTGCGTCGCTCACGATCGACGGCGAACTGGTCGTACGCGACATCAAGATCATCGAAGGCCTCAAGGGCCTGTTCGTCGCCATGCCGAGCCGCAAGCTGCACGACCGCTGCCCGACGTGCTCGTGCAAGAATCCGCTCCGCGCCCGGCACTGCAACGACTGCGGGCGGCGGCTGCGCGACCAACGCGGCGCCGCGGACGAGCGCGGCAAGGTGCGCTTGTACGCGGACATCGCGCACCCGATCCACCAGGAGGGCCGCGATCATCTGCAGCAGTTGATCGTGCGCGCGTACGAGGCCGAGTTGGTCGCCTCGCGCCAAGAGGGCTACGTGGCGGCGCGCTTCGACGATCTGGACTACCACGAGTTCGACGCCCCTTGATCGCCCGGTTCCGGCGCGCTGCGCGTCGCACGCGTGGGAGCGCGGGCGCGCGCCGCTGAGCGCGGCGTGCGATTCGCGCTACGCTCCGCTCCCTCCCATGGCGATCGTTGTCTCCCACCTGGCGTCCTCGTTCGATCAACTCGCGCGGCAGGCGCTGCGCCAAGTTCCGCTCTCCGACCTGATCGAGTTGCGCCTGGACGCCATCGGCGACCCCGGCGAGGAGCGACTGCGCGCACTGCTCGCGCAACTGGGCAAGCCGACGATCGTCGCCGTGCGCAACCGCGAACAGGGCGGATCCTTCGCCGGCGACCTCGACGAGCAACTCGACATCCTGCGCAGCGCCGCGCGCGCCGGCGCGGCCTTCGTCGATGTGGACTGGAGCGCTTCGCTCGAGTTCGGCGAAACGGGCGTCGCCAAGTGCCACCGCATCGTTTCGCGGCACGACCACGAAGGAACGCCCGACGATCTCGCCGAGTTCGAAGACGAGGTCCGCAACGTTATGTACGAGGGCGACCTGATCAAGCTCGTGGCCCACGCAGCTTGTGCGGAGGACGCCCTCGCACTGTTGCGGCGCCTGCGCCAAGCGCGCGGCGGGCTCATCGCTTTTTCGAGCGGCGAAGCCGGCGCGTTCTCGCGCGTGCTGTGCCGGATCTTCGGTTCGCCGTTCACATACGCCGCGCCGGCGATCGTCCCCGGCGAGCCCGTGGCGCCGCTCACCGCGCCGGGCCAGTGGCGCGTCAACGACCTGCGCGCGGTGCTGCCGCCCGGCGGCGGGGGAGACTCCACCGCGGTCTTCGGCGTGGTCGGCGATCCGGTGGCGCACTCGCTCAGCCCGCGCGTGCACGACATGGCGCTCAAGGGCGCTCGACTCGACGCGGTGTACGTCGCGCTCCAGGTGCGTGATTTCCAGCGTTTCCTCAGCCTGGTCGAGGATCCGCACTTCCGCGGTTTTTCGGTCACCGCGCCGCACAAGCTCGCCGCGTTCAAGGCGGCCAAGGCGCGCGACGAGGACGCGCACGCCACGGGCGCCGCGAACACGCTGGTGCGCGACACCAACGGCTGGCGCGCCTCGAACAGCGACGTCGCCGGAGCGGGCGAGACGCTCGAACGCGCCTTGCGTTACCACCACGAGCGCGCGGGCAAGCCCTTGCTCGCGATGGGCTCGCCGCTCGGCGGCGCGCACGCACTGGTGCTTGGCGCCGGTGGCGCCGCTCGCGCCGCGGCGCGGGCCGTGATCGCTCGCGGCGGACGTGTCACGCTGTGCGCTCGACGCGATGCGCAGGCGCAGGCGTGCGGGCGCGAACTCGGCTGCGCGAGCGCGCCCTGGTCCGCGCGCGCCACGCTCGCGTACGACATCCTCGTGCACACCACGCCCGCGGGCTCGCTCGCGCAGCCAGACGTGTCCGTCCTCGCGGAGAGCGAGATTCGCGCCGGCACGGTGGTGCTCGACGCCGTATACCGCCCGCTCAAGACGCCGCTCCTGGCGGCCGCGCTCCGGCGCAATTGCACCGCCGTCCCCGGCGCCGAGTGGTTCGTGCGCCAGGCCCAGGCCCAGTTCCGCCAGTTCACCCAGCACGATCCCGACGAGGCCTTGCTGCGCAAGGCGTTCGAACACGCGCTGAAGTAGCGCCCACTCGTAGGCCGCAGTTGAAGCTCCACCGTCCGCTGGCGTTCGTCGGGTTGCGCTGCTCGGGAAAGAGCACCGTCGGCGCCCTCGTTGCGCGGCGCTGCGAGGCGGGCTTCGTCGATCTCGACGAAGCGCTGCTGTACTCGTTCCAAACCGACTGTTGCAGCGCGCACGGGACGAGCCTGGAAGAGTGGATCGAAGCGCACGGCTGGGATGCGTTTCGCGACGCAGAGCAAGCGGAACTCGCGCGTGTGCTCGGCAACGGTGAGCCGCGTGTGATCGCAACAGGAGGCGGCGTCGTGGAGCGCGAAGCCAACCGCCGTCTGCTCGCCGGGCGCACCACGGTGATCTGGCTGCGCGAATCCACGGAGGAGCTTGTGCGGCGGGCGAGCGTCGACGGGCGCGGCCGTCCTCCTCTCGTGGCCGGTGGGTGGGCGCACGAGTTCCGCGAGATCGGCGCGCGGCGCGCTCCGCTGTACGCGGAGTGCGCGCACATCGCGATCGAATGCGCGGGGCGCGCGCCCGCCGAGTTGGCGCTCGAAGTGCTGGCGCGCCTGGAGCAGGAAGCCCAGTTGCACCAAGCTCGCCCTTGATCGCGACCTGATCCCGCACTATCCTCTCCCCCTGATCGCGCGGTGGAGCAGTCTGGCAGCTCGTCGGGCTCATAACCCGGAGGTCGCAGGTTCGAATCCTGCCCGCGCTACCACTCAATCGGCCCGGCGGCTTGCAGCCGCCGGGCCGATTTCGTTCTCGCGCGGTCAGGATTCTCACCTGCGACGCTGGTTGGCGCGGACGCTGCGCGCCCGCGCTTGGGTTCGAATCCTGCCCGCGCTACC
>Ga0169931_10002491_pt1 | contig 30001 bp, 19 predicted proteins | sample Kivu_15m_20L_FD_129675 | JGI IMG/M metagenome (GOLD analysis project Ga0169931, IMG submission 129675) | Freshwater microbial communities from Lake Kivu, Western Province, Rwanda to study Microbial Dark Matter (Phase II) - Kivu_15m_20L... | ecosystem: Environmental > Aquatic > Freshwater > Lake...
ATCTACCAGCTATTGGATGGGGAACCGTTCGGATTGCCTGCTTCGCTGATGAAGAATACCGGCACGAATTCCGGATTCATGATGCCGCAATACACGAGTGCGGCCTTGGCCAGTGAGAACAAAAGCTTCTGTTTTCCCGCCTCGGCCGACTCGATCCCGACCTCGCTCGGACAGGAAGACCATGTGAGCATGGGATCGATTAGCGGTCGCAAACTGGCCATGATCCTCGACAACCTGCATCAGATCCTGGCGATCGAGCTCTTGTGCGCGGCGCAGGCGTTCGATTACCGCCGACCGCTCCGCTCCGGCGCGAAACTGGAGCGTTGCCATGCCATCATCCGCGATGTCATCGACCATGCCGAAGAGGATCGCATCTTCGCCGACGATATCGGCGCCATGGCCGAGTTGATCGCTTCGGGACGGTTGCTCGAGCTCGATTGGCCGACCGAATGGGAGTCGGAATTCAGAGTCTGAGGGAGCGGATCACCCAAAACCAAGGTTTAAACCGCATAGGCCACGATTTCCAAAAATCGGCCTCTGCTTTCATTTTCAGGCGGTTTTGGGTACCTTGATCGGGTATCCACCAGAGCCAAGCACCCTGTATGAGTCCTCATTCCCGCGTCGAACCGGCGAACGTACACCAGGTCCTCTCCCGCCATATCCTGGCCGACGGTTTCGACATCGTCCTTGATCTTGAGAAAAGCCACGGCGCCTATCTGTACGACAGCCGCTTCGGAAAAACCTACCTCGATTTCTTCACCTTCTTCGCATCGAATCCGCTCGGATCCAACCACCCGAAAGTGGCCCAAGACGCCGCCTTCCGCAAGCGGATCGCGGATGTCGCCATCCACAATCCGTCCAATTCCGACATCTACACGACCCAGATGGCCGAATTCGTGGACACCTTCGGCCGTGTCGCGAAACCCGATTACCTGCCGCATGCCTTCTTCGTGGCCGGTGGGGCCCTGGCTGTGGAAAACGCCCTGAAGGTGGCCTTCGACTGGAAGGTGCAGTTGAATTTCAAAAAGGGGTACCGCGTCGAAAAAGGCCACAAGGTGCTGCACTTGGAACGCGCCTTCCACGGCCGTTCGGGCTATACGATGTCGCTCACGAACACCGAGCCCAACAAGGTGGCCTTGTTCCCCAAGTTCGACTGGCCGCGCATCAGCTCGCCTTTCATGACGTTCCCGCAGGATGAGGCCGCCATCGCCGATGTGGCCGAGCGTGAGGCCCTTGCCATCGCCCAGGCCGAGCGGTATTTCCAGTCCTACCCGGACGATATCGCCGCCATCATCCTCGAGCCGATCCAGGCGGAGGGAGGCGACAACCATTTCCGCCCCGAATTCCACATCGCCCTCCGCCGCCTGGCGGATCAATACGACGCCCTGCTCATCTATGATGAAGTCCAGACCGGTGTCGGCCTCACCGGCAAATTCTGGGCCCACGAGCACTACGTACGTCCAGACATCATCGCCTTTGGTAAGAAAACCCAGGTATGCGGCATCCTGTCCAGTACACGCGTCGATTCCATCGACACGAACGTCTTCCGAAAGTCGTCCCGGATCAATTCCACCTGGGGCGGCAACCTGGTGGACATGGTCCGCTTCCAACGCTATCTGGAAATCATCGAGGAGGATGATCTTGTTGGCAACGCCGCCCGAACCGGATCATATCTGCTTAAACGTATAAAAGAGTTCGAGGCCACCCAGCCGATGGTCTCCAACGCACGCGGCCTTGGTCTGATGTGCGCCTTCGATCTGCCGAACCCCCATGCGCGCAACGCCCTGGTGGATGCCGCCTTCGACAACGGCCTGATGATCCTGCCCTGCGGCACGCATTCGATCCGGTTCCGTCCGCCATTGACCATCCAAGCGGCCCAGATCGACGAAGGCATGGAGATCCTGGAGCGGTCTTTGGCGGAGGCGGTGGACCGTTGCCCGGTTGCGGCACCCTTGAAGGGCGGGTTGCGTCATCCGAAGCCACAGACGGAATAAGATTTTACAGCACCGGAATCCGTGTGCGGGTATCTTGACCGCCTGACTGGAAACGACCCAAATCCGCCCTCCGATGACCTTTGTCAAACGTACCGCAATCGCGTCGACGGTCGCGATCAGCCTGGCCGTGTTCGCGTGGTGGTGGCCGCCTCAGACGGATTCCGTCGGAAGTGCTCCTTCGCGTCAAGACGCGACCGATAACCGCCTTGGTGTGCGCGCCATCGTGGTGCGCCCGGATGTGTTCCAAGACCGTATTTTCGTGACCGGCACCGCGCTCGCGCAAGACGAGGTGCATCTCCAGGCCGAGGCGAACGGTCGGCTGATCAGCCTGTCGATGACCGAAGGCCAGACGGTTCGCAAAGGTGAACAGATCGCCAAGATCAACGATGCGGATCTTCAGGCGCAGTTGCGGCGGGCCGGGTTGAATCTGGAACTCGCCCGGATCCGGGAGTCTCGTCAGAAGCAGTTGCTGGAGGCGAGGGCCATCTCCCAACAGGATTACGACATCGTCCTGAACGAGGTCAACACGATTCTGGCCGAGATCGACCTGATCCGGGCGAACATCGACCGCACCGAGATCCGCGCCCCGTTCGACGGCCGTCTGGGTCTGCGCTTGGTTTCCGAGGGCACGTTCGTCACGGTCGGCACAGGGGTGGCATCCTTGCAGAATCTGGACCGGGTGCGGATCGATTTCTCGATTCCGGAGCGATACGCCGCCCAAGTGCGAACGGGAGACCGCATCTCCTTCACGCGGCAGGGATCCGAACGCCGCTATGATGCCGTTGTGACGGCCATCGAACCACGGGTGGACCCGAACACCCGCACACTCCGTCTTCGGGCGACCGCCCCCAATCCCGATGAGGCCATCCTTCCCGGGGTTTTCGCGCAGATCACGTATCCCTTGTCGCGCGTCGCCAATGCCATCCTGATTCCATCGGAAGCCATCATACCCGAGCTTGGAAACGTGTTCGTATTTGTCTTTAGATCCGGCAGGGCCAAGCGCATCGCCGTGGAGACGGGTGTCCGTACGGGAACCCGGGTCCAGATTGTCCGAGGGTTGGCACCCGGCGACACCGTACTCACGACCGGCATCCTCCAACTCCGCCAGGACCTGCCGGTGCGGGTCACCGCCTTCGAAGACGGGTCCGACCCATGAGCCTGTCGTCCATCAGCATCCGCAGACCGGTGCTGGCCACGGTGATGTCCATCGTGATCGTGCTCTTCGGCATCATCGGATACACCTATCTGGGCGTGCGGGAGTACCCGGCCGTGGATCCTCCCATCGTGACCGTGAGCACCAACTATGTCGGGGCCAACGCCGATGTGATCGAATCGCAGATCACCGAGCCCTTGGAGGAATCCATCAACGGCATCGCCGGCATCCGAACGCTCACTTCGGTCAGCCGTGAAGGCAGGAGCACCATCACGGTTGAGTTCGACCTGGAGACGGACATGGAGGCGGCCGCGAACGACGTGCGCGAGCGGGTCTCGCGCGCGCAACGGGGTCTGCCGGCCGATGTGGATCCGCCGATCGTGACCAAGGCCGATGCCGACTCCCAGCCGATCATATTCCTGAACGTATCGAGCGATTCGCGGCCGATCCTGGAGGTATCCGACATCGCGAACACGCGGATCAAGGAGCGGATGCAGACCATCCCGGGGGTGTCGGCGGTCAACATCTGGGGCGAAAAACGCTATTCGATGCGTTTGTGGATGGATCCGGCCAAACTCGCCGCCTACAATCTGACGCCGCTGGATGTGCGGCGAGCGCTGGACCGGGAGAACATCGAGCTGCCGGGCGGCCGCATCGAAGGGCAGACCGTGGAGCTGGCGGTGCGCATGCTCAGCCGATTGGAGTCGCCGGATCAGTTCAACAACATCATCATCCGTGAAACGGGTGGAAACATCGTCCGATTCCGGGATATCGGATACGCGGAGATCGGCGCCGAGAACATGCGGACGGTGCTCAAGCGGGATGGGGTAGCCATGGTGGGGGTGGTTCTGATTCCGCAGCCGGGGGTGAACAACATCGCCATCGCCGATGAGTTCTACCGGCGCCTGGCCGACATCCGCCGTGACCTTCCGGACGACATCCGCCTGGCGGTCGGGTTCGACATCACCCAGTACATCCGCAACTCCATCAAGGAAGTTCAGGACACGGTCGTGACCGCCTTCCTGCTGGTCGTGATGATCATCTTCCTCTTTCTGCGCGACTGGCGCACCACGCTCATCCCCGTCATCGTGATTCCGATCTCGCTGATCGGCTCCTTTTTCGTCATGTTCGTGGCCGGCTTCTCGATCAACGTGCTCACCATGTTGGGCATCGTGCTCGCGATCGGTCTCGTGGTCGACGATGCGATCGTGGTGATGGAGAACATCTACACCAAGATCGAGGGCGGTGCCGAGCCGGAGCAAGCCGCGCAGAAAGGCTCCATCGAAATCTTCTTCGCCGTCATCTCCACGACCACCGCACTGGTGGCCGTCTTCCTGCCCGTGATCTTCCTGGACGGCATCACGGGAAGGTTGTTCCGTGAATTCGGAATCGTGATGGCCGGAAGCGTGGTCATCTCGTCTTTCGTGGCGCTCACACTCACCCCGATGCTCTCCGCCCGCATCCTCAAGAAGCGGGCGCGCCAGCCATGGGCCTACCGCGTCAGCGAACCCTTCTTCACGGCGATGGAACGCGGGTACTCCGAGTCCCTGCACGCCTTCATGAGGCACCGATGGGTGGGGTTCGCCGTCATCCTCGCATCCGCCGGCATGATCCTCTGGTTTTCCGCCCGCTTGCCATCGGAGCTGGCTCCCTTGGAAGACCGTTCGAGACTCCGCATCGCGGCCACCGGGCCGGAGGGCACCACCTTCGAATTCATGGACCGCTACATCGATGAGGTGGTCGGCGTGATCCGGGACAGCATTCCCGAGCATGAGGCCATCATTTCGGTGACGTCACCGGGTTTCGCCGCGGCCAGCTCCGTGAATTCCGGATTCGTGAACCTGATCCTGAAGGATGCCGACCAACGGACGCGTACCCAGCAGGACATCGCCACCCATTTGAATATTCTGCTACGCGGATATAACGCGGCGCGGACCTTCACCATCCAGGAACAGACCATCGGCGGCACGCGTGGCGGCCTTCCGGTCCAGTTCGTGATCCAGGCGCCCAATTTCACGAAACTGACCGAGGCCTTGCCCGGATTCGTTGACAAGGCCCGGGAGAGTCCGGTGTTCGCCGCGGTCGATGTGGATCTCAAGTTCAACAAGCCCGAGCTTCAGATCGACATCGACCGGGAACGGGCCCGATCGCTCGGGGTATCGGCCATCGATGTGGCGCAAACCCTTCAATTGGCGCTCAGCGGGCAGCGGTTCAGCTATTTCATCCTAAATGGAAAGCAATACCAGGTGATCGGTCAGGTGACCCGCGAACATCGCGACGCACCGATCAACCTGAAATCCCTGACCGTGCGGAACGAACGCGGCGAGATGATCCAGCTGGATAATGTCGTGCGCATCCGCGAGGAGGTGAGTCCGCCCGCGCTGTACCGGTTCAACCGATCTGTCTCAGCGACGGTTTCCGCGGGTTTGGCGCCGGGTTATACCCTAGGTGATGGCATCGACACCATGCGGGCGATCGCGGCCGGCACCCTCGATGACACCTTCACGACCACCTTGGCCGGCACCTCGCGCGATTTCGCGGATTCATCCAGCAGCCTGCTGTTCGCATTCGTGTTGGCCCTCATCCTCACCTATCTCGTGTTGTCCGCCCAGTTCGAGAGTTTCCGGGATCCCTTCATCATCCTGTTCACCGTACCGCTGGCCGTTGCCGGTGCGCTCGCATCGCTCTGGCTCTTCGATCAGACGCTGAACATCTTCTCCCAGATCGGCATCATCATGCTTGTCGGGCTGGTAAGCAAGAACGGAATCCTGATCGTGGAATTCGCCAACCAACGCAAAGCCGCAGGTCTCGAAGTGGGGGAAGCCGCCACGGATGCGGCCATCACCCGTTTCAGGCCCATCCTGATGACGAGCCTATCCACCATTCTCGGGTCGCTACCCATCGCCCTCGCGCTTGGTGCGGGTTCGGAGAGCCGGGTATCGATGGGCATCGGCGTGATCGGCGGCCTGATTTTCGCCAGCCTTCTCACCTTGTATGTGATACCGGCCGTGTACACCTACCTGACCGCCGGCTCCGCAAGGTCCCGCTGAAGCCGAGATGACGCCATGCCATCTGTCGATAACGCGACGCGAATGGCGGATCGGGGGTTAAATTTTTTTGCAAACCGCGTTTATTGCATTACATTCACCGAAGTGAATTTAAAGGGTTCATTAACAATACCTTTAACCAAAGGTAACAGGTTGGTTCAACGTCGCTTGCTACCCGAAGGGTCCTGTGATCGGTCGTCCGTCCGGCCTGTTTCCGTTTCACGCAGTCGAATTACATAACTAAAGAAAAACCATCATGAACAAGAAGTTACTAACATCGTTAGTGTGTGCCTTGTTATTTTCACTGAATGCGGTCGCGCAGGTGAACGTAAGTGGTACGGTAACCGATTCCCAAACGGGAGAACTGCTTCCCGGTGTGAACGTGTACATCCAGGCATTGCAACGCGGCGACGCGACCAATCTGCAGGGACGCTACTCCATCAACAACGTACCTGCCGGCACCTACACGCTGACGGCCACCTACGTTGGCTATGAGACGTTCACCACCTCCCTTGTGGTAGGCTCACAGAACGTTGTCTTTAACATTTCACTGTCGGCGGCGGCCGTCGGCCTTTCCGACGTCGTTGTGACGGCCTTCGGTGTCGAACGGGAGCGTCGCGCCCTCGGGTACGGCGTATCGTCGGTCGGTGCGGCGAGCATCGAGCGCAGTCAATCCACCGACCTGTCACGGGCCCTGGCGGGCAAGCTGCCGGGCGTCGTCGTCGGTGCCACCAGCGGCACGACCGGATCCGGCACGAACATCGTGATCCGTGGATATACGACGATCAGCGGTAGCAACTCGCCACTGTTCATCGTCGATGGCATCCGGATCGACGGCTCCGCCAACGCCAACTCCGGCTTCGCGACTGGAGGCGGAACCCTGACGACCCCGAACCGTTTCCAGGACATCGATCCAAGCAACATCGCCAATGTCACGGTACTGAAGGGATTGAGCGCCACCGCCATCTATGGCGAGCAAGGCAAGAACGGTGTGATCCTGATCACGACGAAGTCCGGCTCCTTCGCGAGCGGTGACGTCCGTCCCGGTTTCGACATCTCCTTCGACCAATCGATCTACAATGTCGAAATCGCGTCCCGTCCGAATTACCAGGACAACTACGGTGTCGGTTTCGACCAGGCCTACGGAGCCTTTTTCTCCAACTGGGGCCCCCGATTCACTGACACGCGTCAGACTGTCTATGGCGCCGCATGGCGTGGCTTGGATGCCGACGGGACGGTATTGCTTCTTCACCCCAGTCAACAGCATGCTCCCACCGCCGTAGCGTTCCCGGAGTTCGCCAACGTACCCTATCGCTATCAGGCCTACCAGGATCCCCTGGATGCATTCTTCCGTACCGGTACCGGTTCCCAGACCTCATTGAGCATCGCCGGCGGCGTGAATGATGTCCGAGTGAACGTGTCCTTCTCACGTACGAACGAGGAAGGCTTCACGCCCAACAACGACTTGACCCGGACCGCCTTCGGTTTCGGAGCGTCCTTCCAGGTGAACCCACGCTTCCGTGCGCAGACCTCGTTCAACCTGGGTCTGACGGAAGTGAACAGCCCGGTGCAAGCCGCCGGTGGCGGTTCCGGCCCCGCCGCGGGGGGTGGTTCCGCCGGTATTTTCCAGAATGTCTTCTACACGCCCCGTTCCGTGGATCTCGGTGGTTTCTTCAAGGAGAACTACCAGAACCCGGTCACCAACGGCAGCGTCTATTACCGTGGTGGCAACGACATCGTGAACCCCTGGTGGTCGGCCAACAACACAACCACCAGCAACGTCACCGACCGTTACTACGGCAAGACCGAGTTTGACTACAAGCTCTTCGATGGACTGAATCTGAACTACCGGTTGGGTTACGACTCCTACACCGAGCTTCAGGATTACCGTCAGAACAGAGGTGGTGTCAACCCGGTGGCCCTGCAAACGGGTTTCTATCAGACGATCAACTCCCGCAGCATCATCTGGGATCACAACGTGAGCGCCATGTACGACTTCCAGCTGAACAGTGCGATCTCGCTGAACGGTCTGGCCGGGTTCCAATTCACATCGGAGCAATTCGAGCGCAACGGTTTGGACAGCCGCGAGCAGATCATCTTCGGTTTCTGGGAGCATTCCAACTTCACGACCACGTCGTCCACCAACTTCTTCACGGGTGGCGATTACCAGGCACGTTCGGAGCGCAGAACCGCCGGTGCGTATTTTGACGCGACCCTGGGCCTTCGCGATTACATCTACCTGAATGTGTCCGGTCGACAGGACTGGTTCTCGACCCTGGAGAAGGAAAACCGCTCCATCTTCTACCCGTCGGCCAGCCTGTCCTTCATCGTATCGGATTTCCTCGGGTTGACGTCTGACTTCATGCCCTACCTGAAGGTGTTTGCGGGTCGTGGATCCTCGGCAGGTTCCCCCAGCCCCTACAGCACGCGCAACAGCCTCTCCGTGAACACACGTGCGTTCGTGAACACGGCTGGCCAGGTCATCACGACCAATGCGACGAGCACCTTCCTGGGCAACCCCAAACTGAAGGCCGAATTGATCACGGAAGACGAAATCGGTTTCGAGGTGCGTTTGTTCGATAACATCATCGGCATCGAAGCGACGGCCTATCAACGGAATACGACCGATCTGATCACGACCGCCCCGATCGATCCATCCACCGGCTTCACATCCACACTGATCAACATCGGTGAGATCGAAAGCAAGGGTCTCGAAGTGGCCTTGAACGTCTCTCCTCTGCGTGGCGACCTGCAGTGGGACATCAACACCACCTTCTTCACGGATGCGACAGAGGTGCTTGACCTCGGCACGGATCTCGACCAGATCCAGGTCGGCGGCGGTTTCACGACACGTGGCAACTTCGCCATCGTGGGCAAACCCTTCCTCGTGATGCGTGGTACGAAGATCGTGCGTGACTCCACCGGCACACCCGTGGTGAACGCCAGTGGCAACTACTTCAACCAGCCGGAAATTGGAGACATCGGAAACCCGAACCCCGAATACACGCTCGGTGTCAGCAACACCTTCCGTTACAAGGGTGCCAGCCTGTCCTTCCAGGTCGACTACCAGAAAGGTGGAGACATCTTCAGCACCTGGATCAGCACATTGTTCGCTCGTGGTCTGACGAAAGACACCGACCGTGTGGATCGTTCCAACACCTTCATCATGCCCGGTGTCCGTGCCGACGGAACCGATAACAACGTTCAGATCTCCGTATCGGGCGTGTTCTTCGACAACCTTGGTTTCGGCGCCGATGAGCTCCGTGTGTATGATGCGACGCACATCCGTCTGAGCGAAGTGGTCTTGTCCTACGATCTGCCGACGGCCATCGTACGTGCCACTCCCTTCAAAGGTGTGACCCTGTCCGTTACCGGCAACAATCTCTGGATGTTCGCTCCAAATGTGCCTGAGCACAGCGGATTCGACCCGAATGTGAACTCACTCGGTGTGGGTAACGCTCGCGGCTTCGAGTATCTGACCGGTCCGAGCGCTCGTCGCTTCGGTGGCAAACTGAGAGTCCGGTTCTAATTGAAACTCTGAACATCGAATACCTATGAAATCCTTCAAACATCTCCTCGGGATTGCCGCGCTACTGACCTTCACGGTCCAGTGCGAGCAGCTGATTGATGACAGCCTGTTGGAAAGTCCCAATGCGCCGTCGCCCAGCCAGGTCAATCCTGATTTCCTGATCAACAACATCCAGTTCTCAGCCCGGAACGTGTACAACGGTTCTTCCGTGCGTGGTGCCGAACTGACGCGCATGCGCCAGATGAACGGCGACACGTATGAGAACGCGTACGACCAGACCACCTTCGACGGGTTGTATCAATCCGCGTACACCGGTGTGTTCGTAAACACGAAGGCCTTGATTCCCATTGCGGAGAAGAACGGACTGTTCTTCCACAAAGGGGTCGCCCAGGCGCTTCAGGCCTACACCATGCTCACCTTGGTGGACATGTTCGGCGATGTGCCATATACCGAGGCTCTCGATGAGAAGAACCTGAATCCGAAACTCGATTCAGGTGCCAGCGTCTATGCGGCCGCCCTGACGCTTCTGGACTCGGCCAAGGTGAACCTGACCAACCCGGCTCGCCGCGCCTCCCTGCAAAACGATCTCTTCTATCCGACGCTCAGCGCGGCGGATCGTCAGACCGCCTGGGTTCGCGTGGTGAATACGATCAAGCTCAAGGCGCTCCTGAACATGCGTCATGTGGACAACACGGTCGCAGCCAAGATCGACGCGTTGATCACGGAGAACCTTCTGATCACGTCCTTGGCAAACGATTTCAAGTTCCAATACGGAACCAACGTCGCGGCGCCAGACAGCCGTCATCCGGAATATCCGGGTAACTACACGTCCACGGCTGGAAGCTACATGGCCATGACCTTCATGAACATGCTGCTGACGGACAAGCCTATCTTGGTCGACGGTGTGCAGGTTCCCGATCCGCGTCTCCGGTACTACATCTACCGTCAGACCACGGTGAACACCGCGCAGAGTTCGTCGAGTCTTCCGTGCATCAACGCGGAACGTCCGGCCCACTTCGTCGCGACCGATCCGTATTGCCGATTCACCGCATTTCCTGGCTATTGGGGACGTAACCACCTGATCTCAGACGGCATTCCGCCCGATGGCCAGTTCCGTTCCACCTTCGGTGTGTATCCGATCGGCGGCGAGTTCGATGCCAACCAAGGTCTGGCTGTATCCAGCCCCAATGCGAAAGGTCTCGGAGGCGCAGGTATCCAACCGATCCTCATGTCGATGTTCACGCACTTCATGTTGGCGGAGTATCACCTGACCGTCAAGAACAATGCCGCGGCCGCAAAGACTTCGTTGGAAACGGCGATCACCCAATCCATGCAGACGGTTCGCGACATGGGCCGTGTCCGTGCGACGGGTTCCGGTTTCGAGATCGCTGGTGCTGCTGGTGCGGCCATCACGGGTGCGGCATTGACGTACCGGACGGCCGTCTTGGCACGCTATGATGCCGCAACCGATGATTCCGGTCGTCTCCGGACCATCATCAAGGAGTACTACCTTGCCGCTTTCCCGAACGGGTATGAGGCCTACAATGCCATGCGTCGTACGGGATTCCCGAACCGCGCCGACGGCATCCAGGCCGCCTTCGACCCGAACCCGGGCAAATTCTGGCTGACCCTGGGTTACCCGGCTTCCCTTGTGAACCGGAACCGCAACGTGGACGCCAAGGCGGATAACCACGTCCGCACGTTCTGGGACACGCAGGGTGCCGCCAACCGTTTTGATTTCTAAACAAGAGGATATCCACACATGAAATCCATCCAATACCTAGTGGGAGTCTTCCTCCTGGTCGCAGCGGTCGGTTGCGAGTACAATGAGGACGCCCTCCCGGTCAACATCGATACCGTTGTGAACAACAACGGAGGCTACATGCGTATCATCGAGGTGAAAAACGGCGCATTGAACGTGGCCAGACCTTACACTGGCGCCTCATCCGTCTACAACATCATCGGTGAGTTGTACGATGCCAAAGAAGGGGAATTGGTCACGGAGGTTGCGTTCTATGTCCGTCGTACGGGTACGACGGCCGGCCGCACCATCGCCGAGACAGCCAATCCCTTCAAGACCATTCAACGGGCGGCCTTCGCCCGCGGACATGGCGCATTTGGTGACCTGCCCCGTGCGGAGATCAACATCACGCTTAGCGAGGTTCGGACGGCTCTCGGCTTCGCCGAAGCGGACGTGCAAGTCGGGGATATCTACCGTCTTCGTTGGGTTGTGAAGCTCTCGAACGGGAAATCCTTCACCAACACGGATATCAACCCCGCCATCACAGGTGCGTTTTTCAACTCACCCTATGCGGCGAACAGCCAAGTGGTGCTGGCTCTCGACACGGATAAGTTCATCGGCAGCTACACGTTCACGCAACGGGCGCCGTCAACGTCGGTTGCGACGGCGTTCGCGGCCGGTTGGATCTGGGAGGGTGCGAAAACCTTCACACGCACCCTGGCAGTGAACCCGAACAACCGTTTGACGGGTCGCACCTTCTCGGCACAGCCTCTGAAGGAGTTCGCCGCCCCGGTGGCCAACTACAGCATGAGCTTCACCATCTCACAAGCGGGCGTGGCCAGCAACCGCGTGACCCTCGGGTCGACGGTAGCAACCGGTCTTGGTTGCGGTGGTGTTGCCATCACCTATGGGGCATCAACTTCCGCCTTGAGCAATTTCGACCAGGCGAACGATGCCTCCTTCGTCCTTGTGGTGTCGGAGAACGTGGGCGCCGCGTGCGGACAGCCCCGGGTCGATGTCATCTTCGACGTGACGAAGAACTGATCGGTCGACTGAAATCAACTGAAAAGGCCCTCCGTCGCAAGATGGAGGGCCTTTTTTTTATGTGTTGAAATCGTCTACCGTTGGTCGAGTATGTCGCCGTTCAACCAGGTCTGCACCTGTTGGTATTCGACGCTGTGGTAATTCCGGTCTCGGACCAAGATATAGTGGGCGAAGGGGAAATAGGTGTTCTGAATCTTGGGCCGATAGAAGGTGAACACGGTTCGCGGATCGTTGCGGTTGTAACTGTAGAACCAGACTTGGTACTCCAGGGATTCCTCCACGTACCACGGAGGTCCGAACAGGATGTAGATCATGCCCATGTCGGTTTTCCAACCGTCCTTGAAATTGGAGAAGTATTTGTTGGCTTCCTCCACCCGCGTGTAATAGTGGCTGATCACGCGGGCGGCACGTACGCGGCTGGGAATATTCCGAAGCCAGAAGGTGTCCATCCGGTTCTTCAAGGAGTCCGGGTTCTGGATACGGACAAGGTCCCGGTACTCGCGTTGAGTCATCAGGTACCGCAGCGGTTCCGCCAACTCCCCGATGGTTCGAAGATTGGGGTAGTTCGGACTTTTCACACTGAACTCGCGTGCCCGGGTCAATCCATCCGCCGCGGATTGCGGTAACCGCATCTCCATCCGATAGGTACCCGCCTCCGGCATGTCGTGTTCCACGGATACGAACAGCGGACGACCCGAGTTGGGCAAGCGGACACGGGTACGGTTCACGGTACGTGGTCTGAACTGGTCGATTCCCTTGAATTCGATGCTTCCCGGATTGATCGGCAAACCCGCCATCTGACGGGCGGGTTCCTGGTCGGAATCGAAACGGATCAGATCCGCCAGAACCTCGACCGTGTCGATATCGGTGGGAGCAAGCACGTGGGTCACGAACCGGATGCGCGGGCTCCGGGCCGGAACGTCGTAGGTGGTGACCACCTGTTCGTGATCATAGACCCGGATGCCGGTCGATCCCCAGGCGCCCCGGGTCGGATCCGGAACCTCGATCACGGAACGCACCGCACTGTTCTGTTTGGACGTGTTGTCTTCCAGGGTGACGATGACCGCGTACGGGCCAGGTTTCACCGGCACATTCCGGGTGACGGTGTGAACCTCCCCGGAATGGCGAACGCCCGGATCGATGGAACGGATGTCGATCGATACGACATCCTGAACCATGGATCCACCGCTTGAAGCGCCATCCGGTACGATCTGCATCGACAAGGTTCCGGACGCGAAGAAGGTATCCGCCTGGCTTCGATAGATCAGACTGCTCTTGACCACATCCGTGACGATCTGGATCGCGGGAGCGTCATCCCCGTCGTAATACCCCACCGCGGTGACCCGCAATTCCGGGTATCCTTGGCGGAAGGCATACCCGGAACCACGGTCCACATTCGTGGATTCGCTTCCGGAACAGGAACTGATCGCTACGGCGATGGCGAGGATGGCGGAACGGTACAAGGGCATGTTCATCGGGAATTGGTTTGGCGGTTCGAACCCTCATGATAACGTGACAACGGTCAAAACCGTTATCTTCGGGCCAAACATTTCGAATATGCTCAGCGTTGACCGTCGTACCAAAATCGTCTGCACCATCGGGCCCAGCACCAATACCTTCGAGCGGATCCTGGAACTGGCCCAGGCCGGGATGAACGTGGTAAGGTTGAATTTCTCACATGGCACGCACGACGACCACCGCAAGGTCATCGAGCACATCCGCGAGGTATCCAAACACATCCAATACTCCATCCCGATCCTGATGGATCTCCAGGGTCCGAAGATCCGGGTCGGGCAGATGACGGATGGCGCACAAATCGTGGATACGGGATCCGTCGTGACGCTCACGCCCGACCTCAGCGTCACGGGAACCTCTTCGGTCATCCCCATCGATTACAAGACATTGGGTGCGGAAGCCAAGGAAGGGGACACGATCCTGCTGGATGACGGCCTCTTCGAATTCAAGGTACTCAAGACCAACGGACATGACGTGCAGGCGAGGGTTGTCAACGGCGGCCTGCTCAAATCACGCAAGGGCGTCAACCTGCCGGGAATCAAACTCACCATCTCCTCCATGTCCGACAAAGACATCGCCGATCTGGAATTCGGACTGTCGATGGGAGTGGACCTGGTGGCGCTCTCGTTCGTCCGCTCGGCCGATGATGTGCAGCAGCTGATTTCGCGTGTTCGGGCGCGCGGTTCGAACGCCGGCATCATCGCGAAAATCGAGAAGCCGGAAGCCGTGGATGTGATCGACGAGATCATCGAAGAGGCGGATGGGGTGATGGTGGCCCGTGGCGATTTGGGCATCGAGATTCCGAGCGAGCGGGTGCCCTTGGTTCAGAAACGCATCATCCAGGCGTGCAGGGCCGCCGGCAAACCGGTCATCACGGCCACGCAGATGCTCGAATCCATGATCGTGAACCCGCGCGCCACACGCGCCGAGAACTCGGACGTGGCCAACGCGGTTCTGGATGGCACGGACGCGGTGATGCTCTCGGGCGAGACGGCCTCGGGCACGTTTCCGATCGAGGCCGTCCGAACCATGGACCGCATCTGCCGGAGCGTTGAATCCGGGACCGACAACATCTATGAGAACATGGCGTTCATCAAACCGGAGTGGAAAGAGAAGCAAGTCATCGAATCCCTGAGTTATTCCTGCGTGCGTCTGGCGGATATGGTCGGTGCGAAGGTGATCGCCACCATCACACATTCGGGATCCACCGCCCGGCGGATTGCCAAATACAGACCGAAGGTTCCCGTGATCGCGTTCACCGAGAGTGTGGATGTTCGGCGTCAGCTCAACCTGGTCTGGGGGGTCAAGTGTGTCAAGCTGGATACCCTGTTCGAGACGGACCGCAGCGTGCAACTCATGGAAGAGTATCTCAAGGAACAGGGTCTGGTCGGATCGGGCGACCGGATCGTGATCGCCACCGGGATTCCCATCACCGAGCGCGGCCGCACCAACATGGTCAAGATCAGCACGGTTGACTGAGGGACACCATCGATATGGCCCCTTGCTGGCGTTGCTGCTCCTGGCAGGATGTTCAGCAGGACTGGGTCCACGCTGGACCGACTTCAACGCCTATTTCAACACCTATTACAACGCCCAGGTCTCGTACGAGAAAGGCCACAAGCAGATCCGGGAACAACAGGTCACGTTCAACCCGGCCCGGCCGATCCGAGCGCATCTGACGCCCGTGCGTGCCGGCCAGGCCGATTTCGAACGGGCCATCGAAAAGGGTGCCAACATCCTCCGCAATTATCCGGAGTCCAGGTGGGCGGATGATGCCCTGGAATTGATCGGCCGCTCGTTTTTCATGCTGGGGCAATACTTTTCAGCCGAGATCAAATTCAATGAAGTCCTGCTCGCATCCCGTGATCCGATCATGCGGCAGCGTGCCATCCTCTGGAAGGGGTTGGTGTTTTTGGAGACCAGCCGCACCAGTGAGGGAATCGATTATCTGAGCGCGCAGATCACGTCCGAGGCCTATGATTGGAAACCGGAGATTCTGGCGGAGATCCGGATCGTGCTGGCCCAATTGCATGTTCACGTCCAGGATTACCGAAGTGCGGAACCACTGCTCCGAGCGGGCTTGGCACGCATGGATGATGTGGATATCCAAGCCCGGGCGCGTTTTCTGCAGGGTCAGTTGCTGCGGCGGCTTCATGAGGCCCAACCGGCCATCGAGGCGTTCCGTCGGGTCAATCGAGATTACCGCGATTACCAGCTCATCTACCTGGCCGAGGTCGAGATCGGTCGGATCCTGCGCGAAAACGGTCAGCATGCGCAGGCCTTGCGCCATTTCCAGGCCATGACCCGCGACGACAAGAATTTCGACCAGCTTGCCGACCTGAATTACGAGATCGCGGCTGTCCGATTGGCCATGGGGGAGACCGCCAGGGCGGAAAACGACCTCAAGGACGTGTTGTACCGCAGCTTGAAACCGCCCGGACGGGTCACGCAGTCGTTCAGCCATTACCGCTTGGGCGATATCTACCGCTTTCACAAGGTCGACTACCGACTCGCGGCCGCCCATTACGATTCCTCCGGCCGCCTCGCCAACGATCCGCTCCTGTTTCCGGAGACCTATGATGCGGCCTTATTGGGCCGAACCTTTACCGATCTGGCACGATTGACGGCGGAGAGCGCCCGGCTGGACAGTCTGCTCCGATTGGGTGAGCTACCCGCCGTCGAACGTGACAGCCTTCTCGCGCAGTTACGGGGGAGTCGTTTGGCACGTTATGAAGCGGAACGACGCGAGCAACAACGGCAAGGCACGACATTGATCGTGGCCGCTGCGCCGACCGGGCCCGGTGCGGGCTCCATGGACGGCACAAGTGGTTTTCTGAACCACAAGAACCCGCAATTGGTCGAGCAAAGTGCGCAGGCGTTCTCGGCGATGTGGCAGAACCGTCCTCTGGTGGATCATTGGAGACGGTTGGAAGTGACTCGGAACGCACGTGTGGCTGAAACGGAAGCCACCGGGCCGATCACCCAAACCCGAGTGGGTGTCCGCACGGATCTGGATGCCACCTTGGGCATACGGATCGCAGACATTCCCGTCACGGCTGCCCAACAGCAGGAGGCAAGGTTCCGGCTCGCCACATTGACATACGAGATCGGCAATGTGTTCTATCTGACCTTGGAGATGCCGGACAGCGCTTCGGCCTACTATCGCGAGGCCGTGTCCCGGTTTCCGGATTCACCCATCGCGCCGCAGGCCTATTATTCGTTGGCCGATATTTCGCTTGCGGCCTCAGACTCCACCACGGCCCGACACTACGCCGGCATCCTGAACACAGATCACGCCGACACCCCGTTTCGTTGGCACCTGGCCCGCCGCCTCGGCCTGGTTCCGACCGGAAACGCGGTCACGACGCCTTTGGATTCCAACGTGGTGATGCTCGACGCGTTTATGGACCGTATTCGGCTGTTGCCGAATACCGATCAGGCGCGCGATCTATCCCTTTTCGCGGAAAACAACCGCTCGCACCCGCGTTCCGGTGATGTGCTTCACGCCGCCGCGATGCGCTATGCCGAAGCCGCATCTGCCCTCGCAGGACCATCGCAGGGCTTTCAACATGCCCTGTGGGACAGCACGCGGCAGGTGCTGTCCCGTTTCAGGGCGCGCTATCCGCAACACCGTTTGGCGCCTATGGCGGCCGCCATGCAGGCCGAACTCGACCGAACGGAAGAAGCCCCTTCCGTCGAGATGGTCGGTTGCGGTGAAATCGACCAACCCATCGCTCCGAGAGGAGGGATGGAGGCCTTTCTGGATGCGATCGGATTCCGGAAGACCATGTCGGGATTCGGGGTTCAGAGTGCCGATTTCGAATTTGAAATCACCCTTTCGGAAACCGGTACGGTCTTGAATCTGGAGCCGGTGACCGATCCCGACGAATTCGGACTCCTGGACACCCTCACCGACCGGATCGCTACGGATCTGTTGTTCTTTCCACCCACCAAAGGAGGCATTCCGGTTCGCACGGTCTGTCCCTTGGCGGTCATTGTGACGCCGTGAGCCACTCGGATAACGAACCTGCGCCGTCTTGACGGATGAGGTCCGCCAACTGCCGGTTCAATCGATGGGCCAACAGCGGTCCCTCATAGACGAGCCCCGTGTACAATTGAACCAGATGCGCCCCGGCCCGTAACCGGGCGACGACATCCTGGATATCGGATATGCCACCCACCGAAACAACGGTCGATTCGGGAGGCACCATGCGTTTCAGGATCCGCAAGGCATCGATGGCACGTCCACGCAAGGGCCGCCCGCTCAACCCACCCTTTCCGATGATGGCCAGCCGCCGCGCGGTTGTCGCAAGGCCCTCGCGTCGGGTCGATGTGTTCACGGCCACGAAGCCGGTGATGCCGGCATCCAGAGCGATCGCCGTCAAAACCTCCAGGGTCCGCTCATCCACATCGGGCGAGAATTTGACCAAAACCGGCTTCGGAGACCGAACCGCATGCAGCAGCTCCCCGAACGCGACCGGATCCTCAAAGGTTTTTCCCTCCTCGGTATTCGGGCACGACACATTCAGGACGATGAGGTCGGCGACGGATTCCATCACCTGCACGCTGCGGGCATAATCGCGGACCGCGTCCGCGCCAAGGATGCGCGGATCATGGGTTTTGGCGATGTTGACGGATAACGGCACATCCGACCTGAACCCGGTCAACCGGGCGGAGATCGCATCACATCCACGGTTGTTCAATCCCATCCGGTTGATCAGGGCCTGGTCTTCGGGCAGGCGGAACAGACGCGGGCGAGGGTTGCCGGACGAGGGCAGCGCCGTCACGCTACCCACCTCCATATGGCCGAACCCCAACGCAGGCAGCACGCGCACGAGTTCCGCGTTCTTGTCGAATCCGGCCGCCGTGCCGATGGGTGAGGGGAAACGCAAACCGTAATGGTCGGAGGCCAGAATCGGATCCGGTCTGCCAGTGCGCTGAGCCAGGAAGCTCCGGAGCCAGTCCGCATCACCGATCATGCGCCCTGCGGCGAAGGCCAATCGGTGGGCACGTTCCGGATCCAGCCGGAAAAGGAGAGGTTTAGCGACGGCCTTATACCACATGTCGCTAAATTACGGTGAAATGAGCTCCGCCCGCACCCGACTCGCATCCCTCCCGACATTCGCGACCATCGGCACAGCCGCCATGTCCGACGGGCTCGCCGGCATCCGGCGCTTGTGCGGGGTCTTGGACCACCCCCAGGATCGGTACCGGAGCATCCATGTGGCTGGAACCAACGGCAAGGGTACGGTCTGCCATCTGGCCGCCGCCATGGTGCAAGCGGGAGGTCTGAAAACGGGTTTGTACACGTCTCCGCATCTGATCGACGTGAATGAACGCGTGCGGGTCGACGGACAGCCCATACCGGATGAGGCCATGGACCGGTTCGATGCCCGGGTGGCCGGTGAGATGGCGCTCGGGGGAATCACCTATTTCGAATACACCACAGCCATGGCCTTCTGGTGGTTCGCCGAGTGCGGTGTGGATTGGGCCGTCGTGGAGACCGGATTGGGCGGGCGCTTGGATTCCACGAACATCCTGCGGCCCGAGGTGGCCGTGATCACGTCGATCGGATTGGACCATCAGGACATCCTCGGGCCCCGGTTGACCGATATCGCGCGGGAGAAGGCTGGGATACTCAAACCGGGTGTGCGGGCGGTGATCGGTCCCGTACCCATCGAATGCGAGGACATCTTCTTGACCCATCCCGACTGCGAACGGGTATCCGGGATGCCGATGGATTGGGAATGCGATATCGCCTCCTCACACACCGCCCTGCATATCGCCTTGGCGGATGCCGCGACGCGGGAGATCGTTTCCGAACACGTTCGAAAACAGGGTGTGCTCACCGCAGGCGCGCGCACAGGTCTGATGGGCCGTATGGAACGGTTGCGACCCGATCGGGACTGGTTCTTCGACGGCGCACACAATCCTCAGGCCTTGGAGGCACTCATGGCGCATGTGAGCCTTCGTTTTCCGGGTCGGACCCCCGTCTGGGTGCTGGCGTTCATGAAAGACAAACTCACGCCAGAACTGGCGGCGGTCGTGAACCGGGTGGAACACGGCCATTATCTGGCCCTGACCACACCTCGGGCGGCGTCGCAGGCGGATCTGACGGCTGCCGGCATCCGTTCCCTGCAATGGCTCCCGGATCTGAGGAGCGATGGCCCGCCCTTCGATCGGGAATTAAATTTGGTGATGCTGGCCGGAAGTTTTTACTTTTACACGACCGCAAAGAGCCGTTTATCGGCCCGCTGACGTCTCTCGGCCGCGCACCCGCCAACCACCCTCGCCGAGTTCCATCACACGCCTTATTCCGTATTTCCGTCCAACCGCAAGCCGTGGGTATGAGCCAAGACGCCACCCCTCTTGAGGCGATGACCCTTAAATCGCTTCAGGAAAAAGCCCGTGAATTGGGAATCTCCCGAGTCACCGGCATCAACAAAGCCGATCTGATCGCTTCGATCGAATCGGCGAAACCGGTCAAACCGGTCTTCATTCCTCGAACCGTGCTGCAACGCAAGCGGGGACGTCCGCGCCGAGAGGAGGTTCAACCCGAATTGAAGGCGCCTGAGCCGAAAGCCAAACCCATCCCACCCGCCCATCCGGCCATCGAGGAGGCTTTGGACAGCCTGTTCTCCACGTCCAATCCGGAACCGGCACCGGAACCGGCACCGGAGCCGCAGAACGGGTCCAGACCGCGGCCACCCCGGAATCCGGTTCCCGTGGCGGTGCAGGACGCACCGGCGGATGTCGACGGCGGCGGCGGCAACCGCCGTCGTCGCAAACGGCGGCGTGGCAAGGGCAACAAACCGGCCGACCTGTTCGAGGGCCCCGAATCACGGGGTTCGATGCCCGCCACCGCCAAGGAACCGCCGGTCGGAAGTCCGAACCCGCCGCGCCCGAAACCGGTTTATGACGACCTGCCCGTCTCGTCGGCTCCGACCGTCCTGGAACGCATCGCCGAGATTGTGCCCAAGCTTGGTGGCAACATCGTCACCGAAGGCACGTTGGAACTCATGCCCGATGGGTTCGGTTTCCTGCGAAGCCTGCATTACCACCTGGCCGCAAGTCCGGACGACATCTACGTGTCGCAGACCCAGATCCGACGCTTCAACCTGCGCCAAGGCGACACCGTGGTGGGCATCATCCGACCACCCAAGGTGGGCGAACGGTATTTCGCCCTGTTGCGCGTGGAAGGGATCAATGGCCGACTTCCGGAGGAGATGCAGGATCGTCCCGATTTCGAAGACCTCTTGCCGGTGTATCCGGATGAACGCTATGACCTCGAGCATGCGCCCTCCGATTACGCAAGCCGGGTTGTGAATCTGTTCGCACCCATCGGCAAGGGCACGCGTGGACTGATCGTGGCTCAACCCAAGACCGGCAAGACCACGATGTTGCGTACGATCGCCAACTCGGTCGCCACCAACCATCCGGAAGCGAAAATCCTGATCCTGTTGGTGGATGAGCGCCCGGAGGAAGTCACCGAAATGCAGCGGACCGTCCATGGCGCCGAGGTGATGGCCTCCACCTTCGACCAGAGACCCGAATCGCACAAGAATCTGGCGGAAGTCGTCTTCGACAAGGCGAAACGCTTGGTGGAAGCCGGCCATGATGTGCTCCTTCTGCTCGATTCCATCACACGGCTGGCCCGTGCCTACAACATCGTTGGGGGCAATTCCGGCCGGACCATGTCCGGTGGTGTGGACTCCGAAGCCCTCAAGATTCCGCGTCAGCTGTTCTCATCCGCTCGGAACATCGAAGGCGGCGGAAGCCTGACCATCGTCGCGACCGCCCTCGTGGAGACCGGATCGCGGATGGATGACGTGATCTTCGAGGAATTCAAAGGCACCGGCAACATGGAGATCGTGCTGGATCGGCGGATCGCCAACATGCGGGTGTTTCCGGCCATCGATGTGTTCAAGTCGGGCACGCGCAAGGAGGAACTGATCGTGCCGGCATCGGAACGGGAGAAAGTGGTGCTGCTTCGCCGGTACCTGACCGCCATGTCACCTCAGGAAGCCATGGAGTTCGTCTTGGACAAGATGAAAGGGACCCGCAGCAACATGGAGTTCCTGTTATCGATGAACCAGTGAACGGCCTGGTTCACTCCTCCTTCAAACCGAAACTGCCCATCGGGTGCCGGATGATCCGGACCATGCGTGAGAACAGGGAATGGTAGAAGAGGATGTAGGCCCGTTCGCGGTAGATCTGCCGCAACATGTGCAGCCGCATCCGGGCCGCATGTTCCGGGTCGATGTCGGCGCCCCGACGAACCCGGCTGTGCACGGTGTCTTCCGTCGGAATCAGATCACCGAGAAAGTAGGCGGATTGCCCCGAGTCGGCAAGGCGGACGATCTGGTGGCCGGGTGTGTGACCTCCCGTGCGGATCAGGGTGATTCCGGCGACAAGCTCGAGGGAATCCTGGCGGATGCAGTGGAGTTGGCCGCTGGCTTTGAGTCGCAATAGGTCGTCCAACTGATACCCGGTATCCAGCTGGGAGGAGGGAGACTCCAACTGAGCGACCGCGAAATCCCACTCCGCCTGTTGCACCACGATACGTGCGTTTGGCAGGGTAGATACCGTGCGGCTGGCCATGTCCGTGTAACTCAGCCCTGCGGCGTGGTCGTAATGCAGATGGCTCAGCACCACATGGGTCACATCTTCGGGGTTCACACCGAAGATCTCGAGATTGGTTTTCAGGTTCGATACGCCGGGTGCCGGACTACCGGCATCGAGCCCGAGTCCGATACCGGCATCCAACAAGACCACATGTCGGCCGGTGAGCACGAGCATGGGGTCGATGCCGACCAGCTCCCCGGTCGGTTCCGGAGGTTCGGCCGGCATCGTGGTGCTCCAGACAGGCTTCTCGATCGACCCGTCCACATGGATCAGAAATTGTCCCTCACTGAGGGATTCGATGCTGAAGCGTCCTAATTCCATTCAACGGACTGGGTAAACAGGAACAAGGGCTCCGGTCGGGACGACCGATTCGGGGCCTGTGCCGCCACCCGGAACACGTCCGGCATCAAACCATACACGTACGCTCCCATCGATCCGGCCATGAGCCGTTCCAGAAAGGGAACCGTCTTCGGGTACAGTGAGACATCGTAGTTGTCAAGACCGGCCATTTCCGCGGCGATGGCGACCGCTTTGTCCAGACCACCCAAGACATCCACCAAGCCGTTGCGATGCGCGTCGACGCCGCTCCACACGCGGCCTTGACCGAGCTCGTCCACCCGTTCCAAACTCAACCCGCGGTTTTCATGGACCCTCTGCTTGAACACGTCGTACGTGGCGTTGGCCGACCTGCGCAACATCTCTCGTTGCGCCGCGCTCAGACGGTTCGACGGATCCATCCAGCTCGCGTTCGGGTGCGAGCGGATCTCATCGATGGTGATGCCGATGTGGTTCTCCAACAGATTGCGCACCGTCACTTTCTGCATGATCACGCCGATGGATCCCGTGATGGTGGTGGGCAAGGCCAGAACGGTGTCGGCCGCCATGGCGATGTAATAGCCGCCGGATGCGGCCACAGGTCCCATCGAAGCGATCAATGGTTTGTCAGCCGCCGCCTCCTTGAGCAATTCCCAGATCCGTTCCGAGGTGCTGGCTGAGCCGCCAGGGGAATCGATCCGGAGCACGATCGCCTTGACCGACTTGTCTTTGGCGATTTCCTCCAATTGTTTCGCGATGAAGGTCGCGGAGAGGGTGGATGTGCCCGGGTCGAGTAGGTTCGGCGTGCCGGCAGGCATGATGATGCCGCTGGCATGCAAGACGGCGATGCGCCCGGCCGTGTCGACATCATCGGCCTGGATGTTGATGTATCGGGCATAGCTCACCTGATTGAGTTTATCGGTGCCCAAACGTTTCGCCAAGTGCCTTTCAACCTGTTCCGGTGTGAGGAAGGTATCCACCAAACCGGCCTGAAGGGCATCGGCGGCGGTGAAGACCGGGCGCGAGGCAAGTAGGGTCTCCAGTTCGCCGCGCGTCAGACCGGTCTTCGAGCCGATCGCGTTGAGGTGATTGTCGGCCGCAGCCGTCAGAATCGCACCCAGTTGCTCGCGGTTCGCCGTGCCGAACCGCTCGGCGGTGTATTCCTCCGCCGCCGTCTTGTAGTCGCCGGTGTTGATGACCTCGACCTGGATGCCGAAACGGTCGAAGAGTCGTTTGAAAAAGGTGCTCGACAGGTAGAAGCCATCGAATTCGACATAGCTCTGTTCTGGAACGGCGATGGTGTCGGCGGTGGTCGCCAGATAGAGACCGGCCTCGCTCATGCCCTCATCGGTGGTGGATGCGAACACGAATTTGCCACTTTCCTTGAAATCGGTCAACAATCCATGCGCCTCCTGAAGAATGGCGAACGAGCCGCCGGCGGCCGTCGCCTCCAACCATACGCCTCGGATGCGATCATCGGCTGCTGCCTGCCTCAGGACGTATCGCAGCCCTTCGATCGAAACCGCGTTTTGGGTTCCGGATTGGAAAACCCCGGCGAACGGATTGTCTGCCGGCGCACGTTCCGTGATCGGACCGCCCAAGGGGATTTTCAGGACGCTGTTTTTCCGCACGTACGGCTCCGTGGGTCCGGAACCCGACGCCGCGGCTCCCACAACGATCAGTATCAACAGAACGAACGCGATGAATACGCCCAGCAGCGTGGCAAGGACGGTTTTGAAGAAGGAGAGCATGTATGGGTACCTTACGTTGGATGTATGGAGAACGAATCTAAGAAAACCATGTCAGATTCCGTGGATGTCATTGTCATCGGATCCGGTCACAACGGCCTGACCACCGCCTGTTATCTGGCCAAAGCCGGGCTCAGGGTCCGTGTATTGGAACGTCGCGATACCTTGGGGGGAGCGGTATGCACCGAAACCATGTTTGACGGATACCGGATGGATGTGGGTTCATCCGCGCATTTCATGATCCATCAGACACCGGTGGTGCGCGAGTTGGAGCTCGAGACGTACGGGTTGGAATACATCCCGCTTGATCCCTTCATGTCCTATCCGGTTTATGGAGGCGAAGGTGTGATCCATTTTTTCAAGGATCTGGATGACACCTTGGATTCGATCGCGACGGTGGCTCCGGAGGATGTGGACCGTTACAAGGACTTCATTGCGTTCTGGGGACGCATCAACAAGGGCGTGCTGAACGCCTTCCTGACTCCGCCAAGCATGGGGAACATCGTCCGGGAAATGGTCAAGGGCCAATGGCGGGACGGTTCCATGTTCGCCAGCGGCCAGCAAACGGAGGGTTTGCGCCGCATTCTGAGCAGCTACGGACAAGTGGTGGAGGAAAGCTTCACGAACCCGCATCTCAAGGCGGCCTTGCTCTGGTTCGCCGCTCAATCCGGCCCCACACCCGACATGTCCGCTTCCGGCGATTTCGTCGGATGGCAGGCCATGGTTCATGAAAGTGGTGCGAAACGGCCGCGAGGTGGCAGTGGGATGCTCACGCAGGCCATGGTCCGGATGCTGGAAGCCCATGGCGGCGAGGTGCGGTCCGATTCGCCCGTCGCACGGATCCTCATCCGTGCGGGCAGAGCGGTTGGTGTGGAACTGGAGAACGGGGACTCTCACCTGGCCGGCACCATCGTCTCCAACGCCCATGTGCAGACCACCATGCTCAAACTGGTCGGGCCCGACCACCTGGAGGGCCATCTGGTGAAGCGCGTCCAGGACATCAACGTCGGAAACGGCTTCGGAATGGTGATCCGTTGCGCTGTGGACGAACTGCCCCGGTATGATGCGTGTCCGGATGACGCCCACATCCACAACGGCCTTCAGATGCTATGCCCGAGCCGGGATTACATGTTCCGTGCCATCGGCGATTACCAGGCCAAACGCCCCCCTGCCGAACCCGCGGTGGTGGCCATGACCTTCTCGAAGACCGACCCAACCTTGGCGCCCGCTGGCAAACACACCCTCTTCGCATGGGCCCAATGGCACCCGTACGAATTGGCCGAGGGTCTCCATTGGGATGACATCCGGGAACGCGAAGCCGAGAAGATCTATGATGTGGTGGTCCGTTACGCACCCAATATGGCTGGAAAACGGATCGATTGGCTCATTCAGACACCCTTGGATATCGAACGGAAACACGGCCTGCTCCGGGGCAACGTGATGCATGTGGAGATGACCTTCGACCAGATGTTCATGTTCCGGCCCACACCCGAACTCAGCCAGTATCGGACACCCGTCCGAGGCTTGTATCTGGCCAGCGCATCTTGCCATCCGGGCGGTGGCGTCTTCGCCGCGGCCGGGTACAACGCCGCCGCCGTCGTCTTGGCGGACCTGAAAAAGAAAAGGTGGTTCTGATGACCGAAATCGGTATTTTTTGCCTCCATCTATGAATCGAAAAGGGTTCCTGTCCACCTTGGTGGCTGCGAGTGGGTTGGTTGTGGCGCCGTTCGTGCGCACAGAAGCCAGAACCCGCTCCATCCAACCGTTCCTCAAGCCGCCGCGCATCCGCCCGGGCGATACGGCTGCCATCGTCTCACCGGCAGGCAGCCTGGTATCCCGTGAGGATGTCAACAATGCGGTGGCGGCGGTGGAGAAACTGGGACTGAAAACAAAATTGGGTGCCAATCTGGGCTCCCGATGGGGCTATCTGGGTGGTCGGGACACGGAACGTCTCAAAGACCTCCACGAGGCCTTCGCCGATCCGGATGTCAAGATCATCTTCCCGATCCGTGGCGGCTATGGATCCAGCCGCTTGCTGCCCATGATCGATTTCGAGTTGATCCGGCGTAATCCCAAGGCCTTTGTCGGTTTCTCGGATAATACCTCCTTGATCGTGACCATGAACATGTTTTCGAACATGGTCACGTTCTATGGTCCGAACGCCCATTTCGATTGGACGACCTACACCCGGGAAAACCTGCAGCGCATGCTCATGGACCCTACGCCACCCGGACTCCTGCTCGGCCCTGTCGGTTCAAACGGCCGACGGAACCACACGACCGTGGTTCCCGGTAAGGCGACCGGCCAGCTGATCGGGGGGAATCTGTCGTTGCTCATTCAAACGCTGGGTACCGAGTGGGAGATCGATACGCGCGGCAAAATCCTGTTTTTCGAGGATGTGAACGAATCGCCGTACCGGATCGACCGCATGCTCACGCACCTGTGGCTGGCGCGCAAATTGCAACAGGCCGCCGGGTTCGCCATCGGCCAGATCACGGTCACACGGGATCGAAACGACGACCTGGATCTCATGAATGTGATCCGGGACCGCTTCGAGCCGCTCGGAAAACCCTGTTTCCTGGGTATGGCCACCGGCCATGTGGCCAACATCCTGACGCTTCCGCTGGGTGTCCAGGTCGAGATGGATGCCGCTTCAGGCACGCTTCGCACGGTCGAAAGCGCTGTGGTGTGAACGCCGGCATCCGGATCGCTGGTTTCCGGATCACCATCGACCCTTTGCTGCCGGTCGTGATCGTAGTCATGGGCTGGCTGCTCGCCAACCATTATCTGCCATACGGGTCGTATTGGGCCGGTGGCTTGGCATCCGTTCTGCTCACGCTGTCCATCCTGTTCCATGAACTGGGACATGCCATCTCCGCCCGCCGCCATCAGTTGTCCATCGAACGTATCCATCTGTTCCTGTTCGGAGGAATGGCCGAATTACGGACTCGCCCGATGAATGCGAAACAGGAGGCCGAAGTGGCTTTGGCAGGCCCCGCGGCGTCCGTTCTGTTGGGTTTGGCGTCATTCGGTGCGGCATCGTTACTGGCGGAGGCCGGCGGGCTGGCATATCGGTTGTGTCACTTCGTCGGGCAGATGAACCTCTTGCTGGCCATCTTCAATCTGTTCCCGATGTATCCGCTGGATGGAGGCCGGGCGGTCCGCGCCCTGTTCTGGCATCTCAGCGGACGCTACACAAGGGCATCGCTGTGGATCCGCCATCTCAGCGTCGCCATGGTGGTGCTCTTGGCGGTCGTCGTCGGCATGGAGATATGGAGACTGGAGGGCCGGGGCTGGTTCCTGTACGTCGCCATGGTCGTCTACATGGCGTATACGGTTGCCGCGGGCACCCGCGAACTCCTGGTGATACCCAAGCTCTACGACATGCTGCTCTCCTCGGCAACCTATGACGACTGGGTCGCCAAGCGTTCCATGCTTTTTCCGGAATTGGATCAGGACCTGATGTTGACCGGGGTGAGGCATCCGGATCAGGAAACGGTTTTGGAACCCGCCATCGGACGTTGCGTGGATGTGCGCCGTCCGGAGACGTATCGTTCCGATATCCGGTTCGAGGCGGATCTAGTACCCGTGGTCGACAATGGGCGGTTCCTCGGCCTGGCCGATGCGGGCGAATTGCGTTTCTGGCTTCTGGAGTGGCCTAAAACATGATGTCGACCGCTTTCATATCCCGAAGCCGTCTCCTGGCCAACCATCGCCATCTGAAGGCGTGCGGAGGGGGCAGACCCACCATCAGCGTGGTGAAAGCCGATGCCTACGGGCATGGGGCCCTCGAGGTGGCGGCTTGTTTGGCACCGGTCTCCGAATGGTTCGCCACCGCGCAGATCCATGAGGCCGTGGATCTGCGCCGAAACGGCATCACGACTCCCATCCTGGTGTTCGCCCCCCCGCTAGAACACGAGGCCAGATTGTACAAAGACTATCGCATCACCGCCGTTGTCAGCGATGTGGCGCATCTGAGCATCCTCAAACCGGGTACGGATTTCCATCTGCATGTCGATACCGGCATGCGGCGGACCGGAATCCTTCCGGAGATGGCCGACGCCTTCGAATCCGCCTTGGCCCATCGTCCGGACCTCGGCTTCACCGGATTGATGACCCATTTCGCAACGGCGGAGAGTCCGGAACCGACTCTGTTCGCCACCCAATTGGCCCGATTCGAACCCCTTGTGGAGCGGTTCGGCCACGGGCGGTTGGTTCATGGGGCCAATTCGGGCACCATCCTGATGCAAGCGGATGCCCGCTTCGATGCCATGAGGCCCGGTATCGCCTTGTATGGCATCGATCCGGCGCCGTCCCAACGCCCACAACTCAAACCTGCCTTGACCTGGGAGTCGTTTCTGATCCAGGTGAAGCCGATTCGAAAGGGCGAGACGGTCAGCTACGGTGCGACCTGGGCCGCGCCGCACGATGGGTTCTATGGTGTCGTGCCCGTCGGATACCATGACGGACTGATGCGGAGCTTGTCGGGACGGATCTCATTGGGCCTGCCGGATCGGTACGTTCCGCAAGTGGGTACCATCACCATGGATGCCTGCATGGTCTGGCTTGGCGACCGGATCGAAAAGGTCGGAACACCGGTCGTCATCTATGATTCGGACGCCATACAGCTTCGGAAATGGGCCACGGCCTTGGGTACCATTTCCTATGAGCTGCTCTGTGCGATCGGAGACCGCGTGGAGCGTCGGTACACCGATTAGTCGAGCACGCGGCTCACTTCGATGTCGAATCGGAGCGTGTCTTCCCGAAACGGACTTGATGAGCCGAAATAGGCGAGCAGTGGTGGAATGATCAGGGTCACTTTCGCACCGTCCCGCTTGCCGTGAAGCCCTTCCCGGAAGCCTCGGACCACCGTGTTCATGCGGAACTGGGATGCCCGTGTGTTCCCATTCGCATAGGTCGATTCCACGATCTGGCCGTTTTTCGTGAGCCGCAAGGTGTAGAACAGATCCACCGCATCCAGTTCGGTGATGGCATTGGGGCCCGACCCGGAATGGAAGGTGTACACGATCAATCCGTCTTCACGGTAGGAGGCTTGGGCCTTGGTCGTGTCGAACGCGGCTGGAACGGTGGAGAAGTCGACCCGGAATGTGGCGTAGGGATCTTCGCCGCATTGGCTGAGTGTCAACAGAATGGCGAATGACAGGAAAATGGATCGTTTGTTGGACATCATACCCAAAGATACATCAATTCACGATGGACTCGTCGGGGTTGGGGTGCAGGTTCCGTCAACCGCGCAAACGGTCGGATCGGAGGCCCACTCCAACTGGTC
>Ga0169931_10002493_pt1 | contig 29990 bp, 20 predicted proteins | sample Kivu_15m_20L_FD_129675 | JGI IMG/M metagenome (GOLD analysis project Ga0169931, IMG submission 129675) | Freshwater microbial communities from Lake Kivu, Western Province, Rwanda to study Microbial Dark Matter (Phase II) - Kivu_15m_20L... | ecosystem: Environmental > Aquatic > Freshwater > Lake...
ACTGAAAACTGAAAACTGAACGCCGAACACTCCCCGCCCACTTCTCCGCCCACTTTTTGGTTCCAATCCGCACAGCTTTTCTCCACAACGTGCGCCATATTGGCTTATTTGATTTTGGCGCAAGAATTGCTGTTTCGCTGCTAAGGCAGACTGAAGAATTGCACTCAACCGGAGAATGAGAAATGAAACGGGCAGCGTTTATTGGATGTGTTTTGCTGATTGCCGCATTTTTGTGTGTAACTTATTTGCGAGCCCAGAAGCCAGAGTCGCCCGATTTAAAGGACTTTATGCGAGCCAAATTGATGCATTCGCAGAAGTTGTTGGAGGGATTGACGACCGAGAATTACGATTTGATTACCAAGCATGGTCAAGATTTGGCGCTGTTATCGGAGGACGAGCAGTGGCAGGTTTTTCAGACGGCCGATTATATGAATCGCAGTAAAGAGTTTCGTCGTGCCGCTAACGCATTAGCGGAGGCTGGTCGGCGGAAGAATCTCGATTCGGCATCTTTAGGTTATGTGGAAGTGACGTTAAAGTGCATTGAATGTCACAAGTATGTTCGCAGCATCCAGAAGTGATGCGGTTGGGGCATAAGCAGGATGAGTGCAATCCGCTCCAGCGGCGGCACTCATCCTGAATCGATGCCAAGGCAGATCGATTACAACCCATAGCACATGAGTTTATTTTGCTCGCGCAAGTATAGTTTACCGTTCGCGATTACGGGATAAGCCCAAGATTCGCGTTCTTGATATTGGGGTTTAAAGCTGTACTTGAGATTATAGGCTTTCGGGTTGGCTTCGATCAGAGAGATTGTGCCGTCTTGGAATCGGTAGAGTACGTGTCCATCGGCGTACAGGACGCTCGATTCACCTTGTCCGGCGCCTCGAATTGGCCCCCAAGCTTTTTCGCCTGTCTTCATATTGATACAGATGGGCATACCTTGTCCGTCGCCGTGGCCGCAGTAAATGAAACCGTCGACCAAGACCGAACCTCCCTGTTTATTTTGAATGCTCTTGGCATCCTTGAAGTAGACTTCGCGCATCTTGACTTCATCGCGGCCTGCTTTTTTAAGTTCTAGCAGGGCGCTACCCACGCCGTAGGCCGTTGAGCAAAAAATGTAATTTCCATCGGCGACTGGGGTTGGGATGTTCGCGACCGCGTTGGCGACCCCGCTATATCGCCAGAGGAATTTGCCATCTTTAGCTCGGACGCCGATTACGCCTCGTCCAACCAATTGGACATATTGTTTAACACCTCCGCCGTTGGAAATGATGATCGACGAGTAGGCAGCTCCATTTTGAAGACCGCGCCCTTGTCGATCTTTCTCTTCACCAGCGGCTGGGACTTGGCTGCGCCAGACTTCCTCGCCAGTTGATTTGTTTAGAGCGACGATCATGGCGTCATCGCCGCCTGGTGTGCACAGCACCCAATCTCCGTCAACCAACGGCGATTCACTGAATCCCCAGCCCGACATCATGCGTCCTTTCCAGTCGGAGAATGGGCGTTGCCAAACGACTTTTCCAGATTCTGTTTCAAGGCAGACGATTTGGCCATCGGAGGCGACAACAAACAGTCGATTGCCATCGACTGTAGGTGTGCAGCGCGAACCTTCATATCCATGTTTGGGAACGTTATTGGTCAGCGGTGTGGCCCAGAGTCGTTTTCCGCTGGTTGTGTCAACAGCCACGACCGTTTGGCTTCCATCTTGATTGCCGGTGCTGAAGGCCATGTTACCCACTACTGAAACGCTGGCGTAGCCCTCTCCTAATCCTTCTGCAACCCACCGCAATTTGGGGCCATCACCTTGCATGTTCTTCCAGATACCGCGTTCTTCGGATATCGCATTTCGATTGGGGCCGCGGAACTGGGGCCAATCTTCGGCATGGAGGCGATCACCTACAGCGGCCCAGATGACCGACAGGCAAGCAAACGACAGGCAAGCAAACGAAATTCGGGCGACCGATATACAGGCCAGCTTTACCTGGGCCAGCTTTACCTGGGCCAGCTTTATATGGGCCAGCTTTATATGGGCCAGCTTTTTAACGGGCAGTCCCCCTTGGCTAGCACTTTTACAAAACGTCTTCATTCTTCAAACTCCTGAGAATTATGGGTGGGATTCGTCACGAGGCGGTAGCATCAATTTATGCAGAACCATCGATGGCAAACGGTTCATGCAACATTTGCGATTCGAGCGGTGTCTTGCTTGTTCGTCCGGCAACTTCTTGAACATAGCGTGGCAGGGCATAGCCTGGTAAGCGTTGTCTCAATTTTTCCATCAAATGGCGTCCCTCGGAAACTGGGACTTCAAAATGAGCGCTTCCGGCCACTCGATCCAGTTGATGTAAATAGTACGGAATCACTTGCTCATTCACCAGTCGTTGGCACAGTTCCTGCAGCGACTCGACGGAATCATTGACACCTCGCAGCAGGACGGCTTGGTTGAGCAATACGGCTCCGGTCTGACGCAGTTTGCCGATCGCCTGGCAAGTAGGTGTATCGAGTTCTTGAGCATGATTGATATGGAGTACGAACCAGACACCCAAACGAGTTGAGCGAAGGTGATTGCAGAGGCTTTCGGTGACGCGCTGGGGAATGATGGTGGGCAAGCGACTATGAATTCGCAACCGCTTCAGATGGGGAATATCTTCGAGGCTTTGGATGAGTTCGGCTAAGCGGTCATCGACGAGGGTCAGTGGGTCCCCGCCGCTGAGCAATATTTCTTCGAGCGATGGATCCGTTCGGATAGCGTTCAGAGCCTCTTGCCAGGCTTCGATGGATTTTGGGGCTTCGTGGTACGGAAAATGGCGCCGGAAGCAGTATCGGCAATGAATCGCGCAGGCACCGGTGGTGATCAGCAAGGCTCTGCCATAGTACTTGTGCAGCAGACCTGGCGTGGTTTGAGCGTTGAGATCGCCGACTGGATCTTTGGTGAAACCGGGTACTTCGAGCGATTCGGCGGTGGTGACGAGGACTTGGCGGAGCAGCGGATCGTTGGGGTCCTTCGGTCGGATGCGTTTGGCCCATTCCCGCGGTACGAAGAGCGGAAAATCGGCGGGAGCCGATTGGCCGCACGCCATCCTTACTGATTCTTTGTCCAGTTCGGCAAACTTCAGCAAATCGGCGAGTTGCCGAAATGCGAGCTTCATCGACTCCTGCCAGGAGTTTTCCGTCGCAAGATGGCCTTCGACACAATCGCTTTCTCTGGTTACAATCTGGCTCATCGAGTTAGTCGCCAATTTTATGTCCCACATTCCATAGTTGCTTTACTGAGTATAGCGAGAGACGACCGTGGCCACGTACAAGACCAGTGATTTCCGCAAAGGATTGAAAGTTCAGATCGACGGCGAGCCCTATTTGATGATCGAAATGAACTTCGTGAAGCCGGGCAAGGGAAATGCGATGTACAAATGTAAGCTCCGAAGTTTGACTCGCGATACGGTTCTGGAACGAACCTACAAGGGTGGCGATGAATTGGAATCCGCCGACGTGGAAGAAATTGATGTGAAATTTCTCTATCGTCAGGGGGACGATTACGTCTTCATGGATAACACGACCTTTGAGCAACACGAGATTCCATCGACAAAAGTGGACGATGCCTGGAAATATCTCAAGGATGATATGCTCTGCAGCGTGCTACTTTTCAATGGTTTGCCGATCGCCATGTCGCCTCCGAACCACGTAGAGCTCAAAGTCATCGAATGCGAACCGGGAGCCAAGGGGGACACAGCGACCAACGTCACCAAACCTGCAAAGGTGGAGACCGGGGCCGAGTTCATTGTGCCGGGCTTTATCAAGGAAGGCAACGTAATCAAGATTGATACGCGCACCGGCGAATATGTCGAACGCGTCAGCAACTGATTGCTGATTGGTTTCCTAATCTCCCCGTTAAATTCGATTCTCCTGCCAGCAGGGCGAAACGGATCCGGGAAGCTGAGCCCGATTTTCGTCCAGGAAGGGTCTCATTTTTTCTTTTGAGGCGTCGGGCATGCCGTGGTTTAATTGGCTGAAAAGGTTGATGGATCGCTGGAAAAATTGGGCGGGCGACCATGAAATGGAAATTGCTATCCGCCGTCATCTAAGCAACCGCGGATATCGAGGTGCGGCGGCCGAACTGAAGTCGGTCAAACTGATCGCGATCCAGCGGCCGGGGTGGATTCAAATTTATCGCTTCGAGGCGGTCGCTACGCCGCAACCCGCCGATGCCGAACCGGCGGGTTCGAGCCAGAGCGAACTTTCCAGTGTGCTGCTGTACGGCTTAGTTCGCGATGATGGGCGGACGCATAGCGAAGTGGAGGTCTTCGTGCATCCTGCTCGCCGCATAGAATTATTTCAGCAATGGTCTAAGGGTATGATCACCCTCAGGGGGGCATTTACGCGAAGCTGAAGCGGGCAAATCAGGGCCATGAGAATTAGCGGAGGAATTTTAGGCCGTTGATCTCAGTGGATCGCAGTCGTTGGGGGCTGGGGAGCAACGGGCAAGCTCGCGACCGGATATCGGCATATCATTGAATCTTCCGGAGCGACAAGCTAGGCTGGAAGGGAAGTTGTGTCCCACCCGTTACGATCAGGCCCACCCATGAATACGTTCCTAATGTGCCTTAGAAACAATTCGATTGTTTTGCTTGTTGCATCGACCGCCGTTTTTAGGGCCGAGCTGCCGACGTGTGCCGATGATACTCAAGCTCAGGTTCAGGCAGCCAAGGTGAATTACATCACGCAGATCGAACCGATCTTCCGGCAACATTGCCAAGGCTGTCATCAACCTGCCAAAGCGGAGGGTGGTTTAATCATGACCAACCCCAATATCTTGCTCGAAAAAGGTGGCGATAACGGCATGGTGATTATCGCGGGCAAGAGCGCTGAGAGTCATTTGATTGCCGAAATAACTCCCCGCGATGGCAAGGCTGAGATGCCCAAGGGGGCACCGCCGTTGTCGGAAGCTGATATTCAACTGATCCGCCGCTGGATCGATGAAGGCGCTTCGACCGCCGATTGGAAGGAATCGAGTATTTCTTATTCGATAGACCAGCCACCCCCTTATCAATCCTCACCGGCGATTACTGCTGTTGCCTACTCACCGGATGGCAAATGGCTAGCGGTTTCTGGTTTTCATGAAGTCGTTTTGATCGATACATCCAATTATTCACTTGCGCGACGCTTTATCGGCCGCAGTGAACGCATTGAAGATATCGCGTTTTCCAGCGATAGCACAAGCCTGGCCGTGGCCGGAGGTATTCCAGGTGTGATGGGTGAATTGCAATTATGGAATACGTTGTCCGGTGAACTGATTCGCAGTTGGAACGTGGGAACCGATACATTGTATGGCGTTGCCTGGTCTCCAGACAATAAATTGGTAAGCATTGGTTGTGCAGACAATTCCGTGCGGGCTTTCGAAACCGAGACGGGCAAGCAGGTTGTCTTTAGCGCTACGCATGAAGACTGGGCGTTGGATACGACGTTCAGTTTGAAGGGTGATCATCTGCTGAGTGTGAGTCGTGATCGTTCGATGAAACTGGTTCACGTTGAAACCCAGCGGTTTGTCGATAATGTGACTAGCATCACGCCGGGGGCACAAAAGGGAGGTTTGATGACGATTGACCGACATCCGTCGCGAGAGGAAGTCGCGTGTGGTGGCGCGGATTCAGTACCAAAGATCTACAAGATATTTCGTGATAAGCAGCGTCAAATCGGAGACGACTTCAATCTCATTCGCGCTTTGCCGGCCATGGAAGGACGTGTTTTTGAAATTCAGTATAACCGTGATGGTTCCAAACTCGCGGCGGTTTCCAGCAATCACCAGTCGGGCAAGATTTCGGTTTTTCAACCGGATGAAGGGAAAGAATTATTTTCTCTGCCAGTTCCCAACACCGGTGTATTCTCGGTTGGATTTTCAGCCGATGGAAATACGGTTGCCGCAGGTTGTTCTAGCGGACAGTTGCTGATTATCGATTTGCCCACCTCCAAAGTGATCCGCACGATCGACTTCGTCGATTGGGTAGGCAAAAAAAGTAGCTAGCGAAAGAAGTAGCTACCGATAGAAGCAGCGAGTGGTGCGACCTTCAGTCGTACCTTTATCGCAGCCAATTCCCGCTGGCGTTTCCGCTAGCGGGTTGCGTATTGCCGTAGTAGGGCTGATAGTTATTGGGTTGCGAGGCGGTTGGGTACGAATTATTGCCACCTTGTGTCGGGGGTGCTGCTCCAGGATAAGAGTTACCTGGGTTTGCCGCCGGCTGGCCATAGTTGTTTGGGCTATTATACGCTGGAACTGAGTTGTTATAGTCCGACGGCCAAGCATTCTGCTGGCCGTAGTTGGGCTGGATGTTTTGCATCGGTTGTTGCTGCGCCGGTTGGTTGAAGTTCACAAAACCACCGGCGTTCGTGGCGGGTGCCGAGGAAGGAGTTGTTGAAGGAAAGGAGCGTGGATCTTTGGGTTGCCAGGCGGGATGTTGAGGCTGCCAACTGCTCTGCATTCCAGCATTCTGCGTTCCAGCATTCTGCGGGTTGGAAAAATTGTTTTGAGCTTGCTGCCAAGCCCTTTCAACATTGCTTTGCCAATTTTCTAGCGTTCCATCCTGGCGCCATTGATTCAGATTGTTGGTAGCTTTTTGCTTGATTTCTTCCGCTTTGTTGCGATTCAGATTGAGAGAGGGCGTACCATTCTTCCAGTCGACCGTTAGCACGCCGCTGATGATCATTGCGGGGATGAAGATCAGCATCATCAATGAACCGAACCGCGTATCGGCTACGCGCTGCATAGGGGCAGGTAGTCCGAGCGCGACCAATCCCGCGATACGCTGGGAACTCGATCTTTTTCGTCGTCGTGTTCGGGCCATGACCTTACTAGCTCCATCCGGTCCACCGCAAACTCATCCTGCGAGTTGATACGCTCACTTCGCGAAAAGCGCGCGCGATTCGGGCAATTTCTTAACGAAAAAACTAACAATCAAGACTCGCAAAGGCTAGAGCGGTTTAGCATCGAATGGCAAAAAGTGGCTGCCAATTGAAAACTCTATGCTTGTAGGTCGTCTCATCTTGCCTAGTCGTAAACTCCGCCAACGGATGCGGAGATGCTATCAAGGAGAATTCATGGACTAATTCTGTTGGAAGGGGAGATGTGTGAACCGCTATTCATGACGCAGAGCTTCGATGGGGCTCATTTTGGCGGCACGGATGGCAGGATAGAGTCCGAAGATAACTCCGACGACCACGGAGATACCGAAAGCGATCGGTATGGATTCGGGGACGATGGTTGGGGTTAGCTTTTGGACCACTTCGGGAAGAGCGGCGAAGGTTTGGGGGAAGCGATCTTTGATAATATCTCTTGCCAGACTGATTGCCGGATTGCAGATCACTCCGGCGACAATACCGGACGCTCCACCGACAACGCTGAGGACGATAGTTTCGACCAAAAATTGACGAACGATATCGCTACGTTTCGCGCCGAGGGCGCGACGAATACCGATTTCGCGTGTTCGTTCGGTCACAGTAGCAAGCATAATATTCATGATGCCGATACCGCCTACCACCAAAGAAATCGCAGCGACAAGCCCCATGAAAATCATAAACATCATGCGGGTGGTGCGAGCTTGTTCGAGCAATTCGAGGGGGACGACAACGGCGATATCTTGCAGGTCCTCGTGACCGGTGAGAGCGTTTTCTACGAGTGCTGCTGTGGTTTTAACCTCTTCAATCGAGCGGGTGATGAGAGTGATTTGATTGAGTTCAATAATTTCGCCTTCGAACGAGCCGCCTCGGCGCATGGCGACTGTATCACCGATGCGTTGCTGAAGAGTGCGAATGGGGATATAGATGTCATTGGAAAAGTCTTGAGCGGCAAGCGAGCCGCCGATCGCCGCAGACGCGTTACGATGCTGAAGGATGCCGATGACTCGATAAAAATCTTTGCTTTCGGGAACATAAACACGTTTGTTGATCGGATTTTTTCCAGGAAAAAGTCGATCGGCCACTTTTGCTGCCAGGACGCAGACATTTTCGCGGCGGAAGTTTTCGGCATCGGTGATGAAGTTACCAGATTCAATTTTAAGTCGCGTAACATTCGCATACTCGGGAGTGCAACCGACCAGCCGTCCATCGATCGTCACATTTTCATACTGAAATTGCCGCCGTATTTCGCGGATCGGCAAGGCACTTCGAATGGTCGGAATAGTTGAAACCAACATATCGAGTTCATCGCGTTTCAAGCCGTAGGGAGTAACGCCCTGGGGTGAAAGTTTTTCCGATGGAGGTTTTACAGATCGGATGATGATCGTATCCGCACCGAGACTTGCGATTTGTCTCTGAGCTTCAAGACTGATTCCTTCGCTGATTGCCAGCAGCCAAATCACGCTGGCTACGCCGATGAAGATACCGAGCATTGTGAGCAGGGAACGCATCGGGTGAAGCCATAAGCTTTTGATACCAAGCTGAAGAGTGCGATACCACATCACGAACATCGATCAGCTCTCCACCGGTAAGTTACGAAAGGCATGTTCTGCAGCTTCGCGTCTAGCATCTTCTGAGTTGAGTCGATCCCACTGCACGACACCATCTTTAAGTCGCACCACACGTTTGGCGCGTTTGGCGACTTCGTCTTCGTGCGTGACCAAGATTATGGTTCTGCCTTCGTTATTGAGTCGATGAAAGAGCTGCAAGATTTCTTCCGTGGTTCGTGAGTCAAGGTTGCCGGTGGGTTCGTCGGCCAGTATGAAATACGGGTCGTTCACAAGACTGCGGGCGATGGCCACACGTTGTTGTTGACCACCAGAAAGCTGGTTGGGGCGATGAGACAAACGACCGTCGAGGCCGACCATATGGGCCAATTCAATACATCGATCGTTTTCTTTTTTGCCGAGCTTTCCTTGGTAAAAAAGAGGGACTTGGATATTTTCTACCACCGACAGTTGCTGGATGAGATTGTAGGATTGAAAAACGAAACCGATGCGGCGAGAGCGAACCTCGGCAAGTTGATCATCGGACATCGTGGCTACGTCGTCATCTCCCAGAAGCAACTGGCCGGACGTTGGTTGGTCCAAGCAACCGAGCATGTTGAGCAGCGTGCTTTTGCCGGAACCCGACGGTCCCATGATGGCGACGTAATCACCCTCGGGAACATCAAAGAAGACGCCGCGCAACGCCCGCACGGTTTCACCTTTGAGTACGTATTCCTTTTTCAGATCACGTACCGAACAGGCCATGCGAGTTGTGGTGGATATCATACTAGCCTCAGCTCTTCGCGATCACGGCGGTTAAGACATGGTCGTCAGGTAAAGAGTTAGTTTCCGCCTCTTGGTCCACCGCCACCACCCGAAGCCCCGCCGCCACCTGGAGGTCCGCCGCCACCTGGGCCACCTCCGGCGGCTTGCATGGCTTTAATACGAGCCACCACTTTAGCCATAGCGGAGATGAGTTCGGGTTTCGTAATTTTTCCGTCACCGTTGGTATCTGCAGCTTTAGCAGATTCTCTCATGCGTTCATCCATCTGCCCGATTTCATCCATCGACAGTTCACCGTCGCTGTTTTTGTCTCCCGATTGCATAGCCCGTTCGGCCATACTCGCTGCGCTGAACTCACCCCCTGCTCCGCCTGCAGGCTTTTGATTTGGCGGTGCTCCTTCTTTTTTGGCTGGTGCGTTTTTGGCGATCTCTTCCAATGCACCCCGCTCCGTAGTTTCCTCGATCTGAGGCAGTTCCATTTTATCCATATGAGTACGAGGATTGAGAACTACCACTTCACCTTCTTTGAGGCCCTCGTTGATCGTTACCATCTTTTCATTGCTTGCGCCGATCTTCACCTCACGCGTCTCAAACTTATTGGACATCTTGACCAACGCGAAAAGATGGCCTTTGTGTTCGTAGATTGCATGAACAGGGATTTGAAGAGCATCCTTAAGCTGTTCGACAAAGATGCGGACTTCCGCTGTCATACCGGTGCGAATCACGGCTGGAGGATTGATGATTTGAATACACGTTGCATATTCTTTCACCGAGGAACTGAACCAACTTCCTGGTTCAGCATATTTGTTTACTTTGGTAACTTGTCCGAGCAAATCGCCTTCCACTGCGTTGACGCGAATTTTGCAGGGCATACCCTCGTTAACTAACGTGATGCGGGATTCATTAATCTTGGCTTTAACTTGCATCTTGGTAGGGTCGGGAAGCACAATCAAAACCTGCCTTTCGCGAGCCAGTGCTCCGGCTTCGACCACGAATTCAGAACTTCCACGACTGCTAAACTTGTTGGCATGTACCACCTGCCCCTCCGCTGGTGCGGTGATAGTGCAGTACTGAATTTGTTCTTCTAGTTCGGTCAGCTTGTCTTTTTCTTCTTCCAGCGTGTTGCGATCGGAGTCGAGTTTCGCTTTTGCTTTTTCAATGTTGCTGTCGAATTGAACAAGCATTTTTTCTTTGGTGTACTTATCGAGTACTTCCAATTTTGACCGCGCGGAGTCGAGTTTATTTCGGGCGTTTTGAACCGCAAAATTTTCGGCTTCTATTTGCAAAGGTTTCAATGTTCCCTTGGCAGCTAATCGCTCAGCACTTCCCAGCTGCAATTCGGCTTTCCGCAAGTCCTGTTCGGCCAGAGCGATTTCGCTGAGTATGTTCTTGCGTTCGGTCTTATACGTCCCTTCCAAATATTCTTGTCGAGCGATTTCATCCTGCTTGAGTTGAGCTTCCGAGCCGATTACGGTCGCATCTGCTGTATTGACGACAATACGTTGACTCTTGACTTCTGTCTGGAGAGCCGACTCATCGAGTTCGACAACTTTGTCCCCTTTTTTGACGTAAGTCCCTTCATCGATTACCCAGAGGATGGGCGTTCCATTACCGGCCCGCGACTTGACTTGGCAAGCGACTTCTTGATTTTCGCTACTTTCAATTTCTCCATCTTCCAGAACGATATGGTCGAAGGGGCCTCTTCGAACAACATCGGTAATAATTTCCGTGACGACCTCGGAGGAGGAAGAATTGGTGATCGCGCGGTAGGCAAGCACGCTGCCACCTAAGCCAACAATAATGGCCAGTGCGATCCATATCGCTTTGCCGCGGCGATTCAATTCGTAGAATCGACGCCCCGGCTGATTCTCAGGCTGGAATTTAAATTTTGGCGATTGCTGCTTCTTCATGCTTGATCTCCCAAAGGGAAGGAGAAAATTTTGGGTGAGAGGATCGAGCCAACGAGGGGGTGTAGGACTTGGGGTTTCGCTGTTGATCTCAGTTCGACACTAGGGATTTGGGCCGGGGGGCTTTTGGCTATTTGGGGCTCATTCGCTACAAGTACACTTGCCAGTGTAGTGTAAGGGCAACTAAACCTGAACATCGACTGGTACAAATCGGTTGCAGACGCCGAATCTTTTCGACACCCGATCTATTATCAACACCCTAGTACCAACACCGCTGCCGGCGATTAGTTTCTCGACCTTAGAGTTTCGTTTGAAGAAAGACGACCCATCTTCTTAGGATTCGGGGTAAAAGTTTATGCTTTTTTGGGTGTACTTCTATGGTGTACGCTAATTGTGGGTATTTTTCGTTCGAATTCCGATTTTCGATGACGATGATTTTCGATGACGATTACGTCCACTGTTTCGCAAGAGGTGGGTTAGCTGGGAGTCGCGGCCCCGCCGGCAAAATGCTGGCGGAGGCCAGATGAAGGAAGTACAGCGATTCAATGGTGCTGAAGTCAGGGAGCTAAACCGACGGGTTCTTGCGGCCGAGGAATCGATGGGAATAGGGAAATTCCCGGTGTAGTGGACGTCTTGGAGTTGGGTTTGTACTGACTCGGTGCTGGCTGAGTTGCAGGTAACCTGATGAGGGTTTCGGGAGAATTTGGTTGCGAGCCGGGAACGGTTGGCTGGGCGGGGATGGAGTCCATGTTCGTTTCCGCGCTGAGTTGCTGATTATTGAGTTGCTGATTATTGAGCTGCTGATTATTGAGCTGCTGTTTGTCGACCTGCTGGTTGTCGACCTGCTGGTTGTCTGTTTGTTGGTTCTTGGCAACTTCGCTTGCTGCTTGTTCGGGCAGATTGATCGGAGTGGATTCCTCTAGCATCAGGGCTTGAGGCCCGAATTCCCCACCTACGGTGTCAGGGCGAAGCGGACCTGGATCGACCCATAGTCCTTCGCTGTCTAGTTGCATCGTGCCGAGTTCCTGGTCGAGTGTTCGCCGCAGAACTTCGTAATTGACCCACACTCCCATGAAGAAGTTTTGGGCGTCGAGCAAGTCTTGCAACGCGGAGACGGTATCTCGGGCGGCTGTGGGACCGGAAGCTTGACTCAAAGCTTCATTGATTTGGCGAATATCTTCATTGAGAACGATTTGCTGAGCGGCGATGCGAACCGCATAGCGCTGCAATTCAAAATTGACTTGGTTGGCCCGAATAGTTCGCAGGATCGATCGCATCAATGTCCAGATACCATCTTCGAATTGATAGTAGGAGCGTCTGGCTTGCTGGTATTCGATTAGGGCTTGTCTGTAGCGATTGCGTTCTTGGAGTCGGGTGATCGGCGCATCCCACTGCAGACCGACACGCAAGCGACCGGTCGTGCTGCGAATGTCCAAAGGATTATCACCTACGTTTTGGACATCACCGCTGAAGACCACATCGAGGTAACTTTCCAAATCATCGGCCACAAGTTCGATCGCTCGCCAACTGTTGACCAGTGAAGCACGAGCGTTCATCCAATCGCGGCGATTGCGTCGTGCGATATCGACCGCTTCGCGAGGTTCCAGTTCAATATCGGGCAAGGAGACGGTCTCGGTTCTCGCGCGAGCTTCAATCAACTGCAGTGCGAGTACATCTTCCGCCATGGCTGCAATCAAGGATTGGCTTTCGAAAATAGCTTTGTCTCGAATGTTTTCGAACTCTACTTTCGCATTCTCGCCTGCGCCTTGATCGCTCGCCAACAGGGCTACTTGCTGATCGAGTGTTGAAAAACGAGTCAAGTATTGCTGCACATTGGCACGCAGGCGATCCAATTCTCCGCGCAGCAGTTCCGGTAAGGCTTGGATTTCCTGAGTGTTGAACAGTGCCGTATCCAGTTCGGGCTTGGGCAGCAGGGTGCATATCATGTCACGATCTTTCTCATAATTTGTTTTGAGTTGATCGAGTTGCTGTACGCGTCGGGGGAGTGAATTGGCTAATTGATTCAGGCCTTCCTCGATGCGTGGGATGTCGCTTGATAGCAGCGACTCATTGATCGTTTGCAGCGGTGCAATATTCTCTCGGAGGTCGTTGAGAGTTTTGACAACTTCCGGAGTGCGAACCATGGTGCGAAAGGATTCTAAAGACTTTGGATCCTGCTCCATTTTACTGAATTCGAGCAAGCGAAAGTTAACCCGTCCAACGGAGTCGCGAATCATGGATACCGAGTTGCGCTGCGCCTTCAGCTCAGGGCTTATCAATTGAAATTGATTGAGCAGTGGATCGCGAAGTTCGACACACAGATAGGAAGGCAAACCCATGGTTCGCTTGAATGCGTCGAGTTGCTGTTCGAAAGCCGCTTTGGTGTTGATCAACGAACTCTGGGCTCGGAAGAGAGCTTGCTGCGCTTGCGACACTTGCAATTGTTGTCGAGGAATGGTTTCTTGGGTTGCAGGGATGGTGGTCAGCAATTCACGGAGAGTGTCTTCGAGTTGCAGTAGGTTGTCGCGAAGCCGCGCGACATTTTCTTCTTGGTTTTGAATTTCGAGTTGACTTTGCAGCAGACCGATGAAGCCACCGGCAGAAGGTACTCCGTTATCGGAGCCTGTCCCGAATCCGCCACCTCCAGCTACGCGACCGAAACCCCCGCCTAAACCTGTAAAACCTTCGAGACCCGCACCGCCGAACAAACCACCGCGTCTGGAAGGTCCTGCATCCGCTTGCCTACCTGTCACAACTTGCAGATAAAAACCACGTCGATATTGCTCGAAGGCCCGCACGTTGGCTAGCAAAGTTCTCTCTGCTAACGTGAGTCGTTCAAGAATGACATCGCGACCGGCTTGACGCAGCAAAGGTTGAATCAAAGAGAAATCGAGGATTGTGTTGGCGGACTGATTGTTTGGGCCGGCGAGTTGCCAGGTGATCGAGTTTGCGATGCCGACGACTAAATCGGCGCCGGTTGCAAAGCGGCGTTGCATGGAAAATGGTCGACGTCCTTTGCTGAAGGGCCCCGTCGACAGTCGCGAGCTTGAATTGTTGGCCGAATTTCGATCGGGACCGTCAGCGATATAATCGATTTGGGCGCCAGCGAAGAACTGAGTCGACAGCAAAAATCGTTCACTGCTTACGTCAAGCGCAGAGAGGTATAGCGTTTCGAGGTTTTGTTGGTAGGTCGGAGAATGAAGAAGGGCTAGACGGACGGCGTCATCGGAATTCAGAACGAGGATACCTCGCTCATCTAATGGGAGCATGGTCCACCAGTCAGGATTCTCGGCTGTGTTGGTTACGCCATTGGCTTTCCAAAATGGATAGCCTTTTTTGCCATCGACCATTTCCATGTAACGAGCGGAAGCCGGATCATCTTCGGGCATCGGGGGTCGGTCTGGGTTAAAAGGGTCGAACATGCGAGAGCGACGATCGACATTGATTCTGAGGTTTGCCCCTGCTTCGCCCGAATCGCGCTGCTTTTCATCGATCAAGCAGTAGGCTTCTTGATCGGCCTGAGTTCGATATCGATTGCGATGGCAACCGGTTAAGCTGATTCCAATCGAGAGAAATAGTATTGCCCCGCAAAATAAACTTTGAATTCCGGGCTGTGTCCCATGGCGAAGTCCGGTAGCACAACGGTCTCCGTCAAAAGCCGTTCTTTGAGGGGGGTACGCGGAACTTGAGCGAAATTTGCCACTGGCCCCCGAATTGCAGGGGTATAATTGCATGACATGGTCCTTACTTGGCGTAAAGTCGTGCCAGTTCCGCCTTTCTCCTCCGTCTAGGGAGTGAACGAAAATCCGGCTGTAACGGACTTTCGGGATAAAACGAAGGTGAACTTAATAACGATTCCAGCAATTGCACCAAGTTCACCAGCTTTATTAGTCGTGCGGTTAGAATTGGGATCGGAAAGCTTCTCTGGGCAGCGAAGTCGCTCAATCCGGCAACCGATAGCTTGACACCCTAAAACTCCCAACTTACCATCAAATCAGGACTTGTGTTCGGTGCTCAATTCTTTTCCATTGTTTTAGCTGAGAACTCGCGGAATAGATCCACGTTCTTTTCAGTGCTTTTTTAGTAGAGCCCGCCATGGATTTGTTTGGAATTTTGTTCCTGGTATTTTTGGTTGTCCTTTTCTTTGCGTTCATCTTCTGTTTGGTGAAGTCCGCGAAGAAGCTGGGTTGGATTCATTCCATTTTGGTTGTGTTTCTTTTTATGGAAACCGTAGCCTTCATGATGGCGACAGCCGGCGTGCTTTATCGACGGTTAGGTTGGATTCGTTTGCATGATTCGTTGGTCAAAAAAGTTGAAGCGGCTGAGAAGGAAACGGTCGAACTGACATATGGTGATTTAACGAACCCAGTGTTGGACATCACCAAACTTTATCCTTTGCAAAATGCTTTGGGTCGTTTGGTGGTGGATCGCGGTCGTGTTTGGAGTTCGGCGAGTTTTGTGGGAACGCAAAATAACACGGTTCAACTGAACTTGAATGCCGCTGCGGCGGCTGTTCCGCTGGCCGATGAAAATGCACCAGCCGATCCCAATGCACCAGCCGCCGTCCCTCCGCCACCGACGGGTGATTCGTTGAAAGTGGATTCAGTCGTTTTCGCATTCGCAGAGGCTGCCGATGAGGCTGGCCGATATGTACCGTCAGCCTATTTGGGTGAATTTTCGGTTACTGACAATCAAGCGGGCATGGTCACGTTGACACCAATTTTATTGTCGCCTCAATATGCTGGTTTGATCAATCAGTCCAATCAATGGTCGCTGTTTGAATTGATGCCTTTGGACAATCATGACGCGTATGTTGAGATGGGCTCAGCACCTTCTGAGGATGAACTGTTTGGTCGCATTGATCCTGAAAAGATACGGGCTAAATTTGCTTCTTTGCCTGAGGCAGAGCGGGATGCGGTCATCGACAGCTACATTCGTGATGGGCAGGCCGCTAATGACAATGATCCACCGGAAGTTGTTTGGCAGCGGATCGAATTTTTGAAAGAGTACCAGTCTGACGTCGATAGTCAGCAGGAGAGTACGGCGCTCGATGGAGGGTACTTTGACGACTTGGGTCGCAGTATTGACAAGCGGTTAAAGCGTCCAGGCGAAAACAATACGAATGTCAAGTTTGCTGCTGGCGATCAGCTTGATCTGTTATCCGCCAATGCGGAAGCTTTGATTGCGGATGGGACGGCGAAGGTGATCAAGAGGTATTATGTTCGCCAATTGAATGATTACGATGACGTCTTTCGAATTATCGATCGCAGGAATTTCGAGGTGGGAGAGCGGATCGCGTACTTCCAACGCGAATCAAAGGTGCTTGAAGATGCACTTGCAATTAGCAATTTGCAAAGGCAAGGTCGACAGATTGAAATCGAAAACCTCAAGAAGGAGCGAGATCAATATGGCAAAGAGTTGGAGGTGGTTAACAGCGAGGTAACTCGGCTTACCGACCTCTTGCAGCAGACACGAGCGAAATTGAGCGAGTTGTTCCGTACCAATCAAGGACTCTATCAACAGATCTTGGCCGAAAACCAAAAACTGAAGAAAATCGCTGGCCCGGGTTTAGCCTCTGTGGAGGAAGCTAAAGCTAACAAGTAAGTTGAATGGGTTTTCAATCTAAGCAAATATAAAAGAATCAGCTTTTTAGGGCTGATTCTTTTTTTTGCTATGTGAGAACTGACTCGGCTTCGCGAAAGAAAACTGCTCAAGTTTACTTCTGTCAACTTCACTGCTCAACTTCACTGCTGATGAGCGGCGACTGGCCGAGCTTTTATTGGACAGGCTTCTGTTTTTTGATCAGCCATGGAAGGGCATATCACACGATAAACCGCCGGCGGCGGGCACGTAGGCGTGGCGAGTGTAGTCCATCACCATTCGATGAGCGCTGAAACGCCAAGCCAACGTACTGATTGAGTTCATCATCATTTTGATCCATTTACGAGGTAAGCCATCGCGATCGCGATCGTAGAACGTTGGGATCACTTCGTTTTCGATCACATGATACAAATACTCGGCATCGCGTTTGTCGGTGATGGCATCGTTAGAATGGGAATAGCCTTTACCGATCGCGAAACCATTTCGTCCGTTGTAAGCTTCAGCCCACCAACCATCGAGGATCGAGCAATTGAGGCCACCGTTCAAGACCACTTTTTGACCGCTTGTTCCCGAAGCTTCCAGCGGGCGGCGCGGGTTATTGAGCCAAACATCGACACCCTGGATAAGATGCCGGCATACATTGATGTCATAGTCTTCGATGAAGGCAATTTTGCCTTTGAAGACAGGGTCATGACGGAGGTTGGCGATCTCTTGAATGAAACGCTTGCCAGGCTCATCTTTGGGATGTGCCTTACCTGCATAGACGATTTGAATCGGTCGCGAGGAACTGCTGAGCAGGTCGGCGATTCGATCGACCTGCTGGACTAGCAGGTTGGCTCGTTTATAGGTTGCGAAGCGGCGTGCAAATCCGATCGTGAGCACATTGGGATCGAGCAGATTGCGAGCGGCTTCGATGATCTCGTCGGCTTCGCCACGACGTCGCGATTGTCGGCTGACTCGTCGGCGGACGAACGAGATTAGCAGATTTTTCAGGGCATTATGTGTTTCCCACAATTCTCCGGGATCGACTTGGTTGATGTATTGCCAAACTTCCGGCTCACCCATCCGCGACTGCCAACCGGCAGGAAAATGGCGATCGTAAAGTTGCTGCATTTGCCAAGCCAGCCAACTCTGGATGTGGACACCATTGGTGATATGGCCGATAGGGATTTCTTCCTCCGTGCGATCTGGCCACAATGGTTGCCACATGCGACGCGAGATATGACCATGCAATTGGCTGACAGCGTTTGCGCGGCGAGATAACTTCAATGCCAACACCGTCATGCAGAATGTTTCGCTATGATCATCCGGATGGACACGGCCCAAGCTCATCAAATGGTCAGCCGTTATTCCTAATTGATCGCGCAGTGGGCCGAGATGCTCTTCAATCATCACTGCATCAAAGCGATCGTGGCCAGCAGGAACTGGAGTATGTGTGGTGAAAGCGGTCGAGCGGGCGACTTCACGCAACGCATTATCAAATGTCTGACCATCATCGTGCATCCTCTCACGCATGACTTCTAACGCAGCAAAGGCGCTGTGACCCTCGTTGAGATGATATACGCCTGGATAAATACCAAGAGCTCTAAGAGCCTTAACGCCCCCCACGCCAAGTACAAGTTCTTGGCGAATGCGAGTTCGTTCGTCACCGCCATAGAGTCGGCTGGTTAACTCGCGGTCTTCGGGTTTATTACCTTCGACGTTGCAATCAAGCAAATAAAGCTTGATGCGACCCACATTCATGAGCCAAACTTTGGCCATCAAGCGACCATTGCGTGTATCGATGGAAACGGTAATTGGAAGTCCATCGGAGCCGAGAGCAGGAACGATCGGTAAATTTTCGACTTTAGTTTCGATGTACTCTTCCCGCTGGTAGCCATCCTCATCAAGGTGCTGTTTAAAATAGCCTTGCGTGTAGTAGAGCCCAATTCCGATCAAGGGGACACCAAGGCCACTGGCACTCTTGATATGATCGCCCGACAACACGCCCAAACCACCGGAGTAGATGGGTATCGATTCATGCAGTCCAAATTCGGCTGAGAAGTAAGCCACGGGCTTCGCTCCCAAAACACCAGCTTGTGTACTAGCCCAGGTGTTTTGGCCATCGAGGTATTCCTGCAGACGGCGATAGGCGTAATTGACGCGTGAATGCAACACCATTTCGCTGGCCCGTATCGACAGGCGTTCGGCCGTAAATTCGCGCAGCAACGCGATGGGATTATGGTCCAACTGACGCCAGCGAATAGGATCGATATCCCGAAAAATATTGGCCACTTCCGGGTGCCAGCACCACCATAAGTTCTGGGCTAAGGACATGCATTTTTGATACAGCTGCTCACCACCGACTTCATTGCCACTATGGGTATTCGAAACTTCACTGCGAACTACGCTCTCAAGTTGTGCCATGATCTTCCTTCGCGATGCTTTCTTGCCTTGAGTCTTCTGGTAAATCTCAGATCACAAACACAGTTTGTGTGCTAGAGATCCATTGAATTGTATGAGTGGGCCAATCGTTTCAGCGGCCAATTGTTTGGACCGATTCCTTCAGCCTACTTTCGGTGCGACCGAAAAAGTCTGCCTAATTGTTAAGTCGCTCATCACCACTACGTTCAACTTCAGCGGTTGTTGCAGCGGATCGGACGAACTCCATTTACATCAAAACTCCATCAACGACGATGCGTAACGAGCGATTCGGCGTGGAGAGACATAAGACTTGATCGCAATCTCAAGGAAGTGGGAACGGTCTCACGGGAGGATGCCGAATTTGAGGACATAAGGTAATATAACGGAATCCAGAGTTTCGCAGGGAGACCATCCTTTGAACATTTCCGCTTGGTTAGCCGCAATTCCTTCCACCCTTCATGCGGGTTGTTTTTCAGAAATCGAGAAACGTTCCGCCGATGTGGAACGTTTGGGGGAGTGGCCCTGCGAGTCTTTAGAGCTTTTAGCGCGATCGGGCCTCTTAAAGGGGCTTATCAGCGAATTGCGCGGTGGTGAAGGGTGGAATGGACCGCTGCAATTGGCCGCTTATTTTCAGTTGTCCAAGTCCTGCTTGACGACGGCTTTCATTCTGACCCAGTGGCACGCCGCAATCCGTCGCTTGGAGATTCACGCAGGTGACGCGTTCTGGGGGCAATGGGGTAAATTGCTGATTTCCGGAGAAGCTTGGACAACAGTCGGATTTTCCCATCTAACGACTTCGAGGCAACATTTGGAATCGCCTCCCTTATTGGCAAATCCAGAAGGCTCAGCCTTCGTTTTGGAAGGCTACTGTCCATGGGTGACTGGGGGTGCGTTTGCAGATTTGCTCGTGGTTGGGTCGGCGACCCCAGCGGGCGGACAAATATTGGGGGTAGTGGAAACCAGTCAACCGGGAGTCCAAGCTGGAAGCGGCTTTCAACTGATGGGACTCTCGGCCAGTTGCACCGATCGGGTTGATTTTCGGCAAGTAAGCGTTGGCGGCGATTATTTGTTGGCGGGACCGGTGGACCAAGTTCTCAAGATAGCCAGCGGCGGACCGGGTGGGTTGCATACTTCGATTTTGGCTTTAGGGTTGGCCAGCCGCGCGATCGACTATTTGCAACAGCAGGCCGATCAGCGAAGCGATTTTGCAGAGCCTGCGATCGAATTGCAACAGGAACTGGAGCGGCTGGTGGGGGCGATTGTGGTGCTGGCTGCTGGTGAAATTGGCATTTCGCAAGAGCAATTGCGACGAAACTCTAATAGTTTGGCGTTGCGCGCGACCCAAGCCGCAATGGCGGCCGCCAAGGGAGCAGGCTACATGGCCAATCATCCCGTGGGGCGTTGGTGCCGAGAAGCATTATTTTTTTTGGTATGGAGTTGTCCGCAGTCGGTTGTGAGGTCGCAGGTTTGTGAGTTAGCAGGAATGCACTGACGAAGTATTGATCCTTGAGCGCGACCTTATCCCCAGAGTGGATTGAAAAAATATTATGAGTCAGCATTCTCCCCACGTTGTATGGCACCAGTCATCGATTACCCGTCAAGATCGCGAGACGCTGATGAAGCAGCATGGATGCGTTGTCTGGTTTACCGGATTAAGCGGGAGTGGCAAAAGCACGCTGGCCAATGCGGTGGAAGTCGAATTGCATCGCCAGGGAGTGCATACGTTTCTGTTGGATGGGGACAATATCCGGCACGGATTATGTGCGACACCGAAGTTGCTTGAGCCGATCTATGGGGAGGCCTTTAGTGGGCGATTCGGTTTAGGCTTCACCGCTGAGGATCGGCAAGAAAATATTCGCCGCGTGGGAGCGACCAGTCAATTGTTGGTGGAGGCGGGATTGGTCGTGCTCACCGCATTTGTGAGTCCTTACCGCGAGGATCGCGATCGTGTGCGTCAATGGGTGACGTCGCGCGGGAACGCACAAGATTTTATCGAAATCTACGTCGACACGCCTATCGAAATTTGTGAACAGCGTGATCCAAAAGGTTTGTATAAAATGGCCCGTGAAGGGAAGATCGCGCATTTCACGGGAATCACCGATCCTTACGAAGCCCCCCTGCAACCCGAATTGCATTTGCAGGGAGAGCGACCGATTGATGAATTAAAGCAAAAAGTCTTGACCTTTTTGCAGCAACGTTTCCGCTGAGTGGCAATGTCTTTGAGGTCTGTTTTCAACATAAGATCTTCACGTACAATTGTACGTGAAGATCTTTCTGCCTATTTTTGAGGTTCCGTCATGCTCATCGGATCAAGAGCAGCGTTCAGCACATCATCGGCAAGCAATTTTTCTTCGATACACAATTCGCGAATCGTCTTACCCGAGGCGAATGCATCTTTGGCAATTTTCGCAGCTTTCTCATAGCCGATCAGTGGATTAAGACTGGTTACCATCGACAAGCTTTGTTCGACGGAAGCTTCGCAGGCCTCTGGATTAGCTTCTAAGCCTTCCATACAGAACTCGATAAACGCGCGCGTTCCATGGCTGAGCAATTGAATACTTTCGAGCGTTGTTTGGCCCATGACGGGCATCATAATATTCAATTGGAAGTTGCCGCCAGTGGCGCCCGACATGGTAACGGTCCCATCATTACCGATGACCCTGGCACAAACTTGCATCAAGCTCTCGCACATCACGGGATTCACTTTGCCCGGCATGATCGAACTGCCTGGTTGGCGATCGGGGAGGATCACTTCAAAGAAACCGCAGCGTGGGCCTGAGCCGAGCCAGCGGATGTTATTGGCTATATTGAACAGCGTATTGGCGATGGTCTTCAAGCTGCCATGGCAATCGACCAGACCATCGCGCTGGGCATTCGCTTCGAAGTGATTTACGGCTTCGATGAACTTGATACCCGTTTTTTGGGCGAGTTCTGCAGCCACACGCGAGCCAAACTCTGGATGGGTATTAATACCGCTGCCCACAGCCGTGCCACCGACGGGTAATTCGCACACGGCCGCGAGCGCTTGAACGGCTCGTCCCAGCGACAATTCAATCTGCCGCGCGAAGCCACCGAATTCCTGTCCCAGTCGCAGCGGGGTTGCATCCATCAGGTGCGTCCGTCCGATCTTGATCACTTTATCCCAGGCTGTGGCTTTGGCAATAAGCTGAGCATGAAATTCTTTCAGTGCGGGTATCAGCAAATTCTGAATTTCCATCGCCACAGCCACATGAATCGCGGTGGGGAATGTATCGTTGGTGCTCTGGCCCATGTTGACGTGATCATTGGGATGGATGGGCTTGGCCACAGCAAACCGATCTCCTCCCATGATTTCAATCGCTCGATTGGAAATCACTTCGTTCACATTCATATTGCTGGAGGTGCCGGAGCCGGTTTGGAAAACATCGACAGGAAATTGATCCGCATACTTTCCTTCTGCTACTTCCAGGCAGGCCTTGAGCATCGCATCGACTTGCGGCAGGTTAAGTCGATTCTTGCCGGAGTTGGTAAGTTTTCCCAGGTCTCGGTTGGCCACACCGCAGGCATACTTTACCAGTCCCATGGCTCGGATCAGCGCAGGGGGGAGTCTCCAGCCAGAGACTGGAAAGTTCTCAACAGCTCTTTGCGTCTGAGCTCCGTAGTAAGCTAACGCTGGAACCTGCACATCCCCCATGGAATCATGTTCAGTACGGAATTCACTCATAAAGTTCACCGTTTCAAAATGGCTGCCAGAATTAAACTGCATTAGTCCTATGCAGCCGCATTCTATGAGATTTCCGGTTTTTGGGGAGGTGTGGCTCTCTCAGGTTCATCCCTACCAAGAGAGCCAGCCGGTTCGCTCTGGGGGCTTCTAAAGTTGATAAACTTGGTTCTCGATGCGAACCTGAATGGGGGCTTCTTCATCAAGTAAGGTTTTGAGCAAGTCGCGATGTTTTTCGATCAAGCTGAAGTATTTTTCGCTAAATCGCTCCACGACCTCTACTTTTTTCAGCTGTTCTTCGGTGGCGGTGGAGTCAACCCATTTATCGGTTTGCCGAAAGAAAGCTCGATCGCCGCTTTGTCGAACGTTATTGGCTTTTGGACCAACGTTTTTGTCGTCGCTTTGAGATGGACGTGTCCCCCCGAGATGGATGCCTTGTCCACCCGCAAAGCCTCCAGCCGATGGGGCTGGAGGGGCAGCTGCTGATTGCGCGAAACTTTGAGCGCTATTGGATTCCGCGAGGTTGGCTGCCCTTCCCTGCATTCCCTTCAGCCCGCGCTGGGCGAACGCATCGGCTCCAGCTTGGCTTTCAAGTCGTTTGAGGTTTTCGACCGTGCGGGCTTCGCGAGCGGCACCGGTAAAGCGGGCGTCGGGTTCCTCTGCTAGAAATGCTGTGTAGGGGGTGATGATACCATAGCGCTGAGAGAGATCCACCAGTTCGCGAACCAGGTCTTCGCGTTTACCTTCCAGATCGATTTCATCGATGATCGCGCCGACTCGTCGGGTTGCCCATAATGCGGCGATATATGAGTGCTCGTTGCCCGTTGAGTTTTCTAGCTTGACGGACTGTTCGAACTTTAGAGCTTGTTTACCGAGCGTACCCTCGATTTGCAACTTGCCGTTAATCGCGTTTTTGTATCGGCCGAGCAAAGTGACTTGATCGCCTGAGAAGAGATCTTGGATTTTAGCAGGATAAACTTGGCGGAAGCCATCATAGATGGAACCATTATCCAAAAAGGTTTGCCAACGCACATCGGCCAGAGCGACTTGACCGATACGTGTGTAGAGTTTCGAAACCGACTCTTCAATATTCTCTTGCGGAGCGACCAAGAATGTTTGACCAAAGCAATCGCGACTCAATTGATCGAGCAAACGACTATTGACATCATGCCCAACTCCGAATGAGAGAATACGAGCTCGTTGTTTGTTGGCGGAAACCGCGTTGGTAACGATTCGCCGCGGGTCGCGTTCTCCGACCGTCGGTTCGCCGTCGGTGAGGAATACGACGTAGCTCGGGCGCTCGTTCTCTTTCAGGGTTTGAAACGCTGTATCCAACGCGCCATCGATATTAGTCCCACCGCTGGCCTCCATTTGTTTGACAAAGGCAATCGCCGCATCGCGATTCTCGGCCGTTGCTGGAACCAATCTTTCGCGGAAGGTTTGTACCTGGCTATCGTAAAGGACCAAACTAAAAAAATCATTTGCAGAAATATTGTTCAAGACATACAGCAAAGCATTGCGAGCTTGTTCTATTTTCTCGCCGCGCATACTGCCTGATTTGTCGAGCACCAAAACGATATTCTTGGAAACATCATTTTGTTTGGTTACTGGAAAATCGGGATGAATCATCATCAAGAAATAACCATCTTCAGCCGCATTGGGACGATACGACAGCAGGCTTGCCGAAACCTCACCCTTGCGTTCCTCGATCAATAGCCGAAAATCGGTTCGAGGAATGTAGTTCGAAAGTTCTAGGCTGATCCAAGCATCATTTCCGGGACTCCGTTTGATATCGACGGTATGCGTGGGGCTGTAGATATTGCCCAGCGGTTTATCGCTGGTGACGCGAACGGCAATTTTAGCTTTGTCGATCGGTTCACTGGTAAAACCGGCAGCTCCCAGGGGCAACTTCAAATCGATTTGCCCATCACGATAGCTGACGACTTGACTGTACTGAATCGTGACCACGCGGGTCGCCCCAGGAGGGATGGGGAAGACGTTAGTTTTCAGCATGCCAGTACCGATCCACTGCACGAGGGCTGGATCTTGCGAACGGCGAACATAATTTTGGTATATGCGACGCGCTTCGTCGGCATTCAGCAGTTTGCCGGGAATCTCTTTACCATCAACCAGAAAGGTCATACCTTGCACAGCGGCATCATAAGGGAGTGGGAAAACGGCACTTGCTTCGCTGATCAAACTGCCGCGATTCTCAAAGCCTTGATTCACCGTCACTTGCGCAACTCCATTGCGTATAGTCGCCTGCACCTCCAGCGATGCGATGCGATACAGTTGATGCACAGGCGGGTTAGGCGGAGGTACATGAGGCGGTGGGTAAGGCGGAAAAGGTCGTGGTAAACGCAGGCCAACCTCGCTTGCCGATTCAACGAGCAATATTCCCTGCCCCATTACGACCTGAGAGGGCCAAACAAGCAACGTAACCAGGATCGCCAACAGGCTCAAAGGCCATCTTAGAGAAAGAAGTTGAGTCATTTCGGGCCACCTTGAGTGAAGGAAAAAGAGCTGCTAAACGATTCGTAATCTGTCCGCGATTGGTCAAGCGACCCATCGCCTGGCCCGCATTGCGGTGACCAATTATTCCCAGTGCATGAGGGTAGACGAGGCGAGAAGAGTCGCAGTTCCCACAGATTTTATCCGAACAGATTTTATCAGAAGTATGGCCCGACCAAAAGTTTTTTGTCGAGCGTCACCCCATTCCTAAGAGATGGCTGCGAGCGTTGAGGGTATCTTAAAGTCAAGTCGATAGGTTTTTTATTCGTTCCAGCTGAGTTCTGCAGTGATCGGAAAATGATCCGATGGCGTGCTACCATCGCGTGCCGTACGATCGATGCTGGCATTTAAGACTTTCCAGTTTTGTGTGCAACCGATCCAGTCGATTCGAGGTCCCTGTTGCGAATCGACCTTGAAATTCGAGAAAGTCCCTTCATTCGAGCTTTTATCTGGATGCGCTATGCGATAGGTATCGAGCCAAGCGGATTTCGATGTGGGAGATGCGGCTTCGGTCTCCGACACGAAACTTGCAAATAAAACGCGGTAAGGATCACTTCCTTCGGCAGTATTGAAATCGCCGGTCAGAATTGCCGGTTGCCCTTTGGCAATTTCATTGGCCTTGGCGGCGATTAGCTTCGCAGATTCAAGTCGCGCTTGGACTCCACGATGATCAAAATGTGTATTGAGAAACAGAAAAGCGGGAGACTTGGGGTGGCGTTTATCTTTTAGTGAAACATAGGATACCATTCGTGGCAATGAACTATCCCAGCTTTTGCTGCCGGCGACCTCCGGTGTTTGGCTGAGCCAAAAATGTCCTTCGGCCATTTTCTCGAATCGATCTATTTTATAAAACAGCGCGGTCATTTCCCCCTGCTGCTTGCCATCTTCGCGACCGGCGCCTAGAGACGCATAACCGGGCAAGTTTTCAGCGAGAAAATCTTTTTGAAAGCCAAGCGTTTCTTGAGTGCCGAGCAGATCGGGATCATAAGCGCGGATGGTATCCAGCAAAAATTCTTTTCGTTTGTTCCAGTGATTCGCGCCATCATTGGCTGTGCCATACCGAATGTTAAAACTCATCACTCGAATCGATGAAGACGCTCCATCGTCGGCGTCTGAGGAGAGTGGAAAGAGGCAAACTGCAAGCAAGACAGTGGCGACATAGTAGAGGGTGCGGGAGTTTGGCATAGCAATATCCTTGTAAAACGGAATTCCCTACAAGGATAGCTGAATCACCGGCGTTTCACATCGGTACGAATATTTGAGAAAGGTTAATTTTTAAAAAATGAATCTGCGAGATTGGGAGGATTGACTATGGAATGACGGTGGTTTCCACAGAGGTTTCAACGCCATTGGGTTGACGGAGCGAGCGTGAGAAGGCTTTGATCTGCATGGTCATTGGCTGGCGCGGGAGGACACGGAGCGAAAGCGTTAGGGTTTCAGCACCGCGCAGTGAATTGATGGTTTCCAGGCGGATAATACCATCAGCAGTTCGGTTGGTGATGCGCAGTTGTTGCAAGTTAGAACCGATCGAAACAAAATCGACTCCGGCGGGCAAGCTGAGTTGAATGTCGATGGCGTTGTCCTCTTGATTGGTGTTGTTCTTTAGGATCAAGCGGTACGACGATTCGGCATTGACCTTGACCGGGTCGCCCGACTCAATCAATTGAAGGCTGAGCGAACCTTCGGCAGGCGTGGTCATACCACCACCGGCTGGATCACTCGGAGTTGTTCTGGGAGAAGTCGTATCGCCGAGACTTTGGGTCACGTCGACGACGCCATCGTAGTTTGCATTCAAGCCTTCCAGCGATGTCAGCATGAAGCGAACTCGAGAAGTGCGTCCACCTTGAGCGGCGACGAAACGACCTGCGAAGACTCGTTGCTGGCCTGATTCCCAGCGGTCCAGAATCCAAGTCATGCGCTGCGTCGAGGTGGTGGCTTGCTGATCGTATCCATCCCCACCGATGCTCTTGGGTTGCAAGGACATATCGGGATCACAGAAAACTCGAACACCGGTCAGAGGCGGTCCAGTGTTCGTGAGTTGTAAACTAAAAACAATATCTTCGCCTTGAACCACCGACGAGGCAACATTTCGATAAACGCCCCCTTGCAGTTGCTCACCGGTAGCCGGCTGCGCGACGCCGATGATACTGGTTTCAGCGGATGCAAAAGCATTTTGGGGTGCGCTAACGGAAACTTTAGCGCGGAGCGTTCCTGGTTGTTGCACAAGAAAGTTGATGCCGATTGGCTTCACTTCGCCCCCTGCCAGAATCGGAATCGTTTGTAAAACAGAATTCTCGCGTCGATTGACTTCCACCATTCCGGCATCGGCTTCAACCAACACGCGAACATCCGTTAACGGTCGATTCGAAATATTTCGAACATCGATCTCCATCAGAATGGTTTCACCCACTTGGGTTTCGCGGCGGTTTTCTGTCGGGCGGATAGTAACATCAAGCGCAGGCCGAAACACGTTGGTGCTGACACTTTGCACTTGATACAAGTTGGGTTCGGCCCGTGTTTCAAATTGGACTCGATAGGCACTTTCGCTCTCGGCTTGACAGCGAGCGCTGATGATGATTTCCTGTCCTGGTTGCAACGTGCCGAAATCCCACGATGCTCCGCTTGGAGTAAAGTTGGCAGGTTGCAGCGAGGCATCAAGAAATTTCATTCCCGAGGGGAGTGTGAGTCGCGCTTGCGCCGCGGTGGCGGGAAGCTGTCCGGAATTGAGAATGCGGAAATTGTAAAGCAACGTTTGACCGATGCCAGCTTCGGGTGGCCCGTCGGCAAATAGTGACAGTCGGGGAGCAACCCAACTGACCGAGGTTTGACCGCGACCAAGAATCATTTCGGGTGTATTCATTTGACTATCGGCGGGAGTAAGCACTTCAACGCCAACGATGGCGGTGCCGATTGCGCCATTGTTTTGAACGAGCTCTGCGGTTGCATTTCCATCCGCATTGGTGCGAACTTCCACGGTATCGCTGCCGTTGGAGAACAATGCAACTTGCGGTTGCAAAGAGCGATAAACGACTTTCCAGTTCGGAGCAGGAACTCCCTCGGAAATGGTGACCAGTGTCGTCAGCAGAGCCGACTCTCGATCAGCGCGATTTTGAGGGCTGGGAAATTGCCATTGACCCTGAACCCAGTGAACCTTGGCAGTGACGCGTCGCCGATCCCACACTTTTGAATCTGGCGCAAGAGCGGTAATGTAGCTGGTGCCTGGCGTTGGAGAGGTAAGGCTAATCCATGTTTGACCACGGCGCACGATCAAGTCGTCATTCTTTGAGGGTGATCCGCGCGTGATCATGGTTTCGCGCGAACTGGTTTTGCCGCGGGCGAAATCGATGCCAAGTTTCTCGGTGCTGTTTCTCCCATGAAAGGAGTCGCTCAAATCATGCGATATGAGTTTCCCTTTCGCATCGTCACCCACTTCGACAAACTGCCCAACACTATCGGGAGAGAGCATCCATTCGAGAGGTTCACGCGTGACCAGATATCCATCTTCACCGCAAATTCCTGCGAGCAATACGACCTCACCACCGACCGGTGCAACGACCCGCAGTGGAGTCATCATGATTTGACCGCGCTCGCCTTGATCCTTGAATTTGTTGCAGTGAGGATCGTAGCAACTACTGGTGCTCGGTCCGCCGCAGCCTGGACCAAATCCTTGTACGCAGGGAGGTGGTGTGGGAGGTGTCTGAAACGCAGGGCTGGGGAAAAGAGTGCAGTTCTCGGGCGCTGCTAAAGTTGTCGAATTGGGTTGCGACAAAAAAAGTTGCTGACCCGTGGGATCGATGGCTGGGATGTTGAAGGACGCGCAGCCACCATGCAATACAGCCAAACAGGCCAACAAGAACGGCCACCACCTTTGGCAACGAAATCCATCTGCTGAAGCCGCAAGACTCGCAACAGTATTTCTGCGCGCTAAATTTCTGCATGCGAACCGACTGCGCACTATCAGCCTGGCAAACTCCATCAGGGAGTTCCATCTCGGCGCGACGATTCCATTTCGTCTGGGCAACATTCCGGGCTGCCTGTGGTTCGAGGTTACTTCCATCGGTCAAGCGATGTAGATCGCGGGGTGAGAAAAAAATTTTATCCAGCGGAAAGATTTTCTGCTGAGCTAAAACGTTCCAACGGCCCGCCACGATACGCAACGCAACATCAAGAACGTAGCACCGGATTAGGCAAGTGCGCGAAAGTTGGAGTTGGCTGAGCCATTTTTCTCCACAGTCCTTGAGAGATTCTTCCGGTTCTAGCGATTTCGCCGTCCTTGGAGGTGCTGTAGTTGCCGCTTCGGATGGGCTGCTTTTCGAATTGATCCTTTTTGGGTTTCTTACTTCTGCCGCGGACTGATGCGAGAGTCCCACAGAAAATACTTTTTCATGTTGTAGTATAAAATAGCGTAGTATCTTAGGTTGTTTCTAGGGGCTTTTTCAATGTTTTTTGGTCTGTCTTGGTGAACGCTAGGGGCGTTTGCGGCGTAGTGTCGCGTTGTTACTCCCCGTTGTTGGGATGGCCAAACTGGATATACTTTTCCAATTCCTGGTGGCGGTCCGTTCAGGTGGTTGTTCTGGGGCCTGAGATTCAGCGGTGATGGCTGGGTAGAAGCTGGCTATCACGGCGGATATTGAGCTGAACTAGCTCTAGCTCTAG
>Ga0169931_10002494_pt1 | contig 29986 bp, 29 predicted proteins | sample Kivu_15m_20L_FD_129675 | JGI IMG/M metagenome (GOLD analysis project Ga0169931, IMG submission 129675) | Freshwater microbial communities from Lake Kivu, Western Province, Rwanda to study Microbial Dark Matter (Phase II) - Kivu_15m_20L... | ecosystem: Environmental > Aquatic > Freshwater > Lake...
AGCCGATGGCGATGCCGGTGGCCACTCGCAGCAGCCATCCGAGAACGTGGTCGTCGCCCACCGGTCGAACCGCCAACCAGATCACGCCGGCCATGGCGAGAGCGGCGGTCAGCATGCGCCCCAGGGCCACGAGCGTAGGAACCACCGGAAAGCCCGGCACCTTCAGCCCGAGCACGTACAACGCCAACAACGCCGCACCAAGGTACGACGCCGAGAACGCGACACCGAGACCGAGGAGATCGAAGCGCCCCACGAGAAGAAAGGCGAGGGCGATGTTGAGGAGGTTCTGGAAGCAGTTGATGACGAAAGGGGTTCGGGTGTCCTGGTGGGCGTAGAAGGCCCGCAGAACGAACAAGAAGATCGAATAGCCGATGAGGCCGATGGCGAGTCCGGCCAGTGCTCTCGACGTGGTGTCGGCGGCCTCGGCGTCGAACTGTCCGTACTGCAGAAGGGCACCGATGATCGGGCGGGCGAGAACGAGGAAACCGAACGCAGCGGGAAAGGTGAGCAATCCCACCAATCGGATGCCGAGCGACGTGCGTTCGACGAAAGCCGTTCGGTCGCGACGCGTGACGGCGCGAGCCATCTCGGGGATGAAGGTGGTGGCGATGCTCATCGCGAGAAGGCCGTGCGGAAAGTAGAAGAACGTCGAGGCCTTGGCGTACGCGTCCTGGCCACCACTGCCCGGCTCGGCGAGGTTCTTCACGATCACCACCGTGATCTGGTTGGCCATCACGTATCCGAACGTCCAGCCCGACAGAGCGATCAGGCGCTTCACGGCCGGATGTCGGGGTTGGAACCGGAACCTCAGGTTGAGTCCCGCCCGGTGGATGGCCGGCAGGAGGATCAGGGCCTGCAGCGCGATTCCGCCGGTCGCTCCGAGGCCGAGCAACCATCGGAACGACGGGCTGTTCAACACCTCGGCGAGGGGAATGTTGCGGGGTACGTTCTCGAGAAGGATCGGCACGTAGAGCAGCGAGCAGATGATGACGAGGTTGGCGAGGACCGGCGACCACGCCGCGGCGAAGAATCTCCGTTGGGCATTCAACAGCGCGCCGAACAACGCCGAGATTCCGTAGAAGAAGATCTGGATCAAGAAGATTCGCGTCAGTGCCGTGCCGACCGTTCGGAACTGGGCGGCGTCGATTCCGTCGGCCGGATTGAGCGCGAACAACCGGAAGATGAAGGGTGCGGCGGCGACCGCGATGGCGGTGATCACCGTGAGGGCCACGACGGCGACCCCGATCACGGCCTCGGCCGACTCGCGATCGTCCTCCTCCAGCAGTCGGGTGAACATCGGCACGAGTGCGGCCGAGAGCACCCCTCCCAGGAGTAGTTCGTACACCGCGTTGGGGGAGTTGTTGGCGCCGTCGTAGGCATCGGCCAGCGCGGTCTGCCCGATGATGATTCCGAAGACGATCACCCGGAGCATTCCGGTCAGTCGCGACAATCCGGTGCCGAGGGCCACGACGGCGTTGCTCCGCAACAAGTCGCGATCCGACGGCCCCATCGGCATCACCCTAGGACCTGCGCACGGGCACGTGGAGCAACGATCGCGACGACTGCCGGACTGGGGCGCGACAGCCGGTCGCTTGTAGGGTTCATCCAATGGGTGAACGCTTCTCGTCTGTTCAGCAGGTTCGCGACGGTCTGAAGGGCGTCGACTATCTCGCCGATGACGGCATCGCCGGGGTGGTGTTCCTCGCCGACCGGCTCGGCAAGCCGATTCTCGTCGAGGGTCCGGCCGGCACCGGAAAGACCCAGTTGGCCAAGAGCGTCGCGGAACTGACCGGTAGCCGACTGATCCGGTTGCAGTGCTACGAGGGTCTCGACGAGTCGAAGGCCCTCTACGAGTGGAATTACAAGAAGCAATTGCTTCGCATCCAGGCCGACAAGAACAGCGACTCGTGGAGCGACATCCACGACGACATCTTCAGCGAGGACTTCCTGCTCACCCGACCGCTGCTCGAGGCGATTCGCTCCACCGACCCCGTGGTGCTGCTCATCGACGAGGTCGACCGTGTGGAGGTCGAAACCGAGGCGCTGTTGCTGGAGATCCTGTCGGAGTATCAGGTGTCGATTCCCGAACTCGGAACCATCACCGCTCGGCAGATTCCGATGGTCTTCCTGACGTCGAACAACACGCGCGAACTCTCGGAGGCGTTGAAGCGCCGGTGCCTCTACCTGCACGTCGATTACCCGAGCATGGATCGCGAGAAGGAGATCGTCCTCGCCAAGGTCGACGGCATCACCGAGCACCTCGCCGATCAGGTCGCCCGCATCGTGCGCAGCATCCGGCAACTCGATCTGAAGAAGGCGCCGAGCGTGAGCGAGACGCTCGACTGGGCGCGCACGCTCCTGCTGCTCAACGCCGACGTGGTCGACGCCGACACCGCGAAGGAAACCCTGCACGTTCTCTTGAAGTACCAGACCGACATCGCCAAGGCGGCCAAGGAACTCGCGGTCGATCTCGGCTAGCGGCTCGTCCGATGATCGACCTCCTCTCCGGATTCGTGAAGGAGCTCCGCAACGCGGGGCTCCCGGTGTCGCTCACCGAGAACCTCGACGCCATGGAGGCGGTTCGCCACATACCCATCGAGGATCGTGAGGCCTTCAAGTACGCGCTCGGCGCCACCTTGGTGAAGAACAGTTCGCACTGGAGGGCCTTCGAAACCGTGTTCGAGGTCTACTTCTCGCTGCGTGGCCCCGAGTACAAGTTGGTCGAGGGTTCCGACGACGACGTCGACCGAATGTGGCGGGAGATGCAGGATCAACTCCAGCAGGGCGAGGGGCGGGGTGGCGCCGGTGGGCTCGACAGCCTCACGCCCGAGGAGATCGCCCAGATGCTGATGAAGGCCCTGCTGAACGCCGATCAGGCCCTGATGCGGGCACTCGCCAAGCAGTCCGTTCAACGGTTCGCCGGAATGGAGCCGGGTCGTCCGGTCGGCGGCACGTACTACCTGTACCGCACTCTTCGGAACCTCGACCTCGAGGGGATGCTCCAGAAACTCATGGAGGCCTCCCGCGAGCAGGTGGGGGGAGATCTCACGGCGCTCGAGGAACGGCTCGAGCGCGACGAGTACCAGACGCGCATCGAGGACTTCAAGAAGGAGATCGAGGCCGAGATCAGGCGTCGACTGGTGGCCGATCGTGGCGCCGAGGCGATGGCCAAGACTCTCCGCAAGCCGCTCCCGGAGGACGTCGAGTTCATGCACGCGAGCCGCGACGAGATGCAGTTGCTCAAGAAGTCGCTGTATCCCCTCACCCGCAAACTCGCCGCACGACTGGCGCGCAAACGGAGGCACGGGCGCAAGGGACCCCTCGATTTCCGCAACACGGTGCGCCATTCGTTGTCGTACGGCGGAGTGCCGGCCGATCCCAAGTTCAAGTATCCGCGTCCGGCCAAGCCCGAACTCATGGTGGTGGCCGACATCTCGGGCAGCGTGGCGGCCTTCGCTCGATTCACACTCATGTTGGTGTACGCGATCCAGAACCAGTTCTCGAAGGTTCGCTCGTTCGTCTTCATCGACGGGCTCGACGAGGTGACCGAGTACTTCCGGGGCACCGAGGACATCACCGAGGCCATACATCGCGTCAACACCGAGGCCGACGTGGTGTGGGTCGACGGGCATTCCGACTACGGGCACGCCTTCGAGGTGTTCTGGGACCGTTTCGGGAAGGACGTGGGACCCAAGACGACGGTTCTGCTGCTCGGAGACGCGCGCAACAACTATCACGCCTCGCAGGCATGGGTCGTCCGGGAGATGCGCAAGAAGGCTCGCCACGTCTACTGGCTGAATCCCGAGCCTCGCTCGTACTGGAACACCGGAGACTCGATCGTGGGCGAGTACGGAAACCACACGGACGGGGTGTACGAGTGCCGCAATCTTCGGCAGCTCGAGGGTTTCGTGGAGAAGCTCGCGTGACGAAGTTCGTCCTCGTTCGTCACGGCGAATCACGGGTGACCGTCGACCGCGTGATCGGGGGTCCGCGGTCGTGCATCGGTCTGTCCGATCTCGGCCGACGCCAAGCCGAGCGACTCCGTGACCGATGGGCGGGGCACGTCGACTTCTCGCCGGATGCGGTGTATTCCAGCGCCTACCCGCGGGCCATCGAGACCGCCCGAATCGTGCTACCGGCCTTCGGCCACGACGAGTTGCTCATCGACGAATCGCTGGGCGAGCAGGATCCCGGACCGGCGTGCGACGGATTGTCGTACTCCCAGTTCGAGGAGACCCACGGTGATCCGGATTGGGAGAACGATCCTGATGTCACCTTCCCCGGCGGGGAGACCATCGCCGAGTTCCAGTTACGGATCGGGACCGCGGTGCGCAATCTGGTCGAGAAGCATCCAGCGTCGACCGTGGTCGTCTTCTGTCACGGTGGAGTCATCGACACCGTTCTGCGTCAGAGTTTGCGCACCTTCGGCACCGGGGGCTTCGAGATCCACACCCGCAACACGTCGATCACCGAGGTCGAATTGGTGCGATCCGGTCGGTGGCAACTGATCCGCTACAACGACGTCGCCCACTTGGCCGGTCTGCCGGCGTCGACCAATCCGACGCACTGAGAGGTCGGCCGTGCGGAACACCGTCGACTGGCTCATCGTCGGTGCGGGATCGGCGGGATGCGTTCTGGCCGATCGTTTGTCGGCGCGCGGAGACTCGGTGACGGTGGTGGAGGCCGGTGACGACGTGGTCGGTCGCGACGATGTCGAGGGTCTCTGGTCTGCCTCGTTCTTCGATGCGGTGTCCACGCCGGGTCGGATCTGGGACGACCTGACGGCGCGACCCATGTCCGGCGCGGAGCCGCGTCCCTACCTGCGCGGACGCGGCGTCGGTGGTTCGTCGATGGTGAACGCCATGGTGGCCCTGTGGGGGGAGGTCGACGATTACGACGGGTGGGAACGCGACTTCGGGTGCCGCGGTTGGTCGTGGCGCGACGTCGAACCGGCGTTTCGCCGACTCGAATCCGTGGTGCGTCGGGCCGAACACGTGGAGCCGACGCGACTCGGAGGGGCGGTGATCGAGGCCTGCCGCGCCGACGGCTGGTTGCCGCACCGCGGTCCGTTCCCTCTGGGCGCGGTGGGTGCCGACGTGGGACCGGCCTCGCTCACCATCGACGAGTCCGGACGACGGGCGGGCGCGGTCGATCGGCTGGAACGCGCGCGTCGTCGGCCGGCGGTGACGGTGCTGTGCGGTCGACTGGTCGACCGTGTGCTGATCGAGAATGGCCGGGCGCGCGGGGTTCTGCTGCAGGACGGATCCGAGATGGCCGCGCGACGCGTCGTGATCTCGGCCGGAGCGATCCACACCCCGGGCATCCTCGTGCGGTCGGGGATCGATCGGCCGGGAATCGGACGAGGGCTCCAGGATCATCCGTCGATGTCGATCACCGCCGAGTTGGTCCCCGAGTCGTCGGACACGACGTCGTCGCCCCGGCCCGCGGTGTCGGCGCTGGCTCGATTCTCGAGCGGAGCGGTGGCGGCCGATCTGCAGCTGCTGCCGATCGATCACCTCGGTGCCTTCGCCGGTGGCTTCGGTTCCCTGGCCGTCGCGGTGATGCGTCCGTGGTCGCGCGGCTCGGTGATCGTGGAGTCCGACGATCCGCGGGTCCAGCCTCGTGTCGAGCTCGGCCTCCTCGCCGACGAGCGCGACATCGTGGCCATGGAGCGTGGCGCCGAGGTGCTCGGGCGACTGGTGTCGTCGGGTGATCTGGACTCGGCGGTGTCGGCCTGGTTCGTCGACGATGCGGGAACACGACTGGACGGGTCGATGCTCGAGGGCGATCGACTGGGCGAGCTCATTCGCTCGCGCACCGGTGACTACGTGCACGTATCGGGAACCGCCCGTATGGGCGACCCGGCCGACGAGTTCACCGTCGTCGACCCGGGAGGTTGGGTGGTGGGCGTCGAGGGGCTCGCGGTGTGCGACGCGTCGGTGATGCCACGTCTGCCCCGGGCCAACACGCACCTGCCCACGATGATGATCGCCGAGGTCATGGCGTCGCGCTGGTGACGTCCCGAAGGTGCCCCGGATGGCGGGTCTCGAGGCGGTTCGGGCGTTCGTTCCTGATTTCGTGTCACACCCCTGGGATTGACTGGGAACGTGGGCGACGGTCAGGCCGCCGCCCACACCAGACGTCACGAATCCAGCGAGCGACGAGAGTGAGATCATGAACGAGCAGCACCCGAACCAACCCGGCGATCGCAACGACACCGGTGATTGCAACGACACCGGTGATTGCAACGACACCGGCGACTCCGCGCTTCTCATCGACTGTGGAACGTGCGTGGCCCGCGAGACCGATGCCTGCAGCGACTGTCTGGTCACGTTCTTGTGCGACGTCGAACCGCGGACCGAGGCCGTGGTGTTCGATCTCGACGAGATTCGGGCCGTGCGTCTGTTGGCGAAGGCCGGGATGGTGCCTACGCTTCGCCATCGTGCGTCCAGCTGATCGCTCGCCTCCTGATTCGCTGAACCCCGCCTATCTCGCCGAACTGCGGCGCATCGGTCTCGAGGCCGGACTCGATCGTTTCGGTGTCACCGACGCCTCGGTTCTCCACCGGGCCCGCGCGGCCATCGACCACCGTCGGGCCACCGGTCTGGCCGACACGATGGGTTTCACGTTCCGCAATCCCGAGCGCTCCACCGATCCCGGGCGAGCCGTGCGCGATGCCCGTTCGGTGATCGTGGGTGCTCTCAGCTACCACGCCGGGGAGGAGATCGATGCGTCGGCGACTGTTCGGACTCCTTCCGGTGTCGTGCCTTCCGGTGTCGTGCCTTCCGGTGTCGTGCCTCTGGATGGCGTGACAGCGCGGGTGGCGAGGTACGCGCGGGCCGACTTCTACGGTCCGTTGCGGTCCGCTCTGCGCGAGGTGGCCCGAAAGCTCCGATCCGACGGCTTCCGAGCCGTGGTCTTCGCCGACGAGAACGACATGGTCGACCGCGAGGTGGCCTGGCGAGCCGGACTCGGTTGGTTCGGAAAGAACGCCAATCTGTTGCTTCCCGGCGCCGGTAGCTGGTTCGTGCTCGGGTCGGTGGTCACCACCGCGGAACTCCCCGTCGCCGCGACTCCCGCTCCCGATGGCTGCGGAACCTGCCGGGCCTGTTTCGACGCCTGCCCCACCGGAGCAATCGTCGCCGATGGGGTGATCGACGCCCGACGCTGTCTCGCGTGGTTGGTGCAGCGCACCGGGATCTTCCCCTTCGAGCACCGGGTGGCCCTGCACGACCGCATCTACGGATGCGACGACTGTCAGGACTCGTGCCCGCCGACGGTACGACTCGGAGGCCGGCATCGCACCGATGTCGCCGTCGATCCGGCGATCGACGCGCTGGAACTTCTGGAAGCCGACGACGCCCGGGTGCTGGAGATCTGCGATCGCTGGTACATCGCGGGTCGGGATCCGCGGTGGATTCGGCGCAACGCGTTGCTGGTCGTCGCGAACGTGGCACCGACGCCGGTCACCGACCGGGTGCGCGTGGTTCTGCACCGCTACCTTGTCGGCGATGATCGCTTGTTGCAGGCTCACGCCCTCTGGGCCGCGATCCGGCTCGGAATGGCCGATGATGCCGTCCGCCTGTGCGACCTCGACGACCACCAGGTGGCCGACGAGTGGCGACGTCGCGATCGGGTGTCGGTGCGGATCGTCTGACCCGGCCGACCCGCGATGAAGCACCTCCTCGTCACCAACGACTTTCCCCCGAAGATCGGTGGAATCCAGTCGCTCCTGTGGGAGTGGTGGCGCCGGTTGCCTCCCGATGCGTTCGCGGTGCTCACCTCGCCGCATCCCGACGCGGCGGCCTTCGACGCCGAACTCCCGTTCCGGATCGAGCGAACTCGCGAGCCCGTGCTGCTGCCCCACCCATGGATGGTCCGGCGCATCGACGCGATGGCCAGAGACGTCGGGGCGGATCTGGTGGTTCTGGATCCGGCCGTTCCACTCGGCATCGTGGGTCCGCATCTCGAACTTCCCTACGACGTCGTGTTGCACGGAGCCGAGGTGACCGTGCCCGGGCGATTGCCGGTCTCGCGTCAAGTGCTCGGCCGAGTGTTGCGCCGTGCCCGCCACGTGGTGGCAGCCGGTGGGTATCCGGCCGCCGAGGCCGAGCGGGCGGCGGGGCGTCCCCTCCGCACGACGGTGGTTCCTCCCGGAGTCGACGTCGATCGCTTCCGACCGCTCGACGCAACCGAACGTTCGTCCGCGCGACGCGCCTTCGGACTGAACGACGACGACGAGGTGGTGGTCGGCATCAGTCGGTTGGTGCCCCGCAAGGGGTTCGACGTGGTGATCCGGGCGGTGGCTCGATTGTCTCCGTCGAGACCACGGTTGGTGTTGTTGATCGCCGGATCGGGAAGGGACCGGGATCGACTCGAGAAGGTGGCCGCCGACGTGGGTGCTCCCGTTCGATTTCTCGGTCGGGTCACCAACGACGAACTCCCGCTCCTGTACGGCTGCGCGGACGTTTCGATGATGCTGTGTCGCAACAGATGGGGTGGGCTCGAGCAGGAGGGCTTCGGGATCGTCTTCGTGGAGTCCGCGGCGTGCGGGGTGCCTCAGATCGCGGGACGCAGCGGCGGAGCGGCCGAGGCGGTCGCCGACGGTGAGACCGGATTCGTGGTCGACGACCCGACCGACGTGACCCACGTGGCCGAGCGCCTCGAGCGAATACTGACCGACGATGCGCTGCGCTCGCGCATGGCGGAGGCCTCGCGACGCCGGGCCGTGACCGAATTCTCGTACGACGTGCTCGCTCGCCGTCTCGCCGATTCTCTCGGCGTGTTCGGCGACTGATTCCATGATCCCATGACCGAGCGCCCCGGAACCTTCCTCGACGGAATTCCCGGTCGCGGAATCGTTCGGTTCGATCTGTGGGTCACCGGGCTCTTCTGCGTGTCGGCGGCTTGGGCCGCCTGGTCGTTCGACGGAGTGGCCAAGGTGCAGGGCGTCGTGGTGTCCCTCGGGGCGTTCGCGATCGGAATCGCCGCCTTCCTCTGGGGTTACTGGACCGCGGTTCAGAGGAGCCGGACGGCCGAGATGTCGGTGGCCGAGTTGTACTTCCTGCTCGGCGCTCCGGTGCCGCGGAACGTGAAATGGTGGATGAACGGCTGTCTGATCGCGCAGACCGTGATGTCGGTGACGACCGCGATCGTTCGCCCCAGCACGCCGTCCGCCGATGGAGGGTCGACGGCCGGATCGACGCTCGCGTTCGGAGTTCTGGTGCCGGTGCTCGGACTCGGACTGAACGGCCTGTGGGCCGCCTCGCACGGTGCTTTCGGACCTCGCCGGGTGGTCGACGGCGACGATCGCACCGAGTAGCACGAGTTTCCGTTCGGCGCGAGCGTCGAGCGTCCTCGTCGAGAGTCGTCGGTCGGGTAAGAATGAGGCATGGCCGACACCGCCTCGCTCACGATCTCCATCGCCGCGCCACTGGAACTCTGCTGGGCGGTGGCGACCGACTTCGAGCGCTACCCAGAATGGGCCAAGGACGTGAAGTCGGCGACGGTCGTCGCTCGCGACGAGCAGGGACGGGCGACCGAAGTGGAGTTCCGCACGTCGGCACTGGGTCGCAGCACGCATTACACGCTCGCCTACGACTACGACGCGGCGCCGCATCGACTCTCGTGGCGGATGACGAAGGGCGACATCATGCGAGCGGTGGACGGCGCCTACATGTTCGCTCCCGATTCGAGTGGTGGGGTGGTCCTCACCTACAACCTGTCGATCGATCTGGTGGTGCCGTTGCCCGGCTTCGTGAAGCGTCGGGCCGAGGTGCGGATCCTCAACACGGTCAAGGAACTGAAGTCCCGAGCCGAGTCGTCGGCCCGCCACGACTGAGCCGGCACGAGCGCGACCGTTATCCACCGTTCCCGGGACGGTGTCGGGGGCTAGGGTCGAGCCATGGAGTTTCGGCGCATCACCAACCTGCCTCCCTACGTCTTCACGATCATCAACAACCTGAAGATTGAGGCCCGACGGAGCGGAGTCGACGTGGTCGACCTGGGTTTCGGGAATCCCGACATCCCGTCGCCGGCGATCGCCGTGGAGAAGTTGGGCGAAGCAGCTCACATCGCGCGCAACCATCGCTACTCGATGTCCCGCGGTCTGCCGAAACTCCGCGAGGCCATCGCCGACCTCTACCGACGCAAATGGAACGTCGAACTCGATCCCGAGACCGAGATCACCAACACCATCGGATCGAAGGAGGGCTTCAGCCACCTCATGTGGGTGTTGCTCGATCGCGGTGACGCCGCCATCGTTCCGAGCCCCAGTTATCCGATCCACATCTATGGGCCGCTCTTCGCCGGAGCCGACCTCCGCCAGGTTCCGATGCGGTCGTTGTCGGATCCACGAGTGCAGTCCGATTTCGAGGGCGACTTCTTCGACAATCTGGAGACGGCCTACGAGGTGGGTTGGCCCAAACCTCGCGTGCTCGTGGTTTCGTTCCCGCACAATCCGACCGGCTCCTGTGTCGACCTTCCCTTCATGCAACGCGTCGTCGATTTCTGTCGCGAGCGCGACATGATCGTGGTGCACGACTTCGCCTACGCCGACGTCGGTTTCGATGGCTATCAGCCGCCGTCGATCCTGCAGGCCGAGGGCGCCAAGGAATGCGCGGTCGAGCTGTATTCGATGACCAAGAGTTTCTCGATGGCGGGCTGGCGGATCGCCTTCCTCCTGGGGAACCGCGACGTGGTGCAGGCGCTCGTGAAACTCAAGAGCTATCTCGATTACGGGACCTTCCAGCCGATCCAGATCGCGGCCACCGTCACGATGAACGAGGCGTCCGACTATCCGGCGGAAGTGTGCGCGATCTACGAGAGTCGACGCGACGCCCTGATCGACGGACTCGGACGCATCGGTTGGGAGATTCCCAAGCCCCGAGGATCGATGTTCGTGTGGGCCGAGATCCCGGAGCCCTACAAGGAGATGTCCTCGGTCGAGTTCTGTTCGCACATCGTCCGGGAGTGCGAGGTCGCTCTCTCGCCCGGTGTCGGGTTCGGCCCCGGTGGGGAGGGATTCGTGCGATTCGCGTTGATCGAGAACGAGCAACGCATCGCCCAGGGTCTGCGCAATCTGAAGCGCGGGCTCCCCAAGTTGGGTTGACGGTGTCGGGCGAACCGATCTCGTACATCGTTCGCCTCTGGCTGCCCGATGTGCCGGGAACCCTCGGTCGGGTGGCGGCGGCCATCGGTTCGGTCGGTGGCGACGTGGTCGGAATCGAGATTCTCGAACGTGGCGCCGGAATGGCCATCGACGAACTGCAGGTGGTTTTCGGGGACGGTGCGGGATCGGTGGAATCGCTGGTGGCCTCGTTGCGACGAGTCGAGGGTGTCGCCGTGGAGGACGTGCACGTGGTCGACGCCGAGCGACCCGATCAGAGCGTCGCCGCGGTGGAGGTTGCGGCTCGGCTGGCCGAAGCCGACGCGTCCCGACGCCTCGACGTTCTCTGCGCGAGTCTTCTCGGATTGTTGGAGGGGGATTGGACCGCGGTGATCGAGCCGGATTCGGGTCGCGTCGTCGCCGCGGCGGGCGATCTTCCCGAACTGGGTTGGCTGGTGGCCTTTCTCGACGGTGCCCGACACCTGCAGCACGACGGAGCGAACACGCCGTCCGACGTGGTGTGGGCCCAGATCCCCGGTGGTTCGGCGTGCGTGGCGGGTGGAAGGCTCGGTCGCGCGTTCCGCGAGCGCGAACGGCATCACGTGGCGGTGCTAGCTCGCGTCGTCGGCGCCCTCGGCCCAGGAACGTGATCGCTCGACCGCGCGAAGCCAGTCGCGGTGCAGTGCGTCGGCCGTCGCGCGGTCGGCCGACGGGTGGAACTCGCTCTCCTGGCGCCATCGGGCGGCGACCCCCGCCAGATCGGGCCACACTCCCTCGGCGAGACCGGCGAGCAGGGCGGCACCGAGAGCGGTGGTCTCCTGATCGACGGGTCGACGCACCACGATTCCCAACTGGTCGGCCTGGAGGCTGAGCAGCAGATCCATCACCGAGGCGCCGCCGTCCACCCGGAGATCCGTCACCGCAACTCCCGAAGCGCCCGACATCGCGTCCACGGCGTCGCGAACCTGCAGGGCCATCGATTCCACGACCGCCCGCGCGAGATGGGAGCGAGTGGTGCCACGGGTGATGCCAACGATGGTGCCCCGCGCCCAGGGATCCCACCAGGGGCTGCCCAGTCCGGTGAAGGCCGGCACGACGAAGAGTCCGCCGTTGTCGACGGCGCTCTCGGCGAGGGGTCCGATCTCCGACGCCGAGGCGATGATGCCGAGACCGTCGCGGAGCCACTGGATCGCCGCACCGGTGACGAAGATCGCACCTTCGTAGGCGTAGGCGGTACGGGCCGAGGATCCGTCGCCGATGGTCCAGGCGATGGTGGTGAGCAGGCCATCGACGGGAGGGGGACAGGTGGGTCCCACGTTCATGAGCACGAACGATCCGGTGCCGTAGGTGTTCTTGGTGGCCCCGGGTTCGAAGCAGGCCTGTCCGAACAGGGCCGCCTGTTGATCACCGGCCACACCGGACACGGGAATTCCCGACGGGAGTTCGTCGCAGGCGGTGACTCCGAGTCGGCCGCTCGAGGGTCCGACCTCGGGAAGATGACGGAGTGGCACGCCGATCAGGTCGGAGAGCTCGTCGCTCCAGGCTCGCGTGGTGATGTCGAGCAGCATCGTTCGACTGGCATTCGAGACATCGGTGACGAAGACCCGTCCGGCGGTGAGTTTCCAGATCAACCACGAGTCGACGGTCCCGAGGGCGAGATCGGCCGGCGGCGATCCGGCGAATCGCTCGTCGAGGATCCAGCGCATCTTGCTCCCCGAGAAGTAGGGATCGAGGACGAGGCCGGTGGTGCGACGCACCACGGGGAGATGTCCATCGGTTTCGAGGCGCCGGCAGAAGTCGGCGGTTCGGCGATCCTGCCAAACGATGGCCCGACCGAATGCTCGACCCGTGCGGCGATCCCAGGCCACGACCGTCTCGCGTTGGTTGGTGATTCCGATCGCGACCGGCAATCGGTCGGAGGTGCCATCGTCGGCGATCCTCGCCAGTAGCTCACCGAACGTCTCGACGACCGCCGCCCAGATCTCGTCGGTGTCGTGTTCCACCCAACCGGGCCGGGGGAAGTGCTGGGTGAACTCGCGATACGACGCGACGCTCGGACGGTCGTCGGCGAAAACCGCGCGACAGCGAACCCCCGTGGTTCCGGCGTCGATGGCGAGGACCCAGTTCGTCACGTCAGTGCCGCTTCTTTCGCTTCGACGAGTTCGACGAGCGGTGCTGGGACGGACCGGTGGAGGTGCGCCTGGTGGGGGCGGGGCGGCTCGGTCGTTCGGGTGCCGGTGTCGACGGGCGCGGCCGGGACGCATCGCGCAGGTCGCGGAAGGTCTTGCGCTGATAGCCGAACTTGGCCAGGACGAAACCGAATCCCATGTACAGCGGGTACGACGCGGCGAGACCCAGAACGGAGAACGCGTTGACGTCGTCGCGAGCGAACAGGACGAAGACCGCGATCATCACCACCGCGTACACGAACCACTCTCGGGACAGTCGTTGCCAAGGAACCGTACGGGTCGAATCCCACGCCACGGCCCAATTCTTCCACGCCACTCTCCGTACACTCGGACGGGATGCGAGTCGGAGTTCTCACCGGAGGTGGCGACTGCCCCGGCCTGAACGCGGTGATCAGGGCGATCGTGCGCAAGGCCGAGACCGTCCACGGAGACGAGGTCTTCGGCTTCATCGACTCTTGGGACGGAGTGATGGATCAGCGCTACCTGCGTCTCGACGTGGCGGCGATGCGCGGATTGCTACCACGCGGCGGCACCGTGCTCGGCACGCGCCGCGGTAGCCCCTACGACCACCCCGACGGATTGGAACGGGTGCGTCGCTCGTTCGCCGAACTCGCCCTCGACGCCCTCGTGGTGATCGGAGGCAACGGCTCGTTGACCGTGGCGAGCATGCTCCACCGCGACACGGGACTTCCGGTGGTCGGGGTGCCGAAGACGATCGACAACGACATCGCCGGAACCGACCTGACGTTCGGCTTCCACACCGCCGTCCAGATCGCCACCGACGCGATCGATCGGCTGCACACCACCGCCGAGAGCCACGACCGCGTGATGGTGGTCGAGGTGATGGGTCGCGACACCGGCTGGATCGCCACGTACGCGGGTATCGCCGGAGGAGCCACCGTGATCCTCGTTCCCGAGGTTCCTTTCGACATCGACGAGGTGTGCGCCACGGTCACCAAGAGACACGGTCGCGGTCGGTATGCGTCGATCGTCGTGGTGGCCGAAGGGGCCCGACCCCGACCGGGTTCGATGCCCGAACCCGAGTACGAGCGCGACCACATCGGGAGGGCCCGACTGGGTGGAATCGGCGCCCGGGTCGCCGACGAGATCGAGCGCCGCACCGGCTACGAGGCGCGAATGGTGCAGATCGGTCACGTTCAGCGTGGAGGCACGCCGACCGCGTACGACCGCATCCTCTCGACGCGATTCGGTTTGGCGGCGATCGACGCGGTGCACGAGAACGCCTTCGGAACGATGGTGGCGCTGAGGTGCTCGGAGGTGACGCGGGTTCCGCTCGACGAGGTCGTGGGACGCACTCGACCGGTCGATCTCGATCTCCTCGAGGATGTCGCCCAGGTCTTCTTCGGCTGATCGGCGCGACCCGAGTCGGCTCGCTCGTCAGTCGACCTCGACGATTCCCGGATAATCGGGCTGGCTCGACACCGCCCGGCCCGGATAGTCGAACACGGTGAGCGGTTCGGCGGTCAAGGTGCCGTCACCCCGGGGCCATTCACGGTCGGCGCCGTCGACCACGACGACCACGCGTTCGACTCCCGAGATCTCGCCGAGCGAGAGAACGATCTGGGCGATCGCCGAAACGAGGTCGTCGCCCGTGGCCTCGAAGATCTCGGCCGTGACGTCGATCTTCACGATGTCGTTCCCGATGTAGCGGGCGTCGTTGAGGGCGAGACCGAGCGGCAACGACGAGCGGAGTCCGCGCGCACGCTCGTCCTCGGTCGGGCCGGCGAGTAGCGCGTCGACGACCGCGGTGGGGGAGGGCTCGAGATCGCGCGCGACGGCGGTGAGTGCTCCCGCGGTGTCGCCGCGTTCGAAGTAGATGCGCCCGACGCCGGAGACCTCGGAGGAAACCGCCGCCACGTCGAGGAGCGTGCGCTGGTCGACGTCGGGAATCGTGCGGGGTGTGGACTCCGTTCCGAGCGCGCAATTCGACGCACCGATGGAGAGGAACGAAACGACGAGAATCCGTCGCGTCACGGTGGACGGTGGGAATCGGCGAACGTCGATGCCGCCCATCAGATCTCCTCCGCCGACAGTTCGATGGCGAAGCAGGCTCCCGGATCTCCGTCGCGACGGTCGTCGAGCCAGATGCGACCCCCGTGCAGTCGTACGTGCTCGTCGACGAGGGCGAGGCCGAGCCCGGCTCCATCGGAGAAACTCCGGCGCCCGGCCGATCCGCCGCGCGCGAACCTCTCGAAGATGAGGAGCCGTTCCTCGGGCGGGACTCCCGGCCCGTGGTCCTCCACGAGTATCCGGACCGCCGAGGTGGGTCCGCCATCGTCCGGAACGGTGACGCTGACCTCCACGTCGCCGCCGCCGTGGAGCCGTGCATTGTCGATGAGATTGGCCATGACTCGAGCCAGACGACGACGATCGGCGCGGATCACCAGCGTCTCGGCGGCGGGGTCGACCTCGACCCGGGAGCGGGGAAGGGTCGAAACCGCCACCGCCTGGCGCACGAACTCCGACACCAGCAGATCCTCGAGGTCGAGTCGGATGGCGCCGGCGTCGAAACGACTGATCTCCAGCAGGTCCTCGACCAGTCCACGGAACCGTGCCACATCGGCGACGAGTAGATCGAGGGCCACCTGCGCCCGTTCGGGCATCTCGTCGCGACGAGCCAGCATCACCTCGACGCTGGTGGACAAGGTGGTGAGTGGAGATCGCAACTCGTGGCTGACGTCGGAGGTGAAGCGCGCGTCGCGTTCGACGCGCGCCTGGAGGGCGACCACCATGTCGTTGAACGAATCGGTGAGCGCCGCCAGATCGGGATCGTCGGTGGGCTCGAGCCTGGTTCCCAGTTGACCGCTCGCGATCGCTTGCGCGGCCTGACTGGCGACGGTCACCGGTCGGATCGCCCGTGATGCGAGGAGGGCTCCGCCGAACACGCCGAGCAGGGTGGTGATCGCCGCGGCGAAGACGAGCGCCAATCCCACGCTCCGCAGCGTGCTCGCCACGTCGTCGACGGTCGGGAACTCGAAGTAGGCGGCGTCGACGTCCTCGAGCGGGATGCCGACCGCCAGAACCAACTCGTCGGCGATCTCGAGACGCATCTTCGAGGGCACCGCGCGTTCGGCGACGTCGACGAGAAGTCGATCGGGTAGCTGAGCCGACGAGAAGCGCGCGTCCCCCGCCGTCCAGGATCCACGGAAGAGGAGCAATGGCCGCTCGGCTCCGAGACGGTCGAGCGATCCCTGCACGTTCGGCGAACTCGACCGGAGATCGGTCGCCAATCGACCGGCGTTGTCGTAGGCCTGATCGACGGCGCTCTCCTCGCGTTGATCAACGAGATTCGTGCGAACGAAGTTGTAGGTGATCGCGGCGAGAAAGGCCGAGAGCGCGAGGCTTCCGACTCCGAACATCAGGAGGATGCGCGTGCGCAGACGCGGGGCGCGGAATCGGATCTTCACTGTTGCAGGCGGTACCCGAGCCCCCGCACCGTGACCACGTGGCGGGGGTTGGCCGCGTCGACCTCGACCTTCGTGCGCAGTCGACGAATGTGCACGTCGACCAGACGGCCGTCACCGAAGTAGCCGTATCCCCAGACATGGTCGAGCAACTGCTCCCGGCTGAAAACTCGTCCGGGGTTCTGCGCCAGTTCGCACAGGAGACGGAACTCGGTCTTCGTGAGGTGCACCTCGGTTCCTCCCCGCAGAACCTTGCCTTCGTCGGGCACGATCTCGAGGTCACCGAAGATCAGTCGCGAGTGGGCCGAGGACATGGGTCGCGCGCGACGCAGCAGGGCCCGGATGCGCGCCGACAACTCCTTGGGAGCGAAGGGCTTGGTGAGGTAGTCGTCCGCACCCGCCTCGAGACCGGCCACCACGTCGTGGGTGTCGGCGCGGGCCGTGACCATCACGATCGGGACGTCGCTCGAGCGCCGGATCGTGCGGCACAACTCGAATCCGTCGATGCCCGGAAGCATGATGTCGATCAGGACCACGTCGGACGGTTGGCGAAGGAACCGCACCACGGCCTCTTCGCCACTCGCGGCCTCGTCGACGGTCCATCCCTCGTCCTCGAGCGCCAACTTCACCGCGGCCCGGATGCGCTCGTCGTCCTCGACCGTCAGAATCCGGGTTCCCACGCGAACATCTTGCCCGATCAGTCGGGCCACTCCTCGTCTCGGGGACACGAGTGGAGGAGGTCGAGCAGTTCGGTGTGGATCGCCGGATGAGCGACGACCACCTGAGCGGGTCGCACCGGCCCACCCGAGAAGTCGCTCGCGACGGCACCCGCTTCGGTGGCGACGAGCACCCCGGCCGCGATGTCCCACGCACCGAGGCCGTCCTCGAGATATGCGTCGACGCGACCGGCGGCCACGTGGCACAACTCGACCGCGGCGGCACCGAAGCGACGGATGTCGCGAACTCGGGGAAGCAGCCACGCAGCGCGGCGACCCTGTCGGCGTCGCCGCTCGGGGTCGTAGCCGAAGCCGGTGGCCACGAGGGCGGTGCCGATCGTCGGTTCGAGTCGATCCGCCGACGAGACCACGTGTAGGCGTCGGCCCCCGAGCCACGATCCGTGGCCCCGAGCGGCAGCGAACGTCTCCCGCTGGGCCGGGACGTGAACGACCCCGGCCAGGGTGTCGCCGGTGGCGGTGTCGATCGCGGCCACCGACACCGCCCAGCCGGGCAAGTCGTAGAGGAAGTTGGTGGTCCCGTCGATCGGGTCGATGAGCCACGACACCCCGGAGGTTCCCGCGGTCGACGTCCCCTCCTCGCCGACGAATCCGTCGTCGGGGCGATGTTTCGCGATGTGCGACACGATGAAGTTCTCACTGGCCGAATCCCATTCGGTGACGACGTCGGTCGGTGACGACTTCGTGGAGATCCGGAATCGACCCGACTGTCGTCCGTCGACCACCAGATCACCCGCGCGTCGCGCGGTGTCGGCGGCGAGGTTCATGAGCGCCAGTTCCATGCTCGGGTGCTCAGGTTTGCCGATCGGTGATCGATTTCCATTCGCCGAGTGCCCGAAGCACGAGCACCGCGACGATCGCCGTTCCGCCGGCGGCGACAACCGCACCGATGAGGAGTCCGACGCCGAGAGGCCACGGGTCGTCGCCGTCGTACTGGATGTCGACGAGCGCCCAACCGATGAGGGCGCCGGCCGCACCGCCGAGGAGGATCGACGCGAAGGCGACGATTCGCGCGAGAGGCGAGGGGAGAGCCGAGAGTGGTCGTTCGGGGGTCACGGTCGCATCGTAGGCTCGGGCGGTGGACGAGGGACGCCGGACGGCCGATCACGGGATCGATCAGCGAATCGATCGGAGAATCGATGGCGTCTGGATCGTGATTCCGACCTACAACGAGGTCGACAACGTCGCCGCCATTCATCGATCCATCCGAACGGCGCTCGAGGGTGTCGCCGGGTCGGCGCGAGTGTTGTTCGTGGACGATTCGAGTCCGGACGGCACCGCCGAGGCCGTGGAGTCGCTGGGTGACGCACTCACCACGGTTCTCCGTCGACCCGCCAAGGCGGGTCTCGGTGGCGCGTACCGCGAGGGTTTCGCGCGGGCACTCGACGAGGGTGCCCGCATCTGCGTGCAGATGGACGCCGATCTCTCACACGATCCGCGCTATCTGGTCGACCTGCTGTCCGCCGTCGACGTGGGCGCCGACGCCGCGATCGGGAGTCGTTACGTGCCCGGTGGTTCGTGCCGCAACTGGCCGCCCCTGCGGCAGTTCCTCTCCCGATGGGGCAACCGCTACGCGGCCGGCATGCTCGGCCTGGCGGTGAACGACGCCACGAGCGGTTTTCGCGCCTACTCGGCCGAGGTGCTGCGACGGATGGATCACCCGACCGTGGGAGCCGACGGATACGGATTCCAGGTGGAAATGACGCACCGTCTGGTTCGTTGCGGGGCTCGCGTGGTCGAGATTCCCATCGTGTTCACCGATCGGGTCGCGGGCGAGTCCAAGCTCACGCACCGAATCATCGGCGAGGCCTTTCGTCTCGTGGTGCGGCTGGCGTGGAAGGACGTCCGCACCGGACGCCGACGACGGCTGTGAGCGATGCCGACCGCGTCGATCGACGTTCAACCGAGTCGAGACCCGGAGTCCGGGCGAACGTGAGCGGTTCGCGCGTCATTCTCCACGTCGACATGGACGCGTTCTACGTGTCGGTGGAGTTGTTACGACATCCCGAGCTGGTGGGTCGTCCGGTGGTGGTCGGGGGTGAGGGGGCGCGCGGAGTGGTGGCGGCGGCCAGCTACGAGGCCCGTCGTTACGGCATCTTCTCGGCCATGCCCGCGTCGCGCGCACGGCGACTCTGCCCCGATGCGGTCTTCCTCCCCGGCGATCACCGGCTCTACGGCGAGACCAGCGCCGCCGTTCACGAGATCCTGCGTTCCTTCACTCCGATCATCGAGCCGATCGCGCTGGACGAAGCATTTCTCGACGTCACCGGTTCGGTTCGACTGTTCGGCGACGGGACGAGCATCGGTCGGGCGATTCGCGCGCGAATCCTCGACGAACTGCGCCTGCCCTGTTCGGTCGGTGTCGCCGGCAACAAGTTCATCGCCAAACTGGCGTCGAAGGCGGCCAAACCCGTTCCGTCGCCGTCCGGAGTGCGCGATGGTGTCGGCGTGCTCGAGATCGTGCCCGGTCGGGAACTCGAGTTCCTGCATCCGCTTCCCGTGCGAGCTCTGTGGGGTGTCGGGCCGGCGACCCTCGCCAAGTTGGAGAGATTCGCGATCGCCACCGTCGGCGATCTGGCCGCCATGCCACGCGACGCCCTCGTCGCCGCGCTCGGACGTTCCCATGGTCTCCATCTCCACGAGTTGGCTCTCGGTCTCGACGATCGGGAGGTGGTGAGCGACCGGGAGACGAAGTCGATCGGTCACGAGGAGACCTTCGCTCACGACCTGACCGATCACGATTCGATCCGGGCCGAGTTGGTCAGGCTCGGCGACGCGGTGGCCGCTCGGCTTCGAGCCCACGAGATGGCCGCTCGCACGGTCACCCTCAAGTTGAAGTTCGGCGACTTCCGTGGGATCACCCGATCGGCGACCCCGGGTGTGCCGATGATCACCGCGGCGGCTCTTCTCGCGGCCGTGGATCCCGCGCTGCGCCGGATCGATGTCTCGTCGGGCGTTCGACTCGCGGGCATCTCGGTGTCGAACCTCGTGGCTCCGGTGGAGCAACCGTCGTTGCTCGACGAGCAGGTTGCCGACGACCCCTCGTCCACCGAAGCCCAGTGGACGTCGGCCAGCCGAGCGATCGACGAGGTTCGGGCTCGTTTCGGCTCGGACGCCATCGCCCCGGCCCGGATGGCCGGATCGGGACGTCGAATCGTTGGATCCTCTCCCTGGGGCCCGGGCTCCGGATCGGGTCCGGGATCGGGTCCGGACGATCCGCCGGTCGACGGTCCGGACGCCGTCACTCCGCACGGCGACTCGTGATCGTCGCGTGACATCGGTACACGGGTTGCGTTGCCTTCGTGTCGACGATCTGCGAAACTTTGTTCGCATGTCCCTCTCCGACGACGAACAGCGCATCCTCCGCGAGATCGAGCAGGAGTTGCAGAACGACAGCAAGTTCGCCGACGCGGTGTCGTCGTCGGGCTTGTATCGCCACTCCGTGCGTCAGGTCCGGTGGGCGATCATCGGATTGGTGCTCTCCGTCGTTCTGCTCGCCGTTTCTCTGCAGGTGCACTTCGTGGTGTCCTTCGCGGTCTTCGTCGTGATGCTCGGACTCATCGCGCTCATCGAGCGAAACGCTCGGGCGATCGGACGGGCCGGACTGCAGGACGTGGCCGGAGCGATCCGCAAGGCTCGCCAGTCGGCGACCCGTCGAATGCAGTGACACTCCGGACGCACTGATCCTCCGAGCTCGGAATGGACCGGGTGGGACGACCCGGTCGGTGGGCACGGGTCGGTGTCGCGTCGTCAGCCGACCGGTTCGTTTCGCGGATTCGGATCGGCCGCGAGTTCTCGTTGGCGTTCCTTCGTCGAGCCGCCCAACCACTCGGTGACGAACCGAGGGTCGATCGAGAGCCGGATCCGGTGGCGTCGAGTCAGACGTCGTCGCGCCGCGGAACACCAGTCGTCCGTTCGTCGTTCGAGTTCGAGCGCGGATCGAACTCGATTCCCGTAGAAGGATGCCGTGATCGCTTCCGCGAGATCGATGGCCAGTCGTTCGTCCAGTCCGGCCTTGACGGGCAATCGACGGGCGATCTCCAACGGAGTGAGCGACGACGAGACGCGGGTGCCGAAGAGCCGATGCGCGGCGAGCAGCCGGCGCCAGGAGCGCACGAGTCGGTCCCGATCCCCGTCGGCGCGGCTCCGTCGACGCGCGAGGGTCGGGACGACGATGGGCCAGGTGATGATCAGCGCGGCCGCGATGAGCAACCACGCGAGATTGCGACCGACCCCGCCGCTCGATCCGGTTTCGTCCGTTGTTGGTGCGTCGGCGGCGCCGTCGACCGACTCGACCACGGTCGTCGGAGCGGCGTCGGGTGCCGTCGTGCTGGAGGTCGTGCTGGAGTTCGTGCCGGAGGTCGAGTCGGTCGGGGTCGTCGCGGAGGATTCCGGCGCCGACTCGTCTTGTTGCGGTGCAACCCCCGTCCAGTCGGCGTGTGGTGCGCCGCGCCCCGGTGTGGGTTCGAAAAGGAGCCAGCCGAATCCGTCGAACCACACCTCCGGCCAGGCGTGAGCGTGGTTCGCCGACACTTCCCACGTCGAGGGGTCGACGAGCCGACCCGGCGTGAAACCCACCGCGACCCGCGTCGGATGACCGAGCAGTCGCATCATCGCGGCGAACGTCCCCGCGAACTGTTCGCAGTAGCCGGAGCGACGGTCGATGAAGTCCAACATCGCGCGCGGACCGTTCAGTGGGGCGGCCTCGAGGGAGTAGGTGAACTCCGTTCGGAACCACGTCTGCAGGGTGATCGCGGCGGAGTACGGGCCGAGATCGTCGGGAACCAACGTTCGAGCGATCTCCTCCAGTTCCTCGAACTCGGGCCGAGTGGGGATGTCCAGCGTTCGATCCGACGGCGGAGACGCCGCCGTCGCGGTGGTGAGCGACGTCCACGAGGGTTCGATCTCAACCGACGCGATCCGGTACTCGTCTCCCGGTGCGAGACCGTCGTCGTCGACCAACAGGGTTCCCGAGTCGTTCTCGTAGTAGAGGTTGCGCGTCGTCGAGCGCAATTGCACGGGCGAAGGAACCACCGGTGCCAGACTGCCCCCGAGTTGTTCGATGACGTATCTCTGGACGTTCTCCTCGAACGGGAGCTCGCTCGGCGCGGTGTCGAGGGCACCGGCCGAGTCCTGAGCCGCCTCCTCGTCGAGTCCCCACACCGAACCGTCGAACTCGACCAGACCGGCGATTCTCCAGTAGGCCGCCCGCGAGGCCTCGACGCGGAAGAGCACCGTGGAGTCGGGCGAGGTGAGACGTCCCCGAACGTCGACCAGCGGCGCGAGCACGGCTCCGCGCGATTCGCGATCGATGAGCGCCGGTCGTCCGTGCCCCGGCAACAAGGGGGCGGCCACGATGGCGAGAACGGCCGTCGTCGTGGCCAGGGCGAAGCCTCCCCGCATTCTCCCGATCACCGCCCGGGCGGATTGTTCGGCGTGTGGAACGTGTAGTCGCCGGGCGGCGAGGACGACGAGTGCCGCGCCGACGACGAACACCGCCGACGAGAGGGCGCGTTGACGATCGACTCCGACGACCGACACCGTCGCGAAGACGGCGAACCACGGAAGCACCGCTTCGATGCGCGCAGCGGCTCCGAAGAGAAGGGCATCGGTCGCGACCGTGGCCAGAACGACGGCCAGCAGCGCGGCGAGACCGAAGCCGTCGTCGAACGGGACGAAGGGAACCACGTCGCCCACCTGCTCGGCCGCTTCGGAGAGACGGGTGATCGCGTCGGTCCAAGCCTCGCCGAGCGGGAGACCCCACCAGAGTCGTTCGAACGACCGCAGCAGGGCCACGGTCTCGACCCCGATCACCAGTGCGGCGGCGGACACGGCCAGGGTCGGGAGACCGAGGCGCCGGGCGAGGAGCGCCACCGACTGGGTGACCACGGCGACCAACATCATCGTCGCGAGGTGTCCCCAACCCGCGAACACCCGGGCGAAGCCGACGATCGTCGCCGTACCGAGGACAAGGGCACAGACCGACGCCGTCACGTCGTCGAGAACGGGTCGAAGTTTCATGCGCGGGTCGTCACGACTCGATGGGGTGATCGTGTCCGGGTGGTCGACTGAGTGCACTCCAGGCCGTCGGGAGATCCACGCCCGCGTTGACGACGAATCGCTGTCCGTTCTCCGGTCGTTCGGTGATGAGTCCTCCCGTCGGTGTGTCGAAGTGCAAGGTGGCCTCCACGCATCGTCCACGTCGTTCGACGAGGTCGGAACGCGCACCGGTGAAACGAACGACGAGCGTGGCCTCGTTCGTCGATCGGCGGGGCTCGGGCGGTTCACCGTCGCCCGCGACCGTGGCCAGCCGACGCCGGGCGTCGTCGAGCGTGGAGGCGGAGATGTCGATGATGTCGAATCCGGGCAGAAGCATTCGTGCATCGACCCCGAAACCATCGGCCGCCAGCGATTCGACGAACGATCGCACCGCACCGACCGCTCGCTCGAAGCCCTCCTCCGTGAATCCTCCGAGGTCCATCGGGGTCAGAACCAGCTCGACGGTCACGGGGGAGCGGTTCTCGAACTCGCGAACGATCGGTAGACCTCGTCGCGCGGTCGCCTTCCAATCGACGTTGCGTCGGTCGTCGCCGGGTCGGAACTCTCGAACTCCTCTCAGATCGTCCGGTGTGAATCCCGCGACCAGTCGTCGAATCGCCCGGTCCACGGGGCCCACGCCCTCGCCGGGACGAACCCAGGTGAGTGGGGTCCAGCGTGGCTGCACGAGGACCGACGAAGCCGAACCCAGCACCGAACGGCGGCTCGAGATGCCGAAGGGATCGGAGAGAACCCCGGTGGCCGGTCCGAGGTCGATCCGACCCCGCCGGGAGGTCGTGAATCGGTACGAGGCGGTCGTACCGGAGCCCGCGGCGAGAGCCCCGACGTCGATGCGAATCTTCCCGCCGAGGGGGAGTGCGTCCTCGACCTCGCAACTCGGACTCCGATCCGTCGCCGCGATCGCCAGTTCCACCCGAACGTCGTCACCCGCGGTGGGCAAGGCGGGTTCGATGCGTCGGTTGGTCATCAATTGGAGTCGGGTCGTTCGCACACCGATCCAACAGACGACGGGCAACAATCCACCGGCCACACCCAACGCGTACAACTCCTCGACCCCGAAGAGCCGACCCGCGCCGATCAGCAGCGGGGCCGTGACGACCAACCATACGGACGAGCGATTCATCGCCGGCCGACGGTCACCGGATCGACGGCACAGGAACCGAATCGACGATCTCGCGCACGATTCGCTCGGTTCCGCCGGTGCGGTTCGCGTCCGCTCGTGGTACGAGGCGATGGGCGATCACCGGCCCGGCGAGCGTCTTCACGTCGTCGGGCGTCACGTAATCGCGGCCGCGTCCGGCGGCCAACGCTCGCGCCGCACGACCGAGTTGGATCGTCGCCCGGGGAGACATCCCGAGACGGAGGGCGGGGTGACGTCGGGAGGCTTCCGCCAGATCGACGAGGTATCGAACCAAGGGCTCGACCATGTGAACATCCGACACCGAGTCGATCATCGCCAGGAGTTCCTCCGATGTCACCGCCGGTTCGATGACTCTCGCCGACGAGCCGGCAACGAGTTCGGCTTCGGTCGAGCGGTCCGGGTAGCCGATCGTGATCCGCATGAGGAACCGGTCGAGTTGGCTCTCGGGGAGTGCGAAGGTTCCCTCGTGTTCCACCGGATTCTGGGTGGCGATCACGAGGAATGGTCGAGGCAGGGGTGTGGCGACTCCTTCGATCGTGACCTGCCGTTCCTCCATCGCCTCCAGCAGAGCCGACTGCGTCTTCGGCGAGGCGCGGTTGATCTCGTCGGCCAACAGGACGTTGGTGACGATGGGTCCGGGATGGAACTCGAAACGGGAATCCCGCTGGTTCCAGATCGACGTTCCGGTCAAGTCGGACGGCATCAGATCGGGGGTGAACTGGACCCGACGCGACGCGCATCCGATAGAAGACGCCAACGACTTGGCGAGCGTCGTCTTCCCGACGCCGGGAACGTCCTCGACGAGGAGGTGTCCGTCGGCCAGCAACGCCACGACGGCCAATTCGATCACGGAGCGCTTCCCTCGCAACGCCGACTCGACGGCGTCCACGATCGACTCGAACAAACGATGGAACGACGGCGTGGATCGTGCCGGGTCGACCATCGCGGTCACGTTAGACGAGGTCGTCGGTACGGTGTCGTCATGGATCGTCCGTTGCGAGGAGTTCTCGCCGTCGATGTCGGCGGAACCAAACTCGCCGCCGCGGTCGTGCTCGAGGACGGCACCATCATGTGGAGGGATCGGGTTCCGACACCGGGTCGCGATCCGTGGACGGCTCTCGCCACTCTCGTGAGAAGGACGGTCGCGGCCGCCAGTGACGTCGAGGTGGTCGGTTGCGGCGTCGGATGCGGGGGTCCGATGACCACCGCCGACGTCTCGCCCCTGCACATCCCCTCGTGGAGGAACTTCCCGTTGCGCGACCATGTCGCCGAACTGGTCGGCGTCCCGACGTGGGTCGACAACGATGCCAAGGCACTCGCGCTCGGCGAGGGCTGGCTCGGTGCCGCGCGAGGATTCGACAGCTACATGGCGATCATCGTGGGCACCGGAGTCGGTGCGGGGCTCGTCGTCGGTGGTCGGCTCCTCGACGGCGAGGGAACCAACGCCGGTCACATCGGACACGTGGTGGTCGTACCCGAAGGAGCGCCGTGTCGATGCGGTGCGCGCGGCTGTCTCGAGGCCTATCTCGCCGGACCGGCGGTGGAGGCCGAGACCGGTCGCGCACCGGTTCGCGCCCAGGGTCGGATCATCGAACGCAACGGAACACTGCTCGGACGAGCGGTGGCATCGGTCGTGGCTCTCGTCGACGTTCGTCGGGTCGTCGTCGGCGGGGGCGTGGCCGCCGGTTGGGGCGCACCCTTCTTCGACGCGGCCAATGCCGAACTGCGAACGCGCTCGCGCCTCGTGTTCGCATCCGGCGTCGAGATCGTGCCCGCCGGACTCGACCGCGACGCACCGTTGGTCGGTGCGGCCCGGGTGGCGTTGCGTCGTCTCGATCCGATCGATCTCCGATCGGATGATCGACGGCCTCCCGATCCGGAGAACTAGTTTCGGAGCGTGAGACCGCAGTATTCGTCGTCGGCCGAGCAGTTCAGGTCGCAGGTGCGCGACTTCCTTCGTCGCGAGTTGCCGGCCGACTTTCCCGGCCTCGCGCGCCTGCCGATCGACGAGGTCGACGGGTGGATCGAGGATTGGCGAGCGGTGCTCCATCGCGAGCGCTATCTGGCTCCGGGTTGGCCGGCCGAGTACGGCGGCGGCGGTCTCTCGGCACTGGAACAGGTGATACTCGCCGAGGAGTTCGCCCTCGCCGGTGTTCCGACCGGAGGACCCAATGACGGTTTCGGAATCACGATGCTCGGTAACACGCTTCTGCAGTGGGGATCCGAGGAGCAGAAACGACACCACCTGCCGCGCATCCTGTCGAAGGAGGACACGTGGTGTCAGGGATACAGCGAACCGAACGCCGGCAGCGACCTCGGAGGCCTGGGACTGCGGGCCGGTCTCGACGGAGACCAGTGGGTGTTGAACGGCCAGAAGATCTGGACGTCGGCCGGACATCTGGCCGACCACATCTTCACTCTCGCCCGAACCGATCCCGAGGCTCCCAAGCACAGGGGGATCTCGTTCCTTCTCGTCGACATGCGACAGCCCGGGATCGAGGTGCGACCGATTCGCATGATCTCGGGCGAGAGTGATTTCAACGAGGTCTTCTACACCGATGCCACCTGTCCGAAGGATGCGGTGGTGGGTGGCGTCAACAACGGTTGGGCGGTGGCGATGACCCTGCTCGGTTACGAGCGGGGAGAGGGTGCCGCCACGGTGCCGGTTCGGTTCCAGGCCGAACTCGACCGGTTGCTGGTCCTCGCCCGCCAGCACGGCGTCGCCGACGATCCGCGAGTGCGTCAACGACTGGCGTGGGCCTACTCGAAGGTGCGGATCATGAGATGGCTCGGCATGAGAACGCTCACGCTTTTTCTCGCCGGTCACCATCCGGGGCCCGAGAGCGGAGCCTTCAAGCGCTACTGGAGCGAGTACCACCAATTGGCCACGGAGTTGGCGCTCGACATCATGGGTCCGGCCGCGCTGCACATGGAGGGGCGACTGCCGGTGAACACCTTCTATCCCGACGACCGCTCGGCCCCGAACTCGAGCGCCAGTTGGGTGGGCACCTTTCTCAATGCCCGGGCCGGGACGATCTACGCCGGTTCCTCGCAGATCCAATCCAACATCATCGGCGAGATGGTGCTCGGACTGCCGAAGGAGCCGCGTTGACGAAGCGAATCGGATTCGGTCGACGCGGCCTCGGCTGGTTGCGGGCCGGTGTGGCGATCCTGTTGCGGCCGGGACTCTGGTCGACGGCGCTCAAGGTGCTGGTGCGCATGACGCCCCGACGGTGGTGGAGTCATCCGCCTTTCCTTCCGGTCCCGTCGCGCGACTACCTGCGATTCCGTCTGGAGACCCAGTACGGGTCGTCGACGGCGCCAACCGACCCGAACGATGTGCTGGAATACCTGTCGTGGGTGAAGCAGTGGGATCGCGGTCGATGATCCGCGAGACGGCGCCCCCGCACGACGGGTCGATCCGAACATTTTCGGTCCGGGGCGCGATCCCCGGCGGCGGTCGGCGAAGGAGATCCTGACCCGTGCCGAGCGCGCTCGTTCTCAATGCGACGTACGAGCCGCTCGGAGTCGTTCCGGCGCGACGCGCGGTGTGCCTGGTTCTCGGCGACAAGGCCGACGTGATCGAACACGACGGCACGGAGATCAGGTCGGAGTCGTTGACGATTCCGTCGCCGGTCGTGATTCGGCTCCGCTACGTGGTGAAGGTTCCCTACGTTCGTCGCACCGCTCTCTCTCGTCGCGCGGTTTTCGCTCGCGACGAACATCGGTGTCAGTACTGCGGGGGAGCGGCCGATTCCATCGACCATGTGATGCCTCGTTCGCGCGGGGGCATGCACGTCTGGGAGAACGTGGCCGCGGCGTGTCGGCGATGCAATCTCGAGAAGAGGGATCGCACCCCGGACGAGGCGGGTATGAGGCTGGCCCGACTTCCGCGGGCACCCCGGGAGTCGATGTGGGTGACGGTCGCGGTACAACGAGTACCCGACGCATGGAAGCCGTATCTGGTTCTTCCTCGAGCGTCCTGATCCGACGTGATGACCGTCGATCCGACGTGAGCACCGCGAGCATGGGCCGTTCGCCGATCGTCGTCACGGAGTTCGTGGAGACGGTGGCCGAGTTCCACGCCCGCCTTCCGGACGACCGCGCACCCGTTCGACCCGATGATCCGATACGCGTGTGGCACTGTCGCCCCACCGATCGCGCGGTCGTCCTCGGTTCCACGCAGTCGATCGAACTGCTCGATCGTGCGGCGTGCCGGACTACCGGCTACGAGATCGTTCGGCGACGCAGCGGTGGAGGACTGGTGTTGGTGGAACGGGGACGGACGGTCTGGGTCGACGTCGTCGTGCCGCACGGTCACGCCCTGTGGAGCGACGACATCGATCGCTCCGCCGCGTGGCTCGGCAACTGCTGGAGGAACACCCTCGCGTCGCTCGGAATCGAGGGACTCGACGTCCACGAGGGAGCCATGGAGCGACCACCGTGGTCGCGCGAGGTCTGTTTCCTCGGACGCGCCTCCGGCGAAGTGACGATGGGGTCGCGCAAAGCGGTCGGGATCAGTCAGCGTCGAACTCGTGATTGGTGCCGGTTGCAGAGTTCGCTCTCGTTGCGTTGGGAGGCCGAGACGTTGCGGCAATTGCTCGCGGAGCCGCGTCCTCCGCTCGAGACGTTGTCCGAGGCCGGCACCGATCTCCCGTTGGTCGAGGACGAGGTCGTTCGAGTGTTGATCGGAGAGGTGGAGCGGGTCGCCCGTGGTGGCGCCGATCACGGACGGTGAGTCGCGTTGGCGCCACCAACGCCGAGCCCTACTGAACGGGCGCCACGGAGGTGGGTGTCGGTTCGGTGGAAGAGGTGGTGGGGGAGGACGGAGTCCCGGGCTGCGGCAGCGGTGTCGTCGAGCGGCATCCATTGATCGCCTTGACGGTCGGGAAGGGGTTCACGGCGGCGCCACCACCCGGATGGTGTTCGAAGTGCAAGTGGGGGGTCGAACTGCTGCCCGTGCTTCCCACGTAGCCGATCACCTGACCGGCGATCACCGACACCCCGACGCCGATGCCCTCGGCGAACGCCGACAGGTGCGCGTAGTGGAAGTAGGTGCCGTCGGCCGCGGTGAGGCGTAGTGCGTTGCCACCGAGCGAGCCCGGTCGATCCCAGAACTGACGGGTGATCGTTCCGTCGACCACCGCGTAGATGAGGTTGCCCGTCTTGGCGATGATGTCGACGCCCTCGTGCTTTCGGCCCCCCGAGCGCGGAGCCATCCACGTGTCGGTGAACCAGCACGGCCCCTGCACGGGGAAGACCGACACCGTGACCGGAGTGGTCGTTGCCGGTGTGGTCGTTGCTGGTGTGGTGGTCGCCGGTGTGGTCGTTGC
>Ga0169931_10002495_pt1 | contig 29981 bp, 22 predicted proteins | sample Kivu_15m_20L_FD_129675 | JGI IMG/M metagenome (GOLD analysis project Ga0169931, IMG submission 129675) | Freshwater microbial communities from Lake Kivu, Western Province, Rwanda to study Microbial Dark Matter (Phase II) - Kivu_15m_20L... | ecosystem: Environmental > Aquatic > Freshwater > Lake...
CACCCACAGCGAGAAGCAGCTTCAGCCCGATCCCCGCTACCAGGACACCACGGTGGCCAAGTTCATCAACTGCCTGATGTACGACGGCAAGAAGGCCACGGCGCAGAAGGTGGTCTACTCGGCGTTCGAGGCGATCCAGGCCAAGCTGGACAAGGAGAAGCCCGAGAACCTGCCGCGCACGGCCATCGAGGTGTTCCAGAAGGCCCTGGACAACGTGAGGCCGGTGGTGGAGGTGCGTTCCAAGCGCGTCGGTGGCGCCAACTACCAGGTGCCCATGCAGCTGAACCGCCGCCGCCAGCAGAGCCTGACCTTCCGCTGGATCCTGGAAGCCACCCGCGAGGAGAAGGGCAAGCCCATGCACCTGAAGCTGGCCGGCGAGCTCTACAGCGCCGCCAAGGGCGAGGGCAAGGCGATCCAGACCAAGGAGAACACCCACCGCATGGCCGACGCCAACAAGGCGTTCGCCCACTTCGCGTGGTGACCTGAACGGGCCAGCGTTCGCGACTTCGGCGCCCGTGGCTGTCCGGCCGCGGGCGCTTCTCTTTTTGGCTCAAGCGGGGAGAATGCGTGGGTGCACGAGATCCACCATCGCCAAACGCTGCTCGGGTGGCTGGGCCCCACGGGACAGGCCAGCCTGGCCGGTGCGCACGCGCTGGTGGTGGGTTGCGGGGCGCTGGGCGGCGTGATCGTGGAGTGGCTTGCGCGCGCCGGCGTGGGCGAGCTCACGCTGGTCGATCGCGACGTGGTCGAGATGAGCAACCTGCATCGGCAGGTGCTGTTCACCGAGCGCGACGCGCGGGATCGCGTGGCCAAGGCCGAGGCCGCCGCGCGACGCGTGCGCGCGATCGCGCCGGGGGTGCGCGTGCACGCCTGCGCGGAGCATCTGGGACCCGGCAACGCGATGGAACTGGCACGCGGTGTGGGCGTGATCGTGGATGGCCTGGACAACATCGAGGGTCGCCTGGTGCTGAACGACCTGGCGGTGCGGGAGCGGATCCCGTTCGTGCACGCGGCGGCGGTGGCCATGCAGGGGCGATCGCTCGCGGTGCTGCCGGGCGGTGCGTGCCTGCGCTGCGTGTTTCCGGAGGTGCCGCAGCCGGGTGCGCTCGAGACCTGCGACACGGCGGGCGTGGCGGGCCCCGTGGTGGGACTGGCGGGCTCCTTCGCCGCGCTGCAGGCCATGCGCGTGCTGGCGGGACGCACGGACCTGGTGGATCGTGGACTGTGGTCCGCGGACCTGGATCGGAACCGCTTCGTCTTGGTGACCGTGCAACGCGACGCGGCGTGCGCGTGCTGTGCGGGGCGGAAGTTCGAGTTTCTGGAGTGCGGCGGCGAGCGGACCGCCAGCCTGTGCGGACGCGGTGCGGTGCAGGTGCTGCCTGCCGCCGGCGCGCGCGGCACCGTGAGTCTGGAGCGGCTGGCGGAACGGCTGCAGGCGCACGGCCGTTTCGATCGCCACGGGGACCGCCTGCATGGCGCGATCGATTCCGCGCGCAACGCCGATGGCGTTCCCTACGAACTCACCGTGTTCGCCGACGGCCGGGCGATCGTGGGACGATGCACCGATCGCCAGGCGGCGCTGGGCGTGTACGACCGCTTCGTGGGTGGTTGAGGCGCGGCTACCCTCCGCGGATGACCACCGCGACCCACACCAGCATCGGATCGATGATCGCCGCCGGCCTCCGGATGGCCATCGGTTACGGACAGAAGCTCTGCGAGGACGCGCCGGCCGAATCGTTTGGCCACATGCCGCCCAAGGGGATGAATTCGGCGCTCTTCAACATGGGTCATCTGGCCATCTACGCGGACAAGGGCCTGGCCCTGATCGGTCGGCAGGACCTGGTCCAGCCGCTCGACGCGGGCTGGGAGGACCTGTTCAAGAACGGCGCCCCGTGCGTGGAGCAGGACGGCCGGTATCCGGGCAAGGAGGCGGTCATGCGACGGTTCGTGGATCGCTACGGCGTGCTGGCCGATGCGCTGGCCACGGTTCCGGACAGCGCGTTCCAGCGGCCCAATCCCATGGGTGGCCGCATGAGCGAGATGCTCCCCACGCTTGGCGCCGCCATGATGTTCATGTGCGGCAGCCACCTCCAGATGCACCTGGGACAGATCAGTTCCTGGCGCCGGGCCATGGGGATGGGCAGCGCCATGTGATGGCGGGGGCCCTGGGCCTCAGGCCGAGGGCTCGTCCAGCTCCGGCGCGATCGCCTCATCCTGCGCCGGTGGCAGGGTGGCCTGCACGGCCGCGTCGTCGGCGGCCTCGATGCCCTTGAGCCTGCCGTCCATGAGCCGCGTGCGCTGGACGGTGCGCGAGACGGCGGTGCGGGACTCCTCGAGCTTGCGCTCCACCCTGGCCAGCTCCTCGCCGAAGGACTGGAACTGCCTGCGCACCACGGACAGCAGCCGCCCGATCTCGACGCTCTGTCGCTGCACGGCCAGCGTGCGGAAGCCCATCTTGAGTGCGTTCAGGTAGGCGGCCAGGGTGGTGGGGCTGCAGATCGTGACCTTGCACTCCGACTGCACGCGCTCGATGAAACCCGGCTCGCGCGCCACCTCGGCGAACAGGCTCTCGAGCGGCAGGTAGAGGATGGCGAAGTCGGTCGTCCGGGGAGGGGCCACGTACTTGTCCCGGATGTCGCGGGCAAAACCCAGCACCGACGTGAGCAGCTGCCGCCGCTCGATCTCGGCCGCCTCCAGTTCGCCCCGCTCATGATGGTGGATGAGGCGCTCGTAGGACTCGCCGGGAAACTTGGCGTCGATCGGCAGCCACACCGGTTCGTCCTCGCCGTCCTCGCCACGATTGGGCAGGCGCACGGCGAACTCCACCGCGTCCGCCCGACGCGAATTGGGCCGGAAGTTGCACTCGAACTGGTTGGGATGCAGGAACTCCTCCAGGAGGGCCTTGAGCATCACCTCGCCGAACACGCCACGGGTCTTCACGCCGGCCAGCGTGCGCCGCAGGTCGGTCACGCCCGTGGCCAGGGTCTGCACCTGGCCCAGTTGCTGGTGCACCTGCTCCAGCCGATCGTTCATCTGCCCGAACACCTCGTTCAGCCGCGACTGCAGCGTCTCGTTCAGCTTCTGGTCCACCGTGCCGCGGATCTGCTCCAGGCGCTTCTCGTTGTCGGCGCGGATCTCGTCCAGCTTCGTCTGCGTGAGCTCGCGCACCTCGCCGATCAGGCGTTGCGTGCGGTCCTGCATCTCGGCCAGTCGCTGCAGCGTGTTCTCGCGGGCCTGGTCCAGCCGTCTGTCCACGGTGGTGCGAAGGGTCTCGGCGGCCTCGCGCTGGTCCTTGCGCAGCTCGCCGGCCATCTGCGCGATCGACTCCCGCGACGAGGCCTCCGAGCGTCGCACCGCCTCGGTGAGCCGCGACTCGGACTGACGGGAGTCCTCGGCCTGCCGCTGCGCGATTCCTGTGGCGTCCGCGTGGCCGGGACGCGATCGGAGCAGGATCGCCACCACGCCGGCCAGCGCAAGCAGACTCAGGATGATCTGGAACAGGTCCATGGCGGGTGGAGTATGCACGCGAAGGCGAGCGGTCGCGGCCACGTCAAACCGCCGGTCATCATGACCGCCGCCCTTGGACGCAGTTTGGACGCAACATGGCCCTGCCTTGCCTACCCTGCACGGACATGGCATCCACGTCCCTGGGCATCCACCCGATCGACGTGGGCTATCTGGGCCTTCCTCAGGCGGCTCTCGCCTTCCTGATCCGGGCCCCGCAGGGGGCCGTGCTGGTGGAGTGCGGAACCGCGGCCACTCGCCGGGCCCTGGAGTCCGGACTGAAAGGCGTCGGGGTCGCGATGGACGGTGTCGGGCACCTGCTGCTGAGCCACATCCATCTGGACCATGCCGGTGGGGCGGGCCACCTGGCCGCGATGGGTGCCCGCGTGCACGTGCACCCGTTCGGCGTCCGTCACCTGATCGATCCAGGCAAGCTCATCGCCAGCAGTCGACGCGTGCACGGGGACGCCTATGACCGCTTCTACGGGGACCCGCTCCCGGTCCCGCCAGATCGAGTGGTTGCGGCGCAGGACGGCGTGGCCACGCCCCTGCTGGGCGTGCAGGCCGCGCCCCTGTTCACGCCCGGTCATGCCCGGCACCATGTGGTCTGGATCCTGGAGGAAGGCGAGCGTCGGCATGCGTTCATGGGCGATCTGGCGGGCATCCGCGTGCCGCAAAGCGACTGGATCGCCGTGCCCACGCCGCCACCGGAGTACGAGCCCGATGCCTGGATCGCCAGCCTGGATCGCGTGCTGGCCACGCGGCCCACGGACCTGTGGCTGACCCATGGTGGTCACGTGGCCGCCTCGGCGGTGGACAGCGAACGGTTCCTCCGGCGGGCGCGGGATCGCGTGCTGAAGGATGGCGAACGCCTTCGGCAGGCCGTGGCCGTGCCCGACTCGGAGGCCTTGCTGGCGTACGGCGACTGGCTCCGTCACCAGGCCCGTGTCGGGGGCGTCCCGGCCGGACAGATCGCGCGCTTTCTGGACGATGGATTCCTGCGGATGAATCTGGGAGGCGCGCAGAGGGCGTTCGCGGAGCCGGCGTGATCCGCCCCTAGCGCAGCGTCACATCCACCACGCGCGCGCCGCCGATGTCGGCGATCACGCGGCTCTTGAGCACCTTCACCACGCCCCCCTGAAAGTGCATGAAGAGCACGATCAGGCGACCACTGCCACCCTCGCTCACCAGCAGGTCGTCGCAGCCGTTGTTGTCCCAGTCGCGGACCGCCTCCACCTTCCACTTGCCGCCATCCAGGCCCGTGGCACGGGCGCTGATCAGGTTGCCCCGGCGGTCCATGCGCCAGATCGAGATCTCGTCCTTGCCCGGATCCCGACAGACCATGTCCAGGTTCCCGTCGCCGTCGATGTCGCCGATGCCCTCGATGCGCGTGGAGGGGGGCGGCGACGGAGCATCCCGGGTGGTGATCTCGCCCGTGAGCAGGTTCCGCTCGACCCGCCGCACCGTGCCCGATGGACCGTGCCGGATCAGCATGCCGAACTCCAGGGCATGCGGCACCACGCTCCAGCCGCCGCCGGGCATGTCAAAGGTGAACTCGGTGGTGGATTCGCCATCCCGCATGCGCAGCACACGGATCTGACGCTGGTCCGCCGCGCGCGTGACGATGTCCTGCACGCCGTCGCCGTCAAAGTCCATCGCGGCCACCACACGCTCACCGGCGTCCAGAAGCCGAAGTTCCTTCTTGGCCAGGAAGTTGGTGCCGTCGCGCAGCCAGGTGCGGATCCTTCCATCCCCGTCGCGCCAGATCAGGTCGCCGCTGGCGTCGCCGTTCACGTCACCGGTGACTTCCAGATTCCAGGTGCTGGGGTAGGTGGCCAGCACCCTCACCTCGGGGCCCTGGAATCGCTGGATGCCGTCGGTCTGCAGTCCCACGATCGATCGCGTCGCGCCGGTGTCGACCACGATGGTGTCGGTCACGCGGCCAAAACCCGCGGGAAGTGGCGGCAACTGCTTGGGCGCGCGGGGTCTGGCGCCGCTGCCGGGGTTGGAGCCGATGTCGCCACCTCCGCCGAGGGGATCATCGCCACCGGCGTTGTTGCCGCCACCGGCGTTGTTGCCGCCACCGGCGTTGTTGCCGCCACCGGCGTTGTTGCCGCCACCGGTGTCGTTGCCGCCACCGGTGTTGTTGCCGCCACCGGTGTCGTTGCCACCACCGGTGTTGTTTCCGGATCCATCGGCTCCACCACCCCCGGCGGAGCCTCCGATCGGGCTGGTGTTGCCCCCGCCAGATCCGGAGCCGACGTCACGGTCCACGCTTGATCCGGATGCGTCATCGCGCCACACCATGGGGAAGGCGCCGCCGATCGATCCGCGCGGCAGGTCGCTGGAGAGCACCGCCTCACGCCCCAGGGCCGAGACCGCCACCACCTTGCCCGCAAACTGCCCGCGAAGCGAGGAGGGTGCCCAGAGATCCGTGGTCATGCGGGTCCAGACACCCGAACGCCGCTGAAACGGGATCGCCACACCGGAGTCCACCTCCGGCACGTCGAAGCCGGGAACGCCGACGATCACCAGCGGCAGATTGCCGGGCCCGGTGGCGGTGGCGGCCAACGCGTAGCCAAAGTTGTCTCCGCTGCGGCCCGCGGACAGCGACAGTTCGGCCCCGATGCCCCAGTCCGTCAAGGTCCGCTCGAAGATGGTGACGGCCCCGGTCTTGCTCAGTCCACCGCCGCCGCGGGTTGGCGCTCCGACGACGGCGAAGGTGCCACCACTTGCCACGGCCGATCCGAATCCGTCCCCCGGCACCTGCGTCGGCGAGGACAGGGTTCCGTCGTGCTTCCAGACACCGTCGATGCGCCGAAACGCGTCCGCCCTCGCCGCTCGCGGCATGCCGGAGACGATCAGGCCGCCCTGCACCGACACCGTGGTGCCCAACTGCTGCGACGTGATCGGGTTGGGGCTGACCAGCTTGGCCACCTCGGCCCAGTCACCATCCACAAACTCGAACACATAGACGGCCCCGTGGCTGGCGTCACCGTCGTTGGGTCGCCCGACCGCGATCACGGGAGGCGCATCCGCGGGAATGTCCATGGCCAGCGACCACGCGAACAGCGCCGGCTTGGTCGGCTGCGGATCCTGTGGTTCCAGCATGCGGGTCTGCGTCCAGGTGTCGCTGCCGTCGCGGGTGAAGACGAAGGCCCGCCCCGCGAAGGAGTTGCTGCCCCAGGACCCCACCACCAGGGTGTTGCCGCGCAACGACACCGAGCAGCCGAACACCTGAAAGACCAGTGGTGCACGCGTGAAGAGCGCCTGCTTGAACTCCCACGCGTCGCCGTTTCGCTTGAACATCTGCACCGAGCCCGTGGACCGGGCGATGCCCACCGTGGACTCGGTCGAGCCGACCGCCATCCAGTCCCCGTCCACCGAGGCGCTGATGCCGAACTTCTCGTTCAGAATCGGTGGCGTGGCGTTGACCTTGCCCTGCGAGGTCCAGCCCGCGCTGGCGCATGGGTCGATCATGATGGCGCACGCCGCGGCCAGCAGCGCACGCAGGATTGGAAGGACAGGACGCACGGCGTTCATGATGGGATCCGGCAGGGCATGGCGAAAGGCTGCGGTCATCGACAAGATTCGGACGGAAGGGCCGGCGGATGAAACGGGACCGGGGGTGATTGTTGCGGAGTGCTGCCCATTTATCGGACAATCCCGCGGATTGCTGCATCCGATCCTCTTCGATCCAATAACCCCTTCTCATGAACGTTGCCCGCATCATGCCTCGCCTTCTCCTCCTGATCGCCGCCATTCTGGTGGTCTGCCTGACCGATGCCCCCGCCCTGGCTCAGGGGGGCCCGCCGGGTGGTGGCCGCGGCGGGCGCGGCGGACGCATGTTCGGGCCCATGGGTCGCTCGCTGGATGCGGTCACCGAGATCCGCGAGCAGTTCCAGCCGCTGCTGGGCCGGCGCGACGTGGTGCTGATGCGCGACGAGCTGCGTCTGGATGAGGGGCAGGTGGCGGTGGTGGAGTCGCTCGTGACTGACTACGACACCAGGTTCTCGGAGGCCGCGGAGGCCGCGCAGGAGGAGCAACGCGGCCTGATGCGGCAGATGTTCCAGTCCTTCATGGGCGGCAGCGCGCGGGAGCGCTTCCAGGAGTCGTTCCAGAAGATCCAGACGGATCTGGAGCAGATGGCCGTGGAGGCGGGCGGCGAGCTCCCGCCCGAGATGCGTCGCCAGTACTTCCGCGAGCAGATGCAGAAGATGACCGAGTCCATCCAGCAGGAACGCGAGGCCAACGGCGAGGCCGCGCAGACCCGAGCGGTGGCCGCCGAGATGGTGAAGGCCGCCGAGTCGTGGCGTCAGGAGCGCAGCCAGATGGACCGGGAGGTGATGGACGGCGTGAAGGCCTCGCTGAAGGAGTCGCAGGTGGCCCAGTGGGACGCCTTCGACCGCTTCCTGCGGCGCGAGAAGACGCTGCCGCGCGGGCGGCTGAGCGGCGAGGGGGTGAACCTGTTCACGGTGATCGACGAGGCTGGACTGCCTCGCGAGAGCGTGGATGCCCTGAAGGACATCCTGGACCAGTACGAGGTTCGGTTGGACGAGTCGCTGCAGCGCCGCAACGACTACGTGGCGCAGAACGAGGTGCGGGCCCTGAAGGCCATGCAGGCGGGTGACGCCAAGGAGATGGAGCGGATCGCGGAGCGCATGATCGACCTTCGCAACGCCGTGCGGAACGTGCATGAGGAGGCCCGCCAGGCGGTGGTGGCGGCACTGCCCGCCGAGCAGGGTGCGCGGGTGGAGCGGGCCGCCCTCTCCTCGGCGTATGGCCGCGTGTACCGGCCCACGCGGGCCAACCGGGCCTTTGAGACCGTGATGGGACTTGAGGACCTGGATCCGGAGAGCCGCAAGTCCGTGGAGGAACTGGCCGCGCTCTACCAGACCGAGCTGGACGCCATGAACCAGCGCATCGCCCAGGCCATCCGCAAGAGCGAGCCCGATCGCCTGCGCGAGGAGGCCGTGCGGGCCGCGGGCCTGCTGTACGGAGGCGGGCGATTCTTCGACGGGCCGCCGCAGGATCCCGCGGACGAGCTCTACGAGAAGCGCGGCGAGATGACCGACAACTACGTCAAGCGTCTGGCGGCGCTGCTCACGCCCGAGCAGGCGGCCAAGCTTCCGCAGGGAACCGGTCGAGACGACGGCCGCTGGCAGGGTCCGTTCGGCAGCTGGACCATCAAGGACATGCCCGAGGAGGCTCGTGAGGCCGCCAAGGCCGCGGACAAGGATGGCAACGGCATCATCGAAGGGGACGAGCGACGGGAGATGATGCGAGGCATGCGAGGTGATCGCGAGGGTGGTGGCGGTCAGGGCGACGGACAACGTGGTGCCGGCAACGGAGGCAACCGCGGCGGTGGCACCGCGGGCAACTGACGTGTCCGGCGCGGCCGGATCCCGGCGCGCCGTGGCATGTCGGTAGGCTTTCCGGATGGCTTCTCGTGCATCCGCTCGTGGACGGACCGGTCTGGAGACACCGTCAACGCACCCATCGTCCGACGCCCTGACGCGGCGGCGTTTCCTGCGAGGCGTGGCGTCGTTGGTGGCGCTGCCGCTGCTGCCGCGACCGGCCTGGGGCCGCGCGATCGGCGCCAACGAGCGACTGAGCGTGGCCAAGATCGCGGTGGGGGGGATGGGCTGGAGCGACCTGAGCGAGATCGTCACGCACGCTGGTGTGCACATCGCCGCCGTCTGCGACGTGGACGCCCGCCATCGGCCCAAGATGAAGGAACGGTTCCCCGACGCATCGTGGTTCAGCGACTGGCGTGAGCTGCTGGACACCCTGGGCGACAAGGTGGATGCGGTGGTGATCAGCACGCCCGACCACATGCACGCGCCCATCTCCATGCAGGCCATGCAACTGGGCAAGCACGTGTACTGTCAGAAGCCGCTGGGGCATTCGGCGCTGGAAAACCGCAGGCTCGCCGAGTTCGCGGCCGCGCATCCCAAGGTGATCACGCAGATGGGCACGCAGCGATCGGCCATGATCGGCCGTCGTCAGCAACTGGCCCTGCTGCAGGAGGGGCGGGTGGGGCGCATCGAGTCCGTGCACGCCTGGAGCGACCGACCGATGGGCTGGTGGCCGCAGGGCGGGCCGCGGCCCACCAACGATCAGCCGGTGCCCGAGTGGCTGGCGTGGGACCTGTTTCTGGGTGTGGCTCCGGAGCGGCCGTACGTGCCCGACGCCTACCACCCGTTCATGTGGCGCGGCACGTACGACTTCGGATGCGGGGCGCTTGGGGACATGGGTTGTCACATCCTGGACCATCCGTTCCTGGCCGCAGGGCTCACCTACCCGACGCAGGTGCGGGTGGACGCCGCCGACGGCACCGCGGACCAGTACCCCACGGCCGAGACCATCACGCTCACCTATGCCTCCACCGACCGGACCGTGTCAGGCGGGGTGAAGGTGACGTGGTACGACGGCGGTCGCAGGCCCACCAACGCTTCGTTGGGGATTCCCGAAGGCGTGGACATCCGAGGCAACGCGGTGGTGGTGATCGGGGAGAAGGGCGTGATGCTCTGCCCGCTCGATCCCGAGCGGAACAAGGAGGGCCAGATGGTCCTCTCCGACGAGCCGCTCATGTGGGATCGCTCCGCCAAGGCCGTGAAGCTGGACCTGCCCAAGCTGGAGCGCCGCAACCATTGGCACCACTGGATCGACGGGTGCTTTGGCAAGACCAAGCCAGAGGCGGGCTTTGGCTTTGCCGGCCTGCTCTGCGAGAGTCTCAGCGTGGGGGCCGCGGCCAGCCGATTCCCCAATCGCGACCTGGCCTACGACGCCAAGTCCATCGCCTTCCCGCAGGAGCCCGAGGCGGCGGCGCTGCTGCGCAAGCCCTATCGCCAGGGCTGGAGCGTGGACGGCCTGTCAGGTTGATGGAGGCGGGCGCGGCTCAACGTTCGCGCACCACTTCCGGCAGCGTGCAGACGAAGCCGATCAGGGGGCTCTTGTCGTCCATCTGCGCCTGCACCAGCACGATGGGCGTGGGCTGGTAGTACCGGAACCAGCCTCCCTGAAACGGTCCCTCGCCACGCACATCCCAGAAGGTGTCCAGCGGCACCTCCACGGTGCGACCGCTGGGAAGGGCGTCCACCTTGGACATGTACCGCTGGTTGAGCCACAGGTCGAAGGTGCCGTAGCTGGTGGCCGTGGCGTTGACCAGCCTGATGCTGTGCGGCCCCGGGATCACCTGCACCTGGGCCACCGAGCCCTGGTCCAGCTCCGACGGGTAGCGGCGCGTGGCCTTCTGCGGCTCGTAGGGGACCGCGCGGCAACCGGCCGCGGCGACCAGACACAGGAGCGTGAGCACGGTGCGCGTCATGCGAGGGGTCAGGATAGCCCGCGGCGCTATCCTTGACGCCATGAGCGTGGAACTGAATCCGCTGCCGCGCCCTGAGCGGGCCCTGTCGGCCGCGCCGGAGTCGATCGCCCGCTCCACGCGCGTGGATCCGCGCATCCCGGCGCTGGTGCCGGGCTTTGACGCGCCGTTCTTCCAGGCGGGACTGGCCGGATACAGCGACGGCGCCATGCGGCTGGTGGCGCGCGACCACGGGGCGCCGTTCTGCATCACCGAAGCGCTGCTGGACCGCACGCTGCTGCTGGGGGGCAAGGGCCGCCGGAAGGAGGACCCCGACCTGATCGCCAGCGAGTGCGGTCTTGGTGACGTGGAGGACAATCGCGTGGCCGGACTGGACGACCACCCGATCGCCGGGCAGGTGATGGGCACGCACCCGGACGAGATGGCGGCCGCCGCGGACCTGCTGGTGCGGATGGGCTACGACGTGGTCGACGTGAACATGGCCTGCCCGGTGAAGAAGATCCGCTCGAGCAGTCGTGGCGGTCACTTCCTGCGCGAGCCGCAGGCCGCCGTGGAGGTGCTCCGCGCGGTGCGGCAGGCCGTGCCGGTCGGCGTTCCGTGCACCGTGAAGCTTCGACGCAGCTGGGACGACACCACGGAGATGGCGGCGTTCTTCGAGCGCGTGTTCGATGCCGCGTACCAACTGGGCTACGCCTGGACCACCGTGCACGGGCGCACCGTGGTGCAGAAGTACGAGGGCTACGCCAAGTGGGAGGTGCTGCGGGACCTGGTGCGACGGCATCCGGATCGCCTGATCTTCGGGAGCGGGGACATCTGGGCCGCCCAGGACATCTTCGCCATGCTGGACTTTGCCGGCGTGCAGGCCGTGAGCGTGGCCCGGGGCTGCATCGGCAACCCGTGGATCTTCCGGCAGGCCCGCGACCTGATGGCGGGGCGGCCCGTGCGGCAACCGTCGCTGGAGGAGCAGCGGCAGGCCCTGCTGCGGCACTGCACCTTTGCCGAGACCATCCATGGCGAGCGCAGCGCCGGACGCCGCATGCGCAAGTTCGGGATCAAGTTCGCCGCCCATCATCCCGACCCCCAGCCGGTGAAGGACGCCTTTATCCACTGCGAGACCATGGCACAGTGGCGGGGCGTGATCGAGCATCACTACATGCTGGGGGCCACGGGCTGAACGGAGCCTTCGGCCCGTTCAGCCGCCACGGGAACGTGGGGCCCGGATGGATCGAAGTGCGGGCCCGCGCGCTCGAACACGCTCACCGATCCCGGCGCGGGGTCCGCCTCGGGATCACCCAGCCTGCCCACGGCGACGCATGCACCGTCCACGGCCACCCCGTGCCCGATCAGGGCCGAGTCGCCCGCACGGCGCGGATCCAGGCGTTGTCCGTGCCAGCCGTCCACGGCACGCCGTTCAAAGACGTAGGCGCACCCGCTCAGGTCGCCGCGCACGCTGTCCGCCGTGGCGCCCGCAACCACGCTGTCGCCATCCGTGGCCAGCGCCACGCCAAAGCCGTCGCCTTCGCGTTGTGAACCCGGTGCCAGCATGTCCGTGCAGCGCCATGATCCGGCCACGTGCTCGATGATCCAGGCGGCCCCACGGTCAAAGTCCACGCGTGAGGCCAAGGGACGCGTGGCTCGCGGCGCGCCGGCAACCAGCAGTCCCTTGGATGCGGCCACCGCGGCGCCGAACCAGCTGCGAGGGCCGGCCGGACAGCCCACCGAGCCATCCCATCGCCATGACCCACGACTGTGGCGATACACGTGCACGCGTCCAGCCAGGGGACCTTGGGCCGAGTCGCCCGGAGCCCCCACAAGCAGCGTGTCACCGCTCACGGCCACCGCGATGCCGAACAGCAGTCCCGTCTGGGGATCCGGTGGCGCCAGCGTCTGCGCGTGGATCCACTCGCCCGTGGCATCCTGATGGAAGACCTCGACCGCGCCCGTGTCCAGGCCGCCTTGGTCGGCCTTGGGTGCTCCGACCACCAGCGTGCCCTGATCCAGGGCCAGCGCGGTGCCGAACAGGTCGCTGGTGGAGGGCCGCGGCCGGTGCAGCGTGGCCACGAGCGGCCACTGCTCGTGTCGCGCGGCATGCACGAAGACGGCACCCGCCTGGAACGCGTCGGAGCTCTCGTGTGGTGCGCCAATGACCAGCAGTGCGTCGGACAGGACCAGTGCCGCCCCAAGGTGCGCCCGAGCCTCGCCGGCCGGGTGCACGATCTGCGTCAGGGATCTCCAGCGGCTTCCGGAGCGCCGATACACCTGCACGCCGCCCACGTCGTGGCCCAGATCCCAGTCGCGGGCCGGTGCCACCGCCAGCGTGCCGTGGCACAGGGCCACCGCCGGACCGATCGCCCATGCCGCGTCGGCCGGCGGTTGCAGCGTTGCCGCCTCCCTCCACTCGGAACGCCGCCAGCCCCTGAGGTCGCCTCCGGCGGGCGCCGGCGAACCATCCGTGTCCGCCGGCGCCCCGCCCACCATCGCGCCCCACGCGGCGCATGCCGCCACCATGCGCGCCACGCTGGCGCGGATCCTGGAACCATCCATGGTCATCCCTCCTTGGCCGCCTCATGCGGCATTGAGCCTGTCGAGTGCATGCACGGTAACGCGGCCTTCTTCGCCTTGGCGAAGCCATGGACTTTTTTCCTGCATGTTTCGCGCTTTGCACGGCGTGGACCGCGAGCTCCGTGGTGGAAGCCGGCACGCCCAGCCCGCGCCACGGCTACCCTGCCGCGCATGGAGACCGAACTGCTCGACTACGCCGATGGCGACCTGGTGTGCGAGGCCTACGTGGCCCATGATCCTTCGACGACCGCTGCCCGGCCCGTGGTGCTGGTGTTCCACGCCTGGGCGGGCCAGGATGACTTTGCCCGGGCCAAGGCGGAGCACCTGGCGCGGCTGGGCTACCTGGGCGTGGGCGTGGACATGTACGGCAAGGGGCGGCGTGGCGGCACGGTGGAGCAGAACAGCGCGCTCATGACGCCCTTCATGAAGGACCGATCCATGCTGCTGCGAAGGGCGAGCGCCGCGTGGAACTTCGCCAGGCACCATCCGCTGGCGGATGCGCACCGCATGGGCGCCATCGGCTTCTGCTTTGGCGGTCTGTGCGCCATGGACCTGGCCAGGGCCGGACGAGCGGGCCTGCAGGGCGTGGTGTCGTTCCATGGACTGCTGCATGCGCCCACGGGGGTGGAAGCCGGGCCGCGGCCCATGCATGCCCGCGTGCTGGCATGTCACGGCTGGAACGATCCCATGGCCAGGCCGGCGGACTTCGAGGCCTTTGGTCGGGAGATGACCGAGCGGGGCTGCGACTGGAACGCGATGGTGTTCGGCCACCGCGGACATGCCTTCACCAATCCGCAGGCCGCGGATCCCAAGGGCGGCATGCAGTTCTGCCCGCTGGCGGAGCGCCGCGCCATGGCCGCCATGCAGGACTTCCTGCAGGAGTGCCTGGTGGCCCCATCCAAGGCCAGCGTGGGGGCGTGTCCGGTTCCGGCGTGAGTGATGGCCCGCGCGGGGCAGGGAGATCGATGACGCCTTTCGATCCGCGATGCCCGTTGAAGGCGGGGTGCGGGTATCACGAACTCACGCTACAGATTGCGGAATCTTGTTAACCTGCCCGAGGAACCTTCCTGAAATCGGTCCTGGGGGACCGATTCTGTCAAGGTTCCACTTTCCGAGGAAACATGGGCGAGACCACTCCGGGCTTGGAAGCACTTGTGCAGGATGCAGCGGCGCTGTCGCTGTGGGAGCGGTTGCGTCGCGGCGGCCGCACGGCATCCGCGGCACAGCTGGCTCAGGAGAGCGGCCTGCCTGTGGCCGACGTGGTGTCCGCGCTCGATCGCATGCAGGCCGCGGGACTGGTGGAGTGGATGCGAGCCGCCCGCGGCCGGCGAATGGGTGGCTATCGGGTGGCCACGCAGAGTCTGGACGGTCACCTGAACGGCTCCAGTCCACCGGTGGCGGACGCTCGCAAGCGGCTCCACCGCGTGCTGATGGATCACAACGATCACGTGGCGGGGGCGTCGGGGCCGTTCACCCCTGACATGCTCGACCGTGGCGGAATCCGCCTGGAAGCCTGCGATGTCACGCTCTCGACGCTGGAGCATGCGGAACTGAATCGCCGGCTGGATGCCGTGACGCAGTTTGTGGACCAGCTGCAGCGGCGCGGCTCCTCCGCATCCGGTGGCCGCGGAACCGTGCACCTGCATGTCACGATCCGGTGCGTTCCCATGAAGCAACCGCCCCGGCCCATGCCGCCGCTGCGGGTGGGTGCCGGTGGATCGGGCTCCGGACCGAACGGCGATCCGTCAGCCGCCACGTGGGGCGTGTTGCGGCTGTCGCCGCGGGAGCGCGAGGTGGCGCTGGCCCTGCTTGAAGGTCGGACCCTGAACGAGGTGGCCGAGCATCTGGAGCTGTCGTTCTACACCGTGGACACGCTGGTGCGTCGGATCTACCGCAAGATGGGTGTGCGTCGCCGCACCGAGTTCGTGGTGAAGATGCGCGACGCGGCCGCCTTCTGACGCGTTCCGTCATCGCCCCTTGCGGCCGCGGCGACCCTGCTTGAAGCCGCGCTTGTGCCCGCGGCGCGACGAGGTGACGTCGCGGTGCAGCAGGTCCCGGCGTGCGTCACGATCCGAGTGCCTGGGCTCATCGCCCTGCGCGCCCGCGGCGGCCGGCCCCTGTCGCGGCAGACGCGTGATGGCAAGATCCAGCGAGCGGCTGGCCAGGTCGATGGCCAGGATGCTCACCTTGACGCGATCACCCAGTCCCACGCTGGCACCGCTCCGCACGCTCACCAGCCGGCCGGTCCGCTCGTTCACGGTCCATCGGTCCGGCCTGTCGCGGCTTGAGGGCAGGGCACCGAACCGCACCAGCCCGTCCACCAGGAAGCGACCCACGCTCACCCACACGCCGGCGGGCGCGATGTTGGTGACCACGCCATCCAGTTCCTGGCCCATCTGCGTCCGCTGCAGGAACTGCAGCACCAGGAACGTCCGAAGGTCGCGCTCCGCGGCCTCGGCGTTCACCTCGGTCTCGCTGCAGCGGCGTCCGATCTCGGCCAGCACCGGTTCCGGCGGGCAGCGGGGGTCCGCCTCGAGCGTGCCGCGGATCTCCCCGCGACGACGACCGCCGGGCGGCGAGCGGCCGTTGTCGGTGCACTCCAGCCACGACTCGAGCGAGCGGTGCACGGTGAGATCGGGATAGCGTCGGATCGGGCTTGTGAAGTGGGCGTAGTGCTGGCTGGCCAGCGCGTAGTGCCCGATCAGGGCCGGGGCGTAGCTGGCCTTGGCCAGGGTCTTGAGCACCGCGAAGTGGACGGCGCGAGCCGAGTCGCTGCCGCGGGTGTGATCGAGCAGGGCCAGCAGGTCCTGGCGTTCAGGCTCGTCGGACAGGCGGAATCCCACGGTCCGCGCGAAGGCCCGCAGCTCCTCCAGGTCCTTGAAGCTGGGCGGCGGATGGATGCGTCGCAGCAGCGGCACCTCCATGTGGGCGAAGAGCCGGGCCACGGCCTCGTTGGCCTCCACCATGAACATCTCGATCAGGGTGTGGGTGAAGGCGTCGTCCTCGGGCACGGCATCCACCACGTGGCCCTGGGCGTCGAAGACCAGCTCACTCTGCGGAAGCTCCAGCACCAGCTGACCCTGGGCGCGTCGCCGTCGCTGCAGCAGACGAGCCAGGGTGTTGGCCAGGCGCAGGTTGGCCACCAGCCCGTCACTGGGCTCGGTGTCGTTGCGGGCGTGGCGGCGGGCCTCGGCGGGCCTGCCGTCGATCAGGCACTGGGCCTCCAGATAGGTCAGCCGCTTCTGGCTGCGGATCACGGTCTGGGCGAAGCGCTCGTCAAGCACGCGCCCAGTGCGATCAAAGCGGACGAAGGCGCTCTTGCAGAAGCGGGCCACGCCCTCCTGCAGGCTGCAGACGCCGTTGCTGAGGGTCTCCGGCAGCATGGGCACCACGCGCCGCGGCAGGTAGGCGCTGTTGCCGCGGCGGCGCGCCTCCTCGTCCAGCGGCGAGGCCAGCGTGACGAAGTGGCTCACGTCGGCGATGTGCACGCCAAGTTCCCAGATCCCTTCCTGCTCGTCGAACGTCACGCTGCAGGCGTCGTCGAAGTCGCGCGCATCGGGCGGGTCGATGGTCCAGACCAGGTCGCCGGTCAGGTCCAGACGGTCGCTCCACGGGCCCTGGCTCTCCAGGTCGAACGCGATCGCCGCGCGGCTGGCCTGGTCGTGCACCTCCTCCGGGAAGCGCTCCACCAACCCGAACGCGGCCATGGTGGCGGCGGTCTCCACGGCGGGCTCGCCCGCGGCTCCGAGCACCTCCACGATGGCCCCCTCCGCCGGCCCCTCCTCGCTGGGGAACCGTGTCAGGTCCACGGTGACCTTGTCTCCGGGCTTGGCGTCCTTGGCGTGGGGATCTCGCACCACGATGGGCTCGCGCAGCGATCGGCCGTCAGGCTGCACGATCCAGCGGCGGCCCTCCTGCTGCAGCGTTCCGGCAAAGCGCGTCCGCCCCCGGGTGATCACCTCCAGCACGCGGCCGGTGGGTCCCTCGGCGCTCGCGGCGCCACGGCCCGGCGCGCGCCAGCCCCGCGCGCGGCGCACCACCGCGGCGCGCACGCGGTCACCGGTCATGGCGTCGCCCACGCTGCCCTCGGGAATGAACAGGTCGCCCTCGTGCGAGAGCTTCTCCGGCTTCACGAAGGCATGGCCCCGCTGCGTCACGAAGATGCGTCCCACCACCTCGTCCTCGTGCTGCGGCAGGCGCACCCGGCCACGGTCGTCGGCCTCGAGCCGGCCCTCGTTGGTCAGGCGGCCCAACGCCTCGTCGAAGGCCCACCGATCCTCGGACGCCACGCGCAACCGCTTGGCCAGCGTGTCCGGATCCAGCGGACGCTCGCCCGCGTGGAGAAGGTCCTGCAGGATCCGGTCGATGAAGCGCAGCGGCATCGGCGGAGTCTACGGGTGCATGTGCGGCGTGGCCGCGAGGCCCGCGCTCACTGGCCGTTCTTCTTGCCGCCCAGGATGCCGTCGAGCGCGCCGCCGATGCCTTGCTTCAGGCCTTCACCGGCCTTGTCCAGCACCTCGCCCACGCCGCCACGGATGGTCTCCACGGGTCCCTGCAGTTCCGCGGGCAGCGCGCTCACGCTGTTCCGGAGCGCGTTCCGAAGGCCGCCCACCACCTCGTCGGAGAGCCCCTCGATGTTGGCGGAGACGGTGGCCTGCAGCACGCTGCCGATCACCACGCCGCTGAGCTCGCTGGCCAGCACGTCCACACTGCCGTCGCTCTTCACGTCCTTGAGCACGATGTCCGGAAGCGTGGCCTCGACCACGCCCTTCTTGCCGCCCACCAGGTCGCGCAGGCGCACCTTCACGCTCTCCATGCGGAACTCCTGCACCACGATCACGCGGCTCGGGCCCGCGTCAGGCTTGGGTGCCGCGGGCTTGTCCCCGCCGGTGTCGGGCAGGTTCTCGCTGATGCGGTCCACGTTGAGCTTGCCTTGGGCGTCCTTCTCCAGCGTGACCGTGAGGTCGCGGATGGTGATGTTGCGGATGGTGGCGGTCTCGGCCATGAGCTCGCCCAGGCGCGCCGAGAGCGAAGCCTGTCCCAGCGAGGCGAAGTCCGGGTCGGTGTAGCCCTTGGGATTGGCCACGGTCAGTCCGCGGACGCTGCTGGTCTCGCCGATCAGGCCGATGCTGGCCCCGCGCAGCGTGACCGGCACGCCCAGCACCTGCGAGCCCACCACCTGGATGCCCGTGCGGGCGATCACGTCGATGGCGAGCACGCCGATCAGCGCCAGCCCCACCACCACCGCGGCCACGCCCAGGAGCAGCTTGCCCAGGACGCCGCCCTTGCGACGGCCCTTGGGCGCGGCACGACGCTTCATGTTGCCCTGACCTCGGCCGACTCGGGATGGATGGGTCGCGTGCACGCGTGGCTCCTTGGTGCTGGGTGCCGGCTTGGGTGCGTCACCCGTGCCGGTGGGCGGGTTCTTGGCGGCTCCACCCGCGGCGGCGCCGTCCGTGGAGGTCGACGTGGCCTCCGCGGGCTTGGGCTGTTCCGCCTTGCGATCGGCTTCGGCGGCCTTGGCGTAGCCGTCACTACGGTAATCGGTCTCGTAGAAGCCTGCACCCTTGAAGAGCACGCCGGCGCCGATGCCGATCTTGCGTCGCACCTTGCGCTTGCCGCATCGCGGGCAGGTGCGCTCGGGTGCCGCCGTGATGGACTGGAACTTCTCGAACTGGTGCCCGCACGCGTGGCAGAGGTACTCGTAGGTGGGCATGGCTCACTCCGAAGGATGCACCGCCACCTTGGCCGGCCGCAGGATGGAGTCGCCGATGCGGTAGCCGCCCTGAAAGACCATGCTCACGCAACCCGGCTCCACACCCTCGGCGGCCTGCCGCAGGACCGCCTCGTGCACGCCCGGGTTGAAGGGCTCGCCCACGGTCGGCTCGATCCGCTCCACGCCCACGCTCTCCAGTCCCTTGAGCAGCTGGTCTCGCAGCATGGCCAGGCCCTGCACGGCCTGCTCCACGCTCATGGCCTTCTGCTGCAGGGCCAGGTCCACGTTGTCCAGCACCGGGAACACGGCGCGTGCCGCGCCCATCACGCCCTGGGTGCGGGCGCGGGACTCGTTCTCCACGCCTCGGCGAGCGGTGTTCTGCAGGTCCGCCACGGCACGCAGCCGCGACTCCTTCAGGTCCGCCACCTCCTTCTCCAGGTCGGCGATCCGCCGCTCGGGCGAATCGGGTGCGGCAATGTCCGGTTCGATCGGTTCCGGGGTTTCCCTGGTCGCGTCCATGGTCACTGTCCCGTGAGGGAGTCCTTGAGGTCCTTCATCTTCTGCCAAAAGCCGCCCTCATGCGACTTCCGCACGTCCACCTTCTCCGTCTTGGCGTACTCCTCGAGCAGCTGCCGCTGGCGCTCGGTGACCTTGCGCGGCACATGAAGCATGATCATGGCCACCAGCTCGCCGCGCCGCCGCGTGCGCAGGTTGGGAAGGCCGCGATCGGGCACGTGCAGCGTGTCGCCCTGCTGGGTGCCGGCACGGATCTCCAGCGTCACCGGGCCGTCGAGGCTCTCCACCTCGACCGAGCCGCCGAGCACCGCCTGGGCGTAGCCCACCGTGACCGGCATGATCAGGTCGTCGTCCTGCCGCTCGAAGCGGTCGTCCGCGGCCACGCGCACCACCACGTGCAGGTCGCCGCGCACGCCGGAGCCCGTGACGCTGGCGTCACGACGTGGGGGCTCGCCCTCGCCCTGCACGCGCACCACCTGGCCGTCCTGGATGCCCTGCGGAATGGCCACCTCGATCTTGCGGTTCACGCGCATGCGGCCGCTGCCTCGACACGCCACGCACTTGTCGGTGACCACCTTGCCGCCGCCGCCGCAGTTGGGACAGGCGGTGACCATGCGGAACATGCCACCAAGCCCGGTCTGCTGGACCTGGCCGCGGCCCTGGCACGTGGCGCAGGTCACGGGCTTGGAGCCGGGCTTGGCGCCGTCCCCCTGGCAGGTGCCGCAGACCTCGGCGCGGGCGAAGCTGACCTCGCGCTTGCAGCCCTTGAGCACCTCCACCAGCTGCACCTCGACCTCGGTCTGCAGATCAAAGCCACGGACCACGCCGCCGCCACGACGGCCGCCGCCGCCCATGCCGCCTCCGAAGATGTCGTTGAACATGGAGAAGATCTCCTCCACGTGCATCGAGCGGAAGTCATGGTGGGGGTTGCCGCGCAGCCCCGCGTGTCCGTGCCGGTCGTAGAGCCGCCGCTTCTCGTCGTCGCCCAGCACCTCGTAGGCCTCGGCGCAGGACTTGAACTCCACCTCGGCTTCGGCGTTCCCGGGATTGCGGTCCGGGTGCCACTTCATGGCCAGACGGCGATAGGCGCGCTTGATCTCCTCGCCGGAGGAGGTCCTCTCGACGCCAAGGATCTCGTAGTAGCAGCGCTGCGTGGCCATGCGTGTTCCGTTGAAACGAGAAAGGGACCGGGCCGGGCACGAAGGCCGACCCGGTCCCCTGGGTCAACTCGTCGATTCGATCAGTGCACGCTCTCCTCGACCGGTTCGGCCTCGTCCTTCAGCTCGGTCACCAGCACGTCGGTGGTGAGCATCAGGCCCGCCACGCTGGCCGCGTTCTGCAGGGCGGTTCGGGCCACGAGCGCCGGATCGATGATGCCGGCCCTGACCAGGTCCTGGTACTCGCCGGTGCCGGCGTTGTAGCCGAAGCCACCCTTGCCCTCGAGCACCTTCTCCACGGTCACGTCGCCGTCCACGCCGGCGTTGGTGGCGATCTGCCAGCAGGGGGAGCGCATCGCACCGGCCACGATGTCGAAGCCGAACTTCTCGTCACCGTCGGCCTTGGAGCGAGCCTTCTGCACCGCCTCGATGGCCCGCAGGAAGGCCACGCCGCCGCCGGGCACGTAGCCCTCCTTGGCGGCCGCGCGGGTGGCGTGGATGGCGTCGTCCACACGGTCCTTCTTCTCCTTCAACGCGGTCTCGGTGGCGGCGCCCACGTTGATCACCGCCACGCCGCTGGTGAGCTTGGCGTGGCGCTCCATCAGCTTCTCGCGGTCGTAGTCGCTGGTGCTCTTGTCGTGCTGGGCCTTGATCTGCGCAGCGCGGGCCTCCACGTCCTTCCTCTTGCCGGCGCCCTGGACCAGGACGGTCTCGTCCTTGCCCACCACCACGCGCTTGGCCGATCCGAGCTCGTCCAGCTTCACGTCCTCCAGGTTGCGGCCCAGATCCTCGGCGAAGAAGGTGCCGCCGGTCAGCACGGCGATGTCGCCCAGCATGGCCTTGCGGCGGTCGCCGAATCCGGGGGCCTTGACCGCGCACACCTGCAGCACGCCACGCAGGCGGTTGACCACGAGCGCCGCCAGGGCCTCGTTCTCCACTTCCTCGGCGATGATCAGCAGCTGCTTGCCGGACTGGGCCACCTTGTTCAGGAGCGGCAGCAGGTCGGCCAGGTTGGAGATCTTCTTCTCGTAGATCAGGATGAGCGGGTTCTCCAGCGTGCACTCGCCGCGCTTGGGATCGGTCATGAAGTAGGGGCTCAGGTAGCCCTTGTCGAAGCTCATGCCCTCGACGTACTCCAGGGTGGTCTCGGCGGTCTTGCCCTCCTCCACCTCGACCACGCCGTCGGCGCCCACGCGGTCGATCGCCTCGGCGATCAGCTTGCCCAGCTGCACGTCATGGTTGGCGCTCACGGTGGCGATCTTCTCCAGATCGGCACGGCCGCGGCACTTCTCCGCCATCTCCACGATGGCCTCGCCCGCGGCCTCGGCGGCGGCGTTCACGCCGCGCTGCAGGGCCACCGGGTTGGCGCCGCCGGCCACGTACTTCAGGCCGCCGTTGAAGATGGCCGCCGCCAGCACGGTGGCGGCGGTGGTGCCGTCACCGGCCACGTCGGCGGTCTTCTTGGCCACCTGGTGCACCAGCTTGGCGCCCATGTTCTCGAAGGGCTGGGGCAGCTCCACTTCCTTGGCCACGCTCACCCCGTCCTTGGTGACGGAGGGGCTGCCGAAGGACTTCTGCACCACCACGTTGCGCCCGGTGGGGCCCATGGTCACGGCCACGGCCTGGGCGATCTGGTCCACGCCGCGCTTCAGTTCCGCCTGCGCGGCGGCCTTGAACTTCATCTGCTTGACGCTCATGAGTGTGTCCTTTCGGGGTGCGGCTCAGGCCTCGATCAGGCCCAGCAGTTCGCTCTCGCGCACGATGAGGTGCTTCACGTTCTTGATCTCCAGCTCGGTGCCGGCGTACTTGCCGAACACCACGGTGTCGCCCTTCTTCACGAGCGGCCCCTGACGCTTGCCGTTGTCGAGCAGCTTGCCGGGGCCCACGGCGACCACCTTGCCCTGCATGGGCTTCTCCTTGGCGCTCTCGGGCAGGAACAGGCCGCTGGCGGTCTTGGTCTCGGCGTCGAGCGGCTTCACCAGGATGCGGTCTTCGAGGGGACGGACGGTGGTGGACATGGTCTTGTTCTCCTGAATGCGAATGGGTGTGCGGGGGAATGGATCAGTGGTCGTGGCCGTGGCCGCCGGCGGGGGCCTCGTCCTTGGGCTTGGGCGCCTCGGTCACGGTGCAGTCGGCGGTGAGCAGCAGGCCCGCCACGCTGGCGGCGTTCTGCAGCGCACATCGGTCGACCTTGGCCGGCGTGAGCACGCCCTGTTCCATCAGGTCGCCGTAGGTGCGGGTGAGGGCGTTGAAGCCCTCGTTGCCCTTGCGGTCCGCGACCTTGCTCACCACCACGGAGCCCTTCTCGCCGGCGTTCTCGGCGATGGTCCGCAGCGGCACCGAGAGGGCCTCGATCACGGCGTCGAAGCCGAAGGCCATGTCGCCCTCCATGGAGGCACGGGCCTTCTTCAGGGCCGGAATGCAGCGGATGAAGCTGGTGCCGCCGCCGGCCAGCACGCCCTCGGCCACGGCGGCCCGGGTGGCGTGCAGCGCGTCCTCCACGCGACCCTTCTTCTCCTTGAGCTCGGTCTCGCTGCTGGCGCCCACCTTGATCTGGGCCACGCCGCCGGCCAGCTTGGCCAGCCGCTCCTGGAGCTTCTCGCGGTCGTAGTCGCTGTCGGTGGTCTCCATCTCGGCGCGGATCCGCTCGCAGCGGGCCTTGATCGACGCCGTGCTGCCGGCACCCTCGATCACGGTGGTGTTGTCGGCGTCCACCGTGACCTTCTTGGCCTGGCCAAGCTGCTTGATGGTGACCTTGTCCAGGTCCACGCCCAGGTCCTTCATGATGGCCTCGCCACCGGTCAGGATGGCGATGTCCTCGAGCATGGCCTTGCGGCGGTCGCCGTATCCGGGCGCCTTCACGGCGCACACGTTCAGCACGCCGCGCATCTTGTTGATCACCAGCGTGCTCAGGGCCTCGCCGGTCACGTCCTCGGCGATGATCAGCAGCGGACGCTTGGTGTCCATCACCTTCTCCAGGAAGGGCACCAGCTTGGTGATGCTGTCGATCTTGTCCTCATGGACCAGCACCAGGGCCTTGTCGAAGCTGACCGTCATCTTCTCGGTGTCGTTGACGAAGTTGGCGCTCAGGTAGCCGCGGTCGAACTGCATGCCCTCGACCACGTCGACCACGGTCTCCAGGCCCTTGCCCTCCTCCACGGTGATCACGCCGTCCTTGCCCACCTTGTCGAAGGCGGTGGCCATCATCTTGCCCACCTCCTCGTCGTTGTTGGCGCTGATGCTGGCCACGGCGGCGATGCCGCCCTTGACCCCCGCCACGGGCCGGGCCATGCCGGCGATCTGCTCGGTGGCCAGCGTGACGGCCTTGCGGATGCCGCGCACCAGGGCGTTGGCCTCGGCGCCGCTGGCGATGTACTTGAGACCGCTGCGGAAGATGGCCTCGGCCAGCACGGTGGCGGTGGTGGTGCCATCGCCGGCGTCGTCACTGGTCTTGCTGGCGGCTTCCTTGACCAGCTTGGCGCCCATGTTCTCCACCTTGCAGCGGAGCTCGATCTCCTCGGCCACGCTCACGCCGTCCTTGGTGACGGTGGGGCCGCCCCAGCTCTTGTCGAGCACGGCGTTGCGGCCGCGGGGTCCCAGGGTGCTCTTGACGGCGGCGGCCAGCTTCTCCACGCCGGCCAGCAGGCCCTTGCGGGCGTCGGTGTCGAATGCGAGTTCCTTGACGGACATGGATGCGTCTCCTGATGCGTGCGAAGCGAAACCTTGGTCTGGTGCCGGACGATCGCCCGGACGTGACAACCGCTGATCAAGTGGCGTGCCAAAGTGCGGCTTTGTCGAATTGGCTTGGCGGATCCGATCATCGGGATGGCATGTTCCAGGCGAACGTGGGCACAGTCACAAGTGCCTGTCTTTCAGACGATTGCGATCACGTTGTGTCGTGGAGACCATGGCATCGCGTGTCTTTGTTATAAGACTTTGTGACATCGGCTCCAGCACCTTGTGCACCCGCTGCCATCTCGGCAGCGGCGGGGCGACCGCTAGCCGACCGCCTCGTCGAGTCGCGGCTGCGGCAGCACAAGGGCCCGGGCGATCCACCACGCGTTGGCGGTCAGATACGCGGCGCCCATCAGCAGCAGTCCCGCCAGACAGCCCGCGGCCGCCTGAAGTCCGATCGCCACCTCCGGCCAGCCCATGCGGGTGCGCGCGATGGGTGCCGCCACCGCCAGCACCATCATGAGCGCCGCGCAGGTGTTCATGCCGCGAACGCTCTGTCGGGCGGCGCCAGCTTCGGTGAACGCCTGGGACCTTCGCCCGGTGATCCCGAACAGCACCTGCATGGCGCTGAGCGCGACGGCCATGCCGGGCAGCTGCAGCGCCACGCCGGCCCAGGGCAACGAGCGACGGACGGGGTCAGGGAGGAATGGCGTGTTCCACTGCATCACGCCGGCCGTGACCGCCGCAGCCGCCCACGCGGACAGTCCGATCCACATCCATCGGTGCCAGCGTCCAAGTTCGGCACGCAGGGGCGTCTCGTGGCGACCGGCAGCCCAGGGCAAGGCTGCAAGGCATGCCGCCAGCGTTGCGGCGGAAAGCAGCCATCCCCACAGCCGCACACGACCGGGGAAAGGGCCTTCCTGGTTGGTCAGTCCGCCCACAAAGTCCAGCATGGGTCCGCCCAGTTGCAGGGCCACGCAGAGCAGCGTGGCCATGGCCAGCAGCATCACCAACGTGGCCACGCGGCCGGGGTGTCGCAGCGCCGACAGTCTTCGAAGTCCCGGGTCCACGCTCACGGCGAGCGACGTGGCCACCGCGGTGCCGCACTCCGGACAACGGCCGAGTGCCGCGACCCCGCGCAACGAGTGCCGGCAGCGGACGCACGAAAGCGATGCCTGCACGGTGGTCATGAAGGACAGGTTTATACTCGCCCCGATCCCGAAGGTGCGCGGTCCATGCAGGAAATCGAACCACAGGACGTCTCGGGAGCCGGTCGCACGGCGGTGGTGCTGCTTTCGGGAGGGCTCGACAGCGCGGTCACGCTGGCGTGGATGCGCCACCAGGGCTTCCGCTGCGTGGCCTTGAGTTTTGACTACGGCCAGCGTCACCGGCATGAACTGGCGTGCGCGGAGCAGGTGGCGGCGGCCGTGGGCGCGGCGGACCATCGTGTGGCACGCATCGATCTTGGGGCCTTTGGCGGCAGCGCGCTCACCGCCGACCTGCCCGTGCCCAAGGACCGTGACGTGTCCCACAGCCAGGACATCCCCATCACCTACGTGCCCGCGCGCAACGCCGTGTTCCTGACCATGGCCCTGGGTCTGGCCGAGACGCTGGATGCCCGGGATCTGGCCCTTGGCGTGAATGCGCTGGACTACAGCGGCTATCCCGATTGCCGACCGGACTTCATCCGGGCGTTCGAGCGCCTTGCCAACCTGGGCACGCGAGCGGGCGTGGAGGCGGCGGAGCGCGGCGAACCGTGGTTCCGTGTGCATGCGCCGCTGCTGCGGCTCTCCAAGGCGGGCATCGTCCGGCTGGGCACCCGGCTTGGCGTGGACTTTGCCCTCACCAGCAGCTGCTACGACCCCGGGCCGCACGGTCAGGCCTGCGCCCGCTGCGACGCATGCCAGCTCCGGGCGCGTGGATTCGCCGAGGCAGGGTTGCGCGATCCGCTGGCCCGCTGAGCGGCACCTTGATCAGACGTCCAGGTTCTTCACCTCGAGCGCGTGCTTCTCGATGTAGCTGCGGCGGCGCTCCACGTCCTCGCCCATGAGCACGGCGAACAGGGCGTCGGCGTTGCTGGCCTGGTCCCAGGTCACGCGGAGCAGCGTTCGCCGCGCCGGATCCATGGTGGTGTCCCAGAGCTGCACGGCCTCCATCTCGCCCAGTCCCTTGAAGCGCTTCACCTCGATGCCGCGGCGGCCCACCTCGTGAAGCTTGTGCAGGATGCTGGGCACGTTGGGCACCTCCACGGTCTCGCCGGGCTTGCCCTTGTCGCCCTCGACCGCCCAGGCGAAGCGGGTGGGCAGCTTCTCGCCCGTCACGCTCTCCTGCTGCACGCGCGTCCAGTCCTCGCCGGTCACGCCCAGCCTGGAGAGCGACTCCAGGAGCCGCTCGATCTCGCGGTTCTCGTGCAGCACGCGCAGGGTGGCTCGCCGCGCAGGATCGCCCTCGGTGGCGCCACCCAGGTCGGTCAGGGTCAGGCCCAGCGCCTGCACGCGGGCCATGGCCTGCGCCTCGCCGTGGCAGAGCTCGTCGCCCTCGCGCCACACCAGCTGCCAGCCGGGCAGGCGGCCCTTGCCCTCGGGGTCGGCGCCGCGCGCCGCCAGCAGACGGGGGAACTCGATGCCTCGGTAGAGGCTGATGCGGGCCAGCTCGTCCAGGCGACCCAGCTCGCGGATGAGCCGCCGAAGCTCGTCACCCTGGATCGTGGCCACGGTGGCGCCCTGCCCGTCGCGCATCTGCAGCGTGGCGCTGGAGCGCAGCGCCAGCTCCACCAGCACCTCGTTCATGCGATGGTCGTTCAGCACGTACTCCACGCTCTTGCCGCGGGCCACCTGGTAGAGCGGCGGCTGGGCGATGAACACCTTGCCGCCACGGATCAGATCGGGCATCTGCCGGAAGAAGAAGGTGAGCAGCAGCGTGCGGATGTGGCTGCCGTCCACGTCGGCGTCGGTCATGATGATGATCCGGCCGTAGCGGAGCTTGCTGGCGTCGAAGTCCTCGCCGATGCCGCACTGCAGCGCCTGGATCAGCGTGCGGATCTCCTCGAAGGCCAGCACCTTGTCCAGGCGCGCCTTCTCCACGTTCAGCAGCTTGCCGCGCAGCGGCAGGATGGCCTGGTGCACGTGGTCGCGGCCGCCCTTGGCGCTGCCGCCTGCCGAGTCGCCCTCCACGATGAACAGCTCGGTGCGCTCCACCTCGTTGCTGCTGCAGTCGGCCAGCTTGTGCGGCATGCCGCCGCTGTCCAGCGCGCCCTTGCGCTTGATCAGCTCTCGGGCCTTGCGCGCGGCCTCGCGGGCCTCGGCCGCCAGCTTGGCGCGGTTCACGATCAGCTTGGCGTCGGAGGGGTTCTCCTCAAGCCAGGCGCCCAGCTGCTCGGTGATGGCGGCGCTCACGAAGGGCTCCACCTCGGGGTTGAGCAGCTTCTCCTTGGTCTGGTTGTTGAAGGTGGGGTTGCCCAACTTCACGCTCACCACCGCGGTCAGACCCTCGCGCAGGTCGTCGCCGGTGGGGACGAAGTCCTTCTCCTTGAAGAGGCCCATGCGCTTGCCGTAGCCGTTGATGGCCACCGTGAGCGCCTTGCGGAAGGCGGTCACGTGCGTGCCGCCGTCGCGGTTGGGGATGTTGTTGCCGAAGGCGAGCAGGTTCTCCGCCATGGCGTCGGTGTACTGCAGGGCCAGCTCGGCGCGCATGCCGCCGTCGGCGTCCTCGCGGCGGATGGCGATGACCGGGCTGGTGGTGGCCTTGCTGGCGTTCAGGTGCTTCACGTAGCCGGCCAGGCCGGTCTCGTCGAAGAACAGCTCCTCGCGCGGCTGCCCGCTGGCGTCCACCCGCTCGTCAAGCAGGCGGATGCGCACGCCCGGGTTCAGGAAGGCCAGCTCGCGAAGGCGGTGCTGAAGGATCTCGTGCCGCAGGGTGGTGTCCGGGAAGATCTGCGGGTCGGGCCGGAAGCTGATGCGCGTGCCGCTGCCGCCGCCGGACCGCTTCTCGACCGTGTGCAGCGGCTCGCTCACGACGCCGCGCTCGAAGGCGATCCGGTGGAGCGTGCCGTCCTTGAGCACCTCCACCTCGGTCCACTCGCTCAGCGCGTTCACGCACTTCACACCCACGCCGTGCAGGCCGCCGGACACCTTGTACGCGCCGTTGTCGAACTTGCCGCCGGCGTGCACCTCGGTCAGGATCACCTCCACGGCCGGACGACCGTTGATCGCCGGGTTCTCGTGCTTCATCGGATCCACCGGCATCCCGCGGCCGTCATCGCTCACGGAGCAGCTGCCGTCCACGCCCAGCACCACCGTGACGCTGCTGGCGAAGCCCGCCATGCACTCGTCGATGGCGTTGTCCACGCACTCGTAGACCAGGTGGTGGAGGCCCTCGAGTCCGGTGCCGCCCACGTACATGCCGGGTCGCTTGCGGATGGCCTCGAGGCCTTCCAGGACCTGGATGCTCTCGGACGTGTACTGCGGCTCGGCGGGGTTCTCGTCGGGCCGAGGCTTGGCTGGCTTGGTCATGCTGGGCACGGTGTGGGGGGCTCTTGCGACCCTCGCGGCGGAGGGCGGTTTGGGGACCCCGCCAAGGCCCGCGACGGGCCCCGGAGGGAGACCGGGATTCTAGCCGAAACCCCTTGGAAACGCCCGCCGAGCGGCGTTTTATCCGGCCGGATTTTGCCGGCCGATCAACCTCGGCTCCACCCCGAAACCCTCACATGAATTCAGGTCCGTTCTCGTAAAGTGTCAAGGTGGCCCGGAGGCAATTCCGATGCCATGGTCTCTCGCGCACGCAGTCGTCGACCTCATGCCGCATGAATCCCATGCATCTTCCGACCCGACCCACGCCGCCCTGCGCCGCGCCGGCGTGATGACGCGCCGGGGCTTCCTGGCGATGGGCACGCTGGCGGCGGTGGGGTGCGCCAGCAGCACCACGGTGAGCCGGCTGCCGGATCCCGTGCTTCGCAGCGTGAACAAGCCGGCGGTCTGCCCGCCCGTGCTGCCCGCCAAGCCGCGTGACTTTGACTTTCTGCATGCCCGGCAGGACTGGAGCCGCGGGGTGGCGGTGCCTGCGCTCATGAATCCCATGCTGCCGCCGCGGTGGATCACCCTGCACCACGACGGCATGAGCCCCTTCCAGGCCAAGGACCAGTTCAGCGCCGCGGCCCGCATCGAGGTGATCCGCGTGAGCCACCGGAACAAGGGGTGGGGGGACATCGGCTACCACTACGTGATCGACCGTGGCGGGAGGGTGTGGGAGGGGCGCGACCTGAAGTGGCAGGGTGCCCACGTGAAGGACCACAACGAAGGCAACATCGGCATCTGCTGCCTGGGCAACTTTGACGAGCAGAGCCCCAGCGTCGCGCAATTGGACGCGGTGGAACGCATGGTCAGCTGCCTGATGGAGCGGCACAGGGTGCCCGTGAACCGGGTGCGGAGCCACCAGGAGTGGCAAGGCGCCCGCACGGCGTGTCCGGGCCGCAGCCTGCAGCGTGAGTTCATGTCGATGCGTCGGCAGGAACTCAGCCGCGTGACGG
>Ga0169931_10002496_pt1 | contig 29962 bp, 26 predicted proteins | sample Kivu_15m_20L_FD_129675 | JGI IMG/M metagenome (GOLD analysis project Ga0169931, IMG submission 129675) | Freshwater microbial communities from Lake Kivu, Western Province, Rwanda to study Microbial Dark Matter (Phase II) - Kivu_15m_20L... | ecosystem: Environmental > Aquatic > Freshwater > Lake...
TCCGTCGTTGCCGGCCGCGAACACGAACAGCATCTGCTGGTTGCCCGCAGTGGCGCTCGAGTCGCGGGCGAGTTGATCGTGCTGTTGCGCGCTCGATGTGTACGCACCGGCGGTGGACGAGCCCCACGAGTTCGAGCTCACTCGCGCGCCTTGCCCCCAGGCGGACTCGGCGAGCGATCCGTAGCTCGCCGTCGAACCAAATCCGTCGTCGCCCAGAAACTTGACGTTCGAGATCCGACCGTGCGGCGCGACGCCGACTCCGCGCAGGAACGTGCCATCCATCGAAGTGCTCGCGAACTCGATCCCCGCGATCACCGACGCACACAGATGGCCGTGGCCGTTGATGCATTTGGCGCTCGTGGACGTGCTGAAGTTCGAGGTCGCGACGAGCCGCGAGGCCAGTGCCGCCAGTCCGCTCACGCGCAACGTGCTGTCGACGGGATTTGTAGTTCCGTTGTCGACGCCGGAGTCGACCACCGCGACGATCGGATAGTTCGCCTGAGTGCTCGGAAAGCCCTTGTTGTTGAGGAACCCGACGTAACCCGGGCCAGCGGCGCCGGTTCCCGACGCGTTCCACGCGCCGCGCACCTCTTGCGCCTGGCGTTCACTGAGCTGCCTGGGCCGTTCGTACGGCTCCACGTTCACCACCGCGTCGAGCAGCGCGAGCGTTTCGAGCGCGCCAGCTTGCACACGCACCGTGAGGTTGGTGTAGACGCCGTCGAGCACGTCTTCCGGCTCGCGCAGCAGATCCTGTGCGAATCCCAGAACCTCGAGCACGGCCGCGCGCTCGAGCGGCTTGGCCGCGCGCTGCGCGAGCGGATTGAAGACCTGCACGGTGACGTCGATCGCGCCGCTCGCGCCGTCGAGTTGCGGCGCAACGACGTCCTCAGGCAGGAGGGCGTCGACGAAGGCGAGGCCGCTCGAATCGCCGCGGAGCGCCAGCAGCCGCGCACGGGCTTCGTCGCTGGCGATCCACACCAGATACGCGTTCTGAGGCAGGTAGTGGACGAGCTCCACGCCGCTGGCGACGAGCGCAGCGTGCTCCGCGTCGCTGACCGGACCATGAAACTGCGCCAGCGCCATGCGGCGCACGTCGAAGCTGGCGTGCAGAACGCCGTCCGCCGAGCGCGTTCCGCTGCGCGTGTCGAGCACGCCGCGCCGCAGCCAGATCTGATGGAACTCAGGCCGCAGCTCGACTCCCTCGAGGCCGGTCACGAGCGGCGCCGCGCTGGCGTCGATGCGGTACACACGCGCCGTCGCGCTCTCACTCACCTGCACCGGCGCGAACAACGCCGCGCGTGCGAGGAATGCGTCGTGCGCATCGCTCGCGACGACGACTTTGACGCTTCCGCTCTCCAACACGGGCGCGAACGGCACGAAGCTCGCCTCGCCCGGCTCGGAATGCAGCAACGCGCCGCCCGCCGCCGCCTGCGGAACTTCCGCACGCTGCGCCATCACCAGCGTCGCGGCCGCCAGCGCCACCGCGCTGCTCGCCGACCAGCGCACGAGCTTCACCACCCCACTGCGCTTGCTCGCCATGGCCCTTCGTTCCTTGTCGCGTCCTAGAAGCACGCGCTCGCTGGCGCGTGGCGCGGCGCACGCGGTCCGACCTTCGGACCGGGAGACGCCCCGCGGCCTCCTGTGCGGAAAACGCTCTCGATCTACCCCAGAGCAACTGCGCGAAAATCGCGCGCGATTAGGATCGGAGGGCGGACCTGAAGCTGACCCAAGCCCGGGATCGCGCCCAGGCCGGTGATCCAGAGGCCGCCGCCGAGTTGCTGCCGCTGGTGTACGCGGAGCTGCGCGAGCTGGCGGCCCAGCGCCTGCGCCGCGAGGCCGGCGCGCAGTCGCTGAACGCGACGGCGCTCGTCCACGAGGCCTATTTGCGGCTCCTGGGGCCCGAAAACCGCGGCGCCGAGGGCTGGTCGGGGCGCGCGCACTTCTTCGGCGCCGCCGCCCTGGCGATGCGCCGCATCCTGGTCGACCGCGCGCGCGAACGCGGCGCGCAGAAGCGCTCGCGGCCGGGCGAGCGCCTCGAACTCGACTCCTCGCAACTGTTCGTCGACGCGCCCGAGCCCGAAATCGTCGACCTTGACGCCGCGCTCGAGAAGCTCGCGCAGGAGGCCCCCCAGAAGGCCGAGCTCGTGAACCTGCGCTTCTTCGGCGGGCTGAGCCAACGCGAAGCGGCCTCGATCCTGGGCATTTCGATGACCACCGCCGACCGGCACTGGGCCTACGCGCGGGCTTGGCTGCTCGACGCGTTGAGCGAGGCGCCGTGAGCTTCCCTCGTGCGCAGCGGGGCGCCGTGCGACGGATTTGCGCACTAGACGACGCATGAGCGAAGGGACGCAAGTCGAGGACCTGTTCCATCGCGCGCGGCAGATCGGCAACGCGCGCGAGCGCGAGCTGTTCCTGAATCACGCGTGCGGCGGCGATAGCGCCGTGCGGCGTCGCGTCGAACGTTTGCTCGCTGCGGATTCACGCGCTGGCGTCTTCATGGAAGCGGGCGCGCCGGAACTACGCGAACTCGCCCCGCAGCCAGAACGCACGCGCGTCGCGGGCTATCGCCTGCTTGAGCTGATCGGCGAAGGCGGCTTCGGCGAAGTGTGGATGGCCGAACAACTCGAACCGGTGAAGCGCAAGGTCGCGCTTAAGCTGCTCAAGCTCGGGATGGACAGCAAGGCCGTCGTCGCGCGTTTCGAAGCGGAACGCCAGGCGCTCGCGCTGATGGAGCACCCCGCGATCGCGAAAGTGTTCGACGCGGGACTGACCGAGAACGGGCGGCCGTTCTTTGCGATGGAGTTGGTGAAGGGCGTGCCGATCACGGTCTTCTGCGACGAAGCACGCCTGTCGATTCGACGCAGGCTCGAGCTGTTCGCGACGACCTGCCGCGCGTTGCAGCACGCGCACCACAAGGGCGTGATCCACCGCGACGTGAAGCCTTCGAACGTGCTCGTCGCGCTCGCGGACGGCGCGCCCGCGCCCAAAGTGATCGACTTCGGCATCGCCAAAGCGGCAGGCGCGGAGTTGACCGACAAGACGTTGTTCACGGGCTTCCACCAAGTGCTCGGAACGCCCGAGTACATGGCGCCGGAACAGACCGCGCTGGGCGGCGTCGACATCGACACGCGCGCCGACGTGTACAGCCTCGGCGTGCTGCTGTACGAGTTGCTCACGGGCGCGAAGCCGCTCGACCTGCGCGCGGCGCTCGAGCGTGGTTACGACGAAGTGTTGCGCGTCGTGCGCGAAGAGGCGCCGGCGCGGCCGTCGACGCGCGCCTTGAGCGCGCGCGAGGAAACCCACAGCGCGGCGCGGCTGCGCGCGCTCGAACCGCGCGAGTTCGCGGCGACGCTCTCGGGCGATCTCGATTGGATCGTGCTCAAAGCGCTCGAGAAGGACCGCGCGCGGCGTTACGACACGGCGAGCGCGCTCGCGGACGATGTCGAGCGCTACATGCGCGACGAAGCTGTGCTCGCGCGGCCGCCGAGCACGGCCTACCAACTCTCGCGCTTCGTGCGCCGCCATCGTTGGCAAGTTGGCGCCGCGGGTGCGCTCGCGCTCGCGCTCGTCGGGGGCATCGCGGCGAGCACGCACTTCGCGCTGCGCGCGGAAGAGCGTCGCGCCGAAGCGGAAACGGCCCGCGCCGCGGCGGACGCGCGCGGCGCCGAGGCGCTCGCGGCGGCGGAACGTGCGACACGTGCGGAGCAGCAAGCGCAGACCCGCGCTGCGGAACTGGAGCAAGCGGCCGCGTTCCAGGAACACCAGATCGGACGACTCGACGCGGAGTCGGTGGGTCTGCGCATGCTCGACGCCGTGCGCGAGCAGCGCCGCGTGGCTCTCCCACACAGCGGAGTCGCTCACGCGGAGCGCGACGCGCAGCTCGCGGAGCTCGAGCGCGCGCTGCGCCCGACCAACTGGACTTCGATCGCGGTCGACGTGCTCGCACGTTCGATCCTCGAACCGTCGCAACGCGCCGTCGACGAACAATTCGCGCAGCAGCCCCTGCTGCGCGCGGGGCTGCTGGAGAGCTTGGCGCGTTCTCACGTGAATCTTGGGCGTTACGAGGCCGCGGCGGCGCTGCGCGATCAAGCGCTCGAACTGTGCGAACACGAACTCGGCGCGGAACATCCACGGACGCTGCGCGCTCGGCTCGAACGACTGCGCTCCGAACGCGCAGCGCCGGACTCCGAAACCCTCGCTGGCGAACTCGCCGCGCTCGCCGCGAGCGCGCGTGAGCAGCTCGGCGCCGACCACGAACTCGAACTCGAATCACGGGCGGCGTTGGGCACGCTGAAGACGCGAGCCCGCGATTACGCCGGCGCGCTCGAGCAGTTCCAGTCCGTGGTGGAAACTTGGCGGCGCCTTGGTGCAGCGGACGACGAGCGCGCGCTCGAAGCGCAGGCGAATCTGGGCGCGACGCTGCTGCTCGTCGGCCGCGCCGCGGAAGGCGCCGCCGAGCTTGAAGCGGCGCAGGCCGGCTACCGACGCGCGTTTGGAGCGCGCCACCGTCAGGTGCTCGCCATCGCGCACTCGCTGGGCGCAGCGCACATGTCGCTGGGCCGCGTCGACGATGCGCTCAACGGACTAGGCGCCGCACTGGCGACTGCGCGCGAGGTGTACAGCGACGACCACACGGTCACGCTGGGGCTGATGGACAACCTCGCGGGGAACTTGCTCAACGCGGGGCGCGTCGCGCCGGCCGAGCCGCTGTTCACCGAGCTCGTCGAACGCCTGCGTCGCGTGCCGGGTTACGGCGAGGTCGAGTTGCACCACGCGCTCGCGCGCTTGGGTCGCCTGCGCTCGGCGCAGCGCCGTTTCGACGATGCCGGGGTCGCGCTGAGCGAGGCTTACACGGGCCTCGACGAACGGCTGGAGGATTCCGATCCGGTGTTCACCTCGTGCGGGCACAACCTCGGCACGGCGCTGTTCAACGCGCGGCGTTTCGCCGAGGCCGAGCCGATTCTGCGGCGCGCGTACGCGGCGCGGCGCGAGAGCCTGGGCGCCGCGCACCAAGACACGGCGACCACCGCGCAGGCGCTCGGCTCGGCGCTGCACGGCTTGGGCCGCCTCGACGAAGCGGCCGAGGTGTACGGCGCGGCGCTCGAAGCGCTGGAGAGTTCGCTCGGCGCGGAGCACGACCGCGTCGTGCGCGGCTGGCGCAACCTCGGCGTGATCGCGGTGGCGCGGCGCAGATTCGACGAGGCGGCGGCGGCGTACACACGCTGCAGCGACGCGGCGCGCCGCGCGCGCGCTCCGGAGCTCGCGCAGGACCTCGAGGTGCTCGCAGTGTGCCGGCTCGAACTGAGCGACTGGCCCGGCGCCGAAGCCGCGGCGCGCGAGTGTGTGTCGCTGCGCGAGGCGCAGGCCGACGAGCCGGAGTGGAACCGCGCCTACGTGCGTGTCCTGACCGCGGCCGCGGCGATCGGCGCCGGCCGAGACCAAGAAGGCGCCGCATGGCTCACGGCCGGCGGCGAACAGCTAGCGCGGGCGCAAGACGCGCCCAAGAACCGCCCGGGCCAGCCCGACCGCGTGCTCGCAGCTTGCGAGCGTCTTGCGGCGTGCTTCGAGGCGCTCCACGCGCGCGACTCCGAAGCCGGCCACGCGGCCAGCGCGGCCCAGTGGCGCCAGCGGGCTGAAGCCCGGCGTCCCAAGTAGCGCACGCGACGCTGGTGAAAACCATTCTGTGCGGAACGCGCCCGCGTGGAAAACGCGCCGCGGCGGCGCTAAGCCGCAGCAGCCGCCGAGACGCTACGATCCAATATTCAACGCCCCCACTGGGGCCAGAAAGGACTCCTGATGTTCTCCATGAAGTGGTTGGCCGCGCTCGCGCTGGCCGTCGTCGGCCTCGGCGCCGCGCCGGTCCACGCGCAAGCTCCCGGCACGAAACTGCCGCCCGTGGTGCTCGAAGGGCTCGCGCAGACCGGTGCGAAGAGCTTCGACGACTTCCTCGGCCGCGCGGTTCTGATCGAGTTTTTCGCCTACTGGTGAGGCCCCTGCGGTTCGCAGGTCCCGCACCTCAACAAGTTGCAAGAAACTTGGGGTAGCAAGGGCCTGTCGATCATCGGCGTGACCGATGAAGCCAAGGGCGACACCGAGAAGTGGATTGCGGCCAAGGGCGCGAAGTACGGCTACGGCTACGACAAGGGCGGCGCGCTGGCGCGCTTCTTCGGCGTGACCGGGATTCCGCACGTGGTCATCGTCGACGCCACCGGCACGATCGTGTACGCGGGCGGCGCGGGCGGCTACAGCGATGAGCTGCTCGCCAAGGCGACCGCGGGCGCACTGCCCAAGCCGCTGTGGGAATGGAGCCCCGCGGCCAAGGGCGTCAAGAGCGCGTTGCTCAAGCGCGAGTACAAGCTGGCGATCGACGAAGCGGCGAAGCTCGGCGCGAGCGACGACGGTCCGACGATCAAGGCGGCCGTCGAGTCGATGGTGAAGTCGAAGCTCGAGCTCGCGCGCAGCGCGTACGAGCGCGGAGACTTCCTCGGCGCCGAAAACCTCGCGCAGGCGTTGAGCAAGGAGCTCGACGGATTGCCCGAGAAGGCCGACGCCCAGAAGATCGCCGAAGACGTGAAGGCCAACGCCGAAGCGGCCGAGGTGATCAAGCTGCAGAAGCAGGTCGCGAAGATCCGCGAGAAGGCGCCGACCAAGCGCAAGGACATCGAGGGTGCGCTCGAGGACTTGGCGCGCATCCAGAAGTCGCCGAAGGCTGGTTATGCGGCGACCGAAGCGGCGCAGCTGGTCGAGCAGTTGCGCGCGGCCTTGAAGAAGGACCGCTGAACACAGCTGGTGCAGTGAACGAGCGCCTCTCCCGCCCGACGCTACGGCGTCGCGGGAGAGGCGCTCTTGTGTTGCCGGGCGCTTACGCGGCGCGCTCGGCGCTGGAGATCGCGCGCCGCCGCCGCGTAGGCTGAGGTGATGCCGACGGACCCGGCCCCGCACGTCTCGGTCATCGTGCCGTTCCACGACAACCCCGAGCAGCTCGAGCAGTGCCTCGCGGCCCTCGCCGCGTCGACGCTGGCGCACGAGCTGATCTGCGTGGACGACGCCAGCCGCGGCCCGCGCGCGCCGGAACTCGCGCGCCGTGCGACGCCCAACGTCGTGCGCCTCGAAACCAACAGCGGCCCGGCCGTGGCGCGCAACGCAGGTGCGAAACTCGCACGCAGCGACGTGCTCGTGTTCGTCGACTCGGACTGCGTCGTCACGCCGCGCACGCTCGAGCAAATGCGCGACGCGCTGCGCGACGAGCCCGGCGCCGCCGCGCTGTTCGGCTCGTACGACGACGCGCCCGCGAGCCGCGGGCTGGTGAGCGAGTACCGCAATCTGCTGCACCACTGGACGCACCACACCGGCCCGCGCGAGGCGAGCACGTTCTGGGCCGGGTGCGGCGCGATCCGCAAGCGCGCGTTCGACGCCGTCGGCGGCTTCGATCCCGCGTACCGGCGGCCCTCGATCGAGGACATCGAGCTCGGCATGCGCCTGCGCGCGGCCGGCGAGCGGATCCTGCTGCTGCCGCACATCCAGTGCAAACACCTCAAGCGCTGGCGGCTCGTCGACATGGTCGTGGTCGACGTGACGCGCCGCGCCATTCCTTGGACGCGCCTGCTGATCGACCGTCCGGGCGCCGGCGGCGACCTCAACCTCGAGTGGAAGCAGAAGCTGTGCGTCGCGCTGGTGTTCCTCGCGCTCCTCGCGGCGCCGCTCGGCGCACTCGTGCCGCAAGCGCGCGACACGGCGGCGTGGGCCTGGGCGCCGCTCGCGCTGCTCGCTCCGGTGCTGTGGATCAACCGCGGCCTCTACGGCCTGTTCTTGCGCCGCAAGGGCCTGGGCTTCTTGCTCGGCGCGCTGCCGCTGCACCTGCTGTACTTCGTGTACGGCGGACTCGCGTACGCCTGGACGCGCGCCACGCACCGTACCGCGAGGAGCGCGGCGTGAAAGCGCTCGCACTGCTTGCGCTGCTCGCAGCGTTGACCGCGTGCGACGCGCGCGAGAGTTCCGCGCCGCTCGAGCCGACGCCGCGCCTCGACACCGATCCACCCAGCGCGCGGCGCGACATCCGCGCAGCGTTCGACGCCGCGCGCAACGCGCCCAAACACCCTTCCGACGGCGGCGGGCGCGCATGGCTCGAGTTGGCGCCGAGCGACGACGGCAGCGTGCTCGCGGGGCGAACGCGTTCGTGGACCATCGTGTACGAGGCGGGCGAGCTCGGCGTGGCGCTCGGAGGCGCGGTTTTCCTGCAGGTCTCGCCCTTTTTCGAGTGGTCGAGCCCGCAGACTTCGAACGAGGCGGCGCTGGGCTTCACGCGCGTGCGCACGGACGCCGCGGGCGTCGAGCTGGAGGCGCGCGCGATCGACCAGCAACTGCTCGGCGCGACGGTGCGCGGCCGCGCGCTCGCGGCGGGCGAGCGCGTGGTGTTCGAATACGGCGCTGGACCGGCCGGCGCCAAGGCCGATCCGTACGCCGAGCGCGACTCGCGCTTTTGGATCGCGGTCGACGGCGACGGCGACGGCGTGCGCAAGGTGCTCGCGGACTCGCCGGGCGTCGATGTGCGGCCAGGGCCCGCGGCGCTGCTCGTCGCGACGCTGACTTCGACCGCCCGCGTGGGCGAAGCGCTGCGGCTGAACGTCGCGTTGCTCGACGCCCGCGCTAACCGCATCGAAGGCGGCGCGGGAACGGTCGTGTTCGTCGACGCGCCCGACGGCGTCGCGCTGCCCGCGCAGGTCGAGCTCGAAGCCGAGGCGCGCGGAGTCGCGACGCTGAAGGGCGCGGCGAGCGCGGAAGGCGTCTTTCAAGTGCGCCTGCGCGCGGAGGTCGAAGGGCGCAAACTCGAAGCGCTCTCGAACCCGTTGCTCGTGTCGAACGGGCCGAAGGTGCAGTGGGCCGACTTGCATGGGCACACTTCCGTCTCCGACGGCAGCGGTTCGCCGCAGGACTACTTCGAGTACGCGCGCGACGTCGCGGCGCTCGACATCGTGGCGCTCACCGACCACGACCACTGGGGCATGCTTCCGCTCGACGAACACCCCGAGCTGTGGGAGCGCAACGTCGCCGTGGCGCGCGTCTTCGACCGACCCGGGAGCTTCGTCGCGCTGCCCGGTTACGAGTACACCGACTGGATCGGCGGCCACCGCCACGTGCTGTACTTCGGCGAGCGGGCGCCGCTCTACTCGGCGCTCGATCCGCGCTACGACACGCCGGCCAAGTTGCGCGAGGCGTTGCGTTCCGAGTCGGCCCTGATCGTGCCGCACCATCCCGCCGGCGGGCCGATCGCGCTCGACTGGAGCGCCGGCCTGGACGCCGAGCTCGAACCGGTGGTCGAGATCTGCTCCGCGCACGGCTCGAGCGATGCGCTGGAGGGGCCGCGTGTGATCCACTCGCCGCGCCCAGGACACTTCGTGCACGACGCGCTGGCGCGCGGCGTGCGCATGGGCCTGATCGGCAGCGGCGACGGCCACGACGGGCATCCCGGACTGACCGCCAAGGGACCGCACTACCCCACCGGCGGCTTGGCTGCGATCTTGAGCGACGATCTGTCGCGCGAAGGCGTCCTCGCGGCGCTACGCGCGCGGCGCTGCTACGCCACGAGCGGCCCGCGCATCCTGCTGCGTTTCGCGCTCGGCTCGACGCGCATGGGCGGCGTGATTCGGGCCGCTGATGCGGTCGACGCGCCGCTGTTCGTGCAGGCCATCGGCGCCGCGGGGCTCAAGACCATCGAGATCGTGGCGCGCGGCGAGCGCATCACGACCATCGACGCCAGCGGCGAGCTCGAGTTCGCGGCGAGCGCCGCGTTCCAAGAGCTCGCGAGCGGAGATTGGATCTACGTGCGTGTCGTGCAGGTCGACGGCGGCATGGCCTGGTCCAGTCCGATCTTCGTCGAGTAGCGCGCGCCGACGCGACGGTCCGAGATCTCGCGCCACGCGCGAGACTTCAGCGGGCGCTCGCGGCCTACGCGGAGCGCGCCTGGCTCGGCGGCGAGTCGCTCGAGCACACGCGGTTGCGGCCGGCGGCCTTCGCAGCGTAGACCCGGCGGTCTGCGATCTTGAGCAGTTCGTCGACCGTGCGCGCACCGCACTCAAGCGATGCCGCGCCCAAACTGACCGTGACCGCGCGCTCGAAGCCGAATCCGATGACGTGCTCTTCGACAGCGGCGCGGATGCGCTCGGCGGTCATCGCGCACTGCGGCAGCGAAACATTCGTGCAGATCACGAGGAACTCCTCGCCGCCGAGCCGGCACACGTAGTCGCCCTTGCGCGTCGTGTTGCGCAGCACGGTGGCCGTCTCGCGCAGCACGATGTCGCCCATGCCGTGCCCGAAGCGATCGTTGACCTGCTTGAAGTGGTCGATGTCGATCATCATCACCGACAACGGCGTAGCGGCCGCCAGCGCGCAGTTCAGCTCGTCTTCGAGCCGCCGCATCGCGTAGCGTCGGTTGGGCGCCTTGGTCAGCACGTCGGTCATCGCCGCCGCTTCGAGCTTGCGGTTCAGCACCGCCATCTTCGCCACTTGCCGGTCGCGCAGCTGCCGGTCGCGCTCGACCTGCTCGCGCAGCTCGATCATGCGCTGACCCGCGCGCACGCGCGCCAGCAGGATCTTGGGATTGAAGGGCTTGGCGACGTACTCGTCGACGCCGGCGTCGAACGCTTCGACCACGCGGTCCTCTTCCTCGCGACCAGTGAGCAGCAGGATGTAGGTGCCGCGCGACTCGCTCGAGCGGCGCAGCGACTTCGCCAGCTCGAGCCCGTCCATCTCCGGCATGTTCCAGTCGGTGACGATCATCTGCGGCGACGACGCGAGCGCCATGATCAGCGCTTGCCGGCCGTTCGTCGCGCGCTGCACGGTGTGGCCGTCCTTGTTGAGATGGTGCTCGAGGATGCGCAGCGACACCGGATCGTCGTCGACGGCCAGGATACGCAGCCCCTTGCGCTCGGCCCCCCCGCGGCGCACCTGCGTGTCGCTTGGGACCTCGAGCGCCCGCTGGGCTTCGGCCTGGATCTCCGCCGGCTTGTGCGGCGAGTCGGTGGGGATCTGCAGCGCGCGTCCCCACTCACGCCATTCGCTCAGGGCTTCGACGCGCAGGCGTTCGAAGGCGTCGCGCTCGAGCGGCAGCTCGCGCAGCAACTCCTCGAGGCGCGCGGGGCCCTGCTCGCTGTCGCCTTCGCCCAGGAAGCACCACGACGCGATGAGCGAGGCCGCACGCACGATCACGGTCAGGCGGCGCGCCGCTTCGTCGGGCGCGCCCGGGTACGGGTCGCGACGCTCGAAGGCTGTCACTGCGAAGGAGAACGAAACGGGCAGGCGCCAGTCGGCAAGCATCGCGCCCGCGAGCTCGCAGTGGTCCAGGTCGAAGATCTCGCGCTCGAGGTGCAGCAGCTCGGCGCTGGGCACGGCGCGTTTGCGCTCGAGCAGTTGTGCGTAGCGATCGGGATGGATGCTCGCGAGCGCCAGCGTGCCGATCCCGCTCAACAGACCGCAGGTGAAGGCGTCAGCCGGAGCGCACAAACGCAGCGCTTCGGCGAGGCGTTGCGAGAGCACGGCGACGGCGAGCGAACGCGCCCAGTAGCCTTCGTAGTCGAATCCCGGGCACGACCCGCCGCGGTTGCCGCTCACGAGCGTGAAGCCCAGCGCGACGTTCCGCACCGAGCGCACGCCCAGGCGCAGGGCGGCCTGCGCGACGCTGGTCACGCCTTGTGCGCCCGCGAAGCCCGCGCTGTTGGCGACCTTGATGATGCGCCCGGTGAGCGCCGGATCGGACTGGATCGCGCGCGTGACGTCGCCCATCGCGTAGTCTTCGCCGCGCGTGAGCTCGAGGATCGCGAGCCCGACGCCGGTCGGCGAAGGCAGCGCTCCCATCAGCTTCAGTTCGTCCAACTGTTTCTCTTTCATCGATCGCCCAGCTGCTGCGCTCAGCCCTTGATGGCGCGCAGAGCGCGTTCGACGGAGACGAACTGGGACTCGGCTGCGGCGATCAGCGACGGCGCAGCGTCGAGCTGCTCCTGACGCGCTCGCTGCTCGAGCTCGAGGCACAACTTGGAGAATCCCAGCGCGCCCACGTTGGCGCTCGAGGACTTGAGCGTGTGCGCGGTGCGTTCGAGCAAGCGCACATCGCCTGCGGCGTGGGCCGCGCGCAGATTGCGCACGTGCACCTGAGCATCGGCGAGGTAGAGCTCGATCACCTCGAGCAGCAACGACGGATCGTTGTCATCGCCTAGCGCACGCAGCGCGTCGAGGGCGGCGGCGTGGAGCACGGGGTCGCTGTCGGGATGAGCCATTGTGAGTGCGCCGGAGCACGGCGGAAGGGACGAACCGGACCGCGCGCTGATCGTCCGTGGCGGGCGACAAACTCCAGTGACCCGTCACGGTCCGCCGCAAAACGGAAGATTCTTCCCTGTAGCGGCGCCGCGCCGGCCGCGCGGCGCTCCGCCGGCGGCGTCAGCGCTTCGCGCCACGCATGGCCTCCCGCTCGTCGCGCAGGCTCAGCCGGGGAACAGCGGCAACGCGCGCGGGTCGGACGGCGCGGGCGGCGGCAGCGGCGGCAACTCCAGCTCGAAGCGCGCGCAGAAGTGCTTGACCAGCAGGACCTCGTACAGGAGCCGCGTCGGCGGCAGCGAGGTGTGCTCGGCGACGTTGGTCATGACGCTGGCGTCCAGGCCGCAGGGCTTGAACTGCGCGAACGCGCCCAGGTCGGCCGCAAGATTGAGCGCCAGTCCGTGCCATGCCACCCAGCGCCGCACTGCGACGCCGATCGAACAGACCTTCTTGTCGCCGATCCACACGCCCGTGAGGCCCTCGACACGCCGGCCCTCGACGTCGACTTCGGCGAGCACGCCGATCACGATCTCTTCGAGGTCGCGCAAGTAGCGGTGCAGATCGCGGCGCGCCGGGGGCAACGCATAGATCGGGTACGCCACGAGTTGCCCCGGCCCGTGGTACGTCGCCTCGCCGCCGCGTTCGACCTCGACGATCGGCAGCTTGGCGCCGGCGACATCGGCGGGATCCGTGCCGCGGCCGAGCGTGATCACGCTCTCGTGCTCGCACAGGATCAGCGTGTCGCCGACCTCGCCCGCGATGCGCCGCTCGAGCAGCTCGAGCTGCAGCCGACGGCCCTCTTCGTACGGAACGCGCGACAGCCGGAGCACATCGAGCACGCCTTCGGGATAACGCGGCTCGCTGGCGGGGCTCTCCATGAGGTCGAACATGAAGTGTAGCGTGGAGGCATGGACTACCGTCGTCTGGGCAGCAGTGGATTGCAGCTGAGCGCGCTCTCGTTCGGCTCGTGGGTCACGTTCAAGAACCAGGTCGATGACGCCGCGGCGGTCGAGCTGATGAAGCTCGCCTACGACGCGGGCGTCAACTTCTTCGACAACGCCGAGGCGTACGCCGACGGCGATTCCGAGCGGATCATGGGCCGCGCGCTCAAGACGTTGGGCTGGGGCCGCGACACCTACACCGTCTCGTCCAAGGTGTTCTGGGGCGGAAAGCGACCGACGCAACGCGGCCTGTCGCGCAAGCACGTGCGCGACGCCTGCGACGCGGCGCTGCGCCGCCTGCAGGTCGAGTACCTCGATCTGTACTTCTGCCACCGTCCGGATCTGGACACGCCGATCGAGGAGACCGTGCGCGCGATGCACGAACTGGTGCTCGCCGGCAAGGTGCTGTACTGGGGCACGTCGGAGTGGGGCGCGGACCAGATCGCGCAAGCGCACGGCATCGCCCGCGCGTGCGGCCTCACGCCGCCGACGATGGAGCAGCCGCAGTACAACCTGTTCGTGCGCGAGAAGGTCGAGCGCGAGTTCGCGCAGCTGTACTCGACGTTGGGGCTGGGCACGACGATCTGGTCGCCTCTCGCCAGCGGAATTCTCTCGGGCAAGTACGCGGACGGAGTGCCCAGGGACTCGCGCATGGCGCTGCCCGAGTACCGCTGGCTGCGCGATGAACTCGAGAACGCGGAGGGCCGCGAGCGCGTGCGCAAAGCCGCCGAGCTGGGAAAGCTGGCGCGCGAATTGGGCGCGACGACGGCGCAACTCGCGATCGCCTGGTGCCTGCTCAACCCGAACGTCAGCACGGTCATCCTCGGCGCCACCAACACCGCGCAATTGCGCGAAAACCTCGGCGCGCTGCGCATCCTGCCCGAGCTGCGCCAAGGCGTCGTCGAACGCATCGAAGCCATTGTGGCCAACAAGCCGGCGGCGCCGCCGCGCTACTGACGGAGCAAGACAGCATGCAAGAGCAGTCCATCTCGGCCTTCGTGGCCGCCACCGCGCAACGCGACGACCGCCGCGCGAAGTTCGAACTCGAAAGCCCCAGCCTGCTCGAGGTCAACCTCGACGGGCGTGTGTGGGCCAAGGCCGGTTCGATGATCGGCTACGTCGGACAGATCAAGTTCACGCGCGAGTCGCTGCTCGAGCACGGCCTGGACAAGGCCATGAAGAAGCTCTTCACCGGCGAGGGTGCGAGCCTGATGAAGGCCGAGGGACGCGGGCGGTTGTACCTCGCCGATTCCGGCAAGAAGGTGCGGCTGCTGCGGCTCGACGGCGACACGCTGTTCATCAACGGCAACGACCTGCTCGCGCTGGAGGACGGCGTGCAGTGGGACATCACGATGATGAAGAGCGTGAGCAGCATGCTCGCGGCGGGCCTGTTCAACGTGCGCGTGTCGGGCCGCGGCGTCGTCGCGCTGATGACGCACTACGACCCGCTGACCTTGCTCGTGAAGCCCGGGCAGCCGGTCTTCACCGATCCCAACGCGACCGTGGCCTGGTCGGGCAGCCTGAACCCGGAAATCGTCACCGACATCTCGCTCAAGACCTTCCTGGGGCGTGGGAGCGGCGAATCGATCCAAATGAGGTTCGAGGGCGAGGGCTGGGTCGTGCTCCAGCCGTATGAAGAAGTTGTGGCCCAACGCGGGCGCTGACGAACGGCCCCGCGCGGACTACCCTCTCACGCTATGAGCGAATCCATCGAACTCGTGCGGAAGACGATCGCGGCGATCAACCGCCGCGACGCCGCCGCGGTCGCCGCCACGCTGGCCCCCGATGTGGTGTTCGTCGATTCGCACGGCAAACGCTTCGAAGGCCGCGATTCGTTGATGCTGGGTTGGCGCAACTACTTCGCGACCTTCCCCGACTACAAGATCGAGATCGACAAGGAGCAGCCGGCGGTCGGCGGCGCGCTCGTGCTCGGGCACGCTTCCGCGAGCTACCACGGACGCGCCGACCGCGCATGGCGCATCCCGATCGCGATCCGCGCCGAGACGAAGGACGAACTGGTCTCGCTGTGGCACGTGTTCGCCGACACGCACCTGCCCTACGAGAGTATGCGCTGAGCGGCGCCATGACCGCTAGCGCTGAGATGCCGGCGCACTACAGCGCGGCGTTGCGCACGCTGCTGCGCTACTCCGTCGTGATGACGATCGTCGCGCTGCTCTCGGGCGTGCTGTTCCAGGAGTCCTCGAAGAAGCTCGACTACGCGAGCGTCGCGCCGGGCGCGCGGCTCGAAGCCGTGCTCTCGCTCGCGCTCGTCCACGGCCACGTGTTCCTGACCGGAGTGTTGATCCCGATCGCGATGGGCGGCGCGCTGCTGCTCGCGCGCAAAGTCGGCGGCTCGGAACTCTCCCCCACCCCGCTGCGCTGGCTCACGCGCGGCTACTTGCCGTCGGTCACCGTCGCGGTGCTGCTCATGCTCTACAAGGGCTACCACACGCTGCTCAGCGTGCGCTTCGGCGCGCGCGACTTCGACGCGATCGACGCCAACTACTTTGGCGGCCGGGTGTGGCTGCGCCACGGCGTCTATGGCGTCTCGCACATCGCCATGGCGCTCTCGCTGGGCGTGTTCGTGGTGGCCATCTGGCGCAGCCTGCGGCGCCCCTGAAAGCTCCCGCGCCGCGAGCGCGATCGAGGCCTGACGCGCGCCGCTGCGCCCTCCGCCCCAGGCCAGATTTCTAAAGTGCACCTTAGAAATCAGCCAGAAATCTAATGTCGACTTTAGATTTCTGGCAATCTAAGCTATCGCGATGCAGGATCGGTGGTTCGAGGCAGGGCTCCAGGCTCGGCTGGCGCGCCCGTACGTGCACTTGGTGTTCGGCGCCCGACAGACCGGCAAGTCGACGCTCGTCGAACGTGTGCTGCCGAGCAGCGCGCTGCGGTTCGACCTCACGCTCGCAAGCGAGCGCGTGCGCCTGGGCAGCGATCCGGACGAGTTGGTGCGCGACTGTCGCGCGCTGCCGCGCTCCACCTCGCCGCACTACGTGTTCATCGACGAGGCGCAGACCGTCCCGTCCGTGTTCGACGCGGTCCAACACCTCTACGACTCGGACAAGAAGCGTTGGCGCTTCGTGTTGTGCGGCAGTTCCGCGCGCAAGCTCCGAGCGAGCGGGGCCAACCTACTTCCGGGACGCAGTATGTTGCATCGCTTGCAGCCGCTCGTGCTCAGCGAACGCGAAGGCGCCCCGCCGGCGGCGTCGAGCGCTGCCCACGCGCCGCTGCCGTTCGCCTGGCCGGCCGACGCTCCGCACGCGGCGCCTTTTGCGCCCACCACTCTGAACGACCGGCTCGCGTGGGGTGACCTGCCGGGCGTCGCCACGGCGCCGATCGAAGATCGCGCTGAGTTGCTGCGCTCCTATGCGCTCGTGTATCTCGAAGAGGAGATCCGACGCGAAGCGCTCGTGCGCGACTGGTCGGCGTTCGTTCGCTTCGTGCGACTGGCCGCGGCGGAGTCGGGCGACATCGTCAATTACGCGGCGATTTCACGCGGGTCCGGACTCTCGCAGCCCACGGTGAAGAGCTACTACCAACTGCTCGAGGACATGTTCTTGGGCGTGCGCGTGACGCCATGGGCCAAGAGCCCGCGGAAGAACGTAATGGCAAGTCCACGCTTCTTGTTGTTCGACCTGGGCGTGCGACACGCGGCCGCTGGCCTGGAAGCTTCGCTCGCCACGGTGCTCGCAGATCCAGGCCCGCTGTTCGAACAATGGGTTGGCCTGGAGCTCCATCGACGCCTGCAGTACCTCGGACGAGGCGATCTGCACTACTACCGCACTCACGACGGCGCCGAGGTCGACTACGTACTTTCGATCGACAAACGCATCGTGCCGATCGAAGTGAAGTGGACCGACCGGCCGAGTTCGCACGACGCACGCCAGTTGGAGAGCTTCCTCGAATTGCACTCGAAGTCAGCCAAGCTGGGCTATGTCATCTGCAGATGTCCAAGGCCGCAGCAGCTCACCGAGCGTGTCTTGGCGCTGCCGTGGCAGATGCTCTGAGCGACGTCTGCCGGCTGTGCGGAGCCAAACCGGCGAGCGATGAACGCTTCAGCGGCTGCGCTTGGGACCGAGCGACGTATCCGCGCTCCAGATCGCGCTGGCGTCGCCAATCAGGTCGACTTCGCGCGTCACGCTTCCGCGGAGATCGACGCTAGGCTCCAGGCGCAGAGGCTCGATGCGCACCAAGGGCTTCCCGAGTCGAGTGACGACGATCCGCGCGCCTGTGTCCGCGACTTCGTTGAGCACATCGAGACACTTGGCGTTGAACTCGGCCGCAGTGATCGTCCGCACCCTGTGGGTCATGGCCAGATGAGTACAGTTTCTCCGACGACCGGTCGCAACACGCCGCCCTGCGCCGAAAACGGCCGCAGCCCCCGCGCTCGCTGACGCGAGACGCAGGGGCTGCGGTGAGCGATCTTTCTTCCGCGAGCTACTTCTTGGGCTGGAAGATGTGCACCGCCATGCCGTGCACGGCTTCGGCCGCTTCCATCATCGCCTCGGGCAACGTCGGGTGCGCGTGGATCGTGCGCGCGAGGTCTTCGGCGGTCGCGCCCATCTCGATCGCGAGCGCAGCTTCGGCGATCAGCTCGGTGACCTCGGGGCCGACCATGTGCACGCCGAGGATCTCGTCGGTCTTGGCGTCGGTGAGGATCTTCACGAAGCCCTCGGTCTCCATCAGGCTCATCGCGCGGCCCGAGGCCGCGAACGGGAACGAGCCCGACTTGAAGGCCACGCCCTTCGCGGCGAGTTCGGTCTCCTGCGCGCCGACCGAAGCCATCTCGGGCGCGGTGAAGATCACCGCGGGCACGCAGCGCACGTCGTACTCCTCTTTCTGGCCGGCGATCACCGCCGCCGCGACGAGGCCTTCCTTGCTGCCCTTGTGCGCGAGCATCGGCTGCCCGGCGATGTCGCCGACGGCGTAGATGTTCGGCACGCTCGTGCGCATGTGCTTGTCGACCGCGAGGAAACCCTTCGCGTCGAGCTTGAGGCCGACCTTCTCGAGGCCCAGCCCTTCGCTGTACGGCTTGCGGCCGACCATCGAGCCGATCTGGTCGCACACGACCGTCTCGTCGCCCTTCTTGGTCTTGATGCGCACGTGCAGTTCGGCGCCCCTGCGCTCGTAGCCCTGCGCGAAGGTCTCGGTGAGGAACTTGATCCCCATCTTCTTCATCGAGCGCTCGATGACCTTGACGCAGTCGCGGTCCTGGCCGGGCAGCGCGCCCGCGGTCGCTTCGAGCACGGTCACTTCACTGCCGAGCTTGCGGTACATCATCCCCAGCTCGAGGCCGATGTAGCCGCCGCCGATCACGACCAAGTGCTTGGGGATGGACTTGGGCGCCAGCGCGCCGGTCGAACTCCACACGTCCTTTTCGTCGAAGGCGAAGCCGGGGATCGCGATCGGCACGGAGCCCGTCGCGATCACGATGTCGTCGCACTTGACGGTCTTCGTCGTTCCATCCGCGAGCTTCACCGCGACCGTGTTCTTGTCCACGATCGAGCCGACGCCCATCAGCACCTCGCACTTGTGGTTCTTCAAGAGCCCGCCGACGCCGCCGGTGAGCTTGGCGACGATGCCCGCCTTCCACTCGACGAGCTTGGCCGTGTCGACGCGCACGTTGTCGGCGCTGATGCCCATCGCGCTGGCGTGCGAAATGCGGTCCACCAGCGAACCGGCGGCGATCAGCGCCTTCGACGGGATGCAACCGACGTTGAGGCAGGTGCCGCCGAGGTAGCTCTTCTCGACGACCGTGACCTTCTGGCCGAGCTGGGCGAGGCGGATGGCGCACACGTAGCCGGCGGGACCGGCGCCGAGGACAACGACCGAACGAGACATGGGCGGGAACGGGGCGAGGAGCCGGGGAGCTGTGGGGAGCGCGCGGGCCCAGGAACCGACCCGGGGGCGCGCGAAAAGGCCCGGCACTATAGAGGACGGGGCCAGCCGGGCCGAGCGCGCGCGCCAGCTTCGCGACGCACGCCCAAAAACGATCAGGCGACAGGGGCGCGCGCGCCGATTACCCTCTTTCCCCGCGATTCCCCATGGCCACGGCGACTCAACCGCTCACGCACTGCCCGACCTGCGGCGTCAAGCTGCACCGCACGGACCTCTCGCTGTGCGCCTACTGCGCCGCGCCGCTGCGCATGGGCGCCTCCGCCGCGCCCGCCGACGACGAGACGGCGAAGCTGCTCAAGAAGATCGAGGCGCACCCGCTGTACGCCGCCGCGCTGACCTGGTCGCCCATCGACCCGCTGGTCGAGCGCAAGGCCGCGCGACTGCACGCCTGGGGCATGGGGACCCTCGTCGTGCTGCTGCTCTCGATCGTCGTCGCCGCGCTCGTCTTCGAGGGTCCGTTCCTCGGCCGCCCGCCGGTGCTCGGCTCCGTCGTGCTCGCCGCGATCGCGATCTTCCTGTTCGCCGGCGCCGTCACCCTGCGCGGCAACTCCAAGCACCAGCCGATGCTGCGCCGCCCGGCGCGCGTGCTCGACCGCAAGAGCCGCACCGAACTCTCCGAGCAAGTCGGCGCCACGACCTACTACTTCCAACTGCGCTTCGGCGACGGCTCCGAGGGCGAATTCAAGCTCACCGGCCGCGGCGTGATGTACGAACCGCCGACCGTGGGCGCGAGCGGCGTCGCCTACACCCGCGGCGAAACGCTGCTCGAGTTCAAGCGCTTCTAACGGCTCTCCGCGCCGCTCAGTTCGACTGCGCGCGGCGTGCGGCCAGGATCGCGTCGATCAGGCGCTGCGGAGCGGGTTCGCTGGCGACCGAAAGTTCGCGTGTGCGGCGCACGGTAAGCGCGTAGGAGTCGAGGTAGCAGCGGCACGCGGGGCAGGCGTTGATGCGGAAGTCGAAGACGTGGCGCGTTTCGCCTTGCAGGCTCCCGTCGAAGCAGTCGACGAGGAAGTCCGTGATCTCGCAGCACTTGGTCTCGAGGTACGGCGCGAAACGCGTGGCGCAGCTCGGGCAGGAGCGCGCGTGCGCGCGGAACTGATCGCAGATGGCGGCGCCCGGTGCGCCGCTGCGCAGGGCTTCGATCGCGGATTCGAACTGGACGCAGTTCACGGAGGGTTGCCTGTCGAGGACCTTGGATGCGGTGCGGGCCCGGGGGTTTCGGCTCGGTATGCGAATGTTGCGCGGTTCAGGGCCTTTTGGGCGCCGCGGATTCACTGAAGTGCGGATCGAGAAGCGTCTTGAGCGCCTGGCGCGCGCGGTGGACGCGAATTTTCGCCGCGTTCACGCTCACACCGAGGCGCTCGGCGAGTTCCTCATTGCCCAGGCCCTCGATGTCGCGCAGCACGAGCGCCACGCGGTAATTGTCGGGCAGTTCGTCGATCTTGGCGCGCACCAACGCGCGCGACTCGGCGACCACGAGCGGGTCTTCGCCCGCCTCGGCCCAGCGCTTGGGCGCGAGTTCGTGAGGGCCGTCCTCGGCGAAGCTTGGCAGCAAGTCGTCGACTTCCTGCTCGCGCCGCCGCTTCTGCGAGCGCAGCCGCATCAACGCGGCGTTGATCGCGATGCGCTGCAGCCAGGTCGAGAGCCACGAGTCGCCCTAAAAACGCTCGAGCGCCTTGAAGGCGGACAAGAAAGCGTCCTGCGCGTCTTCGTCGGAGCGCAAGATGCGGCGCGCCGCGGCGAGCATGCGCGAGGCGTGCTCCGCGACCAACTCGGCGAAAGCCGCCTCTTCGCCGGCGCGCAGGCGCGCGAGCAGCGCGAGTTCCGCCGCCTCGTCCGCACTCTTGGCGGCCGGCTCCGGCTGGGTCGAATCGGCTCGCATGGGCGAGCGCGAGGTAGCCCTGACCGTCCTGCGCCGGAAGCGCGCGGTGAGCGAAGTCTTTTGCACCACACGCTCGCGTTCGATACACCGCAGCGGCCCGCCGCCGTGTGACCCACTCCATGCCCCAATCTCGCACCGACACCGCGGAGGACCTGCGCCTCGCCCAAGACCTGACGCGCGAGGCGAACTGGAAGCGCTGGGGGCCGTACCTCGCCGAACGCCAGTGGGGCACCGTGCGCGAGGACTACAGCGCCGACGGCGCGGCCTGGAGCTACTTCCCACACGAGCATGCGCGCTCGCGCGCGTACCGCTGGGGCGAAGACGGCCTGCTCGGCATCTCCGACCGGCAGGGTCGGCTGTGCTTCGCGCTGGCGCTGTGGAACGGCCGCGACCGCATGCTCAAGGAGCGGCTGTTCGGGCTGAACGGCCCCGAGGGCAACCACGGCGAGGACGTCAAGGAGTGCTACTACTACCTCGACTCGACGCCGACGCACTCGTACATGCGCGGGCTCTACAAGTACCCGCAGGCGGCGTTTCCCTACGAAGCGCTCGTCGAGGAGAGCCGCCGGCGCGGCAAGCGCGACGCGGAGTACGAGCTCGAGGACACGGGCGTGTTCGCGCAGGAGCGCTACTTCGACGTGTTCGTCGACTACGCCAAGTCCGGGCCGAGCGATGTGCTCATCGTGATCGAGATCCACAATCGCGGAGCGGAGGAAGCGCGGCTCGACGTGCTGCCGCAGCTGTGGTTCCGCAACACCTGGAGCTGGGGCCGCAGCGGCGAGGAACACGGCCCCAAGCCGTCGATCGCACGCGCGGGTGAAGCGACGTTGCGCGCGGAACACGACACGCTCGGCGCGTGCGAACTCGAGTTCGACGTGGCGCCGGACGGCTCGCGTCCGCGCCTGGTCTTCACCGAGAACGAGACCAACGTGCCGAAACTCTTCGGCGCGCAGGGCGCGGCGAGCTGCTTCAAGGACGCCTTCCACGAGCTCGTCGTCGAGGCCCGAGAAAGCGCCGTGGCGCCCGACGAACGCGGCACCAAGGCCGCCGCTTGGTATCGGCTCTCGATCGCGGCGGGCGGACGCGCCGTGCTGCGTGCGCGCTTGCGCGCGTCGTCGGAAGCCAAGACGAGCGCGTTCGGCGCCGGCTTCGACAAGCTCGTCGCGCTACGCCGCAAGGAGGCCGACGAGTTCTACGCCACGCGCCTTCCCGAAGGCGCCGACAGCCACGAACGCGCCGCGATGCGCCAAGCCTACGCGGGTCTGTGCTGGACCAAGCAGTTCTACCACTACATCGTCCCCGACTGGCTCGAGGGCGATCCCGCGCAGCCCGCGCCGCCGCCGCAGCGCAAGCGCGGCCGCAACCACGGTTGGACGCACCTCTACAACCGCGACGTCGTGTCGATGCCCGACAAGTGGGAGTACCCCTGGTACGCGGCCTGGGACCTCGCGTTCCACATGCTGCCCTTCGCGAAGATCGACATCGAGTTCGCCAAGCACCAGCTCGGGCTGTTCCTGCGCGAGTGGTACATGCACCCCAACGGGCAGATTCCGGCCTACGAATGGGCCTTCGACGACGTGAATCCGCCGGTGCACGCGTGGGCCTGCTGGCGCGTGTACAAGAAGTCGGGGCCGCCCGGCCGGCGCGGTCGGCGCTGGCTCGCGAGCTGCTTCCAGAAGCTGCTGCTCAACTTCACCTGGTGGGTCAATCGCAAGGACCACGCCGGTCGCCACGTGTTCGCCGGCGGCTTCCTGGGCCTGGACAACATCGGCGTGTTCGACCGCAGCGCGCCGCTGCCGGGCGGCGGGAGCCTGGACCAAGCCGACGGCACGGCGTGGATGGCGTTCTACTGCGGAACGATGCTCTCGATCGCGATCGAGCTCGCCAAGGAGGACCCTTCCTACGAGGACATGGCCTCGAAGTTCTTCGAGCACTACGTCGCCATCGCGGACGCGATGAATTCGCTGGGCGGCGCCGGTCTGTGGGACGAGCACGACGGCTTCTACTACGACCAGCTCACGGTCGACGGCAAGACCACGCCGCTGCGCGTGCGTTCCTTGGTCGGAGTGATGCCGCTGGTCGCGGTGGAAATCCTCGATCAAGCGACGGTCGAGCGCCTGCCGGGTTTCGCCAAGCGCATGCAGTGGTTCCTCGACAACCGCAAGGACCTCGCGCGGTGTATCGGCTACCTCGAGTGCCGGAAGTCGGACCAGAGCATGCGACTGCTGGCGATCCCCTCGCGCGAACGGCTCGGGCGCATGCTGCGCTACGTGCTCGACGAGAGTGAGTTCCTCTCGCCCTACGGCATCCGCTCGCTCTCCAAGGTGCACGCGCGCCAGCCGTTCTCGATCCAACTCTCCGGCCGCACGTACACGGTCGACTACGCGCCGGGCGAGTCGAACACGACGCTTTTCGGCGGCAATTCCAACTGGCGCGGGCCGGTGTGGTTCCCGATCAACTTCCTCGTGATCGAAGCGCTCGAGCGCTACCACCACTTCTACGGCGACGAGTTGAAGGTCGAGTTCCCGACCGGTTCAGGCCGGCACGTGACGCTCGACGTCGTCGCGCACGAGCTCGCGCAGCGCCTCGCGCAGCTGCTCCTGCCCGACGCGAGCGGCCAGCGCCCCTGCCACGGCAAGAACCTGCGTTACCGCGATGATCCGCACTGGAAGGAGCTCGTGCTGTTCCACGAGTACTTCCACGCCGACACCGGCGCGGGCCTGGGCGCCAGCCACCAAACCGGTTGGACCGCGCTGGCGGCGCTGCTCATCGAGGACAAGGCGCGCACGCGCAGCGAAGGCGAACGCACGCGTGGCCTGGGCGAAAAGCGCTTCACGCGCCGGCCCGGCGCGCCGCGGCGTTCCTGACCTCAGCGCGTGCGCGCCTCGTGCCACAGATTCGGCGAGCAGGCAATGAGTTCGCCGCTCTCGTAGAGCTCGTTGGCGATGCGCACCGACTCCAGGCCGGGCGGCGTCGCGACGAGGTGCATGTTCGCTTCGGCGACCACGGTCGACTCGACGCGCAGGCCACGCGCCGCGAGCCAGGTGTCGATGCGCGCGCGATCCCAGCCGGCCGGAAACGTAGCGACAGCGCCGCCCGGAAGGGCGAGCATCGGCGCCGCGCTGCTCGCGCTCTCGTGGACGACGGGCGCGAACTTCACTTGCTCGCGCGTGAGGTTGCGCGCGAGAGCGTCGACCCCGTCCTGCGCACGCACGCGCCACACGCGCACGCCGCGCGAGTTCTGCGGACGCTCCGCGGCCTGGGCGTCGCGCGCGAGCACGGCCGCGCGGCCGGACTCGCTCGGCGCGACCTCGGCGACCAGATCGTTCGAGAGCCACAGCGTGCGCTTGTCGGCGCCGTCGTAGTACTCGATGCGTTCGACCAGGTCCTGCGCGGCGCGGTTGTTCTTGTCGCCCACGGGGCGAGCCTCCGAATCGGGGTTCTGAGCGGACCGGCCTGCGCTCGGCGCCTTACCCGGCGGAGTGTTCGGCGTCGTGCTGGGCGCCGGGTTCGGCGTATTGGTTTCAGCCGGCGGCGGAGCATCGGCGGCGCAGGCGCAGAGCAGCGAGAGAGCAGCGAAGATGGCGATGGGCTTCATGGTTCGACTTGGACGTGCGTGCAAAGAGTGGTCGTGTGGAATCAGTTGCGGCCGCGGATGCGCAGGCCCCAGGACTTGAACGTTCCGGTATCGCCGGCGCCGAGGTCGCGTACGACCAGCGTCCACGTTCCGTCGGCCGGCTCGTCGAGGTGAACGTTCGTGCCGAAAACCCAGTCGTCGTAGGACGAGGCCTGGTTGACGGCGAAGTTCGCGTCGCTGAGCACGCTCGGCGATCCCGAAGGCGAGACCAGCACAACCTGGAGGTCTCCCACGTAGGGATGGTTGTCCGCGTCGAAGCGCACTTCGACGTGCTCGATGAAGTTGATGCCACTCCCGGTGACGACGATGTCGTCGGACACGCCGGTCAGGTTGTTGTCCGGAATGGGCGTGTTGACGACGCTGTTCGGAGTGTTCGTGGAAAGCAGCGAGCCAACGTTCGTGTGCGTGAGCGCGAACGCGACAGCCGCCTCGGCGTCGACGCAGCCAAAGCCGTATTTGTGGCTGAATTTCAGGCCCGCGCCGTTGGTGAACCAGCTCGGATCCAGCGCGTCGTTCTGACGCGCGGAGCGCGCGAGTACGAGCCGCACATCGCGCCACGTCAGCCCGGGCGCTGCTTCCAGCACGAGCGCTGCAACCCCGGCCACGAGCGGCGTCGATGACGAGGTGCCGTTGAACGTGTTGGTGTAGTTGGCGTCGAGGTAGTCGCCGGCTTGCGCTCCATTGTTGACACCCGCGGCGCCGGTGCGGTCCACCGTCGTGATGCCGTGGTTGTTGTTGCCCATCGAGGGCGCACACACGAGCAGGTTGGCGCCGTTTTCGGAGTAGCTCGCCTTCTCGCCGTCGTCGCCAACCGCGCCGACCGCAATCACGCCGAAGTAGTTGGCCTGTCCATCGCTGTTGGAGTTGTCGCCCGGATTGGGACCGGCGAGCCCGCCGTTGCCGGCCGCCCACACGTAGATCAGCCCCAGCCCGTTGCGCCCGGTCGCCAGCCCCGTGTCGATCGCCGCGCGCCACGTCGCGTTCGAAAGCTGCGGAATTCCCAGCCCGTCCGTGGCGCCCCACGAATTGCTGCTGATCCAGTTCGCGGCGGCGCTGCGCGTCATCGCGTTGGCTTCGTTGGCCGTGGTCAGGTTCGTGAGCAGGTTGTAGCCCACCAGCTGCGCCTCGGGCGCGGCGCCCATGCCGCCGAGGTCGTTGAGCCCGATCGCGGCCGCGACTCCCGCGCACTCCGTCCCGTGGTCGCCGCCCGTCGGATCGCTCGAGCCGTTGAGGTAGTTGAACGACAAACCCGGCGGCACGTTGAACAGCAGGTCTTCGTGCGCGATCTCGAGGCCGTCATCGACGACCGCGATGCGGACGCCGTCGCCGAGGATGCTCACGGCGTGCACCGGCGCGACGTTCGCGTCCTCGCCGGACGATCCACCGACCTGGCCCGTGTTCGCGAGGTGCCACTGATCGCCGAACAACGGGTCGAAGTTCGCGCTGTCCGGCAGAGAAACGGTGACTTCGCTCGAGAGCCCGCTCTCGTTGTTGTTGGGGCTCAGGGCAGTGACCGCAAGCACGACGCGCGCGGAAGGCTGCGCGTCCAGATCGATCGTCTGGAGCGCCAGACCGTTGTTGTGCGCGATCGCCTCGACGAACGACGCTTCCGCGCGTTCCACGCCCGCGTCCAGGTCGTAGTAGACGCGGTACGAACCGGCGCCAGCAGAGCCATCCCAAGTCAGACGAATCGTGTCGCCGTTCACGACCTGTGCGGCGAGGTTGGCGGGCGCCGCGGGCGCTGAACCGCCGCCTCCGCCAACACCACCGCCTCCTCCGCAGGCGGCCAAGCCGCAAACCAAAAGCGAACACCCAAGCTGTGCAACGTGTCTCATGGATTGTCCTGTAGCGCGCGGCGACCGCGACCGCGGCACTGCGCACGTGGACTACGCAATCCACGGCGATCCGCCATCACGCAAGTGGCTAAAAAATCGAGGGTCAACACGCCGGCGGGCTAACATCGGCCGCGAATGGCGTCTCGACCTCACCGCGACCTGCCGCAGCGCGAGCGCAAGACGCTCGACCGCGCGCTCTCGCGGGCCGGAGCGATGTCGCGCTCCCAAGCGCAGGAAGCGATCGCCGCGGGCCGCGTGCGGGTGAACGGGTTGCGCGTGCGCGATCCACAGGTGTGGGTCGACCTCGCGCGCGACCGCGTCGAGCTCGACGACGCGCCGCTCGAGGCGCGGGCGCTGGTCTACTTCGCGTTCCACAAGCCCGTGGGTTACGTGACGACGCGCAGCGATGAGCGCGGCCGCGCGACGGTGTACGAGCTGCTGGGCGAGCTCGATTCGTGGATCGCGCCTGTTGGACGCCTGGATCGCGAGACGAGCGGACTGCTGCTGTTCACGAATGACACGGACTGGGCCGAGCGCGTCACCAACCCGCGTTCGAAGCTGTTCAAGCGTTACGAGGTGCTGGCGCGCGGCGCGCTCGACGAGGAGCAGCTCGAACGGCTGCGCACGGGCGTGGAGCTCGACGACGGCCGCACCGCGCCGGCGCGCGTCGAGCGCCTGGGCGAACAGGGCCCGGACACCCGCCTGACGCTGGCCATCGCCGAGGGCCGCAACCGCCAGGTGCGCCGCATGCTCGAAGCCGTGGGCAGCCGCGTACTGGCGCTGCACCGCGTCGCCATCGGCCCGCTCGAACTGGGCGCCCTCGCCGCCGGACAAACGCGCAAGTTGAAGCCCTTCGAGGTCCGCGCGCTGGCGGGCTCCGTATGATCTCGCGCCCCATGGCGCGCACGGCCCCGTTCAAGCTCCTGTCCGACTTCGACGGCGTCTGGACCGACCAGGCCTTCGAGGCGCAGAACGTCAAGCTCTACCTCATCGCCGAAGCGGCGCGCCTCGCGGGCGTCGGCGCCGACCAGGCGCGCGAGCACTTCGAGGAATTCGAGCGCCGCGTCAAACTCGAGCCCGCGCGTTACGGCTGGGCGCCGGACGGCCGCATCACGGCCTACATCGACGAGGATCCGTTCTGCGAAGCGAACGCGATCGCGATGCTGCTCGACGAGCGCCGCGACGAGCCGACGGCCAAGCGCTACCGCGACGCGATCCTCGCCAGCGGCTTCGAGACGCTGACGAAGTTCGCCGACCACTGTTTCATGAGCGCGACCGCGGCCTTTCGCATCCAGCACCCGCCGGCGCTCGTGCCCGGCGCGAAGCAGATGCTCGAGGAACTGCTCGCGCACGGCGTCGAGGTCGTGGTCGTGTCGAACTCGAGCTCGGACAAGATCGTCGGCTGGTTCCGCCAGATCGGCGTCGACGCGCGCGTCGAAGCGGGCGGCCAGATGCGCGTGCGCGGCGCCGCGCAGAAGATGACGCTCGGGCCCACCGACGCGTCGATCCAGCTCGCCGGCCGCACCATCCGCGTCGACCGGCCGCTGTACCGCAAGGTCTTCGACGAAGAACAGCCGCAGATGGTGATCGGCGACGTGTTCTCGCTCGACCTCGCGCTGCCGCACGTACTACGCCGCGAGAAGCTCGCCTGCGCGCCGCGCGAACTCGTCCTGCGCCGCCATCCGCACACGCCGCGCTGGGTGCTGGAGGGCCGCGCGGGCGGCGCGATCGACCACGTGGTCGACTCCGTGCGCGACCTCGCCGCCCTGATCCGACGCTAGTGTCCTGTTTCCGAATTTCGTCGAATATCTCGCTGGCCTCGCCGCCCCTGGCGGCGTTGCTCCGGTTCGGCGACCTATTCAGGTCGCCTGGAATCCTCGTGCCTTGCCAGGAACGCCGATTCCAGCGACATCTTCAACGGACTTCGGAAACACGACACTAGACGCGCAAACGAACCACCCGAGCCGCGCTCCCCCGCCATGCTGCAGAAACTCGCGCCCATCGTCCTGCTCCTCATCGCGGTCGCGATCGTGGTGCGGCGCCTGCCCAAGGTCGAGCTCGGCCACAGCGAAGCCTTCAAGAAGCGGCGCCTTGCGAACTGGATCCCGCTCGGCCTCGCCTACGCGTTCCTGTACTTCGGCCGCTACAACCTGTCGGCGATCGCGAGCGAGCTCGACAAGTCGGGCGTGCTGGCGAAGGCGATCTTCAACGAGATCGACGGCGTCGGGCAGTGGGTCTACGGCATCGCGTTCCTGATCAACGGACCGCTGACCGACCGCTTCGGCGGGCGCGCGACGATGATCGCGGCGACGGCGGGCTCGGCGCTGATGAACATCGGCATGGCGCTGGCGTTCACGCGTTCGACCGCGGGCGAGCTCGACGCCGACGGGCTCAAGAGCGCGCTCTTGGTGCTCAACTCGGTCAACATGTACTTCCAGAGCTTCGGCGCCGTGTCGATCGTCAAGGTCAACGCGCCCTGGTTCCACGTGCGCGAGCGCGGCGTGCTCGGCGGCTTGTTCGGGATCCTGATCTCGCTCGGTCTGTACTTCTCGTACGACTGGAGCCTGCGCATCTACGAGCACTTCAACGTCGCGATGGCGTTCTGGATCCCCGCAGCGGTGCTCGCGGTCTGCGTGGCCGTCGCCGTCGTACTCGTGCGCGACAGCCCCGGCAAGGCGGGCTTCGAGGACTTCGACACCGGCGACGCGAGTTCAGGCCAGGTCGGCACGCTGTCCTTCAGCGAAGTCGTGCGGCGCATGTTCGCGCAGCGTGTGATCTGGATTATCGTCGGCATCGAGTTCTGCTCGGGCTTCCTGCGTCAGGCCGTGATGAAGCAGTACCGCCTGTACGCGAAAGCCGTCGGCGAAGGCGACAGCTTCGTGTACGAGAACTGGGGCATGCTGCTGTGCATCGCCGGCATCCTCGGCGGCGTGTTCGCGGGCTTCATCTCCGACCACGTTTTCTCGAGCCGCCGCGGCCCGGTCTCGAGCGTGCTCTACGCCGGCATGCTCGTCGGCGCGATCTGCGCTTACGCGATGCTCGGCGAGCCCGCGCTCGGCTGGAGCGTGGTGTTCATGTCGCTGTGCGTGATCGGCGTGCACGGCATGCTCTCCGGCACGGCCTCGGCGGATTTCGGCGGCACGAAAAACGCGGGCCTGGTCACAGGCATCATCGACGGCTTCGTGTACCTGGGCGGCGGCGCGCAAGCCTTCCTCTACGGCGCGTACTTGCCCAAGGGCGACGAGGCCAAGGACCCGGCCAACTGGTCGATCTGGCCCACGGCGATGCTGCCCGTGGTCGTGGTCGGTCTCGTGCTGTGCGCGACGATTTGGAACGCGCGACCGAAGTCGGGCGGCAAGCACTGAACACGCGGGTTGTACGGCGCCAGAGCAATTTGTCCCACGCCTCCGGCGCGCGACGCGCGCAGGAGGCGTGAGACAAATTGCTCTGGCGCCGTACA
>Ga0169931_10002497_pt1 | contig 29959 bp, 25 predicted proteins | sample Kivu_15m_20L_FD_129675 | JGI IMG/M metagenome (GOLD analysis project Ga0169931, IMG submission 129675) | Freshwater microbial communities from Lake Kivu, Western Province, Rwanda to study Microbial Dark Matter (Phase II) - Kivu_15m_20L... | ecosystem: Environmental > Aquatic > Freshwater > Lake...
ACGCCGGCGCGGTGAACACCGTGATCGACCTCAAGGGCGAACTGGCCGCCGGCATGTACCTGGTGAACATCACCGCCGGTGACCGCCTCTACAGCGAGCGCCTGATGGTGAACGACTGATCGCAAGGAACCGGTCCACCCGGGGAAGAAAGACCCCGGAAGCCCGCACATCGCGGAGCTTCCGGGGTCTTTTCGTTGCACATCGACCTTCGGGCGGTGCGCAATGTGTTACCTTCGTACCCTTGATACTTTCCATGGAACGCACTTTGCTTTTTGCCCCAGCCCTGCTGTTGGTCCTCCTGTTTTCGAGTGGCACCTCCAACGATGATGGCCGTGCTGGCAGGACCGGCTCGCCTGGTGAACAGACCTGCGTGAACGGTTGTCATTCAACGTATGCCCTGAACAGTGGTGCAGGCTCCGTGACATTGGGTAGTACCAACATGGTCGATTGGCAGTATGAGCCTGGTGTGACCTATAACATGACCGTGACCGTTTCATTGGCGACGAGCAACTTGTTCGGCATCGGTCTGGAATGCCTCACCGCATCCGGTTCCAATGCCGGCACCATCGTGGTCACCGCCCCGGAGGATACACGAACGCTCAATGCGGTGGTCGGTGGCAACTCGCGCCGCAACCTCGTTCACCAACTGAACGGTGGCGTGGCCGCAGGAAGCAAGACATTCAACTTCGATTGGGTGGCTCCCAGCACCAACATCGGCAATGTGACCTTCTACTACGCCGGCAACGCTGCCAACGGGAATGGGAGCAGTTCGGGCGACCGCATCTACACGGGCAGCCAGGTCATCACACCCCTCATCACCACGGGACTGCGTGAGGCGGTGGAAGGAACTGCATCGGTGCGTGTGGGGCCCTCACCATTCGATGCACAATGCAGGATCCAATATTCCACCCAGGATGGCGGTTCAACCCGTGTCACCTTCCTTGACCTTGGTGGTCGCACCCTGCTGCAACGCGACCTTGGGGAGCGCACCCCCGGATCCTACAGTGAAACGCTGACCGGTCTTGATGCGCTGCCACTAGGTGCCTGCGTGATGGTGCTGGAGGTGGGTGAGGTGCGCAGCGCGCACAAACTCTTCCGCTCTGCGCTTTAGTGCACCAGGGTGTCCCGTTCGGCCAGCGGGCGTTCCGGGTCCCTTGGCATCGCTTCAGCCCTGCCACTCAGCCCAACTGGTGGCTGTTTCCTGAAGGCGTACGGCACTCAGGCGGATGTTCCCTTGGATGGCCTTCTGGAGGCGTGAAACAACATCCAGCAGGATGTTCTCGCACGTTGGTTGCCACGGTGTGTAGATCGTGCGGCCGAACAGCGCTGCTCCATCCATCACATGCTCGCGATCCCGTTCATGCAGCACGAGCGCGTGATCGTACCGTTCGACCACCGCTTCCTTCACGATGCGCTTGAGGTCTGCGAAATCGATGACCATGCCATCCTTCGGGTCGCCCGGAACAGCGTTGGGGATACCGCTCAGGCTGACGTCAAGCACATAGCTGTGCCCGTGTATGTTGGCGCAAAGTCCATCATGGCAATGCAGGGCATGGGCCATCTCGAAGGTGAAGCGCTTGGTTACGCGCAAGGTCCGCTGTTCCATGCTGCGAAGGTGCGCACTACGCTTGAAATGATGGGGATCGCCGTGCTCTACCCGCACTTCGTATCCCCGCAGCTCCTGCACTTCAAACACCCTTCCTCGTAATACAGCCCCTGTGTATCGCCGCACGCGGGGCAGGTTCTTCCCGTAGCCTCGGTGCCATCCGGTATGTAGCGGGAAAGCGCTCGCACCACGCCGTTCTTCCAGGTGCTCAGGGTGGCGTCGTGCAGGTTGAGGTTGGCCACCACCTCCACCACATTCGATACCGCAATCCCCTGGCGCAACATGCCGCTGATCAGCATGGCATAGTTCCAGAACTCCTTGTCAAAGGTGCGGCTGAGACCTGTCACCGTTACCTCGTTCCCGTCACCGTCCGTGTATTCGAGGTCGTAGCGGTTGGTTCCCCCGTCGATCTCTCGTCGCTTCACGACCTGACCCCTGGCCACCCAGCTGGGCAGGTCGAGACCATCATTGCTCCTGCCGGTGAAGATCTCGTAGGGCTTTCCGTCCCGCAGGCCCACCACGGCGATCCAGGGGTCCGTCCCGTTGTTGAAACGGAGCACGTCGGCATTCAGCGTTCCGGGCCGCGGTTCATGGTGGGGCATGCCGACCCCTTGGGTTGAAGGTACAGTGCCTTTGCCATCAGAGGTTGCCACCAGCACGCCGCTGCGGCTGCCATCGCGGTACACGGTGATGCCCTTCAACCCGTGGTGCCAGGCCTCCAGGTAGATGCCGCCCACTTCGTCCACCGTAGCGGTGCCGGGCAGGTTGATGGTGCTGCTGATGCTGTGCGTGGTGTATTTCTGCACCACTGCCTGCATGCGGATGCGCTTGTGCCGATCGATGTCGTTGGCGGTGGCGTCCTGGTAGGGGCTTTCGCCCGGGTCGCTCTTGCCCGTGACCTGCATCCAGTCCAGCACGCGCGGGTGGTGTATGGTGAACTCCTCCCACTGATCGCCAAGGTCGTCGGTGAAGGTCACCTTCGCGTTGGGGTCGCCGGGCACCACCTTGCGGCGGCGCTTGTAGCCGAGCATGTAAACCGGTTCAATGCCGCTGCTGGTGCGCGTGAGCAGGCTGAGCGTGCCGGTGGGCGCCACGGTGCTGAGGCTGATGTTGCGGCGGCCGTGTCGCATCATGCGGTCGTGCACCTCGGGGAATTCCGTTGCCAGCATGGTGGTGAATTCACTCGTGCGCTCCACGGCAGGTGCGAAGCCCTCGAAGGCGCCACGTTCGATGGCCATGTCGATGCTGCTGTCGAACTCCGCGCGGCACTTGGTGCGCAGGATGTCCTCGGCGGCCTCGATGGCTTCATCGCTGTCGTACTTCAGGTTGAGCGCGGCGAGGGCATCGGCCAGGCCGGTGAAACCCAGGCCCGTGCGGCGACCCTTCCTGCCGGTGTCGCGCAACAGCTCCCAGGTCTCCCGCTCGGTGCGCTTCAACTCGTTGGGCTCGGGGTCGGCGTTCACCTTGGCCAGGATGCGGTCCACGGCCTCCAGCTCCAGGTCCACCAGGTCGTCCATGAGTCGCTGCGCCTCATACGTGACGGCCGCGAAACGCTCGTGATCGAACCACGCGCGATGCGTGAAGGGCTCGTTGACGAAGCTGTGCAGGTTGATGGCGATGAGGCGGCAGCTGTCGCCGCCCTGCATGGCGATCTCGCTGCACGGGTTGGTGCTCTCGTTGCGGAAGCCGGGGTACACGCTGCTGGTGCTGTACAGGTGCTGGCGGTCCCAGAAGATCACGCCCGGCTCGGCGGTGGCGTGCGCGCAGGAGATCAGCGTCTTCCACAGTTCACGGGCCTTCACGACCCGGCTGAAGCTCGGTGAAGCGCTGTCGATGGGCCAGCGCAGGGTGAAGTCCGCATCGGACTGCACGGCCCTGAGGAACTCGTCGCTCACGCGTACGCTCAAATTGGCGCCGGTGACCTTGGTGAGGTCCTGTTTGATGGTGATGAACTGCGCGATGTCCGGATGCGCGATGTCCATGGTGAGCATCAGCGCGCCCCTCCTTCCCTTCTGAGCCACCTCCCGCGTGGTGTTGCTGAAGCGCTCCATGAAACTGACGGCTCCTGTGCTGGTCCGTGCAGCGTTGCTCACGGGTGCACCGGCCGGACGCAGCGTGCTGAGATCGAAGCCCACGCCGCAACGTCGCTTGTAGAGCTGCGCCAACTGCTGGTCGTTGCGGAAGATGCCCGCGTAGCTGTCCAGAGGTGCAGGGATCACCACACAATTGCTGAGCGAGGCCAGTCGGTACGGATCACCCAGCGAGGCCATCACGCTACCCTGCGGCACAACGTCGCGGAAGCCGTCGAAGAGTTTGAAGATCCGCTCCTCGTTTAGGCGTTCGCGGGATCGACCGTAGGCGGACAGCAGGGCACGCTTCTCCGCAGACATCATCCCGTACCGGGCTTCGATACGCGCGAACTCGCGGGCCATGCGGTGGTGCATGTCGGCAGGCGATGCCTCCACCAGACGCCCATCCGCATCGCGCAGCGCATACTTGTTCATCCAGGTGGTGGCCGCCAGCTCATCGCCCTGGAAAAAGACCAAGGCGTTGGCGAGCACCTGTTCGGGGGACCATATCGATGCGGAGTGCACGAGGGTGAAGTTCGCACCTCGGGAGCGTTCAGCGGATGATGATCATCACGCGGCATTGGGACTTCCGGGATCCCCGCAATGTCCCCTGAGGAATGAGCCGGCCATGCGCGAAAGCGCTTGGACGCATGACCCCTTGCAGGTGAACCTGCACAGGTACGAACCTGAAATGGACTCCGTCCAGGATCCACACGGCCCAGCGGTCAGCAAAGCGAACCAGGGGAACAACTCCTGCGGCCGGGTCCTTCATCGACTGAAACACACTTCCGTTCCATGTAGATCCAAAATGGCTGCAGGAACTCTGGCGGTTCCGCCCCAGGATAGGGATCGCACCTGACAAAGCCTGCGGCGGCATAGATCTTCTGGGCCGCGTGCATGAAAACGCCGGTGTCGAGCCGTAGTAGAGCGTGTCCTTTCCGCTCTGCCTCCCCTATCAAGTGCTCCACCATTCGTGAACCGAGACCCAGCCCGCGGTACTCCGGCCGGGTGTAGACCCGAACGACCTCGAGGACACCATCGGGCAGCATCCTAAGGCCCCCCATAGCAGCGACCTCCCCTTCCTCGCCGACCAGGAAATAGAGCTGCCCCGAATGAAAGGGCAGCCGCTGCACATGAGTAACTGTGCGGTGCACATAACTCTCAAGGTCACATCCTACTATATCTGCAAGTGAGCGGCGTGTAATGCGACGCAACTCGCCATCCATCCAAGTAAAATACTCACGATTCAGCTTCGTGAACGCATCAAGGTCAGCAGTTCGCTGAAGGTCTGCACAGATGAATGAGAATTCAGTCGCCATAACTGTATTCAACCTTGGAAGAAGCAAGGGAGCATCGCCGCACGCTTGATACACCCCGCAGGGGAGCACTACGCCGACGAGATGCAAAAGTATGCCCTTCAATCGCTTATCCTTCCTGCGACGAACAACTTGCTTTCCATCGCATATTCGCCCATGCTCGCCGACCGCCTCCTCCAACACGTCCTCTCCTTCTCGCGCGCCGGCGCCAAGTTGCCCAAGGGCGTTGGCGTACTTGACCCCTTCAACGGCCCCCACGCCGACGAGGTCCGTCGCATCGTCACCGCCTTCCACCGCAAATACTACAGCGACAACAAGCCGCGCATGCTGATGCTGGGCATCAACCCCGGCCGCCTGGGTGCCGGCAGCACAGGCCTCTCCTTCACCGACACCAAGCGCTGCGAAAGCGATCTGGGGATCCCGGTCAATGGCCTGCGCACCCACGAGCCCAGCAGCGACTTCTTCTACCGCATGATCCGCGCGGCGGGTGGACCCGAGGCGTTCTACAGCCAAGTGTATGTGCATGCGGTCTGTCCATTGGGATTCGTGAAGGAGCAAGCGAAAGGAGCACCCCTCAACCTCTACGACAGCACCCCCCTACCCGCACTTCGTCCCCCCGCAGCTCCGGCACTTCAAGCAGCCTTCCTCGTAGTACAATCCTTCCGCATCACCGCACTCCTGGCACTTGCGGCCCTTGGCTTCGGTGCCATCGGGGATGTAGCGCGAGAGGGCCCGCACCACGCCGTTCTTCCAGGTGTTGAGGGTGCTGTCGTAGAGGTTGAGGTTGGCCACCACATCCACCACCTGCGGAACGGGCATGCCCTGGCGCAGCATGCCGCTGATGAGGATGGCGTAGTTCCAGAACTCCTTGTTGAAGGTGCGGCTGAGGCCCTGCACGGTGACCTTGTAGCCCTCGTCATCGGCGTACTCCAGGTCGTAGCGGTTGGTGCCGCGCTCCTCGTCGCGGCGCTTCACCACCCAGCCTTTGCTCACCCAGCGCGGCAGCTCGAAACCGCCGTTGGCCTTGCCGGTGAAGATCTCGTAGGGCTTGCCGTCCAACAGGCCCACCACGGCGATCCAGGGCTCGGTCTCGTTGTTGAAGCGCAGGACATCGGCTTCCAGCGTTTCGGGGCGGGGCGCATGGTGGCCGGGCGTGTCGACCCCGCTTCGACTCCGCTCAGCATGGGTCGACGGTACAGTGCCTTTGGTATCCGTGTTTGCCACCAACACCCCGCTGCGGCTGCCATCGCGGTACACGGTGATGCCCTTCAGCCCGTGATGCCAGGCCTCCAGGTAGATGCCGCCCACCTCGTCCACCGTGGCGGTGCTGGGCAGGTTGATGGTGCTGCTGATGCTGTGCGTGGTGTACTTCTGCACCACCGACTGCATGCGGATGCGCTTGTGCCGATCGATGTCGTTGGCGGTGGCGCCGTGGTAGGGGCTCTCGGCGGGGTCGCTCTTGCCGGTCACCTGCATCCAGTCCAGCACGCGCGGGTGGTGTACGGTGAACTCCTCCCACTGGTCGCCCAGATCGTCGGTGAAGGTGACCTTCGCATTCGGGTCGCCGGGCACCACCTTGCGGCGGCGCGTGTAGCCCAGCATGTACACCGGTTCGATGCCGCTGCTGGTGCGCGTGAGCAGGCTCAGCGTGCCGGTGGGAGCCACGGTGCTGAGGCTGATGTTGCGGCGGCCGTGGCGCATCATGCGGTCGTGTACCTCGGGCAGCTCCTTCTCCAGCATGGCGGTGAACTCGCTGGTGCGCTCCACGGCGGGTGCGAAGCCCTCGAAGGCGCCACGCTCGATGGCCATGTCGATGCTGCTGTCGAATTCCGCGCGACACTTGGTACGTAGGATGTCCTCGGCGGCCTTGATCGCTTCATCGCTGTCGTACTTCAGGTTGAGCGCGGCGAGGGCATCGGCCAGGCCGGTGAAGCCTAGGCCCGTGCGACGGCCCTTCTTCCCGGTGTCGCGCAGCAGCTCCCAGGTCTCCCGCTCGGTGCGCTTCAACTCGTTGGGCTCGGGGTCGGCGTTCACCTTGGCCAGGATGCGGTCCACGGCCTCCAGCTCAAGTTCCACAAGGTCATCCATCAGACGTTGTGCCTCGTAGGTGACGGCCGCGAACCGATCATGATCGAACCGTGCATGGACCGTGAACGGATCATTGACAAAGCTGTACAGGTTGACGGCGATCAGGCGGCAGCTGTCACCACCCTGCATGGCGATCTCGCTGCAGGGATTGGTGCTTTCATTCCTGAAACCGGGATAAACGCTGCTTGTGCTGTACCTGTGCTGGCGGTCCCAGAAGATCAAGCCCGGTTCCGCTGTGGCATGTGCACAGGTGATGAGCGTGTTCCATAATGCGCGCGCCTTCACCGCCTTGGAAACGACCGGTTCCTTCGCGTCGATTGGCCAGCGCAGGGTGAAGCCGGCATCGGCCTCCACCGCCGTGAGGAACTCATCGCTCACGCGCACGCTCACGTTGGCTCCCGTGACCTTTGTGAGGTCCTGCTTGGCCGTGATGAAATGCTCCACATCGGGATGCGCGATGTCCATGGTCAGCATCAGCGCACCACGACGGCCTTTCTGGGCCACCTCACGGGTGGTGTTGCTGAAGCGCTCCATGAAGCTCGCGGCCCCTGAACTCGTGCGTGCCGCGTTGCTCACGGATGCCCCGGAGGGTCGCAGTGTGCTCAGGTCGAAGCCCACGCCGCACCTGCGTTTGAAGAGCTGGGCGAGTTGCTCGTCGTTGTGGAAGATGCCTGCATAGCTGTCCACCGGCGAAGGGATCACCACGCAGTTGCTCAAGGAGGCCAGGCGGTACGGATCTCCCAGTGACGCCATCACGCTTCCCTGCGGCACCACGTCGCGGAACCCGTCGAACAGGTTGAAGATGCGCTCTTCATCCAACCGTTCGCGCGATCGTCCGTATGCGGATAGCAGGGTCCACCTATCGGCATCGACCGGCGCATAGCTGGCTTCGATGCGCGCGAACTCACGCGCCATGCGGCGGTGCATGTCCACCGGTGAGGCTTCAACGAGGCGCCCTTCCGCATCACGGAGTGCGTACTTGTTCATCCACGTGGTGGCAGCCAGTTCATCGCCCTTGAAGTAGGCCATTGAATTCGCAAGTACCACTTCCTCGGTGTGGATGTGCTTCCCCGCTTCTTGCATACGCGGCGTCAGGTTGGTAAGGGGTTCGGTCAGGTGCCCTCGTGCACCGTTGCACGAAGATCGTCAACCAGGACCCGGTTCGAGTGAGGTCAGGTTGGTGATGGTGGATCCGGGCGTGCGGAACGGTCTGTGCCGGAGTGCCTGAACCGATGCAGGAGGAGGTACATTTGTGCATGCGCTGCCTCCTGCTCCGAGTGGCCATTGGTATCCTGCTGGCGGGTTGTTCCCGGGAGGAATTTCCCGCGCCTGACCCGATACCCGGACCCGCGCAACTTCCGGTTCACCTGACCCTTGGCAACCCAAGCGGCGCCACCTCCGATGGAAGCCAGCCGGGTAACCATCTGGTCAGCAGGCGTCAATATGCATTGGCTTACAACAACGATCGTGGCACCGCGACATGGGTCAGTTGGCACCTGGGTGCGGAGTGGTTGGGTTCGGTCGAGCGTTGCGATTGCTTCACCCCGGACAGCACCCTTCCGACCGGCTTTTTCGTGGCACAGACATGGGATTATAGCGGCAGCGGTTTCGACCGGGGCCACCTCTGTCCCAGCAGCGACCGCCTGCTCAACGATGCGGACAATGCCGCCACCTTCCTCCTCACGAACATCATGCCCCAGGCCCCGCAGCTCAACCAGGGGATCTGGGCCGACTTGGAGGACTATGCCAGAAGCCTTGTTGCCAATGGCCATGAGCTGTACATCGTTGCCGGCGGGCGCGGAAGTGGGGGCTCGGGTGGTTTCGGTGGCACCACCAATGTTCTTGCCGGGGGCGCCATCACCGTGCCTTCACATTATTGGAAAGTGCTGCTCGTTCTTCCCGCTGACGATGGTGACGACCTTGTCCGCATCACCCCTGACACGCGCGTGATCGCCGTCGATATCCCCAACACCCAGTCCGCCAGCGCTCTTCCGTGGGGCAGCTACCGTACCACCGTGGATGCCATCGAGGCCGCTACCGGCCTTAACCTGTTGGACCGTATTCCCGCTGCGGTGCAACAAGAGCTCGAGGCTGCCGTGGATGCGGGAGAGACCGGGTAGGAGGGATGTGTTGTGGTGCCTCGGCGTTCCTGCAGCAGCCCACGCTCTGGACATGTTCACGTCCGGATCATCCCGTAAGGCCAGCTACGCGTTCATCGGTATCGGACAGGCGGGGTGGCGCATGTATCTTATTTTCGCGTTCCATGATGCATCACTCCGATGGGACGCTTTGAGCGGTTCGTCTTCACCTTCCTCACCTGGGTTCTCTACCTCTACGTGTCCATTGAGGTGGTGGAGCTCTTGATCACGCTTGGCAAGGCGTTGTGGACGGTTGATTGGAACGCTGAACGCACCTTCCTGTCCACTGCGGAAGGGCAACGCACCTTGCCGCTCTTCTTCAACATCCTCATCGCCATGGAGCTTGCCGAGACGATGAAGGAGTTCCACCTTGATCACCGCGTGAAAGTGATTCGCCTGTTGTCGATCGGCGTCATTGCCATCAGCCGCAAGCTCATCGTGGCGGATCTTACCCACGGTGATCCCATGGTGACCTTTTCCATTGCCGCCCTGGTGGCCTCGCTGGTGGTGGGTATCAGACTCCTGGGCCATTACGGATACGAACAGGAGGGCAAGAAGGCGGATTGATCCTGTATCCGGTCAATTGACGCTGTATCCTGTCAAGTGCCAAGGAGGTGGGCGACCAAGCCCGACGTCGGAGCTTACAATTCCTCCGCCACCACCTCGCGCACCCCGGGCATCTCCATCTTCAACAGGTTCTCGATGCCCTGCTTCAGGGTCACCATGCTGCTGGGACAGCCACTGCATGAGCCGCGCAACGAAACGGTGACCACCCCGTGCTGGTAGCTCCGGAACGCGATGTGCCCACCGTCACCTTCCACAGCGGGCCTTACGTATTCCTCCAATAGCCTGATGATCTTCTCGTCCTCCGGCCCGCTGGCATCGGCGTGGCTGCTGGCTCGCTCGTTGGCATCGGCCAGCGCTTGTGCAGGTGCATCCTCATAAACCACGCGGCCATCGGAATTGAGGTATTCCTGGATGTATTCGCGGAGCTCCAGCTGCACCAGGTCCCAGGTGACACTGGTGTTACGTGTTACGGAGATGAAATTGTTGCTGATCAACAGCCCGGTAACGAAAGGCAGGTTGAAGATGTGCTCAGCAAGGGGCGAGATGCCGGCGGTCTCCTCCGGGCTGCGGAACTCCAACAGGCGGCCGTCCTGCACCAACAGGCGGCTGCTGACGAACCGCATCGTGAAGGGGTTCGGTGTACTTTCCGCGTAAACGGAGACCGGTGGGCGCTGGAGGCTATGCGACATGGAGCAAAAGTACGCTCACTGTGACGGTGGGCTTCCAACCGCCGCGACACGCAGCTATTGACAGGGCTGCCGTGTGATGTATTTTTGGTCTGCAAATGCGTCGTTACCTGACCCGTCACCGCTGGCCCGGCGTCCTCGCTGCGTTACTTCTTCTGATGGGGTCCGGCGTGTTCAGCCTGTCGCGCATGAGCTGCCTGGTGTCAGGCCGCACCACCGTAGCGTACGGGCTGATCGAGGCCTGCAGCCTTGAGATGACCGATCCTTCGCAAGCCAGCATCAGCCCGGTCTGTTGCCTCTATTCCGAAGTTGGTTCCGATGGACTCGAACAGCGCCAGGAGCGCGATCTCCGCCTGGTGCCCGCGCTCATCGTGGTGGGCCACCTGCCCGTGTGGAGCAGCGCTGTCGTGGCGCGTCCTACACACTTGAGCTTCGCTACGGGTCCTCCGCCCGAACACGGCCGGGATCGCCAGGCACGCCTCCGCCGCCTGCTGGTCTGATCGGAACAGCGATCAGCCGCTCCTTGCGGCCCTGCGGCCCTGTGCCGCGCGTCCCTGTTGTTCCATCCCGATCCGATCCCCGTGAAGTTATTCGCTCTGTTCGCTTCCATCCTGTGTGCTGCCGCGCTCGCCGCGCAGGACCCCATACGCGGTGAGGTGCGTTCGGCCGATACCGGTGAGCCGCTCCCCGGGGCCAACGTTGTTTGGCGCGGCACCACCCTTGGCACCACCACCGACATGGACGGGCGCTTCAGCATTGCGCCGCCCCCCGCCTGGCCCGCCGAACTACAGGTGTCCTTCGTAGGCTATGCCCCCGCCGTGCTGCCCTTCAAAGCGCCCCCCACCGCACCGGTACAGGTCACCCTGCGTTGGGCCGTGGACATCCGCGCCGTGGAGGTGGTGGAGCGCGCCAGCGGAACCATGCTCGATGCGCGCACCATCAACGCCATCGAACGCATCGGCCAGAAAGAACTGAAGCGTTCGGCCTGTTGCGACCTCAGCGAGAGCTTTGAGACCAACGCGACCGTTGATGTGCAATACAGCGATGCGGTCTCCGGCGCGAAGACCATCCGCATGCTGGGGCTGGATGGGCGCTACGCCCAGATCGGCGTGGAGAACATCCCCTTCCTCCGCGGCCTTTCCGCCACTTCCGGTCTCACCCTGCTGCCCGGTACGTGGATCAAGGACATCAACCTCAGCAAGGGTGTGGGCACCGCTGTGAACGGACCCAACGCCATGAGCGGACAGATCGAACTGTGCCTGCTGAACCCCCTCGCGGAACCGCCGCTCTTCGTGAACGCCTACGGCAACAGCCAGGGCCGCACCGAGCTCAACGTGCACAGCGCACAGCGCACGGGCAGGCAGAGCGCCAACCTGCTGCTGCTCCACGGCAACCTCTTCGAGCTGGAGATGGACCAGAACGGCGACATGTTCATGGACATGCCCCTCACGCGCCGCATCAACGTGATGGACCGCTGGCTGTACCAGGGCGAACGCCGCAGTGCACAGGTGAACGTGCGCTACGTCAATGATCGTCGTAGTGGCGGCCAAAGTGTGATGCACGGGGCCAAGCCGCTGGGGGAGGAGCACCTCGGCCACCGCCCGCTGAAGCTTTACAGCATCCAGCTCGACCAGGAGATGGTGGATGTCTTCGCGAAGTCGGGCTTCGTGTTCCGCAATGATCCCACCAAGAGCGTGGGGCTGATCGTGGCGCTGCGCCACCATACCATTGACGCCACGTACGGCCTGCGCAACTACACCGGTAAGCAGCAGAGCGCCTACGTGAACGCCGTGTACCAGCAGCTGCTGCGCGACGGCAACGACGGCTTGAAGGCCGGCCTTTCGTACCAGATGGACGACTACACCGAGGTGTTGCACGATACGCTCGTGGCGCCGCTCGATCTTTCCCGGTTGGAGACCATGCCGGGCGTGTTCGCAGAGCACAGCATGAAGCGCGGAGCGTTGAGCCTGGTGAGCGGGGTGCGCGTGGATGTGAACGAGCCCTTCGGTACCATCGTGAGCCCCCGCGTGCATGCCCGCTACGAACTGGCGCCGCTCACCACCGCGCGCGCCTCCGTGGGCCGTGGCTTCCGCACGCCCAACCCGCTGGTGGAACAACCCGCTGTTCTGGCCAGCTCGCGCCGCATCACCTTCCAGGGTGAAGTGGGCATGGAGCGCGCATGGAACTTCGGCGCATCGATCCTCCACAAATTCAAGTGGCTCGGTCGCAAGTGGGCGCTGGGCATTGATGCCTACCACAGCCGCTTCACCCAGCAGCTCGTGGCCGACCTCGACCGTTCACCGCTCGGGCTGGCGTTCTACATGCTCGATGGGCCGTCCTTCGCCAACAGCGTGCTGAGCGATGTGCAGGTGAACCTGAGCCGCGATCTGTTACTGCGCGTGAGCCATCGCTATTACGATGTGCGCACCACCTTCGACGGCCGCCTGCTTGAACGGCCCTTCACACCCCGCCACCGCGGCCTGGTGGACCTGTCCTATGCCGGCCCGGAGGAACGCTGGCGCTACGACGTGAGCCTGAACCTCTTCGGCGATGCGCGCATCCCCGCTACAGACCTCAACCCCGTTGAATTCCGCATGCCCGAACGCTCGCCGGCCTACGCCACCCTCCACGCACAGATCACCCATGTCCGCGGCAACTGGGAGTTCTACGTGGGCGGAGAGAATCTCACCAGCACGCTGCAGCGCGAACAGATCATCGCTGCGGACGATCCCTTTGGCCCCTACTTTGATGCAACGCTCATCTGGGGCCCCACCAACCGCGCCATGATCTATGGCGGCCTGCGTTTCCGGATCGATCGTACCACCCAAGGACCCACACCTTCCACCCCATGAACCGTACCCTCATCACGTTTGCGCTCGCCCTTGCCGGCAGCACCCTCAGCGCTCAGGACAAGGGCTGGAGCAGCATCGTCATCCGCACGTCGAGCGTGTGCGACATGTGCGAACGCACCATTGAGGAGGAGCTCATCTATACCAAGGGCGTGAAGTCCGTGGACCTTGACCTCGCCAGCGGACTCGTCACCGTGCAGTATGATGCGAAGAAGGTGGGTCCTGAGAAGATCCGCACCGACCTCACCCTGCTGGGCTACGCTGCGGACGACATCCCCGGCGATGCCAAAGCCATCGCCAAGCTACCCGCCTGCTGCCAAAAGGAAGGCTGCGGTAAGCTGCCTGACAGGAAGGAGTGATGCCCGGGATGAACGGTCCATCCGCCGTTTCTTCCGTTGCTTTGGAGCCTGACACCGTCGCATCCATGGCCCTGATCCGCTCCGTCCGTGGCTTCACGCCGCAGTTCGCTGATGAACCCTTTCTTGCCGAGACCGCTATGGTGCTGGGCGATGTGGTGATGGGCAGCGGCTGCAGCGTGTGGTACAACGCCGTGGTGCGCGGCGATGTCAACAGCATCCGCATCGGCGATCGCGTGAACATCCAGGACGGTGCCGTGCTGCACAGCACTTACCAGAAGTGCGGCCTCACCATCGGCAACGACGTCAGCATCGGACACAACGCCATTGTGCACGGCTGCACCGTACACGACAAGGTGCTCATCGGCATGGGAGCCATCGTGATGGACCAGGCCGTGATCGGCGAAGGCAGCGTGGTCGCCGCCGGGGCCGTGGTGCTGCAGAACACCGTGGTGGAACCCGGTAGTCTCATGGCCGGCGTTCCAGCCAAGCGCATCGGCCCTGTCAGTGCCGACCTCTCCAGGAACGAGATCGAACGCATCGCCGCGAACTACCGGCTGTATGCGAGCTGGTTCAAGGAAGGGTGAGGATCTCCTCCCGCCACACCCCACGCCTCACTTCAGCCTCCAGCCCCAGCTGCGCCAACGTGCCTGCGTAGGCCGCTGGATCGCCGCTGGTCCAGCACTGCAGGCTGCCCTGCTCCGCATCGGTGCTCAGGTGTTGTTCGTTCAGCAGTTGCTGCACGCGGCGCGCAATGGCTGGGGCAGGGTCGATGATGCGCACCCCCGGCCCTACGATGCGGGCGATGAGCGGGCGTACCAAGGGGTAGTGCGTGCAGCCCAGCACCAGCGCATCGATGCGCCGTGCCAGCATCGGCTCCAACCAGCCGCGCAGCATCGCTTCGGTATCGGCATGCTCCAGCAACCCCGCCTCGATCTGCGTCACCAGCCCGGGGCAGGCCTGGTGAAGCACGGTCACATCACCGGAGAAGCGCTCCACGATGCTGGCGTAGAGCTCGCTCTGGAAGGTGGCGGTGGTGGCGATGACGCCCACCGTGCCGGTGCTGGTGTGCTCCACGGCGGGCTTCACCGCAGGCTCCATGCCCACGAAGGGGAAGCCAGGATGCGCGGCCCGCACTGCCGCCAACGCCGCAGCGCTCGCCGTGTTGCACGCGATGACGATGAGCTTGCAGTCCGCCCGCAACAAGGCCTCCACGATGGCGTGGCTGAAGGTGCGCACCTCGTCCAGGCTGCGCTGCCCGTAAGGCACGTGCTGGTTGTCCCCGAAATAGAGCAGGCGCTCCCGGGGGAGCGCCTGTCGGATGGCTGCCGTAACGGTGAGGCCGCCGATGCCCGAATCGAAGATGCCGATGGGGCGTGCGTCGTGCTTCACCGCTGTCCTTACTGGATGCCGAGCTTGGTCTTCACCAGCGGGAGGATGTCCTCGCCCTTGTCGAAATACAGCACAAAGCCGGTGCTGGTGTCGAAGATGTAGGTGAAGTTATTCTCGCCCGCCACGTCGTTGATGGCCTTGTTGGTCTTGTCCACCATGGGCTTCAGCAGTTCCTCCTCCTGCTTGGCGAGGTCCTCCTGGGCCTTTTCCTGGGCCGCGGTGATGCGCTGCTCCAGCTCTTGGATCTCGCGCACGACCATCTCCTTCTCGGTCTGGGTCATGGTCTCCGCCCGGCCCTGTGCATCGGCCATTTTGGTCTGGTACTCGGTGCCCATGGCCTTCAGCCGGTCGTCCAAGGTCTTGGCGAACGCCTGCATCTTGGTTTCGGCGTCCTTGCGCTCGGGGAGCAGGAGCATGAGCTTCTGGCGGTCGATGTGACCGAGTTTCACGGGGTTCTGGGCCACAGCGGGTAGGGCGCTCATAAGGAGGCCGGCGGCCAGGATCAGGTTCTTCATGGCAGTGTTCATCGGGGTTGTTTCATATCGGAGCCGCCGGGTTTGGTTTCGGGGGCAGCGTTGCGCTGTTCGGTGTCCTTGCCTCCTCCTTGCTCGGCAGGCGGTTCGCCGAATTCATTATCGTCGTCGCCACTGTTGCTGCCATCCTTTCCCGGGCGGATGCCGAGCTTCCGCAGCACGCTGTCGCTCTTGTCATACTTCTCGCTGGCGAAGAGCAGGTTGCTGCTCTGGCCACCGATGTCGAACACCGCCACATAGCTGGTACCGGCCACTTCCTTCACGGCATTGTACACGCGGTCCTGGACTGGCTGGATGAGTTCCTGCCGTTTCTTGAAGAGGTCCCCGTTGGGTCCGAAGCGCTTCTTCTGAAGGTCACGCGCCTCACGTTCCCGCCGATCGATCTCGTCCAGACGGGTGCGCTTCATCTCCTCGGTGAGCAGGATGGCTTCGGCATTATAGCTGTCGCGCAGCCGCTTGATCTGTTGGTGACGCTCATCGATCTCGTCCTGCCATTGCTTGGAGAAGCGGTCCAGTTCCTTTTGTGCGGAACTGTATTCGGGCATCTGGTCCAAGATGTACTTGGTGTTCACAAAGGCGATGCGCTGGGCATCGGCGGTGTGCACCATCCCCAGCAGGACCGCCAGGAGGAGGAGGGTGGTACGGAGGTGGAACATGGCTTGCCGGTGAAAATTAGGCGATCCGGTCTACAGCTCGCCAAGATCTATGCCGATCGTGAAATGGAACTGGCTCCGCGCCATATTGGGTAACTCCGGGACATCGTCCAGGCGCCATCCATAATCCAGCCCCATTGGGCCGAACATGGGCAGGAACAGGCGCAGGCCCACCCCGGCGGAGCGGTAAAGTTTGAAGGGGTCGAAGGTGCGGAACTCGCCCCACGTGTTGCCGGCCTCCACGAAGCCGAGTGTGTAGATGGTGGCAGAGGGGTTGAGCGAAACCGGGAACCGGAGCTCTGCGGTGTACTTGGTGATGGCGAAGTTGCCAGTGTTCGGTGACAGGGAGAAGTCGTCGTAGCCGCGCAGGCCCACGATCTCACGCCCGTCCAGCTGGAAACCAGTAAGGGCCGATCCGCCAAGGTAGAAACGCTCGAAGGGGGAATTCCCCACCGCTGCATTGTAGCGCCCCAGGTAGCCGAAGCCGGCCCGTGTCATCAGCACAAGGTTGTGCCCGCTCTTGCTGTTGGTGAGCTTGTTGTACCACTGCGTCGTGAACTTCCACTTATGGAACTCCGCCCACCGGTAGCGCTCCGCTGCTGTGGCTGTGGAGTAGTCCGCAGGACCGTTATACAGGACGGGCAGGCGGCTCCAGGGAGGTGTCGCTTTCACGGTCAGCGTTACGTCCGATCCCGAACGGGCGAAGAAAGGCTGGTCCACCGAGTTGCGCGAAAGCTGCACCTGGTAGCTGAGGACGTTGCTGGTGCCGTTCGCAAAGCTGAAGATGACGGCGCCGCTGCTGTAATTCCGCAGGTCGTAGCGCTGGTAGGCCACCGTCTGGCGAAGGATGAAATAATCGTCCGGCACCGTGAGGCGCTTGCCCAGGCCTACGCTCGCACCGCTGATCAGCAGCGATTGGCGGAGGGGATTGTCCACCCGCCCGGCATCGGTGTCCACGAAGCGGCCCTGGCCGTTGGTCTGTACCGAGTGGAACACCGAGAAGCTCAACGCGTTGGGCTTGCGGCCGCCGAGCCAGGGTTCCACGAAGCTGAGGCTGTAGCTCTGGAAGAACCTGCCGTTGGTCTGTGCGCGCAGGTTCAATGTTTGTCCATCGCCACTGGGCAGGGGCTGCCAACTGGGGCCATGGAAGATCTTTCGCATCGAGAAGTTGGTGAACGACAGGCCCAGCGACATCACGAGGCGGCCCGCACCCCAGCCACCGCTAAGTTCCAGTCGGTCGCTGGGTTTTTCCTCCACCGTGTACTCCAGGTCCACCGTGCCGGTGCGCGGGTCCTGTATGGGGTTCACCCCAAGGCTCTCGGGATTGAAGTAGCCGAGGTTGGAAAGCTCGCGTTGGGTGCGGATGACATCACTGCGGTTGAACAGTTGTCCCGGCTTGGTGCGGATCTCCCGGCGCACCACCCGTTCATGTGTCTTGGTGTTGCCCTTGATGATGACGTTGCGGATCCGGTACTGCTTCCCCTCCCGGATTCGCAATTCCAGGTCGATGCTGTCGCCTTCCACCAGGAGCTCCACAGGGTCCACATAGAATGACAGATAGCCATCGTCCATGTAAAGCGAACTGATGTCGCGTCCGCTCTGGTTCATGTACAGGCGGCTGTCCAGGACCTTCTTGCTGTAAACATCACCCCGCTTGATGTTGAGGATGGTGCGCAGTTCCTCCTCGCTGTGCTTGGTATTGCCTGTGAAGCGCACGTTGCGGAAGTGGAACTTGGGGCCCTCCTCCAGGAAAAGCTCCACGTTCACCCGGTCATCGCTCACGTAGTACATGGTGTCCCGTACGATGCTGGCATTGCGGAAACCTTCGTTGTTGTAAGTCTCCAGCACGCGCGCCTTGTCATTCTTGAACTCCTGGCTGTCGAACTTGCTGCTGCCGAAGATGTTCCACCAGCGTTTGCGCTTGGTCTTCTTCAGCGCACGGCGCAGGCGTTTGTCGGCAAGTTCCTTGTTGCCATGGAACTCGACATCGCGGATCTTCACCCGGGGGCCCTTGTCCACCGCGATCACAAGCGACACGCTGTTCGTGCGCGCCGTATCCACCCGCTCGATGATGTCGGCCGAGGCCTTCAGGTAGCCCTTGTCAGCGAAGTAGCGCCGCACCCGGTAGCGGGTGTTGGCCACCAGGGCCTCGTTCACCTGTTGACCCGCGATCAGTTCCACTTCCTCGCGCAGCTTGTCCGTTTCGCTGCGGCTCACTCCCGTGAACCGGAAGCGGCTGAGGCGCGGCTTCTCCTCCACCACGATGTGCAGGAAGATGGTCCTGCCGCGCACTTCGGCGGCCTCGATGCGCACATCGCTGAAGAGCTTCTGGTCCCACAGATTGCGGATGGCCCGCGCGATGCGGTCGCCCGGAACGGTGATGCGATCGCCCACCTGAAGGCCGCTGAACAGCTTGATGGCGTTGGGGTCGGTGCTTTGGGTGCCGCTCACCGTGATGCCACCGATCTCATATTCCTGCGGGAATCCGTAATCCATCACGGGCTGTTCCTGCGCGCGGAGCATGAGGCTCCACAACAGGACAAGGAGGGTGACGGAGCGGTTCATGGGGCGGTGACCTGTTCGCTGGTGAGACCGAAGCGACGCTCGCGTTGCTGGTATTCAAGCACCGCCTGGAAGAGGTGCTCGCGCCTGAAATCGGGCCACAGAACGGGGGTGAACCAGAGTTCGGCATAGGCCAGCTGCCACAGCAGGAAGTTGCTGATCCGTTGCTCGCCACTGGTGCGGATGAGGAGCTCCGGTTCGGGCATTCCCGCGGTGCACAGCGCCCTCTCGATGCAATGTTCGTCGATGGCGCCCGGGCTCAGCCGGCCCTGCCGTACGTCCTCGGCGATGTGGCGCACGGCCTGCATCAGTTCCCAGCGAGCACTGTAGCTCAGTGCCAGGGTGAGGGTGATCCTGCTGTTGGCGCTGGTCCGCTGCATGGCATCGCGCAGGGTGGCCCGGCAGCCTTGCGGAAGGCTGTCGAGATCGCCGATGGCGTTCAACCGTACCTCGTTCTCGTGAAGCTCATCCAGCTCCTTCACCACGGTGTTCACCAGCAGGTCCATCAGCGCGTCCACTTCCGCCTTCGGACGGTTCCAGTTCTCGGTGCTGAAGGCATACAGGGTGAGGTGGCTCACCCCCAGTTCCGTGCATCCCTGCAGGGCCTCACGCACACTGCGCACCCCGTTCATATGCCCAACGATGCGTGCCTCACCGTGCTGCTTGGCCCAGCGCCCGTTGCCGTCCATGATGATCGCCACGTGCCGGGGCACCCGGTGCATGTCGATGCGTGAACGGAGTTGCTCGGCGGTATGGGCGGTCTGGTCCAAGGGGCGGCAAAGGTCGAAGATCCCGGCCATCAGCGCTTCCGTTTCATCCAGTTGTACTGCTCGTCGCAGTCGGAGAAGCGCGTGATGATATAAGTGATGGTCAGTCCGGAATAGACGTACCAGTCGCGTGTATTACTGTCGCCGCGGGCCCGGCCGGCGGCATCGTAGCCCGGCACCCCCGTCAAACCGCTCCGGTCGGCCAGCTGGGCCGCCAGCGGACCGTTCTCCGCAGCCAGCAGTGAATTGTCCACGTAGGTGCCGCTCACGTCATCAATGTGGTCCGTGTAGGTGCGCCGCATGCCCCATTCGGCCTGGATGTCCACCTTGCCCAGGTTCACCTTCAGGCCTGCGCCGAAGGGGATGGACACGTTGTCCAGCTTGTACGGCTCGCTGTTGCCGGTGGCGGTGGTGCCCTGCCCTTCGGTACCCAGGGGCTGCAATTCGTACCAGGTGTCGTCCAGCTGCGCCTGCGGGTTCACCCTGAAATAGGCCAACCCCCCGAATACGAACGGGGTCCAGAACCTGCCGTCCTTGCCTTTCTTGCGATACTTGAAGAAGTTGATCTCGAACAGGGCCGCCGCTTCGAACACCTTGGTGGTGAAGTGCAGATTGCGCAGCAACTGGAGGGTATCCCGCGAATCGCTGTCGTAGGCTTTCAATGTTCCATAAAGGCCTTGTAAACGAAGGGCATAGCGGTCGTTGAAGTTGTATCGGTAGACCAGCCCCCCGGCCAGCTTGGTGTCGCGCGGATAATGGCGGGTCGGGTTCAGATCGCCGATGTAATACGAGGCCCCGATAGTGCCGCCGATCTCGCTGACCTGCGCGAACAGCACGGGCATGCCGATCAGGGTGCAGATCAACAGGACGATGTGGCGCTTCATGCTGCGGATAACGACGAATGGGATCCGCTGGTATCCACATTCATCGAGGGGACGAAGTTATCGGTCCTGCCAATGTGGGGCCACCCCGCGAGTTAAGGAAGGTGAAGGGCCGGCTCAGGGTAATTGGACGTTGCGCACAACGGTGGGGACCGTTCCGCCGATGGATACCAGCACCGGATCACGGTCATTGGCCGTGCCCACGTACCGGATCACCCCGTCGAGGTTCACGTCATTCAGGGAATAACCGAACGCAACAACCGTTGGCACCGACCCTCCAACCCCCAACAGGATCGGGTCGCGATCATTGCCCGATCCCGTGTACCGCACCGCGCCATCGCCATTGCAATCCCCCGCCCATAGTGCTGACCGCCCCCCCGTCAGGGCCTGGCCGTTGATCCCGTAGGTCTGTGTGCCGCTGAGGGTCAGGTCCAGCACGGCTTCCTGCATGCTGAAGGCTACCGGGTCCTTGCTCATGGTGGCAAGGTGATTGCGGTGCCGCACCGCCACATGATAGGCCGGACCATCAACCGTCAACTGCACCGGGCTGGAGCCACCGAGGTCGACCACGTCGCCATCCCGCTGCAGCAGTGCCGGTAGGCGTTGCACGACGACGGTAGGGTCATCGGCCTTCCGCAGCTCCACCAGCACCCAGTCCACCACCGCGTTCGCACCGGTGGTGGAGAACACGGCGGGTTGAACCGCTGCACCCGAGCCTTCGGTGAGTGCGAAGCCAAGGGCTGTGTATGGTTCGGTCAAGGGCAGAAGCCCGGCGCTGCGGAGGGCGTCGCGCATGCGTCCGGTGGATGGAACGTAGGCCCCCTGCAGCAGCATCCGCAGTTGCAGTGACACGGTGCGCTCACAGGCCAATTGCAGCGGACCGTTGGTGGCACTGATCTCCGGGTCCGACGGTTCTGCCAGCAGGGACCCGCCCAGCAGGCCTTGTCGCAGGTTCGTGCTCAGGTCCTGCAGCACCTGGTCACCCGGTTCCTGGTCGAAGCGCCAATATGCTTCCAGTGCCCCATCGGAGGGGTCCACGTGTACGTTCCGGTTCGCGATCAACTGCGCCCCGGTCCGCGCAACGGACCAGATGCGGAGCTCGTCCAGGCCACCCCCATAGGCCCCGGGGAAGAGGCTGCGACCGATGCTGCCGATCGTGACCGGGGCTGTATTCGCGGGGGCGGTGGTGGTGGCATCGGCCACCCCGTTCACATAGATGGTCAGCTGGGATCCGCTCCGCACCACGGCATAGTGGTTCCACTGGTTGGCCACCATGGTGCTGACAGAGGTCACGCGGGGGGTCCCGTTGAGATAGTAGCGCAACCGCCCATTTGCCAGATCGAGCGAGAAGTCAAAGCTGTTGCCGAGGATGGCGTCCGCATCGCTGAAACCTGCCTCCGGCCGCTGCCAGAACTCGATGGTGTGGTCGCCGTCCAGGGTGAAGGGTTCGACCACCACCCTGTCATCCGCTCCGTCCAGCGCCAGGAACTTTCCGCAGCTGCCGCAATTGCCCGCTGGTTGGAAGCTGGCGGTGATGGTGCTGTTGCTCACCGGCACGGTATACCCGTGTGTCATCGGAGCACCGGTGCTCCAGGATCCGAAGCTGTAACTGCTGTTACCCAAGCATTGCGGGCCGATCGGGACCGAAACCTGTACCTGGTAGCCGATGGCCTGGTCGAACGTATAGGGTGTTAGCACCGGCAGGCCCTCCACAAGCACTTGCAGGCCAGAGGGTAAGCTGTTCACCGTCACGTTCACCTTCTCCGGGAAGATCTGCACGCTCTGGCTGTGCTGCAGACCGTCCGCATCGGTGATGGTGAGGGTGACGGTGTAGTAGGTGGTGCCTGAATAGCCGTGACCCGTGGTGGGGATGATGAGGTCGAACGTGCTTGTGCCAGTTGCACCCGCCTCAGGGTGGATATGTTCGTCATGGTTGAAGACGGCCGTCCAGCTGTAGCTGGCCTCGGTGATGGGGTCATCGTCGGTGCCGATCCCCGTGAAGGTGATCACTTCGCCACTGCGGAACAGGCTGCCGTTGCCGGGGCTCAGGATCTGGGCTGTGGGTGGCGAACCGAGGGTGACCGCCACAGAGCCGCAATTGATCGTGCTGTTGCCATCCGACACCAGCAGTGTGGGGAGATAGGTGCCTGGAGCGGTATAGGTGTGGGATACGGCGGCGCCGGTGAGGACAGGACCTCCATCACCGGGTGTCCAGCTGAAACTGAGCGGATCCCCCTCGGCATCCGATGCGCTCCCGCTCAGTGTGGTGGTGAGCGTGGGCCCGGGTCCATCGTTCGGGGTGGCTGTTACCGGCCCGCATTCTGGAGCGGTGTTGGGAGAGTAAAAAATGCGGTGTAACGCTCCCGTGTATGTCACGAACTCGCTCACCAGGTCGATGTAGTAGAGGGATCCATCCGGCCCTTGCAGGAGTTTCACCACGCTCAAGGGGTAGGTACCCCCCACACCGGCGTTCAGGAACGGCAGATCGCCAGTGACCACGCCGTCCTGGTCCATGGTCAGGTAGCGCAGTTCATCACGTGCATAATCGCCGTAGATGTATCGCCCCTGCCATTCGGCGGGGAACATGCTGCCGGTGTACACGATGCCGGCCGTAATGGAGGCCCCTGTGCCGGCATGCGGGTAGGTGAAGAGCGGATCGGAGTAGAGCGGATCCAGGCAGGCACCTGTGGGCGTGCGGCCCCCATCGCCACAAAAGGGCCAGCCAAAATTCGCTGCCGGGCTTGCCACGTGCAGGTCCTCCCATGCCACGGAATGGTCATTGCCACCCACCTCGCCGATCAGGAATTGCCCGGTGGCGGGGTTCACCGATGCCCTGAACGGGTTCCGCAGACCCGCACAAAAGATGCTCTTGAGAACGCCGCTGGCGTTGAAGTTCCCCGGGGTGGCATCGGTGTAGGGGTTGTCTGATGGCAGGGTGCCGTCCTTGCGGATCCTATGCACCTTGCCGTAGGGCGATGCCATGTTCTGCGCCAGGGCCGGGGTGAAATCATCCCCCACGCACAACAGGATGGTGTTGTTGTCCACGAAGGCCATGCCGCCACCGATATGGCAGCAGCTGCTGAACGGTGTGATGGTCTCGAAGATGACCTGTTCGCTGGCGGGCGAAGCGCTGTTGCCGGTATGGGTGAAGCGTGAAACCCGGTTCCTGTTGGCCTGGGTGCTGTAGAAAACGTAGAAATGGTTGTTGCTGCTGAACTGCGGGTCGAGCATGATCTCGATGAGCCCGTGCTCCCCGGTGTTGTTCACGTTGGGGATGTCCATGTAGACGGATGACTGGACCGGCCGCTGGTCGAGCGGGGTGGTGATGAAGATGCGGCCTTGCAGGGTAGTGATGAGCATGCGGCCGTCGGGCAGGAATACACCCGAGGATGGAAGGCCGAACCCGTCGGCCACCAATTCATGCTGGAATGGGGCCGGTTGGGCGCGCATCACCACTGGCAGTGCGATCAGCATGGCCAGCAACAGGGAGCGGCAGGAGGACGGTCGGCCGAACGGGGCGAACAGGGTCATCACGACGATGAATGCCCGTGAACAGAGGGTTCACCGGAGGGCTAAATTAGTGAAGAACGCCCCTGCCGGGATAATGGTCAGCCTACCGGGAGGCACTGCGATGGTCCAAGCCCCAGTTGAGCTTGCTGCGCAGGGTGTCCAATGGATCCTGGCCTTCCAGCTGCACCAGTTTCACATCGAACGGAGCCCTCCGAATGGTGATGGTCGCATCGCCATCCAAGGCCACGCTGCGTGCATCGAGGTTCAGGAGGCATTTGTCTGCGCGGGCCTCCAACCGTACCCGGATGGTGAAGTGGTCCGGAATGACATAGGGCCTGACATTGAGGTTGTGCGGGGAGATGGGGTTGATGACCAATGCGTTGCTGGTGGGATGCAGGATGGGGCCGCCACAGCTGAGCGAGTAGGCCGTCGATCCGGTAGGTGTGGCCACGATGAGCCCATCCGCCCAATAGGTGTTGAGGAAGTCGTTGTCCAGGTGCACATGAAGGGCCACCATGCTGGCGCTGTCCCGCTTGCTGATGCTGACCTCGTTGAGGGCAAAGTTCACGGTGCCCAGCAGCTCGCCATGGTCCGTGACCTCCAGCAGGCTGCGTTCCTGCACGGCATAGCGCCCCGCCTTCAAGGCCGCCAGTGCTCCATCGAGGTCCTCAATGCGGACGGACGAAAGGAATCCGAGACGGCCCAAGTTGATGCCCAGCACCGGCACACCGTCACGGCCGACCTGTGCCACCATGTCCAGCAGGGTTCCATCCCCTCCCAGTCCCACCCACAAGTCCACGTCCTCATGGTCGCCGGCTTCCAATGCCGCAGGCATGCCCAGTTGGACGGCCAGGCCGGCGGCGGGCAGCGTCTCCAGGCCTGCTGCGTGCATCCGGGCGAGCACGGCTCGTGCCAGTTCCAGATTCTCCGGGCTCATGTCCCGGGCCATCAATCCGAGGCGCATACGATCAGAAGGGTTGAGTGAAATGTAGGAAGGATCCGTGCTCGCCCAATGCGTTGATGCTGTATTCGAACCGGACCACCTGGTCGTAACTCGTCACAAGGTCCACGCCAAGGCCATGTCCACGCTGCCATTGGTCGCTGAGGGAATTCTGAGCGGAATAGCGGCTGTCCCATACGCGGCCCACGTCCGTATACACGTTCAGGTATAACGCCAGGTGCAGGGTGCGGAACGATTCCATGGGCACGGCCTCCAGCCGGTAGGAGCGGGGCCGGAAGAGCGTGAACAGCACATTGGCCCTTCCCATGGTGAAGTGCTCCCCGTCGGCCACGTAATATTCGTATCCGCGCACCTGGGCGCTGTAGCCCAGGCCTTCCTGCACGTAGTAGGGCGGTGTGCCCTGTGTCACCCGGCCGCGCAGGGACAGTGCTGCGGTCCAGCGCTCGCCAAGGATCCACCAGCGCTTGGCAGTGGCATACACGGTGGTGATATCCGGTTCGGCCTCGCCACCCACCCCCAGGCCCGATCGATCGATGCGCAATTCCGCATAGTGCCCCTTGCGCGGAAAGGCACGGTTGTCCCTCCGGTCCCAAACAAGGCCATAGCCCAGGCTGAAGTAGCGCGTGCGCAGCGCATCACCATCGAAGTAGTCCGCGGATCGCTGCACTACGGTATCTGCCACCTCCGCGTCCATGTAGCCGGCGCGCCAGTAGTGGCGGATATCGTGCGCCCTGCGCAGTGTAAGCTCCAGTGAGCCCCACCGTTCGGTGCGGTTGGGGCCGTCGGGGTTTCGCAGCAGGATACGCTTGTTGTCCACCGTTCCACTTGTCACTTCGGCCTGCTGTTCGAACCCACCTCCCACGGTGATGCCCCAGCGCTGCCGGCGATCAACATAGGGCACCTTGTATTGCAAAGCGAATTGTTGGGTGTATCCGAACTGTGCCACGGCATGGAGCGTCTCGTTGCGTCCCCGGAAGTTGTATCGGTATGATCGAACCCCGTAATTCACGCGGTCGAGGTCGCGTGTGAGCCACCACGTGTTGAAGTTGGGGTCCGCGAGCTGGAAGATGAGCCCCGGCCACCAATACCAGCGTTCGTTCACCACCACCTCCACGATCACGGATGTTGCGTTCAGGAAGAGCGGCAGGACCGTAACCGTGTTGAAAAGGCCCGTGTTCATCAGGTTCTGCCTGCTGCGCTCCGTGCGCTCGTAGAAGTCCGCCAGCCCCAGGTTCTCCCCCTCCCTCACCAGCAACTCCCGCAGGATGATGGGCTCTCGCGTGACCTTGTTGCCGGTGATGGTGACACCATGGATGCGCAAAACAGAGGCCGTGCTGTCGCGCTGGGCGAACAACGGCAGCAAGTGGAGCAGCAGGAGGAAGGCGGGAAGGGAACGGCGCAGGGTCCGCCTGCCGGTGTGCCGCATCACAGGTTCATCAAGCGCATCAGCTCGTCGTAGCGGTTGCGCAGGTCGTCGTGGAAGCGCGAGCCCTGGTAGGTGGACTTCACGAAGTACTCGTAACGGTCGAAGGACTGCAGGATGTCGCTGATGTCCTCCCGGTTGATCTTCAAGGTCACCTCCACCCGCACACTATCCGGCACGCTGCGTGTGTACACGCTGAGGATCCGCGCTCCATTGCCTTCCACGATGCGGGCGATCTCATGCAGGCTATAGTCCACCAGGTTCAACTCCAGCACCACGATGCTTCCCACCTCGGCGATGTTCACCACCTGCGATAGTTTCATCAGCGCTTCATGCTCGGTGATGCTGCCCAGGTACAGCCCCATGTCATCGAGTACCGGCACTACGGACAATCCACGCTCTCCGAACAGCTTCATCACTTCGTAGATGTGCTGTCCGCCACGTACGTAGGGAACCTCCACCTGTTCCATGTATTCCGCAACGGTGCCGTGTGGATCGCTGCGTTCCTCCAGTTCACGTTCTTTCACCAGTCCCACCAGTCTCCCCTGGTCCACCACGGGCAGGTGGGACACCTTGAACTCTTCCATCCAGTCCAGGGCACGGCCCGGCGCATCCTGTGGACGCAACAGGGGGATGTCGTTGGTGATGAGGTCGATGGCGTGCATGGTCAAAGGCTCCTTTGGAAGGAACGCGGGGGACCTACTTTTGTGCGCCCCGATGGTGGCAAAGTAACGCATCCGCAAGGTGACCCGACTGAGCGTGAACATCAACAAGCTGGCCACACTGCGCAACGCGCGTGGCGGCAACAACCCAGATGTGCTGGCAACGGCCGTTCAGCTCGAGCGGTGGGGTGCACAGGGGATCACCGTGCATCCACGTCCGGATGAGCGCCACATCCGCCGCAGCGATGTGCGTGCCCTCGCATCCCGCCTCACCACGGAGTTCAACATCGAGGGCTATCCCAGCGACGACTTCCTCGCCCTGGTGGAGGAGGTCCGGCCCGCGCAGGTGACGCTGGTCCCCGATCCCCCCGGCGTGCTCACCAGCAATGCCGGCTGGGACACCATCGCCCATCAGCAGCAGCTGCGGGAAGTGGTGGCCCGCCTGAAGGGACAGGGTATCCGCACATCGATCTTCCTGGGTACGGAGCCTCGCCACGTGGAAGCGGCTGCCACCACCGGCGTGGACCGCATCGAGCTTTACACCGAACCCTATGCCGCGCATTATGCGGATGACCGTGAAGCGGCCGTGGCTCCCTTCGTGCGCGCTGCCGAAGTGGCCGCCAGCGCTGGCCTGGGGCTCAATGCCGGCCACGACCTGGACCGCGCCAACCTGCGCTTCTTCGCAAAGCAGGTGCCCGGCCTGTTGGAGGTGTCCATCGGCCATGCCCTCATCTGTGACGCGCTGATCTTCGGGTTGGAGAACACCGTGCAGCTCTACCTGCGTGAACTGCGATGATCGTTGACCTGCATTACAAGCGGTTTGGACCCGTGGGCGCCCCCCCAGTGGTGGTGCTCCACGGCCTGTTCGGCACGTCCGACAACTGGGGCAGTATCGGCAAGGAGCTGGCCGAACCTGCCGACGCTGGCACCGCCCCCTGCGATGTGCTGCTGGTGGACCTGCGCGATCATGGTCGTTCGCCCCATAGCCACGCCACGTCGTATCCATTGATGGCTGCCGATGTGCATGCCCTGGTGGAACGCCTGGGGCTGCGCGAAATGGTGCTTGTGGGGCACAGCATGGGTGGCAAGGTGGCCATGGCCTTCGCCCAGCAGTGGCCGCAGTTGGTGCGCCATTTGGTGGTGGTGGACATCAGTCCGAAGGAGCATGCCAACAACCACGGACACATCATCGATGCGATGCTCACCACCGACCTGGCGCCCGGCCGCACGCGCAAGGAAGTGGAAGCGCACATCGCCGCGCGGGTGAAGGAGCCCGGCGTGGTGCAGTTCCTGCTGAAGAACCTCTTTTGGGCCACCGACGAGCAGCTCGCATGGCGCGTGAACGCCCCCCTGCTGGCCCGCGAACTGCCCGCCATCCTTGCCGCCATCGGTCCGGAGATGGTGCGCACCCCCACGCTCTTCATCCGCGGCGGACAGAGCGACTACATCCTGCGCGAGGACCTGCCCGCCATCAAGGAGCAGTTCCCCAACAGCCGCGTGGAGACCATCCCGTACGCGGGCCACTGGGTGCATGCGCAGGCCCCCGACGAGGTCATCGCGCTCATCCGCTCCACCCTACGATGAAGCAGTTGCTGGTGCTGTTGTCCCTGGTGTTCGGTGTGCCGTCCGTGCATGCACAGATGGACACCGTGTGGGTGCCGTACAGCGCCGGCATGGACCTCCGCGACGGGCTGTACCGCTCGTTCCGCGAGTTCCGGCTGAACGCTCCGGGTGTGCCGATGGAACGCCTGCGCGATGAACAGGGGCTCGCTGTGCTTGATCTGCGCAAGGTGTTGAGCCGCCTCTACTGGCAGCCGGACAGCGGCGCGCGCGAGGCCATCCGCCCCGACCGCATGTGGGGCTTCTGCCAGAACGATGTGATCTACGTCTCGGCCGGCAACGGCTTCTACCGCATCGGACTGATGGGTTCCATCGCGCACCTGGTGGTGGAGGTGAGCTACCGCGACTGGGATCCCTACATGCAGCCCTTCCCGATCACGCGCACAGCCCTCGTGCATCAATTGCTCGATATGCGAAACGGCGCCTTCCTGCCCTTCACCTCGGGCGGCATGGCCCAGGCCTTGCAAGGCGATCCGGTGCTGCTGGAGGAGTTCATGGCGCTGAGCCCACGTGAACGCAACAAGGAGGCGGCCCTTTTCCGCTTCCTCCACCTGCACAACGAGCGCAACCCGCTGCTGCTGCCCGAGTGATCGGCACGGACTTCGCATAGCCTTCATCATCCCATCATCCTGTGTCCCGTCGGCGCGGGCTACATTCGCCGTCCATCCCCGTTGCCATGCGCCGTTCCCGCCTCGCCTTCCTGCTGCCGTTCGCCCTCTTCGCTGGTGCTGCTGTGGCACAGACCGACAAGCAGTTCGTACCCAGCCTGGTGGGCTTCTGGAACATCGAGAACCTCTACGACACGCTCGATTCGCCCGATACCGACGACCGTGAGTTCCTGCCCGATGCGGCCAAGCAATGGAACACACAACGCTACCAGCGCAAGGTGAACAAGATGGGCGAGGTGATCGCCGCACTGGGCAAGGACCTCGACCCCCGCGGTGTGGCATTGCTGGGACTTGCCGAGGTGGAGAACCGCAGTGTGGTGGAGGACCTGTGCCGCTCCACAGCGCTGAAGGAGCGCGGCTACCGCGTGGTCCACGAGGATTCGCCCGACCGCCGTGGCGTGGACGTGGCCCTGATCCACGATCCCAAGCGCTACGCCGTGTACGCGCACAAGAGCTACCGCCTGCACATGCCCGACACCGCCTTCCGCACGCGCGATCAGTTGCTGGTGAGCGGGGTGATGGACGGCGACACCGTGCATGTGATCGTGGCGCACTGGCCTTCGCGCCGCGGTGGTGAGAAGCGCTCCATGCCCAACCGCATGGCCGCCGGTGAGCTCGGTCGCCACATCGTGGATTCGTTGCTCGCCATCAG